>Ga0134125_10010218_pt1 | contig 10547 bp, 11 predicted proteins | sample KB31751_FD_96464 | JGI IMG/M metagenome (GOLD analysis project Ga0134125, IMG submission 96464) | Terrestrial soil microbial communities with excess Nitrogen fertilizer from Kellogg Biological Station, Michigan, USA - KB3-175-1 | ecosystem: Environmental > Terrestrial > Soil > Unclassified ... | reverse complement strand
TCGCGCGCGCGGCCGTCGATCGTCACCCGCTCGATCTCGACCGGCGGAGCGACGGGATTGGCCTTCACCGCCGAAGGCTGCACCGCCAGGAGCCCCGCCCGGGTCGAGAACCAGATGGCCCCGTCCGGCGCCGTGGCGCTCGTCGGCTGGCTGCCAAAGCCGACGCTGGCGCCGTGCACGCCCTCGCCCGCCCCCGCGATGTGGAAGACCGCCCGGCCCCGCCCCTCCGCCAGGGCGATCAGGTCGCTCTTGCGCGCCCAGATCACGCCCGTGGGCGTGCCCAGCCAGAGGTTGCCGAAGTTATCCTCCGCGATGCCGGTCACCAGGTCGCTGAAGGGATCGCACAGGGCGTCGGGATTGTACCAATAGCCGTGGCGGAAAAGCGCGAGACCCCGGTGCTTGGTGCCGACCCACAGGTTGCCCTCGCGGTCGGGATAAATCTGGCGCACCTCGTCGTCCGGCAGCCCGTTCTGCCTCGTGAGCGTGCGGACCACGCGGTCGTTTTGGAATTCGACGATCCCGTCGGCGATGAAGCCCACGTAAAGGACGCCCTTTTCGTCCTCGGCGAAGGCCGAGGCGCCGCCCGCCGGCCGGCCGAGCGCCTCCCCCATCGGCTGGAAGACGCCGTCCCGGCGGCGGAAGACGCCGCCGCCGTTCGAGCTGATCCAGAGCGCGCCCGTCCGGTCCTCGTAGAGCTCGCGGACGTTCCGGATCTGCGGGAAGCGCTCGAGATCGCCATGGCGGCGCACGAGCAGCGACCCGCGGGTTCCGATCCAGACCTCGCCGTTCGGCCGGGCCAGCACGGTCCAGATGTCGCTGTCGCTGCCCTCCCCGATCGCGGTCAGCGTGAATCCGGCCTGCGGATCGATCGCCGCCAGCCCGTGGGTGGAAACCCCGGTCCAGACGATCCCCGCGCGGTCGACCGAGACCGAGCGCATGCTGCCCTTCGGCAAGCCGTCCTGCGCGGTGACCATGCGGAAGGCCGAGGGCCGCATCCGGATCACCCCGTCGCCGGAGGTGCCGATCCAATAGCTGCCCTCGCGGTCCTGGAAGATCGAGCGGCAGTAGTCGGAGGCCGGCACCGCCACGCGGCTGAAGCTGCCGGTCGCCGGATCCGATGCCAGGTAAAGCGAGCGGGCCGCCACCCAGAGCCGGCCGGAGTCATCCGAAAGGAAGCCGGCCACCTGGTCGCCGCCCAGCCCCTGCTCCTTGCCGATCAGCTTGAAGTTCCCGTTCCGGTAGCGATACAGCCCCTGTCCCGTGCCGTACCACAGCGTCCCGCGGGGCGCCTCGATGATCGGGCTGTTTTCCGGCAGCGGCACGTTTAGCCCCGGCACGGCCCGATAAGCCCCCCGCTCGATGCAGCCCGCGCCCCGTTTGGCAAAGCCGAGCCAGACTCGGTCGCCGGAGTCCACGTAAAGCGACACCACCGCCGGCTCCGGCAGGGCCAGGCTGGCCGGCGGCACCGCCAGCTGCCCATCCGCGTACGTCCAGACCCCCTGGCCTTCCGTCGCGATCCAGATCCGCCCCGTCGAATCCGCCATCACCGACGGCACCGGGCGGTCGATCCCCTCGATCCGCTCGAACTTGCCGCCCCGGTAGCGCGTCAATCCGCCCTGGGTCCCGATCCACAGGGCCCCGGCGCGGTCCTCGTAGAAGCAGCGGATCAGGTTGTTGGCCAGGCCCGGGGTCCCCGAAACCCGGTAGGTCACGAACCGGACGCCGTCGAAGCGGGCCAGGCCGCCCTCGGTCGCGATCCACAGGAAGCCGTCGCGGGTCTGGCAGACGGCCGAGGCGATGTTGTCGGGCAGCCCGGCCTCGATGCTGAAGGGCGAAAAGGCGTAGGAGAGTCCCTGATTGGCCGGCGCGGCCGCCCGCGCCGCGCCGGCGAGGCAGACGGCGGCGAGCCCGCGCCAGGCCCAGCGACGGAGCCGAGCTGGCGTCGAAACCCGGGAAAAACGAGGCAGGCCCATGGAAGGGAACGGTGGCCGGTCAGCAGGGAATCTTGCGCGCAAACCTCCCCATCGGAATGGGGTCGCCGGAATTTAGGGGCAAACCCGGCGGTTTTGTATTTATAATAGGCACTGGCATTTGCAAGGTTGCCGTCGAAGGCTAGCCTCACCGCCCATGATTGACGTCCGCCACCTCACCAGGGTTTTCCGCACCTACAAGAAAAAGCCCGGATTCTGGGGCGGCGTCACCGGCCTCTTCAGCCGGGAATTCGCGGAAACCCGGGCGGCCGACGACGTCAGCTTCGCCATCGCCGAGGGGGAGTTCGTCGGCTTCCTCGGCCCCAACGGCGCCGGCAAGACCACCACCCTGAAAATGCTGGCGGGGCTGATTCAGCCCACCAGCGGCCAGGCACGGGTCGCGGGCTTCGATCCGAGCCGGCGCGAAAACGCCTACCGGCGGATCTTCGCCCTGGTCCTGGGCCAGAAGAACCAGCTCTGGTGGGACCTGCCCGCCAGCGAGTCCTTCACCCTCCTCCGCGCGATCTACGGCCTCCCGGCCGCCGACTACCGGCGGACCCTCGAGGAGCTGGTCGAACTGCTCGGGGTCCGCGACAAGCTCAACGTGATGGTGCGCGAGCTCTCCTCGGCGAGCGCATGAAGATGGAGCTGATCGCCGCCCTCCTCCACCGGCCGCGGGTGCTCTTTCTCGACGAGCCGACGATCGGCCTCGACGTCGTCTCGCAGAAGGCCGTCCGCCAGTTCCTGCGCGAATACAACCGCATCCACCGCGTCACCATCCTGCTCACCAGCCACTACATGGCGGACATCAAGGAGCTCTGCCAGCGGGTGGTCGTCATCCACCGCGGCCGCAAGATCTACGACGGGGACCTGAACCGCCTCGAAGCCAGCGACGGCAGCCGGCAGAAGATCGTCACCTTCCTTCCCGCGCCCGAGCGCGGCGGCTTTCCCGATACCTGGAAGTCGAGCTATGGCAAGACCAGCCGCGCCGAAGACGGGAAGTTCCGGCTCTGCGTGCCAGCCGGCGAGATCGGCGCGGTGTCGCAGGAGATTCTGAGCGCGGGGGCCGTGGCCGATATCACGATCGAGGACATCCCCCTCGAGGACATCATCGCCGAACTCTTCACCTCGCAGGCTTAGGCCCCGGGCGAATCCTTCAGGAAAGCCTGCAGGAACAGGCAGAGCACGCCCGCCCCGATGAGGGCCACGCCGGCGTCCCAATGGGGGCCGAAGAGGTCGAAGGCGGAACGGAGGTGGGCGGCGAGCTCCCCCACCGGATCCTGCGCCGCCCGGGGCAGCTTGGCGACCAGAAGGAGGCCCACCACCATCAGAATTGGGCCGACGATCTTGAGGAGGGTCTTCATGCTCCGGTGCGCTCCGCCGCCCCCTCGACCGGAATCGACAGTTCGATCGTGGTGGGACGGTACTTCGAGATCGACAGCATGCCGTTGCAGTTGGCGGCCAGGCCGGACCAGATGCCCTGCTCGCTCTCAGAGACTCCGGCGCCCTCCGCCTCCTGCCGGGCGCTTTCCTCGATGGCCTGGGAATCAATGTCGGCCGAAACCCGGAAGACCGCCCAGGCCGGATGCTCATCCGTGTTCTGCTGGCAAAAAAGCATCCGGCTGCCCTGCGCGCGGTTCTCCCGGTATCGCTCGTCGGCGATGACCTCGACGGAAAGGAATACCACGCCGCCGTCGGCGATCTTGGAGAGAAAAATCTCCGCCAAGTCCTTGAGCGCGCCGAATATCCTCAAGGGCGGGCAGCGGACGAAAACGTCCGCGCGGGGGGAGCGGATCAGGAGCCGGCGCGTCACCGCGGTCCACCGATCAGAACCGCTGAAAAACCGGCTAAGAGCACCCAGGCATTCATTGACCGAGGTGGTCTGGGAGGAGGAATCCAGCGCAAACGCGCCCTTTTCATGGGCGTCGATGGATTCGGCCATCTCCTTGATCACCGCCGACGCCTTTTCGGCCTGGTCGACCAGGGCCGTGCGCTTGGATTCGGAGGCGCCCATGCGCATCAGCGAGGTCAGGACCGAGAGATTCGTCAGCCGCTTCCTCAGACCTTGGATCAGGCCGCCCGAAAGGGCGATGGCGGCGCGCTGGATCTCCCCATCCCCGCCGCCGCTGCGCCGGGCGGAGGGCAGGTCGGCCCGATTGGCCCGGGCGACCAGGTCGCGGCGCTGGCGGGTCTCCCGCAGGGCGGCGAGCACCATCTGCCGCAGTTCCACCGCCGAAGTCTTCGCCTTGATCGCCCGTCGGATCGCCCGGAACTCGATCGCCCCGTCGGCGACATGGCTCGACTCGTCGGCGGTCCGCACGATCACCGCGAGTTCCGGGTCGAAGGTCCTCAGCTCCCGCAGAAACCCCAGCCCGTCCATCGTCCGCCGCGGCATCCGAATATCGACCACGGCGGCGTCGCACGAATGCCGGCGGGCGAACGCCAGCGCGGCTTCCGGATCATTAAATTCCTTCAGCGTGGCGAGATCCGCCAGCTCCGCGCGCAAGGTCAGAAGCTGGAGGCGCTCATCCTCCAAAATCAGAATCACCGGCTCGGGCCTCATGGGATGCAATGCAGTGCGTTCCGGCGCGCCTAGCCCATGAGCTTTTGCCATAGTGACCAGGGGAACGAAGGGAGAATCATAGAATGCGCCTAAAAATCCGCCGATAACAAAGCGACCTCACGACCTGTCGAGGGCAAAAATCGCTTTGGTCAAAATAATCAAAATTGCATAGGGGTTTTACCCTAGCCCGCGCGCGATGAACCGATTCGTTGCGGTGAATATTAACCCCGATCCGCCTCCGCGCCCAAGAGCACTCTGATCTTCTCGGCGGTTATACATAGGCTCAGCCACTCCAATACAGCCAGAAACTTGAGGCGCTGGGCGGGGCCCAGGCCACGGACCTTCCAGGAAACCCCGTGCAGCCGCGGATCCAGCCAGGAATCGACGAACAGCGCGGCCAGATAGCTTCGCGCCGGCGCCTGCCGGCTTTGCAGCTGCGAAATGCGGCCGCCGGCCACCCGCAGCCACTTCTTCTTGATTTCCGGCCAGCTGCTTCGCCGCGGATGGCGCACGATCGCGCCGGGCGCATAGGCTAGTTTTTCTCCCAGGCCGGTGGCCCGCCGCGTCCAATCGCCGTCACCGAAGCTCTTAAGCTGGGCGTTGAACGGCCCCACCCGATCGAACACGGAGCGACGGGCAAAAAGATTGGCGGTGGCCGCCACGTTCAGCTTCTCGATCAGGAACTGCTGGCGTCCCAGCAGAAATACCGCCTCCTCGATTTTTTCATACACATTCAGCGGCCGGCCCACGGGCTCCAAATATACAATCCGGCCTCCCAGGATCGTGGCCTCCGGCTGTCCGAGGGCTCTCACGCCCTCGGACAGCCAAGTCGGGTCGGGCACGCAGTCAGAGTCGGTGAAGGCGATGACTTCACCGCGCGCGTGCCTCAATCCGCGGTTTCGCGCCGCGTAGGATCCCACTTTGGCTTCGTGCAGCCATTGCACGCCGGGATGGGCCGCGCGCAGGGGATCGACGGCCTCGGGCTGGCCGTTATTGACCACCAGCGTCTCGCGATCCTCCGCCGGCCAAGTCTGGGCCTGGAGGGCGTGGAGAGTGGCTCGGAGCCCATCCAGATCCCCGTAGAACGGGATGATGATCGAGATGCTTAATTTGTTTGCCATGATCCGAGCCAGCCCAGTCTTTCTTCTGGCGGATGCCTGCGCAAGGGACGATTAAGCTGTCAGTGCTGGTAGCGTTTCGCGACCGAGACCTCGCGCGGGTCGACCGGTTCTTGGCGGGCCTCGACGGCCAACGCTTCCGAAGCTTCGAACTGATCTTCCTCGATTATGGCAGCGCCGCGGCGGTCGCCGCGGAACTCCACAAGCGGGTTTCCCGTTTTTCATGGGCGCGGTATGTTTTCAACGAGACCACGGGGATGCCCTGGAACCGAGCTCATGCGCTCAATTCCGCCGCCCGCCAAGCGCGCGGGGAATACCTGCTCTGCACCGACATCGACCTGGTCTATTCCCAAAATGCGCTGGGCGCGCTGGCCGAGGCCGCGATGCCCGACGCCTGGGTCGGCGCCTCCTTCTATCTTCTGCCGAAGGCCTTCTCCGACTGGGAACTGCTGGCAGAGGGCAGCTTCACCGCCGCGCCTCAGAGCCATGCCAACACGCTCGGCGCCATTCAATTGGTGAGCCGGGAAGCCTTCGCCGCCGTGAGGGGCTTCGATGAATTCTTCCGGATCTGGGGCGTCGAAGACTTCGACTTTCACAGCCGCCTGCAGCGGGCGGGCATTCGCAGCCAAAAGGCCGAGATCCCGCCGGTGTACCATCAATGGCATCCGAGTGCGGCCATGCCCGAGATGCCGCTCGGATGGCTGGAAGTCATGAACTTCCACAGCCTGACCCGAAGCGGCTCCTCCGGCGCTGGTGGGGAAGGCTGGGGGCGGTGCCTGACCGCCGCCGACCGTCCTGCCCTGGCCGCGGAACGAAGCGGCGGCACAGCCCGAAGGTTCATTCTGCCGTCCGAGCAGCCAAGCCTGGCGGATTTCGCCGCTTGGAAGAAAATCGACTTCATGCGAACCCTCCTCCGCGATTTGTCCGCGGCGGCGGCGGGGGAGACCTTCGTCTGCGAGATCGAGCACTCGCTCTCAATCCAGTGCAAAGAGTGGCTGGCGCGGACGCTATTTCGGCTCCGCTACCGGCCGCTGGCCGGCGATCGGTTCTTCCAACCGCGTCGGGATGGCCGCGCGATACTCTGGTATATCATTATATTCTCGGGCTTGGTCGCTGACTATAGCATCAAAAATTCCGGCCATAACGACCGCTATACTCTAGTTCGGGCCTAGCGCCCTCAGCGGTCGAGTCGCGGCCAGGCCCATCCCTCCCCTACCAGCCCTCGCATCAGCTCGCGGCAGGCCTGGGCGCTTTTCTCGAGCGCGCCGGAAAGGGTCGCGGCTTCCAGCGAGGTGGCCGTCGAGAGACGCGCCAATTCCTCCGGCTGGGCCACTCGCTCAATCCGCCGCGCCTCCGGGAAGGTCCGTTCGCCGCGCCTCAGCTTGAGTTCGTGCAGGAGGCGGAAGTTCGCCTCCATCAGCTCTCGGTGCAGCATGCGCTGGGCGGCAAAGTATTCGCCTCGGGCGATTTTGCGCACCGTCCAGACGTAGTCGCAGACAAAGCCGTCCGCGATCACCTTGGCGGCGTCATTGCTGACGCGGGCATCGGTGACCGCATTGACCGCGAACCGGTAGAAGGCATCCCAATTGCCCGTATCTTTGAGAAAGCGAAAGCCCGGCCGCACCACCACCGCGAGATCCTGCAGAAACTGACGCACCGGACCCTTGCGGCGGTGCCAGCCGATCCGGGTCAAAAACCGATGCCGCCGAATAATCGGCGTTGGGATCACTACGATATCCACCTCGGTGCCGGCAAAGACGGCGTTGACCTTCGGGACGCTGCCGATCCGCGTCATCCGAGCCACGTAAACCCGCAGGTCCGTCCCCGCCAGCCGCTTGGTCCAGAGGGCATCCAGAAATAGGTTCGGCTTCGACGTGATGAGATGGAAATCCCAGTCGGAATCCGCATCGGCCCGCCAGATCGCATCCGTCTGGGCCCGCTCGCGGGAACCGATCAGCGCCAGCCCGCTGACGGATCGTTCCTTCGCCACCCAGCCTGAAAAGATGCTCCCGAAATCCGAAGGCTCCTTCATGGTCGAACTGGAAAGACGCTAGCTAGATCACACTTCCGTAACGGAAGTCAACTCTGGCTCTCGTTCCGCTTCGTCCAAAGGAGAGGGTATGCGCGCTCAACGCTATAGCTGCTCGAACGAGGCCACCCAACGGAAGATATAATCGCCTCGAAACAATTTCACCCTACCAGATTTCCCTGCCAATCATGGCTCCGCCTGAGGTCACCTCTGCGACGATCGCCGCTAAATAGATTCGGCCATGATGGGCGCTGATCCTGATCTGCTCCATGGTCTCCCTCGCCATTTCGGATAGTCCCGGCTCGTACTCTAGAATGCGGGTTCCGTCAGGGCGCTCCAGCACAACTACGGTCGGACATTTGCCGATTAACTCAGAGACTTTCATGGCGGAATTCAGCTGGAGCCGCCGGAGATCCGTCCGAGAGCAGGCGAGCTGCGCCGTGCTCACGACCAACGCGAGGTCGCGGTTGATCTGATCTTCGCTGGCGGGAGCACCCACCGGCTCGCCCGGACGTTTAACCGCTGCCGAGAGCCGCGTGATTGCGCCGCTCAACTCCTCTTCATCGATCTGCATTTTGAGGCCTTGATTTAACCGACTTGCGGGGCGCCCCATTCCATGGGGCAAATCCTGCCGCTTGGCAACAGCTAGGGTGTTTAACCTATATCCAATGTGCGGTTTCCGCACATTGGGCTTGCGATTTCTCGCTCAAGTCGTTCGGATGCAAGGGCGATGCCAGATGAGGATGAGGCGATAGGCGCGCGTGCGAGAGAGGCCCGGGAACAGCGCGGCTTTTCCCAGGAACAGGTCGCGACTGCCCTGAAGATATCACGGACTTCCCTCACCCGGGCTGAACAAGGAATCCGAAAAATCACAGCCGTTGAATTGAAGGGGTTAGCCAACTTCCTGGGAATAAAGGCGGACAGCCTGCTGGGAGACTATCGGCCCCTTTCTGCCGGCAAGGACAACCCGAGAAAGGCGCATCCGTAAGCTCGAATCTATGAAGGCAAACCTGGGGCCGTTGCTGGCCATACTACTTTTCCTGCTGCGGAGCCTCGAAATGCGGTTCCGCCGCTCGCCGATCCCGGGAAAGGTCGCGGCCCGAGGCACCCTGGTCGCGATGGTGGGAGCCGGAATCTGCGTCCTGGGATCGGGATTGATCGAGCATGCGCTCCGCCACCGACCGACGAATCCGGGGCTGCTGGTCGCTGGAGTGGCCGCGGCCGCGCTGTCTTTTTCGATCCGCGCCCTGGCCGCGCGGGCCTTGGGCGACTATTGGTCGATGCAGATCGAGCTGCGGCAAAAGCAGCCGCTGATGGAAACGGGGATTTATGGTGTGGTGCGCCACCCGATCTATCTCGCCGCGACCTTTGAGGTGCTCGCGATCTGCCTCCTCTGCGGCGCGCCTTGGACGCTGCTAGTGGGAGCGGTGACGGTCGGCCCTGCCCTGTGGGTGCGGATCAAGCTGGAGGAGCGGGCGCTGGTGGCCCACTTCGGCGAGCTCTACGTAAAATATCAGGGCCGGGTGCCGGCGCTGGTGCCCGGCCTGGGCGGAAGGCGTCCGACATGAATCGAGCGCAGAAACGGGTGGTGGTGACCGGCCTGGGGGTCATCTCGCCCTGCGGCGTGGATGTGCAGTCTTTCTGGAATGCCGTGGTCGCGGGCCAGCCGTCGGCCGGCCCGGTCACGCACTTCCCGGTCGACCAAATGCCGGTGCGGATCGCGAGCGAGGTGCGCGACTACGACGCCTCCGAATACATGCCCGACTCGAAGCGGCGGCGCTTCGACCCCGCGATCAAATTTGGCATCGGCGCCGCCCTGCAGGCCCTGAAGGATTCAGGGCTCGATCCCACTAGCGTCGATCCCGACCGCATCGGCGTGGTCGATGGCACTTCGGTCTGCGGGTTGACTCATATGCTCGAGGCCCAAACCCGCTTTCTCTCCTCGGGCTACAAGGGCATCCAGCCCTCGCGGACCGTGACGGCGTTCGCCGGCGCCTGCAGCTCCGAGATCGCGATCGCCCTCGGAATCACCCATTCGGCGGTCACGATCGCCACGGCCTGCTCGAGCGGCAATGACGCCCTGGCCTGGGGGTCGGCGAAGATCGCCGACGGCAGCGCCGACGTCATGATCGCGGGCGCGGAGGAGGCTCCGATCGTCGAGGCCTACTATTCGCTCTTCACCAACGTGGGCGTCCTCAGCCGCCGCAACCACGAGCCGAGGAAGGCCATGCGGCCGTTCGACGAGGACCGGGACGGCTTCGTGCTCGGCGAGGGCTCGGCCTTCGTCATCCTCGAGGAGCTCTCTCATGCCCTGGCGCGCGGGGCGCGGATCTACTGCGAATACTCTGGGCACGGCCAAAGCTGCGATGCGTATTCGTCGGTCAGCAACCACCCCGAAGGCAAGGGGATGAAGCGGGCTATTGAGCGGGCCCTCTTCGACGCCGAGATCCCCCTCGATGAGATCGACTACATCAATTGCCACGGCTCCGCCACCGAGGTGAATGAGATTGTCGAGACCAAGGTGTATCGGAGCGTCTTCGGGCGCTGGGCGGAACGCCTGCAGATCAGCGCGACCAAACCGGTCACCGGCCATTTGATGGGAGCGACGGCGGCGATCGAGGCAGTCATCTGCGCCCTGGCGCTCTTCCATAAGACCGTCCCGCCCACGGCCAATCTGGAGAAGCCGGCCGAGGGTTGCGACCTCGACTACGTGCGCGGGGCCGCCCGCCGCCTGCCGCTGCGGCGCGCCCTGAACATCAACCTGGGCTTCGGAGGGAAGAACAGCGCGCTGATCCTTTCCGCGTTCGACGGCGCATGAACCATTTCCTCCTCATTCCCCTGTTCGCCGCCTTGGGCAACGTCGCGCT
>Ga0134125_10010217_pt1 | contig 10547 bp, 9 predicted proteins | sample KB31751_FD_96464 | JGI IMG/M metagenome (GOLD analysis project Ga0134125, IMG submission 96464) | Terrestrial soil microbial communities with excess Nitrogen fertilizer from Kellogg Biological Station, Michigan, USA - KB3-175-1 | ecosystem: Environmental > Terrestrial > Soil > Unclassified ... | reverse complement strand
TGCTCGTCAACCTGGCGAACCTCCGCGGCGGGCCGGACAACATCACAGTGCTCATCGTCCACGTCGGCGGCACGGGAACGCACACGAAGAGCGGCAAGCCGCGCGGCTTCTTCGGCCGGTTGCTCGCCGCCTGGAACAAGAAGGTGCCCTGGCCGTTCACCGCGCTCGGCGCCGGGTCGTTGGTGGCGATGGTGTCGCTGGCCATGCAGGTCAACGCGATCCCCGGGGCGGCGGTGTTGTTCCTTCTCGCCGTCGTTGCCATTGGGGCTGGCATCGCCGGCCTGGCCATGCAGATGAGGAAGGAACCCGAGGAATCGGCTTTGCCCAACGACGCCCCCCGCGAACTGCGCATTTACAAGCAGCATGCTTGCCCGGTGCAGCGCGAACTGGCCGGTAAGTTCGCCAACCTGGAAGTGCAGTTGATCGAAGCGATGAAGGGACAGGGAATCGCCGCCGACTGGGACGGCTACGAGAAGCTGGCGGCCGAGGCCGATGCACGGGTGAAGAAGAACGACGATTTTGCCTCGGTGGCCGCGCGATGCCGTTCGCTCCTCTTCCTTGCGGATGCCTTCCACAAGGCCCGCCAGAAAGAGGAATCGTTCCGCCCCAGCTGGACGCGCAAGCCCGAACAGCCGCAGAACCACATCTCGGAATAAGGCCGGTTAAATTGACTGGATTGCGATGGCCGTACTCCGAATCGTGACGGAGATCGCCGCTGCCGTCGAAGTGTGCTTCGACCTGGCCCGGGACATCGACTTCCATACCCGCTCGCTGGGTGACACCGGGGAACGAGCCGTCGCCGGCCGCACCAGCGGGCGGATCGGGCTCGGCGAATCGGTCACCTGGGAGGCCCGGCACTTGGGCTTCCGACAGCGGCTCACCGTCGAGATCACAGCGTTCGATCGCCCAGCCTATTTTCGGGATGTCATGACTCGCGGGGCGTTTCGTTCATTTGCCCACGACCACCGATTCGAACCGCGAGGCACAGGCACGATCATGAATGATGAAGTTGAGTTCCGGTCTCCGTTCGGACCGCTCGGGTGGCTGGTGGACCGGTTGTTCATGAGAGGCTACCTTCGGCGATTGTTGGAGGGCCGATGCGAGGCCATCAAGCGCGAAGCCGAAGCCTTGACCCGACGCTCCGATTGAATGCACTTCCTGTAATGACCAACACGGGATGCGGCCCGCATGTCCGTTCCGTAAATTGACCCCACAATGAGCGATCTCGCTTTCCAACGGTGCATCGACGCCCGCTGCGGCGGCACCGCCGACCTCGCGGATACTTCGTTCCAGTGCCCGAAATGCGGCGGCCTGCTCGACGTGGCTTATGACTGGAACCGGCTGCCCGTGCCGAAGGCTCTCGCGGAGTTCGAAGCGAAGTGGTCGCGCCGCCACGACCCGCTCGATTTCTCCGGCGTCTGGCGCTTCCGCCAGCTTTTTCCGTTCGCGGCCGACGACAAGATCATGACCATCGGGGAAGGGCAGACGCTCTGCCAGCGGGCCGACGCCGTGGCGGTCTATGCCGGCATCAAGCCCGGCAGCTTGTACCTCCAATACGAAGGGATGAACCCGTCCGGCAGCTTCAAGGACAATGGCATGACGGCAGCGTTCACGCATGCCCGCACCGTCGGGGCGAGCCGGGCCGCCTGCGCCAGCACCGGCAACACGAGCGCCAGCCTCGCGATTTACTGCGCCGCGACCAACCTGATGCGCGCCGTCATCTTCATCGGTTCCGGCAAGATCAGCTACGGGAAGCTGTCGCAAGCCCTGGAACACGCGGCCCTCACGGTGCAGATCGCCGGCGACTTCGACGACGCCCTTCGCCGCGTTCAGGAAGTCGCCCGCCAACTCGGCATTTATCTCGTCAACAGCGTCAATCCCTTCCGCCTCGAAGGGCAAAAGACGATCATGTTCCGAATTCTCGAAGCCCTGCGTTGGGAAGTCCCGGACTGGATCGTGGTTCCCGGCGGCAATCTCGGCAACGTTTCCAGTTTCGGCAAGGCGTTCATGGAGTTGAAGGAACTCGGCCTGATCGATCGCACGCCGGGGCTGGCCGTGGTCAATGCCGCCGGGGCGGATACCTTTTTTCAGCTGTACGAGAAGCACGGCCTTCGCTGGAACGGCGGGGCCATCGACCGGCCTAAGTACCAGGACTATCTCGCGGCCATGGATGCCAAGAATCTCCGGGCGGACACATTGGCCAGCGCCATCGAGATCAATCGGCCCGTGAATTTGCCGAAGGCGTTGCGGGCTTTGGATCGCTGCGGCGGCGTGGTCCGCGAAGCGACGGATGGCGAGATTCTCGACGCCAAAGCGAAGGTCGGGGCAGGGGGGTTGGGCTGTGAACCGGCCAGTGCCGCGAGCGTCGCCGGCTTGCGCAAACTCGTGAAGGAAGGCGTGATCGCGGCGTCGGACCGCGTCGTTTGCGTGTTGACCGGCCACGTGCTCAAGGATCCGGACGCCACGGTGGCGTATCACAGTTCGGATCCGAAAACCTTCGAAGAAAAGCTCGGCAAGCGCGGCGTCAAACGCGTGGCCTTCGCCAACCGCGCCGTCCAGGTGCCCAACGACCTGAACGAAATCATCAAGGCCATCGAACTGTACGCGTGAGTTTTTTTGGCGAGCGGGGGACGTAAGTCCCCTGATTCTTGGCCACACTTGAAGAATCAGGGGACTTACGTCCCCCGCTCGCCTCGCAATTCTCTCATCAATTCTTGTTTGCCTTTGCGGCCCGGCCGGTGCATCATAATCCCCTGGGAATCTTTCCGGCACTTCGCCCCAGTTACACCCACGAGGGAATCGGGATGCGCACCAAGCTGTTCGCCGCCATCGCGTTACTCGCATCGGCGGTCACCGTTCACGGCGCGGAAGGCCTGAGTAAGGGCACCGCGGACGCCAAGTCGGCCACCGCGCTGGCCTTCGGCCCGCACGGCCTCCTGTTCATCGGCGACACCGCCGGGGCCACGATTTACGCCATCGACACCGGCGATGCCAAGCCGGCCGGCGACAAGGCCGTCGACTTCAAAGGCATCGACGCCAAGGTCGCCAGCCTCCTCGGCGCGCCGGGCAACCAGGTCAAGATCAACGACGTGAAGGTGAACCCCGCTTCGGGGAACGTCTATCTGGCCGTGACCCGCGGCACCGGCGCCGGCCAGGCTGCCATCGTCCGCGTCACACGATCCGGCGAGCTCGAAGCGGTCGGCCTCAAGGATGTGCCGATGGCCAAGGTCGTGATTCCGAACCCGGCCGCCGGCAAGGGCGCCGCGACGTCCATCACCAGCATGGCCTTCGTCAACGGCAAGTTGATCGTCGCCGGGCTTTCCAACGAGCAGTTCGCCTCGACGCTGCGGTCGTTCGACTTCCCGTTCAAGCATGCGGACAAGGGCGCCGCCATCGAGATTTTCCACGGCGCCCACGGCAAAATTGAAACCCAGGCTCCGATCCGTTCGTTCGTTCCTTACAAGGTTGGCGGCGAAGATTCGGTTATCGCCACGTATACTTGCACGCCGCTCGTCAAGATTCCCGTTTCGGAGTTGAAGGCGGGCGCCAAGGTGAAGGGAACGACCGTCGCCGAGCTCGGCAATCGCAATCAACCGCTCGACATGATCGTTTACCAGAAGGACGGCAAGGATTTCATTCTAGTGGCCAATAGCGCTCGCGGCGTGATGAAGATTCCCGCCGAATCGCTTTCCGGCGCCGAGCCGATCGTCGCCCGGCCCAAGACGGAACTCGCCGGCGTTAAGTATGAGAAGATCGACAGCCTGAAGGGTGTTATGCAGCTCGACAAGCTCGACGCTCACCACGCAATCTTGCTCGTGAAGAGCGACGACGGCCTCGATCTGAAGACGATCGAACTGCCGTAATCCATTCGCGTAGCCGCGACCCAACGGGGAGCGCGCTCCCCACTGGGTCGCGGCTACGAGAAACTTATCCCACGTATTCGTCAAGCATCGCGAATTGTTCGTGGAAGTCGTGCTGATCGACGCCGATAGGGCTCTTGAAGAAGCAAGCGAGGTGCTTTAAGCTGCCCGATTCGCCGCGGCGCTGGGACAAGAGCGCGAGCCGGGCGATGTCCAGCACGAGCGGTGCCGCCAACAGCGAATCGCACCCTTGCCACGTGAACTGCAGCGTCATCTTCGTGCCGAGGAATCCCTCGAAGTGAATGTGGTCCCAGGCCGTTTTCCAGTCGTCGAGCGATTCGATGTACTCGATGGACACATGCGATTGGGGCCGGTAGCCGAGCAATTCGCCGAGCAGGGCGTCCTTGCTCTTCAGCTTACTCGCTTTGTTCTCGGGATCGCTGAGCACGCGGCCATCGCGGTTGCCCAGGATGTTGTGGCCGACCCACGAGAGCACCTTCAGATTGCGGCGGGCAAAAAGCGGCGCGAGCACGGATTTCAGGAGCGTTTCGCCGGTCTTCAGGTCTTGGCCGGCGAGCGGCACACCGCGCTCCCGCGCCAGTTCCTCGAGTGCCGGCATGGTGGACCCGCGCGACGGCGTCAAGTTCACATAGGGGAAGGCGGCGTCGATGGCCGCGAACGCATACAGGCTGCTCGTGGATAGGCATGGCGCCGAGCGATTCAAGGCCGCCGTCAACCGTTCCAGCGATTGGTGTTCTTCGCCGAGCTCGACGGGCGGTTCCGTCGAAGCGGCGTTCACGACCACCAGTTGATCCAACTTGGCTGAGCTTACGAACGCAGCGAGGTCGTGTTGAATCTGTTCGATGCCGGCGCGGGGCGAGGCGACGGTCTTGAGGTCGGTGCGGTCGGCCATGGCGGCGACGGCCGCGTTGGGGCGATACGAGACGCCCGGCCGCTGATTCGCCGACCACGTTTCCAGATCGTCGGCACAGGCCGCGATGGTCCGCTCGTCGAACACGTTCGAGCGGCAATGGAGTTCTTTGACCGCGGAGAGGAAGTTCGCCTTGCGGATGTCGTGGCCGCCGACGACGAACGCGACCGGTTGATCGAGGTCGAGGCTCGCAAACTGCGGAAGCTCAGTGACGAGACCGGTGTTGGAAGTGAGGCCGCGGGCAAGGGCGGACAAACCAAGGGCGGTGGTGCTGCCCACGCCGCCGCAGGCGCCGATCAACCAGAGTCCAACTCGCCGCGGGGCCATGTCCGGGTGTCCGTCGTGTGGTGCGAAAGGGAGGGAATCGAACCGGGGCACCGGCCGGTGGTTCCAGCGGCGAAATCAGGCGTGTGGAAGGAACGAGTTCATTGTCGCGGCCATTGTTCCTGGGTCAATCATCGGAGCCATCTGGGATGACTGCCCGCGGGCCCTCTGCCGCCGAATGCTCGATACAATCCGATCTCGATCACAACTCATCTCTGCTGAGATAGTCTTGAGAGGTGTGACGGATGCGATGCACGATGACGAGCTCTCCCTCGATGGTATAAAGAATGCGATACTTTTGCCGTCGGCGGCCAAACAGCCGGCATCGCAAATCGATACCGAACTTCACTGCTTCATCGGCCTCAGGCCATGTGCCGGCATCCCGCGAGAGTTCCTGGATCATTTTTTCGATACGGAGGTTCCACAGTAATCCCGCTTCCGAGGAAACGCGGCGAGACATCGACAAGGTAGCGTTAACCAAATCGATCCTCGCGGAACGGCGAACGATCACACTTCTGATCACGTGCGGCTTGCCTCGTTCTCTCGACGAAGTACCTCTGCCCTCACTTCCGCGAAGGCCTCGGCCACCGTCATCCCCGTGTCTCCCGCTCGAGACTCCTCGATCGACTTCCGCAGGATCTCCAGATGTTCCTCGTAAGTCTCCGTGGGCGGCGGAATCGGCATGTCGTCGAGCAGGTCATCGAGCTCGTCTTCACATTCCAGTTTCACGCGGACGCGAGCTCCGTCCGGCCAGGTAGCGGGCTCATCCAGCTCGACCCGACCTTTCACGATGGTGCCTTCGAGAATCATGGCGATCTCCTTTCCGGCAATTCTACCAGATAAACCGCGCTCGGCTCCCCGGACTTCGCATCGCGGCTAATCTATGCCCAGCGGTGGCCGCGGCGTTGCCAGCATCCGCATCGCCTGCCAACCGATGACACCCATTACGGGGACGGCGAATTGCACCACGATCCGCGCCTCCGCATAATCGATGAGCGCCTTCGTCAGCGGGGTGCTCGCGACCAATGCGAGCCAGGCCGCCACGAACATGCAGAGCCAGGCGTCGCGGCGCTCGGGGAAGCGTTCCCAGAGCACGACCGCCGCCGGGACCAATAGCGCCCACTCGTAAATGAGCGTGTGCGGCGACGCCCACAATGAAAGAAAAATCGCGACCGGGAACATGGAAGCAACCGGCGCGCCGGTTCGCCAACCGAGCCACGCCGCCGCGGCAATGAACGGTACGGTGCTCGCCAATGTGAGGATCCCGATGGTCACTGAACCGGCATCGGGCAAGAGCAAAAACCAGAAGGCGCGCGGCGACTGCTTGTTCCAGCCGGCCTCGCCGCCGTAGGCCAGGTTGGCCTGCAGCGATTCCACGAATGCCCACGAGGCCTCGGGCAGAGCGATCCAGCTGATCGCCGCGAGGATTGCGCCGGTGACGGCCACGCCGACCCAGCAGGCGGCGTAACGCCGCGGCGCCACCAGCCACCAGATGAACAGTCCAATCAAAAGCTGCGGCTTGAACCAGAGCAGCCCGGCCACGAGCCCCGCCGCGAACTTCCGCTCCGCCACGAGCAGCCGATAGACGCCGGCAAAAATGCCCAGGCTCAACAGCGAGTTCTGCCCGAAACTGACCGCGGCGAACACCGGGTAGAAGGTCAGCGACCAGAGCAGCACGCGCCCCGGCCGCTCGGGTCGCAGCCACGTAATTCCCAGTACCATGATGGCCACGCCGATCGCTGCCCAGATCAGCGTGCTAGCGACGAACGGTAATCCCGATGTCGGCAAGTAGAGCAGGGCATAGAAGGGCGGGTTGCGGTAGCCGAGCAACCGGCCCCAGTCCCAGCCGAGCAATTCGCCCTGATACTTCGACAGGAAATCGTAGTGGTACATCTCGGCGGGGCGGCCTTCGCGAATCAGCCGAGCCGCCGAGTAGAACGCGAGATGATCGACGCAGATCGGCGTTCCCTCGGCATCGACCGGGCGATTTTCGCGCCAACAGCCGTTGCCGATGCTGCCGCACCAGACGAGCCAGGCGATGGCGCCGACCGGCCAGCCGATCCACAACCGGCCGCGCAACCACTCGGCTGTACCCGCAGTGGTCATGGCGATTCCAGAACCTCGCGGACTTGCGTTTCCGGGATGTCGCCGAAAAGGCGAACTTCGCCGAGCCGCGTCGGCAAGATAAAGCGAAGTTCCCCGGCCGCGGCTTTCTTGTCCCGGCGCATCGCGGCGATCAGGTCGTCGATGGACCATTCCGGTTTTCGGGCCGTCGGCAGGCCGAATGCGGTAAGCAAGTCGCGTTGCCGTCGGGTCAGTTCCGGGTCAATGAGGCCGCGTCGTTCCGCCAACCGCGAGGCACAGATCATTCCCGCGGCCACCGCCTCGCCATGCAGCCAGCCGCCATAGCCGCCGACCGTTTCGAACGCATGGGCGAAAGTGTGGCCGTAATTCAAAACGGCCCGAAGGCCGGTTTCCTCTCGCTCATCCTTCTCCACGACATCGGCTTTGAGGCGGCACGAGCGCGACACGATGTGGCGGATCGCTTCCGGTTGCCGAGCGAGGATCGCTGCCGCATTCGCTTCGAGGTATTCGAAGAACTCGGCATCGAGAATCACGCCGTACTTCACGACCTCGGCCAGGCCGCTGGCAAACTCGCGAACGGGAAGAGTATCGAGGAACGCAGTATCGATCCAGACGCCGACCGGTTGATGGAACGCCCCGATCAGGTTCTTTCCCTTGGGGTGGTTCACGCCGGTCTTGCCGCCGACCGAGGAATCGACCATGGCGAGTAAGGTCGTGGGAACCATGAGGAGCGGCAGGCCGCGGTTGTAAGTCGCGGCAACGAAGCCGGCCAGATCGCCGACCACGCCGCCCCCCACGGCCACGACCAGTGTCTGGCGATCCGCCGCGAGTTGATAAAGCGCGTCGTAATAGTCGCTCGCCTGAGTTAGCGTTTTCGATTCCTCACCGGCTGGAACGGCAGCGATCCGCGTTTGGAAGCCGCATTGCTCCAGAGATGCCTGCACGGTCTTCGCGTGAGGCATTGTGTGGTTGTCGCAGGCAATCAAGGCGAGCCGCGATTGTGGAACGCGTTCGCGCGCGAAGGCACCAATGGCCTCGACCTGGCCGCTCGCCAGTGCGATGTCGTAGGAACGCGGGCCGAGATTGACGCGAACGAATTGCATGCCAGGCATTTCAGAAGGAATGGCCGGCTTTGCCAAGTGGGCCGCGAGAGATTAGAAGACTCGCGCAAAGTCGCAAAGACGCCAAGAAAAGGGAGTAGAAGCACCTATCCTTGCAGCCGCAAAAAGGCACAAAAAAGACTCAAAAAAAGGAACATTCCTTGTAAAGGGCTTTGCCGTATGATCTTCACCGCGCGGACTATCACCGTCATCGCTTTTTTTGTGTTTTTTGCGTCTTATCGCGGCCGCATTTCTCTGCGGCCGCGGCCGCAGTCAGTGCGACATGCTGATGCGAATCGGCTCGTCGCTGCTCGCCGCAGTCGGCCAGAAAACGCGAACACTGGTTCCCCATTGCGGCGACGATTCCATTTCGATGTGGCCGCCGGCCGCCGTCACGATATCGCGGACCGCCGCAAGTCCCAGGCCCGTGCCCTTCGTTCCCTTGGTTGTAAAAAACCGCGTAAAGGCCTGTGCCTGGATTTCTTCGGTCATGCCGCAACCGGTATCGGTAACAGTGAGGGCGACGTAGTCGCCGGGTGGGAAATCGGCCGGCCAACCGCGGCGGCCCGGCATTACGGTCGCCGCCGCCGTTCGCACCGAGATCACTCCGGATTCCTCGATCGCATCGCGGGCATTGACCACCAGATTGAGCACGACGCGATCGAAGTCGCTGCGGTCGACGCGGATCGGTGCGATGCCCGGCGTCAGCAGGAAGTCGAACTCGATGCCGGGGCCGGTGATGCTGCGGAGCATTGGTTCGCTATCGCGCAACGAGGCGTTCGCGTCGAGTGAATCGACGGCCGCGGCGGGTTTCGCATAAGCGACCAGTTGCCGGGCGACGCGAGCCGCGGCATGGCCGCTCGAAGCGATCAGTTCCACGGGTTCGCGCAGCGGATCGTCGGGCATGAGCGTCTCGCGAACGAGTTCGGCGTGGCCGGTGACGATGGTGAGGAGGTTGTTGAAGTCGTGGGCGGCGCCGGCCAGCATTCGTCCAACGGTCTCCAGCCGACCCGATTCTTGTGACCGCGATTCCGCTTCCGCCAACCGCGTTTCCAGTTCGTCGATGCGCTCGGCGGCGGGGCAGGGGGCCGGGCTGGTGATGCCGTCGACGCGGAGCGGTTGGCCGTCTTGCGAACGAATTAACTTGCCCCGACTCGTCACGCGGCGCGGCGAACCCGTGGGAAGTTGAATGTCGTAATCGATGTGGAACCGGCCGGTGGCAGGCAACTGCAGGAATGCGGCTCGCACGGCATCGCGATCGGCAGCCGCCACGATGCCGAGCCACAATTCGGGACGTTGGAGGAATTCGGCGGCCGGGCGGCCGAGCGTCGCTTCCACGCCGCCAGTGAGGACGTAAACGCGATCGCCGTCGGGCGAAGCGGACCAGATGGCATCGTCCAGCGACGCGACGACCGCCCAGAGCACGGCGTCCGAGCGGAGCTCGACGCCGTGCGGTTTGGAACGGGGCGTCGGCCGTGGCGTCTCCACGCTTCCCGGGGTCGGCGTCTCGTGGAGCGGCCGCCGCGCCGCCAACTCCTCGCCGCGCATCACGATCGATTCCAGGGCCCGCGTTCGCTGCTCCGCTTGAAACAGCCGCTCCGTCAACTCGCGGCGGAGCACTTCCAGCGGCAAGTCGGAGGTCGTCATGCGAACGCCTCCGGCGCGTGCCCCCCGATTCGTTGACTCCTGAGGATCAGGGGGCTTACGCCCCCCGCTCGCCAGTGCTCACCGTTGATCTTCTTGCTGCGGCGCGGTAGGTTCTTCACCATCTCTCTTCCGCCCGAAAGGAACTCGCGATGCGCCTGCCCTTCGGAACTCTCCTTGCCGCTGTCGCCGTCGCACTGGCGATTGGCATGACTCCCAGTTCTCCAGTATTCGCCGCCGACGATTACGCCTTCGGCCCCGATTCGATGCCGCAAACCGACGTGCCGCAAGGCAAGGTCACCGGCCCGATTCGCTGGAAGAGCAAAGTCTTCGATGGCACCGTCCGCGATTACTGGGTCTACGTGCCGGCCCAGTACAAGCCGGAAGAACCGGCCTGCGTCATGGTCTTTCAAGATGGCGGAAACTACGTGAACAAGCAGGGGCAGTTCCGCGTTCCCGTCGTGTTCGACAACCTGATTCATAAGAAAGAAATGCCCGTCACGGTGGGCATCTTCATCAACCCGGGCACGTTCCCGGGCAAGGGGAAGGGCGGATCCAACCGCAGTTTCGAGTACGACACGCTTTCCAATCAGTATGCCAGTT
>Ga0134125_10010216_pt1 | contig 10549 bp, 11 predicted proteins | sample KB31751_FD_96464 | JGI IMG/M metagenome (GOLD analysis project Ga0134125, IMG submission 96464) | Terrestrial soil microbial communities with excess Nitrogen fertilizer from Kellogg Biological Station, Michigan, USA - KB3-175-1 | ecosystem: Environmental > Terrestrial > Soil > Unclassified ... | reverse complement strand
GCCAGCACTTAAACAAAATAATATGCAGAAAAAATGTTTCATCATTTTTTAAATAAATTTAGTTTTCTCCACCAGTTATTAATGCGTTCGCTTATTATAAACTCAATTAATAAAAACAATAAACTTGCGCCAATAAACCATTGAAACTGGTCCTCATAATCGGTATACATTTTAGATTCGAATTGCTTTTTTTCTAACTCACCAACTTTATCAAGTACAGCATCTAAACCAACATCGGCATTGTTGGCTTTTACATACACCCCATTTGCTGCACCTGCTATATTTTGTAATAATTTTTCGTTTAGCTTAGTAACAACCGTATTGCCTTCTTTATCTTTTCTGTATCCGGCCGGAGTGCCATTGTTATAAATTGGAATTGGCACACCTGCATCGGACCCGATACCAATGGTGTGAATAGAGATGCCTGCCTTTTCAGCTTCCTCAGCAGCTTTAATGGCATCTTCTTCGTGGTCTTCTCCATCGGTAATAATAATGATAGCTTTGTTTTTCCCCTCATCTTTACCAAATGATTCGCTTGCTTTTTGAATAGCCGCGCTAATATCAGTTCCTTGTCGTTCAATAATATTAGGGCTTATAGCATTTAAAAACAACTTAGCTGAACCATAATCAATTGTAATAGGTAACTGTGTATAGGCCTCGCCCGCAAAAACAACAATGCCTAATCTGTCGCCATTAAGTTTATCAATCATTTGCTCTATGGCCTGCTTAGCACGTTCTAAACGATTAGGTTTTAAATCTTCGGCCAACATGGAGTTAGATACATCCAAACAAATCATAATATCTGCCCCTTCGCGTTTTACATCCTGCATTTTACTGCCTGTTTGTAAATTACAAATGCCTAATATTAAAAAGATGAGTGCAAGTATGTAAAGAATAAATTTAACGGTTTGTTTACCACGCGAAACGTCGGGCATCATGGCTAAAATAAGCGGATAGTCGCCCAGTTTTTTTAGCATTTTTTTGCGCGATATAACTGCAAAAATAAAAACAGCAATTACCATTGGTACAATTGCCAGTGCCCACAAATACTCGGTATGTTGAAACTTAAACATTTATGGTAAAGCGCGGATTACAGTTTTTTTAATTACAAATTCTAACAATAAAAATAAAGCTGCTGCAATAGCAAAAGGCAAAAAGTGTTCTGATTTATTTGAAAAACTTTTTTCGCTGATTATGGATTTTTCCATTTTATCAATCTCTTTATATACACCGCGTAAACTTGCGTTATCAGTAGCTCTAAAATATTTTCCGCCGGTTTCCTCAGCAATTTTCGACATGGTTGGTTCATCTATATCTACATCTACATAATCGTATTCCATTTGTCCGTTAGGGAACATGGCGACCGGAGTTAGTGCTTTACCCTTAGTGCCCACCCCAATTGTATAAACACGCACACCAAAAGTTTTAGCAATATCGGCAGCAGTAAGCGGAGCAATTTCGCCCACGTTGTTTACACCATCAGACAATAAAATAACTACTTTACTTTTTGCTTTACTTTCTTTTACTCGAGCCACAGCATCGGCTAAACCTAAACCAATTGCAGTGCCCTGCCCCATATCGCCTGCATTTATATCGGCAAATAAATTTTTAATTACTGTGTGGTCGGTAGTAAGTGGGCATTGTGTAAATGCTTCGGCTCCAAAAATAACAAGCCCAATTCGGTCATTAGGACGAGAATCGATAAACTCCTTTGCTACTTCTTTAGCAGCATCAATCCTGTTAGGTTTAAAATCTTTTGCAAGCATAGAGTAAGAAACATCTATACTCAACACTATATCGATGCCCTCGGCTTTTATATCTTTCCAACTGCTACGCGATTGCGGACGAGCCAGTACAACAATTAAAAGTGCCACTGCAAATAACCTGAATGCAAAAACCACATGACGCAGCATTGCTTTGTAAGACATTTTTATGTTGCCCAAATTTTGAAATGAAGAATAATTAAACTCGGCTTCTTGCTTTCTTAATTTAAACAAGTACCAAGCAATCATTACAGGCAAAACCAAAAGCAGCCAAAAGAATTGCTTGTCGGCAAAGGTTATATCTTTTATGTAATGATTTACTAATTCCACTTTCTAACTATTAGCTACAGGTTGTTCTTCTTGGTTATTATTTTCTTCTTCATCACGTTTTGTGCCGTTCACAAAATCAAATGCACTTTGTAAAGACATTTCATTTTCCACATCAATAGGAATTACTTTGGCAAACTTCACATAATCGGCCAAGGTTAAAACTTGTTTTAATTTATCTTTACTTAAGCTATCAATTACCTGGGAGCTCATTACTTTAAATATCTCATCGGAGGTTAACTCCATAGCAGCAACTCCATAACGACCTTCTATATAAGCACGCAGCGTATCTGATATCATAGTGTGATACTCTTTAAACTTACCCTCTTGCCAAAGTTTTTTATTCCTTATTTCTTCTAAAGCATGAAGTGCTGTAATATGTGCCGGTACTTTTGGTTTAGGTGGTTCTGCCAAAGCAGGTTCTTTTTTAAGTGTTTTCATTAAAATAAAAATGACAATGATTAATACAACAAGTGCAATAGCCGAGCCATAGATATATGGGAGATACTCTCTCCAGTCTGAAGGTTCATCAAAAGGAGCTTTAACATCTTTAATGCTTTTGGCAGCTGTATCAACCGGTATTGTGTAAACTGCTAATAGCAAAGCATCTGTTTTTACAGGCTTAGCTGTATCCTTATTTACAATAAATATAAAAGGTGATATAGCCCAAAAACCTGAATCGGCAGATGTTACGGTAATTGTTTGATGTTGTTCAATTTCTTCAGGTTTATTTTTATCGGGGATAGTAGTATCTATTTTAGAAACGTTTACTACATCAATTTCTTTACGCAATGTGTCGCCAACAACAGGCCACTGTATGTTTAAATTTTTCTGTTTGACGTTATACTTTACGTATAATTCTATTTTGGTTTGTTCACCAATACGAATTTGATTGGTATCCATATTAGCGAAAGCTTCTACCTGAGCAAATGAGTTAGAAGCGAAAAGTAAAAAGCAGAAAGTAAAAAACGCAAAAACACGAAAACTTAAACCTTTACTAGATTTACACTGAATGATATTTAAGTTTTGATTTACCATTAGGCTCGTTTTTTAAATAAAGTCATTAGTGGTTTTATATATCCTTCGTGGGTACTTATTTTAGTATAGTCTACCCCTGCACGAGAAAAAACATCTTTCAACTTAGCATCGGTTTTTAATTGCTGTAGTTTTAATTCGTGTTGAAATTTATCACTACTAGTATCTACCCAAATATTTTTTCCGGTTTCGTTATCTTTTAATTTTATTAAACCAATTTTTGGTATTTGAGCCTCTACCCTATCATACACTCGTAAAGCAACTATATCATGCTTTTTGTTGGCAATTTTTATGGCATCATCAAAACCATTGTCAATAAAATCGGAAATGACAAAAGCAATGCTTCGTTTTTTAATCACGTTAGTAAGATATTTTAAACCTAACGAAACGTTGGTGCCTTTATTTTGAGGTTCAAAATTTACCAGCTCGCGTATAAGGCGTAAGATATGTGATTTACCTTTTTTTGGTGGAATGATTTTTTCGATTTTATCACTAAAAAATATCAAGCCTATTTTGTCGTTATTGGTAGCGGCTGAAAAAGCAATTACAGCACACAGTTCCGTAATTAAATCTTTTTTGGTTTGTGCATGTGTTCCAAAATTACCCGAAGCACTTACATCAACCACCAACATTACATTAAGCTCACGCTCCTCTTCAAACACTTTTACGTAAGGTGTATTTAGGCGTGCGGTTACGTTCCAATCTATTGTTCTAACATCATCACCGGGTGCGTACTCGCGTACTTCACTAAAAGCCATACCACGGCCTTTAAAGGCACTATGATACTCACCCGAAAATATCTGTGACGATAATCCGCGGGTTTTAATTTCTATTTTACGAACTTTTTTTAAAAGCTCTGTAGTTTCCATGTTGAATTTAAATTTAGAAATAAAATTTTTAAGCCTTACTCTAAACTCTAAGGAACCTCAACTGTGTTAAGAATTTCGTTAACGATATGCTCGCTGGTAATGTTTTCAGCTTCTGCCTCGTAGGTTAAACCAATGCGGTGACGCATAACATCTAAACAAATAGCACGCACATCTTCAGGAATTACATAACCTCTGCGTTTAATAAACGCATATGCTTTTGCAGCTAGTGCTAAATTTATACTAGCACGTGGTGAACCACCAAAACTAATTAGCGGCGCAAATTTTTCTAATTTATAATCTTTAGGAAAACGAGTTGCAAAAACTATATCAACTATGTAACGCTCAATTTTTTCGTCCATGTAAACATCGCGCGCTACACCACGAGCTTTAATAATATCTTCGGGTTTTAAAATTACGTTAGGCGTTGCCATACCTGCAGCCGATATGTTGCTGGCAATAATTCTTTTCTCGTCTTCTTTAGTAGGATAAGTAATTACCACCTTTAGCATAAAACGATCTACTTGTGCTTCAGGTAATGGATAAGTTCCTTCTTGCTCTACCGGATTTTGAGTAGCTAATACTAAAAACGGGTTAGGTAGTTTAAAAGTTTGGTCGCCAATGGTTACCTGCTTTTCTTGCATGGCCTCTAGCAAAGCACTTTGTACTTTTGCGGGGGCACGGTTAATTTCATCGGCCAAAACAAAGTTGGCAAACAAAGGACCTTTACGTACGGTAAATTCCTCTTTCTTTTGATTGTAAATCATGGTACCTACCAAATCGGCAGGTAACAAATCGGGTGTAAACTGTATACGGCTAAACTGAGCATCAACACATTTTGCTAATGTGTTAATGGCTAATGTTTTTGCTAAGCCCGGTACACCTTCTAATAAAATATGTCCGTTACTTAATAAGCCAATCATTAGGCGTTCAACCATGTGTTTTTGGCCTACAATTACTTTATCCATTTCGGCAGTAAGTAGGTCAACAAAAGCGCTTTCGCGCTGTATTCTTTCGTTTAATTCTCTAATGTCTGTCATAAATGTTTTTAAAATTGCGTGTTAAAATTACTCTGATTTATGCTTTTTGAATTCGTGTTTAAATTTTTTTAACATTTTGGTATAAAATGAAAAAGGTCTCAAAATTTACAAATTGAAACCTTTTTCATACTAAATATAATTTTTTACTTTTTTTCTGGAGCCGGGGGCGTTGCAGCCGGTTGTTGTTGAGGCGCAGCTGGCTGAGCAGCAGGTGCTTGTTGTTGCATTGGTGCAGCAGCAGGAGCCATAGTTTCAGCTTTTTTACGTGTTACTGACTCAGTACCGGCAGGGTTAGCATCAGCTACTTGACGTTTAGGAGTACCTAATAAACAAAGTACGAATAAAGCAATAGCAAAACCCCAAGTTGTTTTTTCTAATACATCGGCCGTACGGCGTACGCCCATAATTTGGTTATTAGATGCAAATGAGCTAGAAAGCCCACCACCTTTAGAGTTTTGGATTAGTACAATAAGTGCAAGTAGTATGCAAACTATGATAATAAGTACTGAAATTAGACCGCTCATATTCCTATTTTATTTTATGTTGTTTTTAATTTCTTTAATAAGGGAGGCAAAGTAAGCACTTTTTTCGGGAAATTTCAAACTTAAAATTTCATACGCTCGGATGGCTTTGCTATGGTTGCCCTGCAATACATAAATTTTAGCTAAAGTTTCGGTTACCAAATTTTCGTCCTCGAGCACGCTGCTGCGGGTTTTTTGGGTTGCCGCGTAAAAAGTTTTATCGGCCTGAGGCTTAGAAATACGTAAATCTTCAGACAAAAGTTTATCTAAAAAATCTTGTTTTTCGGTTTTATGTTTTGGGCTTTGAACCTCGCTAACTACTTCTTTTTTAATACTTTCGGGCTTTTTATGATCACTTACCGATAGTTGCTTACTAATTGTAGGTAACTGTTTTAACCACTGGGTAAACGATTGAGGTTCCTCTATTTTAATTTCAGGCTCTTTTTCGTTTATTTTTAAAATCTCGGTTTCAATATAGGCCTCTACAATAGGGTTTAAAATAATGTCGTTTAAGGTTTCGGTCTGCTCTTTTTCAATTGATTTTTCCGGCTCTGCACTAACTACAGGCTTATTCTCGCTACTAACAATCGTATAAACATAGTTTATAGGTGGTGAAACTACTTTTTCAACCTTTTCTTCATGTACAATTTCAGGTACAGCTTCCTGTACTACCTCCTGCTTAATTTCAGGTTTTATTTCTTCTTGTTTTAAAACAATTTCTTCAACTACAATTTCAATTTTATCTTCTACAACAGGGGGTGCTATTGGTTGAACGACAGCTTGGTTTATTAACCTATATAAAACTGCACGGTTACCTGCAATAACAGCGGTTCTTTTTAAGGCATTATGGTAATTTATATGCTTACTGTTTTGCAGTGCTTTGGCATATAACAAATGAGCACTTTGAAAAAAGGGGTAATCGCTCAATATTTTTTCGATAGAAGAAATATGAGTTTCAGCCAGCTTGTCCGGGTTATCAATCAAATCTATAAACTGCTCTATTTTCATAAATTAGGACTCCAAAAATAGCAATTTAAACCTAATGCGTAAAACCAGTTAAAACCAGCACTTTAAATAGTTCTTAACCATTTGGTAACATTAGGGTAATATTATAGTAAGGTTAAGGGCATTTATTTGTAACGTGAAAAAACTAATTGCCATACTTGTATTTTCTTTTTTATTTGTTGTAAGCCTTTCGGCTGGTAACAGTCCTAAAGGAACAAAATTAGTATCGGGTAAAGTTTTAGATAAGCAAACCGGCGAAACACTTACCGGAGTTAAAATACAAGTAAAAGGAACTGATACTTATTGCTACACCGACATGGAGGGCAATTTTATTTTATCGGTAAACACAAACAACACTTTAGAAGTTGTTGTTGATATGGTAGGTTACGAACAAACTACTTTAAAAACACAAGAACTATCTCTTAGTTCTGATATTGTTTTAAATCCACTTTAAAAAAAATTATTTTTCAGTACAAAAATTTTCTACTCAACACACGAGTATCAATGTAAAGTAATTGTAAAGTGTTTCTTGATTTAATGTTACGAAATTTATTTTTTGAATATAAAATATCGTAACTTTACATTAGAACAATTTAAAACTTTATGTTATGAAAAAAATAGGTTTGATTTTGGGTTTGTTTTTGTTAACCATGTTTGTTAACGCCCAAGTAAAACAAAATGCTGAAGGTTTATACGCTAATGCTGATGGAACTCTTTACACGGGCACTCTTGAAACAAAAGAAAACGGTTTTAAAAAATCGGAAATTGAAATAAATAATGGTTTACCTAATGGTGAAGCAAAATATTATTACGCTAGTGGTAAATTAATGGAAGAAGGATTATTTGACAAAGGGCAAAAAGACGGTAAATGGTTACGTTATAACGAAACAGGTGTAAATATTGGATTGGCTGTATATAACATGGGCAAAAAAAATGGTACCTGGATTGTTTGGGATGATGCAGGTAAAAAACGTTTTGAAATGCATTACCACATGAATGAAAAAACAGGTGTTTGGTATAGTTGGGATGAAAAAGGAGAAGTTGTAAGTACTAAAGATTATACTACCGTAAATTAATTTTACAAATTATATAAAACAAAAAAGCATCTTCAAATGAAGATGCTTTTTTGTTTTTAAGTACAAAGAATAATTAGTTCTTAATTATTTTTTTAGTTGATTTTATTCCATCTAAAGATAATTCGATGAAATATAAACCAGGTGAAACCGACGATATGTCAACTCTTTCTTGGTATCTATCAGATACAGAACCAAGTTTTTTAGTTAACACCACTTTTCCATCAACACTATAAATAGTGTAGCTGTTATCAGAGCCCTGTGCTTTTGCTATATCAATTGTAATAGCATCGGTAGTTGGGTTTGGATATACGCTAAACGATGCAGAAGAATTCTTAATAGAATTAATTGCTGAAAGGTTTGGTGTATAACAGTAGTTAAGTGATGGATGTGTGCCTTCGTTACTTGATGGATTACTTTCTACCCAATTTTCTACTCCGCCCGCAGTTGGAGTTCCTAATTGGATATTTAATTTAAAACAAAAAGTACCATCGGTAGTTATTTGACCAATTAACACTCTGTTTGTAGCTGTTGGTCCAACAGAACCATTAAGAGATGCTAAAGAGCCATTAAAGGTTGAAAAAACAGGTCCGTTAGTGCCATCATTTTGTGCATCAAACATCATTATTTCATTAGTGATACCAACCGGTTGAACAGCTTCAGGTGCTCCTGCAATTAGTCCATCTTGTTGAGTTAAGGGAATACCTGCTAAAGCATTGTTGTTTTGTAAAACACCATCGCCATTAACAACAGTAGCTACACCATTATCTTCGCTTTTCATAACCCCCATATTACTAGTACATGCGCCACCAACACTTAACCATGAATCAATCATAACTGTATTGTTTGCTGCATTCGCTTTAGAATAAGTTGGCGTAGTTGCACCCCTGTCTTCGTTATTAAAAAACAAAGTGCTTGTTGAAAAACGAAGTTCGTGACCAGCAACACCGTAAGCGGCTTCGAATTTATATCCAGGTTTCATATCTACATAAATGCGGTATGTAACCGAATTAACCGGAGGCGTACCGCCAATACCAGCTGATTGATCGTTTAAATTAGACACGTAGTACTTTTCTACTATAATGCTATCTAAGCCAGTGGGTGCCTGAGCTTTTGCGAAAGCAGATAGTAAAAAGAGTGCCGCGCCCGTTATTATTAATTTTTTCATTTTATTATAGATTAAGATTAAATTAATATTAGTGACAAGACACGTTAAATTGACCTAATAAAATCAAGAAGTCAGCATTATCAGTAATACCATCTTGGTTGATATCAGTAGGGCAAGGAACTAATCCACCTGTTGTATTTAATATTTGAGCATATGACCAGTTAGATAACCAGCTTTTGCCACTAGGATCGAAAGCACCTTTGTAGTTAACCGGTGTAAAAAAACCATCAGCTGGAGGTGTTGGACAACCTGCAGTAGATAAGCCCGGATTTGGAGTAGCATCAAGTTGTGTGCTTACTGAATTTGTAGTACCATCCATAGTCCAGATATAATTGAAACCAGGAATAGAAGCTACAGCTTTATTCATATCTGTTGTATAAAACTGAGTTGTATCAGAAGAAAGAAGAACTCCTGTAGCATTTTTATCAATAGCAATAGGTTTTCCGCAACCAACAAATGTGTTACATTTTACTTTTAAGCTGCCGCTATGAGCTGTACCACTGTTGGTAGCCCAGTTTTGGTAAGCCTCTTCATTTCCGGTTCTTGTACCTAAAGATTTTACTAAGTTTAAACCGTATCTGAAATTAGCGAAAATACAATTGTAAAATTCACCTTCAGTAAGTTCTTTTGCCTCAATACCAGAGATACCACTGTTATCGCTTGTAAGAATTGTTTTATTATTTCCAATCATAGTACAGTTATAAAAAATTGGATGTGAACGAGGAGAGTTGTTAGATTTTTGGTCATCAGCATCACACTCAAAACCATTATCAGCAGCTGAACTTGTTACAACAGTATCCATTGTTGATGATTTGTATGCAAATACAAATTGTGCTTTTCCACTATAACCATCATCAAAATCAAAATTATCATCATTGCTAAACATAAAAGAAGCATATTTTACTTGTACTGTACCGCCCCAAAATTCCATATTATCATCGGCAGTTGATACAACTTCAATATGCTCAATAGTAGTTCCTCTACCAACTGAACCTAAAGAGATTGCATTAATTTCTCCACCTACGTTAAGTATAGCTCCAGAATATCTTACAGAAAGATATCTAAATATGCCAGAGTTATCATTATCATCAAATGATTCGCTGTTATTTATATCAGCTCCAAAATACATACGAGGGTCAGATGTAGCAAAACCTTCAAAATACCCTAAGCCATCAGCAACAGCTAATTTACCATTACCTGCACCCGGAGTATAAGGACCATTTGCTGCAAGTGTTAAGTTGTTAGTTGCTCTACCTGCAAGAACAAGGCCACCCCATTGACCATTATTTTTAATTGGAAACGAACCATCCATTGGATCTGCTTCTGCAGTCATTACAATTGGGCACTCGTAGTTACCATCAGCAATCATTTTACCACCTCTTGATACAATTAAACAAGTAGCAGAGTCAGATGTACTATATTTTCTTCCTTTAATAACTGTACCTGCGTGAACAACTAAAGTTTTACCGTTATCAACAAAAATCTTTTTGTCAAGAATCCAGTTTTTAGAACAATCTAAAATAGTTGTGTTAGCAGTTAAACTACCATCATTTGAACCGCCACTTGCAGCCAATGTAGATAATAAAACGTTTGGTCTTGATGACACCGGAGGGCATCCGCAAGAAGCACCAAGGTTTGTTTGAGCAAAGCTCGAAGTAATAGATGATACAGCTAAGACAGCTGCGGCAACTAATTTTGTAACTGTTTCTTTCTTCATTTGTTTGTTTTTTTAGATTTTAATTTTTTTAATT
>Ga0134125_10010215_pt1 | contig 10549 bp, 8 predicted proteins | sample KB31751_FD_96464 | JGI IMG/M metagenome (GOLD analysis project Ga0134125, IMG submission 96464) | Terrestrial soil microbial communities with excess Nitrogen fertilizer from Kellogg Biological Station, Michigan, USA - KB3-175-1 | ecosystem: Environmental > Terrestrial > Soil > Unclassified ... | reverse complement strand
GTTGTCGCCAGCGGCACGGCGACAGTGGAGACGGCGCTGACCGGAACGCCGTTTGTCGTGGTGTATCGCTTATCGCCGCTGACCTGGTTCCTCGGACGCCGGCTGGTGAAGCTGGATACCTTTGCCATGCCCAACCTGATTGCGGGAAAGAAGGTGGTCCCGGAGCTGATTCAGAGCGACTTCACCGGCAAGGCGGTGATGAGGGAGCTAAAAAAGATTTTGCCGGATGGAGAGCCGAGGCGGGAGATGCAGGAGGCGCTGGCAGAGGTGAAGCGCAAACTTGCGGTCTCGGAGGCGCCTGCGCTGCGGGCAGCGGAAGAGATTTTGAAGGGGATCAAGTAGCGGAAGATAACCGGTATGTCTTGAGAGTTAGACGACGCCAACCCACATACACCGGATTGGCCGGTTGGATTTGCACCAACTTTGTCCCGGCACGGCCCCATTATAGTCGACTGCAGGAAATACTCATTCTTGATGAATCAATGCTCGATTTTTGTCGCTTCGCCTGCGGCTCCGCTCCGGCCTACGGCAGTGCGGATGCTGGCTCTTCAACGTCCTGCCCAGCCCTTATCCCTCCTCGCGCGCTGCGGGAGTCGGGAACGGACTGGGTTACTTTCTGCCGCGCCTGACGGCGCTGCCGGTTGGCGCACCCGACCACCGCGACAAGGGCACACATCCTTGAGAAATGTGGATAAACGTAGACTCCGAACTGCGCCATTACCGATGCTAAAGGTGGCCGAAAGGCAGCTTTTTTGAAAGAATAGACATCTAACCCGTAACTGCCAGCAGCTCTGGAGAGTTTCATGCATATTGCACGACGGCCCCTGCGACGTGCTCACGTTGCTTTTGCCTGCATATTTCTATTCTTTTCTGTGCTTCCCGCTTTGGGGCAGAAGCCGCGCATTCAGGCCCAGGATTACCAGATCAACGCCGAGATTGTCCCCAAGACGCATCATTTAACAGCGCAGGCCAAGGTCAAGTTTGTCGCCCTGGAAGATACGAATTTTGCCAGCTTTGAGCTGCACAACGACCTTCGCGTCACCAAGATCCTGGATGGCAACGGGAAGCCGCTCTCGCCGGAACGCATTACTCAGGACAATGCCGTACGCGTGACCTTTCCCAACGGGCTGACCAAAGGGGCGACAGAAACGCTCACGTTTGATTACGAAGGCGCACTGGCCAATGCGGATGACAGTCCTGTGCAGGGCCTCAAACTGGCGTACATCGGTGAAGATGTTACTTATCTGCTTTACCCCGGGCGCTGGTTCCCGGTCATCAATTACGGGATTGATCGCTTCACCGCGACCATTAACATCACTGCCCCGACCGGGACCGTAATCATTGGCAGCGGCAGCACAAAATCCGAGAAGCCCGCTCCCGCAGGCAAGACGGTGGCCTCCTTCAGTTGGCAGAAGCCCAGCTTCCCCGGATCGATTTTTGCCGGGCCGTTCCAGGAAAGCGTGTTCGGCGGCGGAAACATGCACGTCTACTTCACCGCCAAAAAGAACCAGTTTGCTCCCATTTACGGCGACACAGCCCTCAAAGAACTTGAATACTTCAGCTCGCTTTATGGGCCTGCGCCGTCGCCCGTGCTGAAACTGGTGGAGTTGCCGGATGATACGGTGCCAGTGTGGTGGTCGCCTGAGATTGCGGCCATCTCATCGCGGAACATCAGTGAGAAGATCAATTACCGTCTGCTGGCTGACTCCGTCGCCCACCAGTGGTGGGGCGGCGTGATCAGCCCTGCCACCAAAGAGGACTGGTGGATCATGGATGGCGGCGCGCGTGCCGCCGAGATGGACTATGTGCAGCACAGCGCCGGCGAAACTGCATTCGAAGACGCCACTCGCGATATGGCCGTGGGCGCGCTTGCCTATGACACCGTGCCGCTGGCCGACGTAGGTAAGCTGGACACGTTCTCTCCCGATTTCCAGGCCCTCGTGACCGATAAAGGCGGGATGATCTTCCACATGCTGCGCTGGGTGATCGGCGATCAGGCGTACAACAACACCATGAAGCAATTGATGGCGCAGCATGCGTTCAAGCCCGTAACCATCAGCGATCTTCAGGACCTTGCGGAGAAAAACTTCGGCGATAAGCTCACATCATTTTTCACACAATGGGTGAACGGCACCGGCGCGCCGGAGTTCAAGATGAAATACACGGTGTACCGCGTCAAGAAGGGGTTCCGCGTGGTGGGCGAGGTTACACAGGACCTGGACCTATTCCGCATGCCGCTGGAACTGAAGGTGGATACGGACGCCCAATCGGAGATGAAGCGGATTGATGTGGTTGGCACCGAGTCGCCGTTCTCTGTGGAGACTTTCGGCAAGCCGCGCAAGCTCACTCTGGACCCGAATAACTGGGTCCTCAAGAACTCTCCAGATCTGAAGGTGCGCGTGGCCATCCGCCGCGGGCAGGAGCTGACAGCGCAGGGCAGCCTCTCCGAGGCGCTCACGGAATTCAATAAGGCGCTGGACGTCAACAAGAACAGTTCGCTGGCGCACTACCGCATTGCCGAGGTCTTCTATTTGCAGCGCAACTATCAGTCGGCTGCGAATGAGTACCGCGAGTCGCTGAATGGTGACGGCGAGCCGCGCTGGACCGAAGTCTGGAGCCACATCATGTTGGGCAAGATCTTTGACATTACCGGTCAGCGCTCGCGTGCGGTCAACGAATATCGCCAGGCCATCCAGACCGGCGACAACACCCAGGGCGCACTCGACGAAGCCCGCAAATATCTCGAGCAGCCGTACCAGCGAGAAAGGGACAAGCGCAACGGACTGTAGACGCATTGGTCATTGGTTAAGTTGGTAATTGGGTAATTGGGGAGCACGGAGACGTGCTCCTTTTTCTTTTGCCGGCGGAGGTATAATCCGCGTGCGTTTTCGATGCGGCGCTTTCGGTGAATCCGTGAATGCGAGGTGGAGAAGTTCGGAGTGAGGCATACTCGAGAGAACTCCCTGACGCTGCATGGCAGAAGGAGACAGCGTCGGGATCCTTCGACTCCCGCTTAGTCGCTACGCTCCGGCGCGGTCGCTCAGGATGACAGGTGGTAAAAGCCTGAGATCGAGGAGACAGCTCCGAAGGAGGTGAATCTTTGGACAGCTCTGTAGCATTGATCGTCATTATCGCGATTGCAGCGCTGGCGCTGATTTTCTTGCTCGGCACCTACAACGGGCTGGTGCGCATGCGGAACAATCTGCGCAATGCCTGGTCAGACATTGACGTGCAGCTTACGCGGCGGCACGACCTGATTCCGAACCTGGTTGAATCCGTAAAGGAGTATATGACTCACGAGAGGCAAACGCTTGAGGACGTGACGCAGGCGCGCAGTAGCGCCATGAGCGCGGGAAGCGATATCCCCACGCGCTCGGTTGCGGAGATGGCGTTGACGGGAGCTGTCAGCAATCTGCTTGCGTCCGCGGAACGCTACCCTGAGCTGAAAGCCTCACAGAATTTCATGCTGCTGCAGGAGCAGCTCACTTCCACCGAGAACCGAATCGCCTTTGCCCGCCAGCATTACAACGAGACGGTGCGCCAGTTCAACACCGCGATCGCCGAGTTCCCGCGGAACATGGTTGCGGGGATGTTTGGGTTTTCTACTGCGCCGATGTTTGCGGCGGAGGCGGGAGAGAGAGCAAACGTGCAGGTGAGTATGTAACCTTCGCCACAGATGGACGCAGACAAACGCAGATCAGAACCAGGTGTCAGCCGCGAATGAACGCGAAAAGTCGCGAATTACGTGATACCGGTTGGCGTTTATTCGGGTGATTCGCGGCTAGATGCCCTTCAGCGCGTTTTCCAGATCTTCAATCAGATCATCCGGATGTTCGAGGCCAATCGAAAGGCGCAGCAGATTCGCCGGGCTGCGGGTGTCGGGTCCTTCCACGGAAGCTCTGTGCTCGATGAGGCTGTGCGTACCGCCGAGGCTGGTGGCGTGAGTGAAGACCTTCACCGCCGCGACCACTTTGTACGCTTCGGCTTTCCCACCTTTGACCTGCATAGACATGAGCCCGCCAAAGCCGCCGGACATCTGCCCCGCGGCGATCTGGTGGCCGGGATGTTTGGGCAATCCGGGATAATGCACGGCTTCCACTTTGGCGTGCCTGCTCAGGAACTCGGCAACTCGTTGCGCGCTTTCGCAGATTGCACGCATGCGGTAAGGGAAGGTCTGGATGCCGCGCAGAGTGAGCCAGCACTCGAAGGGCGAAGGCACGGAGCCGCTCTGCTGCTGGATATGCCTGACTCGGTCCACAAGAGGCCCGGTGCCACGAAAAATGAGTGCACCACTTAAAACATCACTATGCCCGGAGAGGAATTTGGTCACTGAGTGCATGGAGATGTCCGCGCCGAGTTGGAGCGGCCTCTGCAAGATGGGCGTGCCCACGGTGTTGTCACAGGCCACGAGGGCGCCGGCTTTTTTCGCCACGGCAACGACAGCGCGGATATCGGTCACGGCCAGCATGGGATTGGAGGGCGTCTCCACCCAGATCAGCCTTGTCGCCGGAGTAAGCGCGCGCTCCAGGGCCGTAAGATCCTGCATTCGCGCCTGAGTCAACTCGACTCCCCAATTGGCCATGATGGTGCGGAGCAGAACGAGGGTGCCGTAGAAGACGTCCTCGCCGACGATGACGTGGTCTCCGGGGGAGAGTGACTGCAGCACGGCAAATGTGGCGGCGCTGCCGGAAGAAAACGCCAGTGCGGCTGCGCCTCCTTCGAGCGCAGCGAGGGCTGATTCCAGAGCCTCGCGGTTGGGATTGTTGGGCCGCGAATACAGGTACCCGCCGGGAAGGCTGCCGTCTTCAGCTTTTTCAAATGTTGTGGAGAGATGAATGGCGGAGGTTACATCGCGAGTGCCACGCTCAGGGTGACGTCCCGCGTGAACAGCGAGGGTCTCAATTTTCATGACCGAATAGACTACAACGCGAAGTCAGGAAATGTCGCGCAAGGCATCTGCCAGGGTTGCCGCAATCGGCCCATGTCCCGCCAAGAGGGCTGATATTTTAAGCCCTCCCATATGGCCAGATGTGGCTATAATAGCCATAATGGGGGCAGGATGGTTAGCGTTAACATTGCCGAATTGAAGAACCGGCTGAGCAAATATCTGACATTTGTCAAAGGTGGCGAGGAGATCGTCATTAGGGACAGGAATCTTCCCGTAGCCAAGCTAGTCCCATTCCCGGCCGAGGAAGCTACTGAAGAGGACCTGCTCCTGGTAGCGGCGGGGAAGATGCGTCTCCCGAAATCAAACCTTAAGATCGCCGATCTTCTCAAGATTCGGACCGGCAAGGTCGCAGGCAGTGAGGGCATTCAAGCCCTTCTCGATGAGCGAGAAGAAAGCCGATGAACCAACCTTCTGCGTTCTGGGATTCCAGCGCATTGGTGCCCTTGTGCGTTCAAGAGGCGACCAGCCGTCAAGCGCAATCACAGTTGCGTAAATCCAAGCCAGTGGTGTGGTGGGGAAGTCCGGTGGAAGTGCACAGCGCCGTATCACGCTTGCAGAGGATGGGAAAACTGAAGGACGTTGAAAAACAAGGGGCACTGTCTCGCCTGGCATTGCTACGTCGTTCCTGGAGAGAGATCCTTCCCGGCGATTCATTGCGAGATTTGGCAATGCGCCTGCTGGATGCTCACGAGTTGCGAGCTGCCGATAGCCTGCAATTGGCGGCGGCCCTGACATGGTGCCAGCAACGTCCTGACAGAAAAACCTTTGTGTGTGCAGATCAACGGCTTTCGCAGGCCGCAAAACAGGTTGGATTCAGTGTTCTCGAGCTCTCCCGAATCTGACCCTGACCCGTTTGGTTCAGTAGTCAATGTGGCTTCTCTGGCTAGAGCAGAGATCGACCGGGATCAAAGAAGGTGATGCCGCCTCGCAAGACTCTAAAGTCCATAAACGCTGCCGGATAGTCACGGTCGCCGCGCGATAACATGGTGTCCGTCGTCGTATAGGTCGATATGATCGACTCGTTCGGCCGAATCCACTGCGAACTTGATCAGATGTCCTTCCCCGGCATACAACGTATCATCAGAAATTGGAATGAGTTCAGTGTTCGGCTGATGATCAATCCGCAAATAGATCTGCTGCCCATCCACAGTGATGAGGTAAGTGCGATTCATTTCCGCGCTGAAGTAGGCGCCCTCAAGAGAGTGAAGTACCGAGTCGGGAAGTGTAACAACCCGGATCGTGGGCGGGACACTTGTTTGCGAGAACGAACTGCTGACGCTGTCAGAGGAAGGCGATGCACTCGAATCGAACGCAGCACTGTCATAGCTCCAGAGCTTCTCCCTGATGCCGTAGTTGAAGATCAGGGTGACCAAGCAGAACGCGATGAGCGACAGAACCACACCATACAGCAAAGCATTCCTGCGCGGATGGAAGCTCGGGAAGGTGTAAAAAGACGGCGCTCCATTTTCGGTTTGAAGGGTCATGGCGACCTCCTCTCTCCTGTGGACAGGACAATTCTAGTCTTCGGATTGAATTGTGTGCTGGTTTTCCACAGCAACACGGATTTCCACATGCAAGTACGGCGACAAATCACTTTGCACAATGCGTCTTTCAACTGAGAATATTTGTACATGGCCACCCCCGTTGATCTGGCGCAGACGGTCAAGCAGCAGGCGGATATTGTCCGCGTGGTGGGCGATTACGTGCAGCTCAAGAAGGCAGGTGCGCAAAACTATTCCGGGCTGTGTCCGTTTCACCAGGAGAAGACGGCCTCATTCTCGGTTCACTCCACGCGGCAGTTCTTTCACTGCTTTGGCTGCGGAGCATCAGGCGACGTCTTCAGCTTTGTGCAGAAGATTGAGAACATCTCCTTTATTGAAGCGGTCCGGCTGGTCGCACAGAAGCTGGATATCAAGCTGCCCAGGATGCAGTACAGCTCTGAGCACGAGGCCGCCGACGCCCGGGTGCGGGGACAATTGATTGAAATGCATGAACGGGCCTGCGCATTTTTTCAGGATCAGCTGCGGCGTCCTGAAGGCGCACAGGCGCGCCAGTACCTGAGTAATCGTGGGCTCAGCGAAGGGACCATTCGCGAGTTCGGCATCGGCTTCGCGCCGGACAGCGGCTTCCCGCTGAAAGACAGGCTCAAAGGCGAGTACAGCGAGGACCTGCTGCGCGCCTCGGGACTGTTTTCCTGGAAGGAAGGCGCGGAAGCAAGCATTTACTCGAAGTTCCGCAACCGCATTATGTTCCCAATTGCCAATGACCAGGGCAGGATTATCGCGTTTACCGGCCGCACGCTGGCGACGGATGAAAAAGCAGGACCCAAGTATCTGAACTCGCCGGAAACACCGATCTATTCAAAATCGCGTGTCCTGTTCAACCTCGATAAGGCCAGGGAGCCGATCAGGAAACTGGACTACGCGATCATTGTCGAAGGTCAGATGGACTGCATTTCTGTGTATGCGGCGGGATTCAAGAACGTGATTGCCAGTTCCGGCACGGCATTTACGGAAACGCAGGTCCGGCTGCTGGGCCGCTTTACTAAGAATATTGTGGTGAACTTCGACCCGGACACGGCGGGCGCTACAGCGACGGACAAATCGCTGGGCATGCTGCTGGAGGAAGAATTCAATGTACGGGTGCTGCGGCTGGAGTCCGGGTTTGATCCTGACCTGTTCATCAGAAGGAATGGCACACAAGCGTACAAGCAGGCGCTCGGCGAATCGAAAAAATATTTTGATTACCTTGTGGACCGCACGATAGCGATGTTCCCGGTGCGCACGCCGGAAGGGAAGCAGAAGGCGGTGAGCTACCTGCTGCCGCATGTGCATCGGGTGCCGAGCCGCATTGTGCGGGATAGCCTGGCTGCGGATATCGCCCAGAAGCTGGGAATTGAATCGGCCGTGCTGAGGCAGGAGTTCAGATTAGCGGCCGGCAATCGAGGCACCCGGGAAGTGCGCGCGGCTGCGGATAGGCAGGTGAGTCCGGCGGAAAAAGTGCTGATTCGCGCGGCAGCGGCGATTTCAAATGAAGGTGCTGAACTGAGGCGAAAAGCGCTGCACGCTATGGAAGTTGAGCATCTTCATCACGGGTTGAGCGCAGAACGATTGCTGCAACTACTGCTGGATCACGCGAACTCGGATGTTGATCCGCTGGCGCTCCCGATGGAAGATGCTGACCGGCAACTGCTCGCGGCCGTCGTGATGCGGGAGGAGTCGCCCCTGGATTTGGACCTGCTGGAAGGCGCGCTGGAGGCATTGCGGCATCACTCGCAGGTTGCGCAGCGGGAGCTCGAGATCAAGCGCGGCATTGTGGAAGCTGAGCGCAAGAATGACGTCGCGGCGCTGGTGCGGCTCAAGCAGGAGAAGCTGGAGCTGGACAGGAAGCTGGCGGCCGGGCTGAAATAGCTGCAGGTTTTTGAAGCCTTTTTGACAATCCCTTTGTTTTCAAGCGCTTGGCTTTTCTCTGCGAAGCGCTTTCAATCTATCCTCAAGCAACGATGCCAGCTCATGTTCGGGCACGGCAGGAGATCGCAGCGGCTTAATCCCACTGTCCTACGCAAAAATATGGCTGCTGAGGGCATGGAGAGCGCGCGAAACCATCTAAGGTGCCAAGCATCTATATATTACGGGCGCTTCTATCTCGTTGATTTCGCGGCAGGCGGGCTGGGCGAGTGCTTTTCCTTCTTGGCAGGTTTGTGATAAGCTAAGTACCTTCGGGTCTTGCGCGCATTCCAGCCTACATCCGGCACGCAGCTACGCTTAAGGGATTCAAGCGTCAGGCCCGTTCCTGTCTTTTGACGCGAAATGTGGCTCAGTAACACTGAACAAAAAGGAATCGTGGTTTGGCTCTAGACGACAAATACGAAGACATCAAAAAGTTGATAGATGCCGGCAAAGAAAAGGGATATCTCACCTATGACCAGGTGAACGACCTGATCCCAGGCGATGTGCATTCGCCGGACGATCTCGACGATTTGCTGACCACCATTGGTACTCAGGGCATTGATGTCCTGGACGCAAAAGGACTGCCTTCTGAACAGAAGTTTGAAGACCTGGAAGAAGGCGAAGACGTTGAACTCGATTTGACCCCGGGCGCACTTGAGAAGACGAACGACCCGGTTCGCATGTACCTGCGCGAGATGGGCACTGTGCCGCTGCTCACGCGCGAAGGCGAAGTGGAAATCGCCAAGCGTATCGAGCGCGGCCAACTCCGCGTGCTCAAAGCGCTGTCTCGATCTCCCATCGTGATCCGTGAAATCCTCGCGCTCGGCGAGGACCTGAAGAAAGGTGTCCGCTCCATCAAAGAGCTGGTCGCCTTCGACGAAGAAGAAATCACCGACGAGATCGTGCAGGCGCGCCTGAAGGATTTTGTCGGTAAGATCGACGACATCGGCAAGCACCACAAAAAGGAGGTCCAGCTTCGCGAGAAGCTCGAGACCATCCCGCAGAAGAAAAAGCCCAAGGAGTACCGCCGCTGCCGCTGGCAGTTAGGACGCGCGCAGGTACAGGTTTCAGTCGGCATTCGCAACCTCAAGTTCACCAATCCTGAGCGCAAGCGCCTGATCGATCGCGTGAACAAGAGCGTCGATTCCATGCGCCAGCTCGATCGCCAGGTCAACAACCTGGAGAAGAAGATCGACGCCACGCGCGTTGAAGAGACCAAGCGCGAGTACCGCCGCATCCAGCGCCAGCACAAGCTCGAGCTGGAAAAGCAGGAGACTGATACCGGCGTTACCTACCAGGAGCTCAGGCGCACACAGCGCGAGATCATCCAGGGGGACGTTGACGCTGAAGCCGCCAAGCGCGAACTCATTGAAGCCAACCTGCGCCTGGTCGTCTCGATCGCCAAAAAGTACACCAACCGCGGGCTGCAGTTCCTTGACCTGATCCAGGAAGGGAACATCGGCCTCATGAAAGCGGTGGACAAATTCGAGTATCGCCGCGGCTACAAATTCTCCACGTATGCAACGTGGTGGATCCGCCAGGCCATCACCCGTGCCATCGCCGATCAGGCCCGCACCATCCGCATCCCGGTGCACATGATCGAGACCATCAACAAGCTCATCCGCACCTCGCGCCAGCTGGTGCAGGAACTCGGCCGCGAGCCCACGTCGGAAGAGATCGCCAAGCGCATGGACATCCCGGTCGCCAAGGTCCGCAAGGTCCTCAAAATCGCGCAGGAGCCCATCTCGCTGGAGACGCCCATCGGCGAAGAAGAAGATTCGCATTTGGGCGACTTCATTGAAGATCGTTCCATGGTCTCGCCTGCCGAGGCCGTGATCAACGTGAACCTCAAAGACCAGACCGCGCAAGTGCTGCGCACGCTCACTCCGCGCGAGGAAAAGGTGATCAAGATGCGCTTCGGCCTGGAAGACGGCTCCGAGCACACGCTCGAAGAGGTCGGCCAGTCCTTCGCGGTCACCCGCGAACGCATCCGCCAGATCGAAGCCAAGGCCCTGCGCAAGCTGCGCCACCCATCGCGCTCACGCAAGCTCAAGGCGTTTATGGACGGCATCCGCGAAGCGTAAACACTTACCGCTGATGAACGCGGATCAACACGGATTGAGGCGCTGCGCAAGCAGCGCCTTTTTTGTTT
>Ga0134125_10010212_pt1 | contig 10550 bp, 10 predicted proteins | sample KB31751_FD_96464 | JGI IMG/M metagenome (GOLD analysis project Ga0134125, IMG submission 96464) | Terrestrial soil microbial communities with excess Nitrogen fertilizer from Kellogg Biological Station, Michigan, USA - KB3-175-1 | ecosystem: Environmental > Terrestrial > Soil > Unclassified ... | reverse complement strand
CCGCGAAAATGGAGCGTTGCCCAGGGTTCTACGGGCAACGCTCCATTTTCGCGGCACCGTCAAAGGTTCAAGTCTCCGGCTCGGTCTTGCCCACCGAACCCGGCGATCTGAAACCGCTCGCGGAGGCCTCGATGTTCGGAGCCAACAACTACGGAATCCGTGCTGCGCGACGCAACCTTAGTCGCTGGACTCACGAATTTGCCCACCGCTTCGCCCTTGCCGCTGTCGTCCTCTGGTGCTGGACCGGCCATGCCGTCGCCGACGATGTCCCGGCCGCCGCAACGGCTCCCATCAAGATCGCCCTGTTCCCGTTCGAGCTCGAGGACTTCAGCGCGGCCGCCGGACAAGGCTCCAGCCCCGACGAGACCTCCTACATGGCGCAGTCGACGGAGGAAGCGAAGAAGCAACTCCTTCAATCCGGACGCTACAGCCTGATCGACACCGCCGGCGCCGACATCGGAGCGGCGAAGGGGCAGGGCCTGCGGAATTGCCGGGGCTGCGAGGCCGCCATCGCGCTGAAGCTGGGGGCGGATCAATCCATGATCGGGGTCGTGACCAAGATCAGCATGGCCGAATATGTCGTGGATCTTCAGGTCAGGGATGCCCACACCGGTGCGGTTGTTTTGAGGTTCACGACGGGTCTGCGCATGGGCGCCAACGACGCGTGGTTCCGCGGCGTCCGTTCGCTGATGAAGAACCACATGCTGGTATCGCCGTAGCCGAAAGGACCAACGAGAAAGCGTCTCACGTTGAAGCCTGGCGACCAGGTCGGGCGGCTTTCCGCTCGGCAAACCAAGTGAGCGCCTTGACCTCCGCATCACGAATCCACGCGTTCTTCTCATCCGTGTAGGCGTGTGAATCGTCGGGATGAAGGTCGCGCGCGCGCCGCTTTTCCTTCTCATAGGCGCCGGCTACGTCCGGATGGGCGCGCAGATAATCCCTGAAGGCGAGGTGACGCTCGACCTGCGGCGAATCCGCACTGAAGAAGTGAAGCTGCACGATGCGAGCGCCGGCCGCATCGGAAAGCGTGCAATAGCGCCTGCCGGAGATGCCGAGCTCGCCGTGCCATTGGTAGCCGAGTTCCTCGACGCGCCGACGCTCGCGGTCGAGATCGGCCAAACCGGTCACGAGCGGCATCAGATCGATGATCGGCTTGGCCGCCAGCCCCGGCACCGACGTAGAGCCGATATGATGGACGGCCACCAAGGTCGCGCCGAGTACGCGTAAGCGTTCGGCATGGTTGGCTGCCATCCGCGGCCACTCCGGATCATAGGGAGCCAGGACGACTGGGAGCGGCGGCGGCATAGCTGCAGGCTGCGAACGGGTTGGAGCGTGTGTACTCATAAGACCGCGACCTCCGCGTCACGTCCGCAAAGCACCCACGTGCGGAAGACGGTGCACGCACGGGCAATGGCACAGACTGACCCGGTGTGGACTTCTACCCAGCCTGGAGGACGCCACGGTGCCGACCCCGCACTGCGCGCGACCAACCCATCTCTTCAACGCGGCTGGTAATCCACGCAAACGAGCCCGACCCGATCAATGGCCACGCCGGAGCGTCCAAAAATGCCACCGGCTACGAGAGGTGGTGGACATGTCAGGATCGATCGCCTGTGCCTTGTTGCCTGCCCAAAGAAGTCCGCGCTGCCGGGAAGTTTGTTCGCGAATCGGCTCGGGTCGAGATAGTCGCCACAGTTGACGACGATGTGTCCGACCGATGCCCATTCGTTGTCGGCGCGCATCAACTCCAATCCCACCAGCGCGCCCCGGGGGCCCTGACAACGAATGAACGCCTCGCCGCCTCCATTGCCGCCGGTGAACGGCTGGTCCCCGATCTCCCCCAACGTCCGCGCGGCAGACACATACCGGGCGCAAATCGGCGCCAGAGCGTCAATCCACGCGCCGTGGCGCGCGCGCAAGCCAATCATGACGCTTCCGAACGGACAGGAAATCTCGTAGTCGCCTCCCCCCGGCCCCCCGAACGAGCCGGTCCGCTGCACCGTCAATAGACGCAACTGCTGCGCCCCAGCGCTTTGCGTCGTGGATGCGACTGCCAGTATCACCAGAAAAAAGATGTGAGCTCGCACGAGCAGCATTTGAGCACCCTCTCTGTTCAATAAACTGTACCACAAAACGAATACAATCGACATTCTCTGCTGAGATTTAATTCCTGCTCGCTGGACCTGAGGCGACCGAGGCGAGACCGTCCCGAGATTTTCGGGCGACAGACCTGGCCTCGCCGGCAGGGCCAGGGTGTACGACCAGACTCCCGAAGCCATAGCCGAGGCGTCTGACATCATCGAAGAGGCCATTCGCATCGAGCCGACGGACCCGCGGGCCTATCTCGTACGCACGCAGGTGTTCGTGAATTGCCGTTGGATCGAGGAGACGCCGTACGACTCTGCGTCGCAACTTCGAGTTGGCGAAGACCGCCCTCCGACTCTCCCCAGGCGGCAACTATGGACATCTCGTCATGGCGTAACACAGGAGCCATAGGAGCAGGTTCTCCGCTCTTGCTCACGCAGCCGTCGTCGCCAATCCCTTCTGTCCGATCTCAGCTGGGGGATTCGCGAAATCGAGGTCCCGACATGCTACCTCGCGGCGAAACACAGAAGTGTGACCCAGATCACGGCCTGCTCCAGCATACCCAAAGTATATGAAACAGGATCACGCCCCGCTGAGTAAGAAGGTTGCCTCATGGCTCCCCGGATCGACAAACCTGTAGCCATCAGGTTTTTCGTTGCCGCCGCGCTCATGTCGACACCTATCACCGCCGGAGCGTTCGATAGAACAGTCACCTTCTGCAACCGCAGTCCAGAAGGGGTTTGTCTCTATGTCAGCGACAACTGGAACGATCAGATTTCGGAAGACTTGCGGTCCTGCTGATGCGGGCGGCCGTCGCCGCTCGGTGCGTCGTGACGCTCGCGCACAAAACGGAAATAGATGTTAGGAGAATTGCAATGAGGTTCACTTTTGTGGGCACCGCTCTGGCCTGTGTCGCTCTAAATTGTGCGCAAGCGGCGGCGGGATGCGTAATCTATGAACACCGCGACCTCAAAGGAGCAAGTTTTCATCTTGGCTCCGCAGAGTCACTGCAAATGGGCGGCGAAGAGCTGGGCTCGAACTTCCGGACAATACATTACGATACTTCGTGGAACGACGCAGTCTCATCGTTTACGGTCACTGCTGACTGTACGATCACGCTGTGGGAGCATGTAGGCGACTCTGGCGGAGCGGGCCATAAGTTTGTGCGTTCAGGAAAAATCGTCCGGTACATTGGCAGCGCTTGGAATGATGAGGTCTCCTGGGTGGACTGCTCCTGCCGCTAATCTAGGCCGTGTTGACAAACTCGATCCAAAGCAGGATTGGGCCGAGCGTGACCATCGATAGATCGATCTTTTCATAACGGGTGGCGACACGCCGGTATTGCTCGGGTTTGTTGACTCGGTGCTGGAAGAGGTAGCGCATCTGGCTCGTAGGGCAACGACGCTCGCCAGTTCGGCCTTGCCGTTGTCGTCCTCTGGAGCTGGGCCGGCTATGCCGCCGCCGACGATGTCCCTGCCGCCGCAACGACTCCTATCGAGATCGCCTGTTCCCGTTCGAGCTCGAGGACTTCGGCGCGGCCGCCGGGCGGGGCTCAAGCCCCAATGAGACCCCCTACATGGCCCAGTCGACGGAGGAAGCGAGAAAGCAACCCCTTCAATCCGGCCCCTACAGCCGGATCGACACTGCCGGCGCCGGCATCCGGGCGGCGAAGGGCCCGGGGCTGCGGAATTGCCGGGGCTGCGCAGCCGCCATCGCGCTGGAGCTCGAGGCAGATCAATCCCCGATCGGCGTCGTGACCAAGATAAGCATGGCCGAATATGTCGTGGATCTTCAGGTCAGGGATGCCCGCACCGGCGCGGTTGTTTCGAGGTTCACGACCGGTCTGCGCATGGGCGCGCACGACGCCTGGTTCCGCGGCGTTCGTTCGCTGATGCGTCACCTCCCCTGTCCGCAAAGCATCCAAGTGCGGAAGACGGTGCAGGTACGGGCAATGGCACAGATCGACCCAGAGGGGCCCCTGTGGAGGCATCGCGTGTTGTCAGCCGGGCACAGTTGGCTGTTCGAATCTCACCGGGTGCGCCACTTCGCAAGGCCGATTCAAAACTTTAGAACTTTTGTGATTATGGTCACCGGACCAGACAGCGTCGGGCAGCACAAGTTTCTGTGCCCTTAAGTTGCACCGAGAAAGGGACAAGCAATGGCAGTCCTAGTCGACTACGATGAAGATCAGTGTCAGTTGGTCGTGCACGTTGTTTGCAAAGATGTATCGTCTGATCGAGAAATCGAAAACACGTTCAATGACCTCGATACGGCACTAGGCAAGATTGAAGAGAAACTCGAGTCGGACATACCTTTTTTTCTCATCGACATCGAGGCAGAGGGCGTACCCCCAGGTCTCGGCGAGTTCCATCCATACGAGGATGACGGAGAGTATCATCTGGGCTCTCGCAATCCCTGGGAGGTGTTTTGTCCGCCGTTTTGGACGAAAGCAAGCGGCGCTCCCCATCTGCGTAGGCGCGCGAAGGATTGGATCGTTCGTATCGAGAAGACATTGAAACGTGCGGAAACTCTTTCCCGCTCGACGTCCAGTCTCTGGGAGGATGACGAAACGCAATTTGGTGAGCCGCTGGCGACGCATATGGCGCTTCTCGATGCGGAATTCGTGCCTTGCTATACGCGACTACTGCGTTTGTGGGATCAGGGACACGAGGTCCATATGGGCGGGGCCGTCGTTGAGATCGTCAACAAGCACGGCGTTCGAACCGAAACCGAGGAATTGATATTGTGTTATACGGAATGGTCCGGTTCCGATGAGCTGGGCCTTCTTGAATTGCTCCACAATTCCAAGGGCCAATAGGATTCACATTCGCGACCGCAAGAATCGGTAGCGCCCATGGCGGATCGAACCGACCCGTCCGCGGGAGACGATGAAATGAATTTGCGCTGGATAAGTTGCGCAGCGGCTCAGGCTTAGCTTCGCGGCACATCGAAAGCCATCTCTGCTGGAAGTTTGAGCAAGGAACCCCTGCTTTGCCTTCGTCCTCGTAAGCACTTCCTTGGCACATGCGCCGACTTCGTCGTCGTAGGTTGTGAGTGACAGCAGGCTTCGGCAGGGCCAAGATCGCTCACGCAGGGGCTATGCGCTTCTCAAGGTAAAGTCGGTATCGATCGGTCTTGGCTCTGTAAGCGGATCCGCGCAGACGAAGGCGAGTCGATCGGCGAAGGAACCCGCAATGCAGATCAGAGGTTGCTGCCCGCTCGACTGCCAGGATAGTTGTGCATGGGTCGCCCATGTCGAAGGTGATTGCGTTGTCCGTATCGAAGAAGCAAAGGACCACCCCATCACGCGCGGCGTTCTGTGCGCCAAAGTACGAGATTACGAGAACCGGGTGACAGCGCCCGACCGCTTGCTTCACCCATTGCGCCGAACGGGTGCGAAAGGTTCGGGCAACTTCGAACCAATTTCCTGGGATGAGGCACTCGATATCATTGCCTCGCGCTTCAACAAGATCATCGCCGATCATGGGGCAGAGGCCCTGATGCCCTTTCACTATCTCGGTTCGTTGGGCTTGGTGCAGCGCTTTGCATTGCAGCGGATCTTTCACGCGCTGAATGCGAGCCTCAAAGTCGGTAACGTCTGCGGAGCTTCTTGCAGCTCGCTTCTGACCGAGGGTCATCCGATCAATGTAGATCCGGAGGAAACGCCGGATGCGCAGTTGGTACTGCTGTGGGGCCAGAACGTGCTCACCACCTGCCATCACCAGTGGCATTTCATAGAGGAAGCCCGCACGAAAGGCGCCCGGGTCATTGCCATTGACCCTCGCCTCACCCGCACCGCCAAGATGTGTGATGCTCATCTCGCACCGATACCGGGTTCCGATGCGATCCTTGCTGCCGCCATCGGTCGTCACTTGTTCGAATCGGGCCGCGCCGATCTTGATCTGGCCGATCTCTGGGTGAGCGATCTTGACGCCTACCGCAGCATGGTTGCTCCCTGGACCTTCGAGCGAGCCGCGTCCGCCACCGGACTAGCGTCGGCACAAATCGCGGAACTCGCCGAGGCCTTTGCCACGGCTCGGCCCGCGCTCATCCGCGCCGGGATCGCCCCGCAGCAAGCGCAGAATGGCGAGGCTTTCGTGCGGGGATTGTCGGCCATCGCCATCCTGGGAGCTCACTGGCGCAAGCGCGGTGGCGGCTTGTCGATCCTGTCGTTTCCAGAACTTGACGAGCGGCCTGTAAGCCGTCCCGATCTGATCAAGGGATCGCCGCGCGCCCTCGATATGGCGAAACTCGCCGCGATTCTGGATGACGGTAACCTGGCGCCGCCCGTCAAGGGCCTCATGATCTGGTCGGCAAATCCGGCCGTCACGCAGATCGATGGGCCACGTCTCCGCCGGGGACTTGCCCGTGAGGATCTTTTCACGGTGGTGTGCGAGCATTTCCTGACAGATACCGCGCGTTTTGCCGATATCGTGCTTCCCGCCACGACCCAGTTCGAGCACTTCGACATACAGGGAGCCTGGGGCCATCACTATGTGACGGTCAATTGGCCTGCCGTTCCACCTCGGGGTGAGGCGCGAAGCAGCGGCGCCATTATGCGAGCCCTTGCACCGCGTCTCGGCCTGGATCACCCGGCGTTCCGGGAAAGCGATGAAGAGATCGCGGCCGCGGCGCTCCCATCGGGCTGGAGGTTCGATGATCTCCACGAGACCAACTGGCGAAAGTCCTCCGCACCTCGTCCCCAAATCGCGCGGCTGGCGACACGCTTGCGCATCGCCGATGAAGCAATTGCTGTGCCCGCCGCGCTCGCTCCCGGCGAGCTCCAGCTCCTCACCCCAAAGGCGCATTATTTTCTGAACTCGACTTTTGGCAACATGCCGCGCCAGCGCCAATCGCAAGGGAAGCCGACCGTGATGATGAGTGTAGCCGACGCCGCGGCGCGCGCCCTTGCCGATGGGGTCGAGGTGATTCTTCGGCGTGAGTCAGCCTCGATCAAAGCCGTTCTAAAAGTGAGCGACACGCTCCGTTCAGGCATCGTCTCGCTCGAGGGCAAATGGTGGGATGGCGACGATCCATCTGCCGCACCAATGAACCGACTCACTCTCTCGCGCTGGTCCCCTGCGGGGCAGCCGGCCTACAATGAAACCTACGTGACGGTCGAGGCGCTGTGAAGATGGAACGGCAGTAGCGGTCGGTACCGCTCTCGGCGCTTGACGTATAACGTATATGTTCATACGATGTTCACATCGGTGGCGAACCGCTTTCCACCGGTTCGGTCTTTGACATGGTGAATCGGACAATGGCCAACGTTGGTGAAAAGCCAGCACCAGCAGACGTCGGCGCTTGCCTCGCTGGCAAGCGCCGTGAACAGGTGGTAAATTCACCCTTACGCAAAATACAATAGCCTTGAATTGCGAGTTTTCATGCTGGACCACCGCCAACGGTCGACCATACCAGTAGACGCCCGACCAATGGGGTCTGCCTCGCCCAAGGAGTTTCCGCTTGGCATGGGGTCCATCGGGGGGTGGTCGCCGGGCCACCTCGCCGCACCCCGTTGCGTCCCGCGGCCACCCGCCCTACTGTGCGCGCCGTCGACGATGGGGTGAGACATGATGACGATCGCGATCCTCGGCATCTTCTTCGTGGCGGCCATGGGCGCCGGCCTCTATGTGGCCGGACGCGTGCCCGGCACGGCCAACTGGGTGCTCGGCGGCATCGCCGGCCTGCTCGGCATGGGCGGCCTGTTCGTCTCCGCGCGCAGCGGTGTCCACGCCCCGGTCGGCTACTGGGGCGGCCTGGCCTTCTTCGTCATCGCCCTGCTGATCGTGTTCTACCTGCTGAAGCTGGCGCTCGACGAAACCGGCAAGCACGGGCACTGAACCGCCACCGCCGCCTCAATCGATCTGCAGCAGCAGCGCCTTCAGATAGGCCGACTCCGGCAGGAAGGGGTGGACCGGATGGTCCGGCCCGGCCCCGGAGGCGCGCAGGATGCGGCCGGAGCGGGCGGCCTCGCCCAGGCCGCGCGCCACCTGCTCGCCGAAGTTCTCGATCGTCATGTGGTGGGAGCAGGAGGCGATGAAGAGGAAGCCGCCCGGCTTCACCAGGGCGGCCGCCAGCCGGGCCAGCTTGCGATAGCCGCGCGCCGCCTGGTTCAGCTCCTTCTTCGACTTCACGAAGGCCGGCGGATCGGCGACCACGATGTCGAAGCGCTCGCCCTGGCCGTGGAACTTCTCGAGCGTGCCGAAGGCCTCGCCGCGCTCGAACCGGCAACGCGTCTCGACGCCGTTGAGCGCCGCCGAGCGCGCGGCCAGCGCCAGCGCTCCTTCCGAGCGGTCGACGCCCAGCACGGCCGCCGCCCCGCCGGCCGCCGCCTGCAGCGCGAAGCCGCCGGTGTAGCAGTAGAGATCGAGCACCCGCGCGCCGCCCGCCAGCCGCGCCACGCTCGCCCGGTTCTCGCGCTGGTCGAAGAACCAGCCGGTCTTCTGCCCCTCGCCGACGTCGGCCAGGAAGCGGACCCCGTTCTCGACCAGCTCAACCGGTCCCTCGGCGCCACCCTTGGCCCAGCGGTCATAGCTCTCCAGTCCCTCCAATGTGCGCGCTGCGCTGTCGTTGCGCAGCATCACCGCCGCCGGCCGCAGCACGTAATCGAGCGCCGCCAGCAGCTCGGGTAACAGCAGCTCCATCCCGGCGGTGTTGACCTGCACCACCAGCCGGTCGCCGTAGCGATCGATCACCAGGCCCGGCAAGTCATCGGCCTCGGCATGGACCAGCCGATAGAAGGGCTGCCCGAACAGCCGGTCGCGCAACGCCTTCGCCCGCTCCAGCCGCTCCGCCAGGAACCGCCGGTCGATCGTGGCGGCGGCATCGCGAGAGAGGAGCCGCCCCGCGATCAGCGAATGCGGGTTGAACATGAAGGTGCCGAGGGCGCGGCCGTCATAGGCGGCGACGGTGACCAGGCTCCCCGGCGCCAGCGCCTTGGCCCGGGTCTCCATCGTCACTTCGTTAGAGAACACCCAGGGATGGCCGGAGACCACGCGCCGATGCTCCCCACCCTTGAGCTTCACGGTCGGCCGCGCCGCCGCTGTCGTCGCTGCCTTGTCGTTCATGGCGGGCGACCCTAAAGGCTTCAGTCGCCGACGGCCACCCCTTCGCGCCGGCTGTCGGCGCCGCCGACGAGGCCCTCCGGCGTCACCGCGATAACCGCCAGCCCGCTCGTCATCTCCGTGAGCTTCGCCTCATGCCCCATGGCCTGCAGCTGAGGTGCCAGCGCCTCCAGCGCCGTGCCCTTCTCCAGCTCGGTGGCGCCGTTCCGATTGCCGAAGTTCGGCAGATCGACCGCCGCCTGCGGATCGAGACCCCAATCGAGCGCCGCGATCAGCGTCTTCGCGACGTACGGGATGATCGAGGCCCCGCCGGGCGAGCCGACGACCAGCACGAGCCGCCCCTGCTGGTCGAACACCATTGCCGGCGCCATCGAGCTGCGCGGCCGCTTGCCAGGTTCCACCCGGTTGACGACCGGCTGCCCGTCGCGCTCCGGCTTGAACGAGAAGTCGGTCAGCTCGTTGTTGAGCAGGAAGCCGTCGACGAACAGCCGCGAGCCGAACGGCCCCTCGATGGTGGTGGTGAAGCCGACCGCGTTGCCCTCGCCATCGACGATGCTGATCTGGCTGGTCGACACCGGCTCGACCTGCGGCAGCGGCGCGGCCCAGCCGCTCTGCTGCTTCAGCGTCCCCGCCGTCGCCTTGCCGAGGTCATGGTCGAGCTGGATGAGCTGCGAGCGCTCCTGCAGATACGTCTCGCCCAGCAACTGCGCGGTCGGCACCGCGAGCTTGTCGGGATCGGCCACATAACGATCCCGATCGGCAAAAGCGAGCCGCCCGGCCTCGGCGATCAAATGCACGGCCGGCGCACTCTCCGGCGCCAGGGCCTTGAGATCGAACCTCTCGAGCAACCGCAGCATCTGCAGGATCGCGATACCGCCCGACGATGGCGGCGCCATGCTGCAGACCTTCCACTGCCGATAGGGCGCGCACACCGGCTCGCGCACCTTGGCCTCATAGCCGGCCAGATCGGCCTGCGTCATGTGCGCCGGCTGCAGCGGCGACTGCGTCACCGTTGCCACGATGTCGTCGGCGATGCGGCCGCGGTAGAGGGCATCGGCGCCATCCTTTGCGATCGACCGCAACGTCTCCGCGAGCGCCGGATTGCGCAGCACGGTTCCGACCGGCAACGCCGCGCCATCGGGCTGATAGAAGTAGGCGGCCGCCGCCGGGATCCGCTTCAGATGCTCATCCTCGGCAAGCTCGTCATGCAGCCGAGCCGAGACCGGGAAGCCCTCCTCTGCCAGCTTGATCGCCGGTTCGAACAGCTGCGCCCATGGCAGGTGCCCATGTTCGCGATGCACGCGCTCGAGCATGCGTACGGCCCCGGGCACGCCGACCGACAGGCCGCCGACGACCGCCTCGTCGAACGCCATGGGCGTGCCGTCGGGGTGCAGGAACATG
>Ga0134125_10010211_pt1 | contig 10551 bp, 7 predicted proteins | sample KB31751_FD_96464 | JGI IMG/M metagenome (GOLD analysis project Ga0134125, IMG submission 96464) | Terrestrial soil microbial communities with excess Nitrogen fertilizer from Kellogg Biological Station, Michigan, USA - KB3-175-1 | ecosystem: Environmental > Terrestrial > Soil > Unclassified ... | reverse complement strand
TTACATCAAGTGGTGCGATTGGCGCCGGGCCAGGGGTGAGGGAATGCAGGCATGAAGGGGGCGGAGCGCCAGTTTGACCTGGTAACGATCGGCCGCTCCGGCGTCGACCTGTACGGCGAGCAGACCGGCGGCCGCCTCGAGGACATGCTGTCATTCGCCAAGTACATCGGCGGCAGCCCGACCAACACCGCCATCGGTGCCGCCAGGCTCGGCTTGCGCAGCGGGCTGATCACGCGCGTCGGTGCCGACCACTTCGGCCGCTTCATCCGCGAGCAGTTGCTCCGCGAGGACGTCTCGACACGGGGCGTCGTCACCGATCCCGCGCGGCTGACCGCGCTGGTCTTTCTCGGCATCCGCGATCCGGATACCTTTCCGCTGATCTTCTATCGCGAGAACTGCGCCGACATGGCGCTGACCACGGCGGACATTGACGCGGCGTTCGTGCAATCGTCCGGCGCCGTGCTGGTGAACGGCACGCACCTGTCGCAGCCGAACGTGTTCGACGCCTCGGTGCATGCCTGCGGCCTGGCCCGCGCGGTCGGCGCGAAGGTGGTGTTCGACATCGACTACCGCCCGGTGCTGTGGGGGCTGACCGGACGCGACATGGGCGAGAACCGCTTTGTCGCCAACCCGGACGTCACCACGCGCCTTCAGCAGGTGTTGCCGCTGTGCGACCTGATCGTGGGTACCGAGGAGGAAATCCACATCCTCGGCGGCAGCACCGACACCGTCGCGGCGCTGCGGGCGATCCGCGCGCAGACGCCGGCGTTGCTTGTATGCAAGCGCGGCGCACTGGGCTGTGCGGCCTTCCCCGAGGCGATCCCGGACAGTCTGGACCAGGGCGTGGTCGGGCGCGGCTTCAAGGTCGAAGTGTTCAACGTGCTCGGCGCCGGCGACGCGTTCATGGCCGGCTTCCTGCGCGGCTGGCTGCGCGACGAACCGCTGCCGCGATGCTGCGAATACGGCAACGCCTGCGGCGCCATCGTGGTTTCGCGGCACGGCTGCGCGCCGGCGATGCCGACCTGGGACGAGCTGCAGCTGTTCCTGAACGAGAGCCCGCGGCCGTTCCGACTACGCGACGACAAGGAACTTGAGCACATGCACTGGGCCGCCACCCGCGCCCGACTGGACGAGGATCTCACTGTGCTGGCGATGGACCATCGCAGCCAATTCGAGGACTTGTGCCGACAGACCGGTGCCGACCCGGCGCGCATCCCGGCATTCAAGGCGTTGGCGCTGCAGGCCGTGGACCGGCTGGCCCAGGGCAACGGCCGCTTCGGCGTGCTGCTGGACGGCCGCTACGGCATGCGCGGCCTGGAGGCTGCGGCCGATCATCCCTACTGGATCGGCCGCCCGATCGAGTCGCCCGGCTCACGTCCGCTGGCGTTCGAGAGCTCCGCCGACGTGGCCACCGAAATCGTCACCTGGCCGTACAACCACGTGGTCAAGTGCCTGGTGTTCTATCACCCGGACGATCCGTTGGCGTTGTGCGCGCAACAGGAGCGGCAATTGCTGCGGTTGCAGGACGCCTGCCGCAAGACCCGTCACGAGCTGCTGGTGGAGGTGATCTCCTCGCGCCACGGCACGGTCGATGCGCAGACCGCGGCGCGCGCGATCCAGCAACTCTATGATCGGGGCATGCAACCGGACTGGTGGAAACTCGAACCCGCCGCCGACGACGCCACCTGGGCCAACATCGAGCGTGCGATCCGCGCCAACGATCCGCTGTGCCGCGGCGTACTGCTGCTCGGCCTGCAGGCGCCCAGCGAGGTGCTGGTCGAATCCTTCCGCACCGCTGCCGCCAGCCCCATCGTCAAGGGCTTCGCGGTGGGCCGCACGATTTTCGCCGAGCCTGCCGCGCGCTGGTTGGCCGGCGCCATCGACGACGAAGCGGCCATCGCCGAGCTGTCCGCGCGCTTCGCCGTGCTGGTCGAGGCCTGGCGCAAGGCGCGCGTGGCGTCGCCGCCAGCCCGACGCGAGGCGGTGTGACATGGCCAGCGTACGACTGACCGCCGCCCAGGCCACGATCCGCTGGCTGGCCGCACAATACGTGACCGTCGCCGGCCGCGAGTTGCCGTACTTCGCCGGCGCCTGGGCAATCTTCGGGCACGGCAACGTGGCAGGTCTGGGCGAGGCGCTGTACGCCGCACGCGGGAATTTTCCAACCTGGCGCGCGCACAACGAGCAAGGCATGGCCCATGCCGCCATCGCCTATGCCAAGCAGATGCGGCGCCGCCGCGCCATGGTCTGCACCTCGTCGATCGGCCCCGGCGCGACCAACATGGTCACCGCGGCCGCCCTGGCCCATGCCGACCGCCTGCCCGTGCTGTTCCTGCCCGGCGACGTGTTCGCCAGCCGCCACCCCGATCCGGTCCTGCAGCAGATCGAGGACTTTGCCGACGGCACGGTCTCGGTAAACGACTGCTTCCGCCCGGTGTCGCGGTACTTCGACCGCATCACCCGGCCAGAACAGATCATGGATGCGCTGCCCAAGGCGCTGGCCACGCTGCTCGATCCCGCGTGCTGTGGACCGGCAACCCTCGCCTTCTGCCAGGACGTGCAGGCCGAGGCTTATGACTACCCTGAAGCGTTCTTTACGCGGCGGCTGTGGGGTGAGCGCCGCCAACGCGCCGACCAAGGCGAGCTGGACGCCCTGGTCGCCGCGCTGAAGGCCGCACGACACCCCCTGCTGGTCGCCGGCGGCGGCGTGCTCTACAGCGAGGCCGAGGCGGCGCTGGCGACCTTGGCGGAAGCCACCGGCCTGGCCGTAGCGGAAACCCAGGCCGGCAAGGGCGCGCTGCCGTGGAACCATCCCTGCGCCCTGGGTTCCATCGGGGTCACCGGCGCCAGCGCGGCCAATGCCGCGGCGGCGCGCGCCGACCTCGTGATCGGCGTGGGCACGCGACTGGCGGATTTCACCACCGGCTCACGCAGCCTGTTCCCCGACGCGCGACGGGCGCAGATCAACGTGCAGCCCTTCGATGCGTACAAGCACGATGCCTTGCCGGTGGTCGGCGATGCGCGCACGGTGCTGCAGGCGCTGGCAGCGGTGCTGGAAGGCTGGCGGGCGCCGTCGATCCACGGTGACGAAGTGGCTGCATGGAACGCGGCGGTGGATGCCGCGACGGCTGCGTCCGCTGACCAGGCTCTACCCAGCGACGCCCAGGTGATCGGCGCCGTGCAACGCAGCGTCGGCGACGATGCCGTGGTGGTCTGTGCCGCCGGCGGCCTGCCGGGCGAATTGCACAAGCTGTGGCGCACCGCGCGCAGCGGTGGCTACCACGTCGAATACGGCTATTCGTGCATGGGCTACGAGATTGCCGGGGGCGTCGGCGTGAAGATGGCCGCGCCCGAACGCGAGGTCGTGGTCATGGTCGGCGATGGCAGCTACCTCATGCTCAACTCGGAGCTCGCCACGTCGGTGATGCTCGGCCTGAAGCTCGTCGTCGTGGTACTGGACAACCGCGGCTTCGGGTGCATCCACCGGCTGCAGCACGCCACCGGTGGTGCCGGCTTCAACAACCTGCTGGCCGACGCCGCGCACCAGGTGCTTCCGACGATCGATTTCGCCGCCCATGCCGCGAGCCTCGGCGCGTTGTCCGAACACGCCGCCACGGTGGGCGAACTGGTGTCGGCGCTGGCCCGCGCACGGGCGGCCGAGCGCAGCTACGTGGTGGTGGTCGACACCGATCCGCGCAAGGCCACCGACGCCGGCGGCTGGTGGTGGAACGTGGCGGTACCGGAAGTCTCCACACGCCCCGAGGTCGAAGCCGCACGTCGCGGCTACGAACGAGGCGTCCAGCACAAGAAGGATTTGTCATGAGTATCCGTTTCGGCGTCAGCCCGATCGCCTGGGCCAACGACGACATGCCCGAACTCGGCGGCGACACGCCGCTGGAGAGCATCCTCGGCGACATCCAGGAGCTCGGCTTCGAGGGGGTGGAACTCGGCGGCAAGTTCCCGCGTGACGCGGCTACCTTGAAACCACTGCTGGCGCGCTATCGGCTGGACCTGATCGGCGGCTGGTACAGCGGCTCGCTGCTCGAGCGCTCGGCGCAGGACGAGATCACGGCCTTGCAGCCGCACCTGGCCCTGCTCAAGGCCATGGGCAGCACGGTGTTCGTCTTTGCCGAGACCAGCAATGCGATCCATGGCCGGCGCGACCGCAGCCTGCGCGATACGCCGCGCCTGGATGCGGCTGAGTGGCCGCGCTTCGGCCGGCGCATGACCGAAGTGGCCGACCACATCCAGGACCAGGGCCTCCGCTTTGCCTACCACCATCACCTGGGTACCGTGGTCGAACGACCAGAGGACCTGCGCGCCTTCCTCGCCTACACCGGTCCCGCCGTCGGGCTGACCCTGGACACCGGGCACGCGACGCTGGGCGGCATCGATCCAGTGCAGGTCATCCGCGAGCATCCCGGGCGCATCGCCCACGTGCACTGCAAGGACGTGCGCCGGTCCGTGTTCGACGCGGTGCGCGATGCAGGATCCAGCTTCCTCGACGGCGTGTTGGCCGGCATGTTCACCGTGCCGGGAGATGGCGACCTGGACTACGCGGCCATCATGGCGGCACTGGCGGCGATGCATTACCAGGGCTGGATCGTGATCGAGGCCGAGCAGGATCCGGCCCTGGCCGACCCCCGCACCTATGCCAGGCTCGGCCTCACCACGCTGCAGGACCTGGCGGCGGAAGCGGGACTGCGTTGATGACCTCCCTGCGCGTTCGCCAGCATCCCGCCACAGCCGACGGCAGCGTGCTCGAGGTGACCCCAGCCAGCGCCGGTTGGAAATACGTCGGTTTCAAGGTGGTGAGACTGGCCGCTGGCCAGCGCCATGCCGGCGGCGAGGCGAGACGCGAGACCTGCCTGGTGGTCGTGGCCGGCATGGCCGATGTCACGGTCGACGGCCAGCGTTACACCCATGTCGGCGGCCGCAGCAGCCCTTTCGAGGACTGCGCCCCCGGCGCCGTCTACGTGCCCGCCGGCGGCCGCTACGAGGTGGTCGCCAGCGGCCCGGTCGAACTGGCCGTATGCAGCGCGCCAGGCACCGGCCAGGGCCAGCCCCGGCTGATCAACGAATCGGCCATGAGCCGCGAGGTGCGCGGCACCGGCACCAACACGCGCTACGTGCGCAACATCCTGCCGCAGACCGAACCCGCCGACAGCCTGCTGGTGGTCGAGGTGATCACGCCCGGCGGGCACTGGTCCAGCTACCCGCCGCACAAGCACGACACCGCGGCCGCGGAAGCGGAAACCGCGCTGGAGGAAACCTATTACCACCGGCTGCAACCGGCACAGGGTTTCGCTTTCCAGCGCGTGTACACCGACGACCGCGCGCTCGACGAAACCGTCTGCGTGGAGGACGGCGACGTGGTGCTGGTGCCGCGCGGCTACCACCCAGTCGGCACGCCGCACGGCTACGACCTGTATTACCTCAATGTGATGGCGGGCCAGCACCGCCAGTGGATCTTCCGCAACGACCCGGCACACGACTGGATCGCTCGACGTACCTCATCCAAGGAGTGAGCCATGCGCAACATCGAACACTTCATCGGCGGCCAGAGCGTGGCCGGCACCTCCGGCCGCCACGGCGATGTCTTCAACCCCAGCGAGGGCACGGTGCAGGCGCGGGTGTCGCTGGCCAACGCCGCCGAGCTGGATCGCGCGGTACAGAACGCCGCCGCCGCGCAACCGGCCTGGGCCGCGACCAATCCGCAGCGCCGCGCGCGCGTCATGTTTGAGTTCGTCCGCCTGCTCAACGCGCACAAGGACGAACTGGCGGAGCTGCTCGCCAGCGAGCACGGCAAGGTGATCTCCGATGCGCACGGCGACGTGCAGCGCGGGCTGGAGGTGATCGAGTTCGCCTGCGGCATCCCGCACCTGCAAAAAGGCGAATACACCCAGGGCGCGGGTCCGCATATCGACGTCTACAGCGCGCACCAGCCGCTCGGCGTGGTGGCCGGCGTCACCCCGTTCAACTTCCCGGCAATGATCCCGATGTGGATGTTCGGGCCGGCCATCGCCACCGGCAATGCCTTCATCCTCAAGCCCTCCGACCGCGACCCGTCTGTGCCGGTGCGCCTGGCCGAGCTCATGCTCGAAGCGGGTTTGCCGCCGGGCATCCTCAACGTGGTACAGGGCGACAAGGAGGTCGTCGACGCGATCCTGGCCCATCCCCAGATCAAGGCCGTCAGCTTCGTCGGCTCCTCGGACGTGGCGCAAGCGGTCTACGCCGAGGGCGCGCGACACGGCAAGCGCATGCAGTGCATGGGCGGAGCCAAGAACCACGGCATCGTCATGCCGGATGCCGACCTCGACCAGGTGGTCGCCGACCTGATGGGCGCAGCCTACGGCTCGGCCGGCGAGCGCTGCATGGCGCTGCCGGTGGTGGTGCCGGTGGGCGAGGCCACCGCCGACGCCCTGCGCGCAAAGCTGCTGCCGGCAATCAAGGCGCTGAAGGTCGGCGTATCCAGTGATGCGCAGGCGCATTACGGCCCGCTGGTGACAGCCGCGCACAAGGCGCGCATCGAGGGCTACATCCAGCTCGGCGTGGACGAGGGCGCGGAACTGGTGGTTGACGGCCGCGGGCTCAAGCTGCCGGGCCACGAGGGTGGCTTCTTCCTCGCGCCCACGCTGTTCGACCATGTGACCGCCGGCATGCAGACCTACCAGGAGGAAATCTTCGGCCCGGTGCTGCAGATGGTGCGCGCATCCAGTTTCGAAGAGGCGCTTGCCCTGCCCTCGCGACACCAGTATGGCAACGGCGTCAGCATCTTCACCCGCAACGGCAATGCCGCGCGCGAGTTCGCCGACCGGGTCGAGGTGGGCATGGTCGGCATCAACGTGCCGATCCCGGTACCGGTCGCCTATCACGGCTTCGGCGGCTGGAAGCGCTCGGGCTACGCCGACCTCAACCAGTACGGCATGGACAGCGTGCGCTTCTTCACCCGCACCAAGATCGTCACGCAGCGCTGGCCGCACGACGACGATGCGGCCGAGTCGAGTTTCGTCATCCCGACCCTGTGACCCAGGCGCCTGTTCCGGCGGCGCCGAGATGACGCGGGCCGACTGCAATTTGCCGGCGACCAGGTCCCGGCCCATCGAGGGGATTCGACATGACCGCTAGCTGGCTGAGGTTTTTCGCAACCGGTGCGGATCTGCCGACAATTGCCGACCAAGGCACGATCGATCGCCTGTACCGCAAACACCGCCTGCGCGTCATGCTGGCGATCACGCTCGGCTATGGCCTGATCTATACCTGCCGGCTGGCGCTCGGCGTGGTGAAGAAGCCCCTCCTCGACGCCGGCATCTTCACCCCGAGCGAACTGGGCATGATCGGCTCGGCGCTGTTCTTCACCTACGCGGTCGGCAAACTGACCAACGGCTTCCTGGCCGACCACGCCAACATGAAGCGCTTCCTGGCCGTGGCCTTCCTGACCACGGCCCTGTGCAACCTGGCCATGGGTTTCATCACCACGCTGTGGCTGGCCGTGGTCGTGTGGGGCTTGAACGGCTGGTTCCAGAGTTTCGGCGCGCCGGGCGGCGTGGTGGCCATGACCGCGTGGTACTCCAACCACGAGCGCGGCCGCACCTACGGCATCTGGAGCACGGCGCATTCGATCGGGGAAGGGCTGACCTTCGTCGGCATCGGCGCGGTGGTGGCGACGTTCGGTTGGCGTGCGGGTTATTGGGCCCCGGGCGTCCTCGGTGTGATCACCGCGATCGGCGCCTACCTGTTGCTGCAGGACCGCCCGCAAACCCTGGGCCTACCCGCCGTCAACGACTGGAAGCACGACAGCTTCGGCGAGGCCAAGCGGCAGGACATCAAGTCCGTGTGGGCGCTACAGCTGTCGATCCTGAAGCTGCCGTCGATCTGGATCCTGTGCCTGGCCTCGGCCACCAACTACGTGGCCCGCTATGCAATCGACTCCTGGGGCATCCTCTACCTGCAGACCGAACGCGGCTATTCGTTGGAGATGGCGGGCACCTTGTTGATGATCAGCACGCTGGCGGGCATCGTCGGGGCGGTGGCGTTCGGATTCATTTCCGACGAGTGGTTCGAGGCACGTCGACCGCCGGTCAACCTGATGTTCGCAGTGCTGGAGCTCACCGGCCTGGGCCTGCTGTTCTTCGGCCCGACGAACCTGCCGATGCTGATCGTGAGCATGCTGCTCTACGGCATGGGCCTGACCGGACTGGTGACCTCGCTGGGCGGCCTGTTTGCCGTGGACATCGCGCCCAAGCGCGTGGCCGGCGCAGCCATGGGCGTGATCGGCATCTTCAGCTATATCGGCGCGGGCATCGAGGAGCAGGTTTCCGGACGTCTGCTCCAGCAAGGCACCACCGTCGTCGATGGCGTGCATCACTACAACTTCGGTCCGGCGATCAGCTTCTGGATCGGCGCCTCGGTGGTTTCCATGCTGCTGGCGCTGAGTCTGTGGCGCGTGCGACGGAGGGACTGATCCATGCTTCAAGCCTCAAGTGAACTTCAGGCCATGATCGGCGCGGCCGAGGCTGCCGGCGCCGGCCTGATGCGGCGCTTCAGCCAGCTTGGAGAGCTGCAGATACGCACCAAGACCGGGCCGGCGGACCTGGTTTCGATTGCCGACGAGGAGGCCGAGCGCAGCATTCACGACAGGCTGGGCAAGCTGCATCCGAAGTTCGGCTTCGTCGGCGAGGAAGGCGGCACGACCATTGGTCGCGATTCTGGCGAGAGCTGGGTCGTCGACCCGCTGGATGGCACCACCAACTTCCTGTTTGGCACGCCGCTATGGGGCGTCAACGTGGCCCTGGTGCGCGAGGGCGAGGTGGTGGCTGGCGTCAGCTGGTTGCCGGCCCTGGGCGAAATGTACGTCGCCGAGCAAGGCGCCGGCGCCTGGCTCAACGGCGAGCGCATCCACGTCTCCAGCCGCCATCGCCTGGTGGACAGCCTGGTTGCATGCGGCATCCCGTTTGCCGGCAAACCCGACCATCCGGTGTTTGCCCGCGAGATGGCCTTGCTCTCGCCGCGTACCGCCGGCATCCGCCGCACCGGCGCCTGCTCGGTGGACATGGCCTACGTCGCCGCCGGCCGCTGGGACGCCTACTGGGAACGTGCGCTCAAGTCCTGGGACATGGCACCAGGCGTGATCCTGGTACGCGAGGCCGGCGGCATGGTCACCTCGGCGACTGGCACGGCGCTCGATCTGCAGGGCGGCACCGTCTGCGCCTCCAACGGAGCCATCCACGGTGTGCTGATGGAGCGTCTTAACCAGGCCTTCGCCGATCGGTCCGCCCCGGCATAACTCCACAGTGTGCGTGCGCTGGCGGGCGAGGCTTTCACATCGAGGAAAGCATCGCGCGTCCACAAGGGACTCCCAAAACTGCACGCCGCCTCCGCTGACCTTGCGCTGACCGCCGCTGGCGGAATTCATTGAGCCCGATACCATGCTTTGGGTAAGCTCGCGGGGCTGTACCGCCTGTTGCGCAGGCTTTGTCCGGGAAACTCGTTGAGCGCCAGCGCCACCCCTCCTACCAGCCGCTACGCGCTGTTCAGCGCGCTCGTGCTGGCGCTGCTCATCGCCGCACTCAACATGGGCCTGTGGTGGTGGAGCAATCTGCCGCACGGTCCGGCGGATTGGCACGGCCCGATCAGCGGCTTTGCGTTCTCGCCATTCCGGCGCTACCAGAACCCGCTCACCGGCGATTTCCCCAGCGATGCGCAGATCGACTCCGACCTGCGCCTGGTCAGCCGCTACTCGACGCGCATCCGCACCTACTCGATGCTGCAGAACCCGCAGGTGCCGCGGCTCGCCGAGCGCTACGGGCTGAAGGTGATGGCCGGGGCGTGGATCGACCGCCGGCTCGACAACAACGAACAGGAGATCGCGGCCCTGATCGCCCAGGCGCGCCGCTATCCAGGCACGATCAACCGCGCCATCGTCGGCAACGAAGTGCTGCTGCGCGAGGACATCACCCCGCAGAAGCTCATGACCTACCTCGACCGCGTGCGCGCGGCCCTGCACCAACCGGTGTCCACGGCCGAGCCTTGGCACATCTGGGAGAAATATCCCGAGCTGGTTGAGCACGTGGACTTCATCACCGTGCACCTGTTCCCGTACTGGAACGGCATTGCGCGCAAGGACGCGATCAGTGATGCGCTGGCCCGTTATCGCCACCTGCAGCAACTGTACCCGCACAAGCTGATCGTGGTCGGCGAGATCGGCTGGCCGTCCAATGGCGACCGCTTCCACTTCGCCACACCGTCGGTATCCAACGAGGCGATCTTCCTGCGCCAGTGGTTCAACGTCGCCAAGGGCATTGGCATCGACTACTACGTGATGGAAGCGTTCGACCAGCCGTGGAAGGAGAACCTGGGCGAGGGCCGCACCGGCGCGTATTGGGGCATGTTCAACGCCGACCGGCAACTGAAGTTCCCGTTCACCGGCCCGGTCACCGAGGACACCGCCTGGCCATGGAAGGCGCTGGCGGCAAGCCTGCTGGCGCTGCTGCCGATGATCCTGTTCGCGCGCCGCTTCGCGCGCTTCAAGCTGATGGGCCGGGTGTTCTT
>Ga0134125_10010210_pt1 | contig 10551 bp, 13 predicted proteins | sample KB31751_FD_96464 | JGI IMG/M metagenome (GOLD analysis project Ga0134125, IMG submission 96464) | Terrestrial soil microbial communities with excess Nitrogen fertilizer from Kellogg Biological Station, Michigan, USA - KB3-175-1 | ecosystem: Environmental > Terrestrial > Soil > Unclassified ... | reverse complement strand
GGCGTGACCGTGGATGCGGCCCTTGAAGCCCTTGCGGAACTTGGTGCGGATCGGTTGCAGCATGACTTAACTCGTGTTCGCTTTCTTTAAGCCGCCGTGGTTTCGCGGCGCGGACGACCCTGGTCGCCTTCGGCAAGCTTCTTGTCCTGCGCCATCGGGTCGTGCTCGAGAATCTCGCCCTTGAAAATCCAGACCTTGACGCCGCAGGTGCCGTAGGTGGTGAAGGCGGTGGCGACGCCGTAGTCGATATCGGCGCGCAACGTGTGCAGCGGCACGCGGCCTTCGCGGTACCACTCCATGCGCGCGATTTCCGCGCCGCCGAGACGGCCGGAGCAGTTGATGCGGATGCCTTCGGCGCCGAGGCGCATGGCCGACTGCACCGCGCGCTTCATGGCGCGGCGGAAGGCGACGCGGCGCTCAAGCTGCTGCGCGATCGATTCGGCGACCAGTTGCGCGTCGAGCTCCGGCTTGCGGATTTCGACGATGTTGATGACCACGTCGCTGTCGGTCATCTTGGCGACCGACTTGCGCAGCTTCTCGATGTCGGCGCCCTTCTTGCCGATGACCACGCCGGGACGGGCCGAGTGGATGGTGACGCGGCACTTCTTGTGCGGGCGCTCGATGATGATCTTCGACACCGCCGCCTGCTTGAGCTGCTTCATCAGCTCGTCGCGGATCTTGATGTCTTCGTGCAGGAGCGTGCCGTATTCGGTCTTGCCCGAATACCAGCGCGAGTCCCAGGTACGGTTGATCCCGAGACGCAAGCCCACCGGATTGACTTTTTGACCCATCTGAACTCCCTCAGGCCTTGGCCGCTGCCGCCTGCGCCTCGACCTCACGCACGACGATGGTGAGATTGGCGAACGGCTTGAAAACCCGGCCGACTTTGCCGCGGCCGCGCGGCACGAAACGCTTGATCACCAGCGCCTTGCCGACATGCGCCTCGGCGACGACGAGATCGTCGACGTCGAGATCGTGATTGTTCTCGGCGTTGGCGATCGCCGACTCCAGGCACTTGCGCACGTCCCTGGCGATGCGCTTGCGCGAAAATTCGAGGTCGGCGAGCGCGCTCGCCACCTTCTTGCCGCGGATCAGTTGCGCGACAAGATTGAGCTTCTGCGGCGAAATGCGCAGCATTCGAGCCACCGCCTTCGCCTCGTTGTCTTCGAGCGTACGTTCGCGCGAGCTTTTGCCCATCGGTATCGTCCCTTAGCTCGCAGCCGCAGGCGCTGCCGGCGCGGCTGCCGCCGGAGCGGCCGCGGGCGCCGCCGTGCGCTTGGCTTTGCGGTCTGACGTATGGCCGTAGAACATCCGCGTCGGCGAGAATTCGCCGAACTTGTGACCGACCATTTCCTCGGTGACCATCACCGGAATGTGCTTCTGCCCGTTATAGACACCGAAATTGAGACCGACGAATTGCGGCAGGATGGTCGAGCGGCGGCTCCAGATGCGGATCATCTCGTGACGGCCAGATGCGCGCGCGGCTTCCGCCTTGCGCAGCAGAAAGCCGTCGACGAAGGGGCCTTTCCATACAGAACGGGTCATCTTGCGCTTTGTCCTACTGCTGCAGTTTCTTGCGGTCGTGGCGGCTCGCCACGATGAATTTCTTGGTGCGCTTGTTCTTGCGCGTCTTGGCGCCCTTGGTCGGCTTGCCCCACGGGGTGACCCAGTGCTTGCCGCCCTTGGTGCGTCCGCCATGCGGGTGATCGACCGGGTTCATGACAATGCCGCGGTTATGCGGCATGCGGCCGCGCCAACGCTGGCGTCCGGCCTTGCCGATCGTGGTGTTCATGTTGTCCGGATTGGACACCGCGCCGATGGTCGCCATGCAACGGCCGTTGACGAGCCGCTGTTCGGTCGAATTGAGGCGCAGGATGACGTAGTCGCCGTCGCGGCCGACGATCTGAGCGTAGCTGCCGGCGGAGCGCGCGATTTGGCCGCCTTTGCCGATCTTGATCTCGACGTTGTGCACGATGGTGCCGACCGGAATGTTGGCGATCGGCATGGCGTTTCCCGGCTTCACGTCGGCCTGCTCGGCGGCGATGACGCTGTCGCCGGCGCCGAGGCGCTGCGGCGCCAGGATATAAGCGAGCTCGCCGTCGCTGTATTTGATCAGCGCGATGAAGGCGGTGCGGTTGGGATCGTATTCGATCCGCTCGACGGTCGCCGGCATGTCGCGCTTGGTGCGGCGGAAGTCGATGCGGCGATAGGCCTGCTTGTGGCCGCCGCCGCGGAAGCGCGAGGTGATGCGGCCGTGATTGTTGCGCCCGCCGGTCGAGCTCTGGCCCTCGGTGAGCGCCTTGACCGGCGCACCCTTGTACAGGTTCGAACGGTCGACGATCACCAGATGCCGCTGGCTCGGCGTAACCGGATTGTATGTTTTCAACGCCATCGCAGCTGGTCCTTACAATCCCGTGGTCACGTCGATGCGGTGACCCTCTTCGAGCGTCACGATCGCGCGTTTCACCTCGGACTGCTGCCCGAGGCGGTTCTTGAACACTTTCTGCTTGCCCGGCCGGATCAGCGTGTTGACGTTTTTGACCTTGACGTCGAACAGCTTCTCCACCGCTTCCTTGATCTGCGGCTTGGTTGCGTCACGCCGCACCTTGAACACGACCTTGTTGTGCTCGGACGCCATGGTCGCCTTTTCGGTGATCACCGGCGAGAGGATCACGTCGTAATGGCGGGGATCGCTGGTGCTCATTTGAAGCGCGCCTCCAGCGCATCGAGCGCGGCCTTGGTCAGCACCAGGGTCTTGCGCCGCATGATGTCGTAGACGTTGATGCCCTGCACCGGCAGCACGTCGATATTGGGAATGTTGCGCGCGGCCGAACGGAAGTTTGCTTCGACCTCGGCGCCGTCGATGATCAGCGCGTTGGCAAGCCCGAGCTTGTCGAATTGCGCGGCGAGCCCCTTGGTCTTGGCATCCTTCACCGTCGCCTTGTCGATGACGACGATACCGCCGTCCTTGGCCTTGGTGGACAGCGCATGCTTGAGCGCCAGCGCGCGCACCTTCTTCGGCAAGTCGATGGCGTGGCTGCGCACCAACGGACCGAACGCGCGTCCGCCGCCGCGGAACTGCGGCACGCGCGCCGAACCGTGGCGGGCGCCGCCGGTGCCCTTCTGCGCGTACATTTTCTTGCCGGTGCGCCAGATTTCGCTGCGATCCTTGGCCTTGTGCGTGCCGCGCTGACGCTTGGCGAGCTGCCAGTTGACGCAGCGCTGGAGGATGTCGACGCGCGGCTCAAGGCCGAAAATCGCATCCGACAGCGTGACCTTGCCGGACTCTTTGCCTTCGAGCGTGGTGATTTTCAGTTCCATTTATGCGCCCTCTTGCTTGGGGGCTTGCGCCGGCGCGGCCTCGGCCGCGGGTTTGGCATCGGATTTTGCCTCGGCCTTGGACTCGGCTTTGGCTTCAGATTTGGCCGCCGTCTCGCCCAGGCGGAATTTGCCCGGCTTCGGCGCTTCCTTCGGCAGCTTCTTCTTTACCGCGTCGCGCACGGTGATCCAGCCGCCTTTGGCGCCCGGCACAGCGCCCTCGACCAAAATGAGACCGCGCTCGACGTCGGTGGAAACCACCTTGAGATTGAGCGTGGTCACCCGCTCGACGCCCATGTGTCCCGGCATCTTCTTGTTCTTGAAGGTCTTGCCCGGGTCCTGACGGCCGCCGGTGCCGCCGATCGAACGGTGCGAGATCGAAACGCCGTGCGAGGCGCGCAAACCGTTAAAATTCCAGCGCTTCATGCCGCCGGCAAAGCCCTTGCCGATGGAGATGCCGCAGACGTCGACGAACTGCCCGGTGACGAAATGGTCGGCGGTGATCTCGGCGCCGACCGGGATCATGGCGTCGTCGGTGACGCGGAATTCGGCAAGCTTGCGCTTGGGCTCGACGTTGGCCTTGGCGAAGCCGCCGCGGTCGGACTTGCTCATGTTGCCGGCGCGGCGCGCACCGGCGCCGAGCTGGAGCGCGACATAGCCGTTCTTGTCCTTGGTGCGATGGCCGACGACCTGGCATTGCGCCAGACGCAGCACCGTCACCGGCACGTGTTCGCCGCTTTCGGAGAACACCCGGGTCATCCCGACCTTCTGCGCAACTACTCCGGAACGCATTGCCATCCTCGTTCAGCCCTTACAGCTTGATCTCGACGTCGACGCCGGCGGCGAGGTCGAGCTTCATCAGCGCGTCCACCGTTTGCGGCGTCGGATCGACGATGTCCAAAAGGCGCTTGTGCGTGCGCATCTCGAACTGTTCGCGGCTCGTCTTGTCGATGTGCGGCGAGCGGTTCACCGTGAATTTCTCGATGCGCGTCGGCAGCGGGATCGGTCCACGCACCTGCGCGCCCGTGCGCTTGGCGGTGTTGACGATCTCGCGCGTCGACGCATCGAGAATGCGGTGGTCGAACGCCTTGAGCCGGATCCGGATATTCTGGCCGTTCATGTACTGCTCCTAAGGCATGGGGCGCGGCATTCCGCGCCCCAAAGCCTCGACGTTACTCGATGATGCTCGCCACCACGCCGGCGCCGACGGTGCGGCCGCCCTCGCGAATGGCGAAGCGAAGCTTTTCTTCCATGGCGATCGGCACGATCAGGTGCACTTCCATCGCCACGTTGTCGCCCGGCATCACCATCTCGGTGCCGGCCGGCAGGTGCACCACGCCGGTCACGTCGGTGGTGCGGAAGTAGAACTGCGGACGGTAATTGGTGAAGAACGGGGTGTGACGGCCGCCCTCTTCCTTGGTGAGGATGTAGGCTTCCGCCTTGAACTTGGTGTGCGGCTTGACCGAGCCGGGCTTGCACAGCACCTGACCGCGCTCGACTTCTTCGCGCTTGGTGCCGCGCAGCAGGCAGCCGACGTTGTCGCCCGCCTCGCCCTGATCGAGCAGCTTGCGGAACATTTCGACGCCGGTCACCACGGTCTTGGCGGTCGGCTTGATGCCGACGATCTCGACTTCCTCGCCGACCTTGATGATGCCGCGCTCGATGCGGCCGGTGCAGACGGTGCCGCGGCCGGAGATCGAGAACACGTCTTCGACCGGCATCAGGAACGGCTGATCCTTCGGGCGCTCCGGCTGCGGGATGTTCTCGTCCACGGCCTTCATCAGCGCCATGATCGATTCCTTGCCGAGCTTCTCGTCGGAACCGTCGAGCGCCTTGAGCGCCGAACCCTTGATGATCGCGATCTTGTCGCCGGGGAAATTGTACTTGGAGAGGAGCTCGCGAACCTCGAGCTCGACGAGTTCGAGCAGCTCCGGATCGTCGACCATGTCGACCTTGTTCATGTAGACGACGAGTGCCGGCACGCCGACCTGGCGGGCGAGCAGGATGTGCTCGCGGGTCTGCGGCATCGGGCCGTCGGCGGCGGAGACGACCAGGATCGCGCCGTCCATCTGCGCGGCGCCCGTGATCATGTTCTTGACGTAGTCCGCGTGGCCGGGGCAATCGACGTGCGCGTAGTGGCGCTTGTCGGTCTCGTATTCGACGTGCGCGGTCGAAATGGTGATGCCGCGCGCCTTTTCCTCAGGCGCCTTGTCGATCTGGTCGTAAGCGGTAAACGTCGCGCCGCCCTTTTCCGACAGAACCTTGGTGATCGCCGCCGTCAGCGTGGTCTTGCCGTGGTCGACGTGGCCGATCGTGCCGATATTGCAATGCGGCTTGCTGCGATTGAATTTCTCTTTTGCCATGGAACTCTCCGTTCAGATCCTTATTGGTTGCGCCACGCCACTTATGCGAACTTTTTCTGCACTTCAGCGGACACGTTAGCGGGCAGTTCGGCGTAGTGGTCGAACTGCATGGTGAAAGTCGCGCGCCCCTGCGACATCGAGCGCAAATTGTTGACGTAGCCGAACATGTTCATCAGCGGCACCATCGCGTTGATGACGTTGGCGTTGCCGCGCATGTCCTGGCCCTGGATTTGGCCGCGCCGCGAGTTGAGATCGCCGATGACCGAGCCGGTGTAGTCTTCCGGCGTCACCACCTCGACCTTCATGATCGGCTCGAGCAGCACCGGGCGGCCCTTTTGCAGCGCCTCGCGCAGCGCCGCACGCGCGGCGATTTCGAAGGCCAAAGCCGACGAGTCAACTTCGTGATAGGCGCCGTCGATCAGCGAGACCTTAAGATCGACCACCGGGAAGCCGGCGAGCACACCGGAACCCAGCACCGATTCGAGGCCCTTCTCGACGCCGGGGACGTATTCCTTCGGCACCGAACCGCCGACGACCTCGTTCTCGAACTCGAACGGCGTGCCCGGCGTGGTCGGCTCGGCGACGATCTTGACGCGGGCGAATTGCCCGGAGCCGCCCGTCTGCTTCTTGTGCGTGTAATCGACTTCGGCCTTCTGCGTGATCTTCTCGCGGAAGGCGACCTGCGGCGCGCCGATATTGGCGTCGACCTTGTAGGTGCGCTTGAGGATGTCGACCTTGATGTCGAGGTGCAGTTCGCCCATGCCCTTGAGGATGGTCTGCCCGCTTTCCTGATCGGTCGAGACGCGGAACGAAGGATCTTCGGCGGCGAGCTTGGCGAGCGCGACGCCGAGCTTTTCCTGGTCGGCCTTCGATTTCGGCTCGATGGCGATTTCGATGACCGGATCGGGGAATTCCATCTTCTCCAGGATCACCGGCTGCTTGGGGTCGCACAGCGTGTCGCCGGTGCGCACCTCTTTCAGGCCGGCCAGCGCGACGATGTCGCCTGCGTAGGCTTCCTTGATGTCCTCGCGGTTGTTCGCATGCATCAGCAACATGCGGCCGATGCGCTCCTTGCGCTCTTTCGTCGAGTTGATGACGCCGGTGCCGCTCTGCAGCACGCCGGAATAGATGCGGCAGAAGGTGATGGTGCCGACGAAGGGATCGTCCATGATCTTGAAAGCGAGCAGCGCCATCGGCGCCTCGTCCTTCGGCTCGCGCACGACTTCTTCGCCGTTGTCCGGGTTGACACCCTTGATCGGCGGCACGTCGAGCGGCGACGGCAGGTAATCGACGACGGCATCGAGCAGCGGCTGCACGCCCTTGTTCTTGAAGGCGGAGCCGCACAGCACCGGGAAGAACGCGCCGGTGATCACGGCCTTGCGGATGAGCTTCTTGATGGTGGCCTCGTCGGGCATCTTGCCCTCGAGGTAGGCGGTGGTGGCGGCATCGTCGAGCTCGACCGCCGCTTCGATCATCTGCTCGCGGTATTTGTTGGCCTGCTCGACCATGTCGGCGGGAATGTCGATGTCGTGATATTTGGCGCCGAGCGATTCATCGTCCCACACCACGCCCTTCATGCGCACGAGGTCGACGAGGCCCTTGAAATTCTGCTCGGACCCGATGGGGAGCTGAATGGCGACGGGCTTGGCGCCGAGGCGGGTCTTGATGTCGTCGAGACATTTGAAGAAATCGGCGCCGATCTTGTCCATCTTGTTGGCGAAGACGATGCGCGGCACTTTGTACTTGTCGCCCTGACGCCAGACCGTCTCGGTCTGCGGTTCGACGCCCTGGTTCGAGTCGAGCACGCACACCGCGCCGTCGAGCACGCGCAGCGAACGCTCCACCTCGATGGTAAAGTCGACGTGGCCGGGAGTGTCGATGATGTTGAGGCGCTTTTCCTTCCAGAACGCGGTGGTCGCGGCCGACGTGATGGTGATGCCGCGCTCCTGCTCCTGCTCCATCCAATCCATCGTCGCGGCGCCTTCGTGCACCTCGCCGATCTTGTGGCTCTTGCCGGTGTAATAGAGGATCCGTTCCGTGGTCGTGGTCTTGCCGGCATCGATGTGCGCCATGATGCCGAAATTACGGTAGTCCTCGATTGCGTGCGCGCGGGGCATTTGCGTTCTAATCCTTGCGGTTGTTCGTCGTCACCAGCGGTAATGCGAGAACGCCCGGTTGGCTTCCGCCATCTTGTGGGTGTCCTCGCGCTTCTTGACGGCGTTTCCCCTGTTGTTGGATGCATCGAGCAGCTCGGCCGAAAGCCGCTCGGTCATTGTTTTTTCGTTGCGGTCGCGCGCGGCCGAAATGATCCAGCGAATTCCCAGCGCCTGACGGCGCGAGGTGCGCACTTCCACCGGCACCTGGTAAGTGGCGCCGCCGACGCGGCGCGAGCGGACTTCGATCGACGGCATGACGTTGTCGAGCGCCTGCTGGAACACGGTCAGCGGGCTCTGCTTGGTCTTGCTCTCGATCATCTCCAGCGCGCCGTAGACGATGCCTTCGGCGACCGACTTCTTGCCGGCATACATGACGGCGTTCATGAACTTGGAGACGACGACGTTGCCGAACTTCGGGTCCGGGATGACTTCGCGCTTTTCTGCGGCGTGGCGGCGGGACATTGGTTCGCTCTATCTCTTTCCTTGCTCTGGCGATCCCGGGTCTCGCTTCACTCGCCCGGGATAACCGTCGCTTTGCTCCGGTTATTTCGGGCGCTTGGCGCCGTATTTCGAGCGGCGCTGTTTGCGGTTCTTCACGCCTTGCGTATCGAGCACGCCGCGCAGGATGTGGTAGCGCACGCCGGGCAGATCCTTGACGCGGCCGCCGCGGATCATCACCACCGAGTGCTCCTGAAGATTGTGGCCCTCGCCCGGGATGTAGCCGATGACTTCGAAGCCGTTGGTCAGGCGCACCTTGGCGACCTTGCGCAGCGCCGAGTTCGGCTTCTTCGGCGTCGTCGTATAGACGCGCGTGCACACGCCGCGCTTCTGCGGCGAGGACTCCAGCGCCGGCGCGGTGTTGCGCGCCTTGAGCGGGTGCCGCGGCTTGGCAATCAACTGGTTGATCGTCGGCATTCACGTCCCTCGGTACGCGGGCTTGCGGCCCGGAATTCATCTTGAACCTTACGGCCCACTCGCATCGGCGCGCGGACAAAGACCCCGCACGCAAGGCAAAACGAAATCGCGCCATCCGCGCTGTTCGCGGGGGCGCTCTTTCGGGTTCGGCCAAATGCGCGAGCGGCAAAGCTTGCGCACCGGTCACTTCAAATCTGACACAAGGCTGTCAGAGGCAGCGTCTGAGCTTCATTCCTCGAGGCGATAGGCGCCGGCAGCTCTTGAGAATATCTCAACTATCTCAATGGCTTACCGGGCGGCCGTTCCGATCAAGCGAAGCTCACCGCCTGCCGAAAAGTGACGGGTATGTATCGGCGGGTCGTCGCCAAGTCAAGGTGAAAACGTCTGAAATATCGAGGTTAATCGGCTTTTGCCGGCCCCGGATGCGCGACAAAAGGCCGCGCCACAGGCGGCCTTTTTCGCCTTTGGGAGGATCAGGCCGCGCGCTGGCGGCGGCGGCGCGCGATCAGGCCGAGGGCTCCGAGACCGCCCGCGAGCAGCGGCAAGGCCCCGGGCAGCGGCGTCGCCGAAACAGGCGCGGTGTTGCCAATGCCCGCGCTGAACGACAGGGAATAGCCGTCCGGCACGCTGAAATAGGGATCGACGAACGCCTTGGCGTCGGTGAACGCCCCGTACATGTCGACGTCGAGGATCACCAGGTAAAGCTTGTCGGTGAGCAGCGACAGCGTTCCGTTGAGCTGGAAATTGGTGTTCGGCTCGTTCGCCGAGCAATAGCCGTAGCAGCCGCCATACACGGCCGGGCTGCCGCTGCCGTTGATCGTTGCGCCAGCCTCACCGGGGGCGAGCTCGAACGTCGCGTGCAGAACCGGCGAATTCTCCGGGTGATCGACGGTGACAAAACCGCTCGACTGCACGAACGTGTTGACGCTCGACGTCGGCCCGGAAACCTCGATGAAATACATCAACTGCGACACGACGGAGATGCGCGCGAGCGAAGCACCGTCGCTCGGCAATCTGGCAAACTGTCCCTCGATGGAAAGCGAAGGAACCGTATAGTTGTTGTTAAAGGTCGCCGAGGCTTCGTTGTAAAAGTACGTCTGATTGCCAAGCGCGTGCTGAGAATCGATATAGTAGACCGTCGAACTGCCGTCGCTCGGGTAAACGTTGAACGTCTGCTGGAACGACGCCGAGTCAGGCAAAGACGCGGCCGAAGCCGTCGAAACGCCGCCGATTACGCACAACAATAAAAAAGCGGTCCGCGCGAGCGGCCGCTGGAAGAGATGGCACATTGGATTTCGCCCCCAAAGTCCTGCACCACAAGCAGGCAAATTAACAAGCGCGCACGGCAACGGTCAACAACCCCACGGTGCAGGGGGTGCAACGCCACAGCGCGGAGATTGTGTGGAGTCCAATTCTGGAACAGCCGCGCCTGGGCGCGCAGTCGCAAACAGAAAGGGCCGCCCGGAGGCGGCCCTTTCGATTTCACAACCAGGAGTGGATCATTCCGCCGGCGGCAGCGCCGGAGCCGCCGCCGCTTCCGCGGCAGCCTCGGCCGCAGCCGAAGCCTTGGCGGCGTCCTTTTCCCGCTCCTGCAAGATGAGCGCGTCGCGCTTGGTCGCAACCTCGCGCAACTCGTTCATCATTGCGCCCGTCCCGGCCGGGATCAGGCGGCCGACGATGACGTTCTCCTTGAGGCCGTCGAGCGTATCGATCTTGGCGTTGACCGCCGCCTCGGTGAGCACGCGCGTCGTCTCCTGGAACGAAGCTGCCGAGATGAACGAGCGCGTTTGCAGCGAAGC
>Ga0134125_10010208_pt1 | contig 10552 bp, 8 predicted proteins | sample KB31751_FD_96464 | JGI IMG/M metagenome (GOLD analysis project Ga0134125, IMG submission 96464) | Terrestrial soil microbial communities with excess Nitrogen fertilizer from Kellogg Biological Station, Michigan, USA - KB3-175-1 | ecosystem: Environmental > Terrestrial > Soil > Unclassified ... | reverse complement strand
GGCCGCGCCGTCCATCGCCGCGCCACTGCGGCAGATCCTGCGCAAACAGGACCAGCTCATCGTGCTGCTGGACGAGGCGGTCGACGTGGACGTGGATGCGCACCGGGTGACGTGCACGCATGGCAGCCTCGATTACGACTACCTCGTCGTGGCGACGGGCTCGACGCACGCCTATTTCGGACACGACGACTGGGAGGTGTTCGCCCCCGGCCTGAAAACGCTCGACGACGCTTTCCGCATCCGCCGCCGGGTATTGCTGGCGTTCGAGCACGCGGAGCGAGAGCCAGACCCGGACCGGCGTCAGCAGTGGCTGAACTTCGTCGTGGTCGGCGGCGGTTCGACTGGCGTCGAATTGGCCGGCACCCTGATTGAACTGGCGCGACGCACCTTGCCGCGTGAATTCCGGCGCTGCGACCCGCGCCAGGCCACGGTGCACCTGGTCGAGGCAGATAGCCGCTTGCTGTCCGCATTCCCAACGTCGCTGTCCACCAAGGCTTGCCGGCAACTGGAACACCTCGGCGTGCAGGTGCATCTCGGCAGCGGAGTCACCGCCGTGGACGCCAACGGCGTCGCCATGGGCGCACAACGACTCGAGGCGCGTACCGTGCTGTGGGCCGCGGGCGTCGCGGCCTCGCCACTGGGGCGCCGGCTGGGTGCGACGTTCGATCGTGCCGGCCGCGTCGGCGTCGAGCCGGATCTGAGCCTGCCGGGGCATCCCGAAGTGTTCGTCATCGGCGACCTGGCGACCGTCCAACAGGCGAATGGTCAACGCGTTCCCGGCGTCGCGCCGGCAGCCAAGCAGATGGGCAAATACGTCGGCGCCAAGCTGCGCGCGCGCCTGGCCGGCACGCCGGCCCCTGGTCCGTTCCGCTATCACGATGCCGGTTCGCTGGCGACCATCGGGCGCTCGGCCGCCGTGGCCCGGATCGGCAAGCTGCGCTTGTCAGGGTTTCCGGCGTGGGTAGTCTGGCTCCTGGCGCACCTCTACTTCCTGATCGGCTTTCGCAACCGCCTCGTCGTGATGCTGGACTGGGCTTCGGCCTATTTCACGAACCGACGCCACGCGCGCATCGTCAGCGGCGACGAGCCGGGCAGCGATGACTGCCAACGTGGGCAGGCGCGCGGCCGAAGCCGCCAGTGAAACGGGGATGGCGCGAACCACCCGGCATTGCCGGATGAATTATCGCTGGGCGGCGCGGAGCGATCCGCGCCGCACTTGGGTCAGGCGGCAACCAGGGTGCGCATCTTCTTCATGGCGTTTGCCTCGACCTGGCGGATACGCTCGGCCGACACACCATATTCGTCAGCCAGGTCCTGCAACGTGGCTTTGTTCTCGGTATCGAGCCAGCGCCGCTGGATGATGTCGCGCGAACGCGTATCCAGGTGCTCGAGCGCATCGGACAGCAACTGCGACTGGTTGTCGGCGTAGTCCTCGTCGGCCAGGCTGTCGTAGGGATCGGCGCCATCGTCGACCAGGAACCCGGCCGGTGCCGGCTTGGTGTCCTCGTCGGCATCCACCGGCAGCTCGAAGCCAACGTCGCGACCGGACAGGCGCGATTCCATTTCGCGCACCGTCGCCTCCGGTACGCCCAGGTCCGCGGCCACGCCACGCACTTCGGCCGCGTTCATCCAGCCCAGGCGCTTCTTGCTCTTGCGCAGGTTGAAGAACAGCTTGCGCTGCGCCTTGGTGGTGGCGACCTTGACGATGCGCCAGTTCTTCAGGATGAATTCGTGCATCTCGGCACGGATCCAGTGCACGGCAAAGCTGACCAGGCGTACACCATGGTCCGGATCGAAACGCTTGACCGCCTTCATCAAGCCGATGTTGCCTTCCTGGATCAGGTCGGCGAGCTGCAGGCCATAGCCGCTGTAGCCACGGGCGACGTGCACCACGAAGCGCAGGTGCGACATCACCAGCTTCCGCGCCGCAGCCAAGTCGCCATCACGCTGGTATTCGCGCGACAGCTCCTGCTCTTCCTCGACACTCAGGACGGGGATGCGGTGTACCGCCGAGATATAGGCATCCAGGCTGCCAACCACACTCGGCAAGGGAAAATTCGCAGTCACCAAAGCTTGGGACATGGACAGTGTCTCCTTGATCAAACGACGATGATCGACAGGCCATTTTAGCACTCGGCCTCTTGGAGTGCTAAAACGCCCATTGGTTCAACGCGGGGAGGAATATTTACTGAACCGCATGGTACACGTATTTGGCCGTGCAGTCCAGTAGGGCAGTCCTGCCCTGTCTACCCGGGGCCGCCGGCAGCAGGGTCGACGATCCCCCGCGGGTCCTTCACGGTGGCAGCGACCAGTCCATGGGCGGCCCGCCACGATCGGTGAGATACCTGTTGGCGGCGGAAAAGTGCCCGCACCCGATGAAGCCGCGGTGTGCCGAGAGCGGCGAGGGATGGGGCGCCTGCAGCACGCAGTGGCGGGAGCGGTCGATCAAGGCACCCTTGCGCTGTGCATAGGAACCCCAGAGCAGGAACACCAGGCCCTCGCGTTCGCGTCCGAGCGCGGCAATTGCCTCGTCGGTGAAACCCTCCCAGCCCTTGCCCTGGTGCGCGGCGGGACGACCCTCCTCGACGGTGAGCACGCTGTTGAGCAGCAGCACGCCGCGATCTGCCCAGGTCTCCAGGCAGCCGTGGCGCGGCATGGACAGGCCGAGGTCGCGCTGCAGTTCCTGGAAAATGTTCTGCAGTGAGGGTGGCACCCGTACGCCGGGGCGCACGGAAAAGCACAGCCCATGGGCCTGGCCCGCGCCGTGGTAAGGATCCTGGCCGAGGATGACCACGCGCACTGCCGCAAACGGGGTGTGGGCAAAGGCGTTGAAGATTTCCCCGCCACGCGGGTAGATGCGCGCGCCGGCCTGCTGCCGGGCGTGCAGGAAGCGGCTGAGCTCCTGCATCTCCGGCCGCAGCAGGTAATCGCCGAGCCGCGCCTTCCACGACGCCTCGAGCCTAACCGGCACTTCGCTCACGCGGCGCGGGTTTGGACGTTTGCGCGCAAGCGCTGGGCCACGCGGACCTGGAACAACAATTTGGTCATCAGCAGGCGCTCCTCGACCGGCTTCTCGACCAGGTCGTTGGCACCGCCCGTAAGCAATGCCGCCTGGTTGTCCCGGTTCGCGTCGCCAGTCATGACCAGCACCGGCAAACGTCCCTTACTGTAACCCAGGGCGCCGCGGATGCGCTCGAGCAGGTCGCCGCCGGTCATCAACCCTTTGAGGCTGACGTCGGTAAGCACCAGGTCCGGGCCGATCCGGCCCTGTGCCTTGGCGGTTTCCAGCACCGCCAGTGCATCCTCGCCATTGGTGACATGGCGCACGCTCATGCCGCTCCTTTCCAGGATGCGCCGGGTCGCCAGGGCCACGACCCGGCTGTCCTCCACGTACAACACTTCGCCGGTGGCCGTGGCGCGCGGTGCGAGATAGCCGCGCACGAACTCGGCCAGCGCCGGATAGCCCTGGCCCTTGTCGAAGTAGTCGGTCACCTCGTCGCCCAGCGTGCGCCGGCGCAGGCGGTCGTCGACGTCGCCAGACACCACGATCACCGGCATATAGGCCTGGTTCGTGGAGGCGCGGACGAAATGCGCCAGTTCCAGCCCATCCATGTCGGGGAGCCGCAGCGCAACGGTGATGAAGTCGAACGGCTCCACGGCCAGCCGCTGTTGCGCCTCGGCGCCCGAAGCGCACGTGCATACCTGCACGCCGTGCAAACCGTCGAGCAGGACGCGGGTGATCAGTTGGCGCGCCACGCGCGAGCCGTCGACCACCAGCACCCGCCTGGCCGCGTTCCCCGTCATCCGATGCCACCCATCCCCATGCCTGCCGATTGCCCCGGCCCCATGCTCCGGGCGCCGCACGCGGCAGCCCGCCTCATGGGACCATGATGCCCCGGGGCCACCCGTTGTCAATGTGACGTCGGTCACGGTACGCGGCTTGTGGTCAGGGCATGCGCCGCAATTGCCAGCCGCTCACCAGTCGCGCGGCCAGCCAACCCAGCACCGCGGTGGCCAGCGGCATGCCCAGCAACAACCATAGCGGCAGGCCGGCCAGCGTCAGCTTGCCAGCGTAGGCATGGTTCAACTGGCGCGCCGGTGCCAGCAGCGACCATTCCACGGCAGCAGCCAACAGCGCCGCCAAGGCGCCTCCCAGCAAGCCATACCAGACCCCGGCATAAACGTAGGGCCTGCGCACGAAGCGGGGGCCAGCGCCAAGCAGGACCAGCACGGCGATTTCCTGGCTGCGGCTGGCGATGTCCACGCGCACGGTGTTGCCGACCACCAGCAAGGCGGCCAGCGCCAGCAACGAAGCCAGCACCAGGACCGCGCGGTTGCCAATCGCCAGCAAGGCATCCAGGCGCTGCCGCCACGCGCCTGCATCCTGCACCATGGCGACGCCCGCCAGGCCGCGCAACTCGCCTACCAGACTCGCGACCGCCGGCGCGTCCTGCTGCGGACCGGGCAGCACCTGCAGCACGTAGGGCAACGGGTTGTCATCCAGCAAGTCCAGCGAGGTCGAAAAGCCCTGCATGGCGCCAAGTTCCTGCAGGCCTTGCTGCGGAGTCTTGATGCGCACCGTGGCCACCCCGGCCATGGTTCCGATCTGGCCGGCCAGGGCCTGCGCCTGCACTGCGGATTGGCCACTGGCCAGGAACACGTTGACCGCCTGGGTTTGCCCCAGCGTCGCACCCAGCCGTTGCACGTTGCCCAGGAGCAGGAAGAAGGTCAGCGGCAGGGCCAAGGCCAGACCCATGACCGCGATGGTCAGCAGGCTGCCCAGAGGACGCGAGGCCAGGCGTGCCAGGCTGGTGAACGCGCTCCATCGATGATGTTCCCACCAGCTCGCGAGGCGTCGGCGCCGCGGCTTGGCGGTGCCCGGCGCTGCCGGCGGCGTGGGGGTTGCCGCCTGCTCCGGCGCGCTCACAGGATCTCCCGGGCCGCGAGGTCAGCCACCAGGTGGCCATGATCAAGCACGATGACGCGCTTCCGCATGCGCTTGATGAGCGGCAAGTCGTGGCTGGCAATCAAGACCGTGGTCCCGGCCGTCTGCACTTCGACGAACAATTCCATGATGTCCACGGCGAGCTGGGGATCGAGGTTGCCGGTCGGCTCGTCGGCAATCAGCAGGCTCGGCTGGGCGACAATGGCACGGGCAATGCCCACGCGCTGCTGCTCGCCGGCCGACAGGCTGTCGGGCAGTTGTTGCTCGTAGGCGAGCAGGCCCACTTTCTGCAACGCCCGGCGCACCTGCAGGCGGCGTTCGCGCACGGCCACGCCGTCAATCAGGAGCGGCAGCTCGACATTGGCGTACACCGTGCGCTCGAGCAGCAGCCGATGATCCTGGAACACCATGCCGATGTTGCGTCGCAGGCGCGGAATGTCGCGCCGACGCAAGCGCGCGAGATTCTTGCCACCGAGCATGATGCTGCCGCCCGAGGGCCGCTCGATGGCGCCAAGCAACTTGAGCAAGGTGCTCTTGCCCGCCCCGGAGTGGCCAGTGACGAAGGCCATTTCGCCAGCAGCCACGTCGAAGGACAATTGGGACAGCGCCTCGCGGCCGCCGGCGTAACGCTTGCTCACCTGATCGAAGTGGATCATCGCAATGGCTTAAGGTCTGTGGCGATTGCACTGGCGCAGAGCATAAGCCAAAGCTTTATCGGCCTGCGCTGCCGCCAGCCAAGCAGGGGCATTCGTGGCACCGGTGCGCGTGACACGCGCTCGGCGCACACATGCCTGCCCTCAATGCCGAGTGAACAAGCGCGTCAGGCGCCGGAACAGCCCGGGCTTCTTGCCCCGGTGCGCACCGGCGGCGCCCTCGGTCACCACCACCTGGCGCGACGGCCGGTGGCTTGCCGGCGCGGGCGAAGCCTCGCCGCGCGGCCGCGGTGAGCGCCGGCTGCCGCGCGCGACGGCATCGGCTGCGGCAGGCGCGCCAGCGCCAGCCTGCGCCGCGCCGGCCTGTACTTCTTCCGCCGGTCGCCGTCGCCCGCGACCGCCACGGTGGCGTCGCGGCTTGCGGGCAGGAGCGTCGGCCACAGTCGACTCGCTCGGCGCTGGTACGGCGGTTGCCCCGCCGTCCGCCGAGATCGGCACACTGTCCGGCTCGGCACGGGCGGCATCGGGTTCCGCAGCGCCCCTGGCGCGCCTGCGCGCGGGCCGGGCGCCAGCCGCCGGGTTGGTGTCGCTCCGGACCTGCGGACTCCGCCGCGGGCCGCCCGCCACGCCGCGGCGCGGTGGCTGTCCCGCGTGCGTCGCCACGACATCGCCAAACGAGGCACTGTCGGCCGCCACGTTGGCCACGTATTCGGGATCCGGCGCGCGTGGCTTCGGCATCACCAGCAATTCCGGATCGAGGTGCGCGACCGGAATGCTTTGGCCGATATAGGCCTCGATGTCCGGCAACGCGATGGCATAGCGGTCGCAGGCAAAGCTGATCGCATCGCCCTCCTCGCCCAGGCGCGCGGTGCGCCCGATGCGATGCACGTAGTCCTCCGCCTCATGCGGCAGGTCGTAATTGAACACGTGGGTGACGCCGGGAATATGCAGCCCTCGCGCCGCCACGTCGGTGGCGACCAAAATGTCCAGCTGTCCCGCCTTGAAGCGCTGCAGCAATTTCTGCCGCTTGAGCTGGGGCACGTCGCCGGACACCGCGCCGACCCGGCAGCCATGGCGGCGCAGGCGCTCGGTGACCTGTTCGGCCGCCACCTTGGTGTTGACGAAGATGATGCTGCGCGCCGGCTTCAGCCGGTCCACCAGGTTCAGCAGCAAGGGGATCTTTTCCTCGCGCGCCGGAAAATACACCAGTTGGCGCACCTGGTCTGCGGTGACGTGGTCGCTTTCCACCACGATCTTGGCCGGGTCGCGCATGTGCTCGTAGGCCAGCTCCAGGACGCGATAGCTCAGCGTCGCCGAGAACAGCAGCACCTGCCGCCGCTCGCGTGCGGGCAGGCGATGGAACAGGTAGCGCACGTCCTTGATGAAGCCCAGGTCGAACATGCGGTCGGCCTCGTCGATCACCATCACCTCGATGCCGTTGAGCCCGAACACGTGTTGCTTGTAATAGTCGAGCAGGCGCCCCGGCGTGGCGATGATGATGTCGCAGCCGTCGCGCAGCTCCTGGCGCTGGCGGTCGTAATCGACGCCGCCATAGATCAGCGCCATTCGCAGCCCGGTGTGCCGGCCGATGGCCAGGGCATCCTTCTCGATCTGGATCGCCAGCTCACGGGTCGGGGCGATGATCAGGGCACGCGGGTCGCTGTCCTTGCGCTCGGGCACGGCAGTGTTGGTGAGCAGCCGGTTCATCACGGCAACCAGGAAGGCCGCGGTCTTGCCGGTGCCGGTCTGGGCCTGGCCGGCGACGTCGCGCCCCGACAAGGCAACTGGCAGGGCCAGGTCCTGTATCGGCGTGCAATGCGCGAAGCCACTGTCGGCAATCCCCTGCTGCAACAGGGGGTGCAGCGGGAAGGAGGAAAAAAGGGTATCGGTAAGAACGGTTTGGGACATGTAGCGGATAACCTCGCTGGACGGCAGCGTGACGCCTTGCAGCAGGCGGCCCCCGGGGGGCCACGGGACAAGACGGGAACATGATGGGCCGCGCGGGCTGGCCGGCTTGGCAACCCGACCCGCCGCCTGGCGCGGCCGCGCAGGGTTGCGGGTCGGATGGCGAAGTCGCCACCCTTGAATCACGCCCGCAGTTGCGCTGGAATGGAGCCCTTGCACACGCTACCGAGCCCGATCCGCGCTTCGTGGACAGCTGAGTGTAGCCGATCACCGCCAGGCAGTCGCGCCGGCTTGCATTGCAGGCCGGCATACCCCACGTGTAGGTGATCCGGTATTTTCGAAATGCGGCATCCGTCGCAGCATGGAGGTTCCAGTGAACGACCTGATTACCCACGTAAGCGATGCCGCCTTCGAGCAGGAGGTATTGAAATCAGAGACCCCGGTCCTGCTCGACTTCTGGGCCGAATGGTGCGGCCCGTGCAAATCGATCGCGCCCATGCTCGACGAGTTGGCCACCGAGTACGCCGGGCGGCTGCGCGTGGTCAAGGTGAACATCGACGAAAACCAGCAGACGCCGCGCAACTACAATGTCCGCGGCATCCCCACGCTGATGTTGATCAAGAACGGCAAGGTCGAGGGCACGCAGATCGGCGCCGTCGGCAAACGCCAACTCACGCAAATGATCGATCACGCCATCTGACCGGCTCCCTGCCGGATCTGCCGGCGCCCGCTGCGCCCTTTACGGCTGTGTGCGGCGGGTGCTAGATTCACCTCGTCTGTCGGGACTTTCGATCCCGCCGCGCGCCCCGCGCGACACACTTCCTTCCCCCCGCACCACAACGGCCCTCGCCAGGACTGCCCGTGTCTGATACTGACAACCATACCCCCGACTCCGAGGGCGACAGCCCGAGCGCTGTCAAGAGCAAACCGCCGCGTCCCCGCGCCCCGCGCCGCAGTGCGGCAGCGAAGGAAGCGCCCAAGGAACCGACGGCAACCGCAGCCCGCGCGCCAGCCGCCGCAGCGGCCCCAGCTCCGGAAGCACCCGCAGCGACGCCCGCGTCAGCCGCGGCTTCGCCTCGCCACGCACCGGCTCCGGTGCGGGAAGGGTCTTCCACCCCGCCGCGGCCCGCCGGTGGCGGCGAACAGCGTGCGGAAGCCGGCGAGCCCAAGTACCCCAGTGCCGACCTCGAGCCATCCTGGCAATCCGGCCAGGGCACCGATGCGGCGTCCGGCGCGAACCCCCAGCCACATGCCAACGCCGCGCCGCGCGGTACCTCCGACGCGGCGCCCAGCCCGGAACAGCCGGAGCGGGCCGGGGGGCAAGCGGATGCAACCAACCAGAACAACAACCGGCAGGGCGGCAACAACCCGCGCGAAGGCCGCGGCCGGCGCCGCCGCAACGAACGCGGTGGCAACGGGCAGCAGCAGCGCCAGCACGGCAACAACCCGCGCCACAACAATCCAAGCGGCCTGCCGGTGGACGACGACAACGCCGACCCGGGCAGCAATGACCGCGTCATCAACCTGACCGAGCTCAAGCGCAAGAACGCGGTGCAGCTGCTCGAGTTCGCCGAGTCCGTCGGCGTCTCCGAAGGCGTCTCGCGCGCCCGCCGGCAGGACGTGATCTTCAACGTGCTGAAGGCCCACGCCCGCTCCGGCGGCGGCATCTGGGCCGAAGGCGCGCTCGAGATCCTGCAGGACGGTTTCGGCTTCATGCGCTCGGCCGACGAGTCCTACCTGGCCGGACCGGATGACATCTACGTCTCGCCCAGCCAGATCCGGCGTTTCAACCTGCGCACCGGCGACTACATCACCGGCCGCGTGCGGCATCCGAAGGAAGGCGAGCGTTATTTCGCCATGCTGCGCCTGGAGACGATCAACGGCGATCCGCCGGAGACGTCCAAGAACAAGATGCTGTTCGAGAACCTGACGCCGCTGTTCCCGCGCAAGATGTTCCACCTGGAGCGCGGCAACGGCTCCAGCGAGGACATCACCGGCCGCATCCTCGACCTGATCGCGCCAATCGGCAAGGGCCAGCGCGGCCTGATCGTGTCCCAGCCGAAATCCGGCAAGACCATGATGCTGCAGAACATCGCGCAGGCGATCACGCACAACGACCCCGACACGCACCTGATGATCCTTCTGATCGACGAGCGCCCGGAGGAGGTCACCGAGATCTCCCGCTCGGTGCGCGCCGAGGTGATCAGCTCCACGTTCGACGAGCCGCCGGTGCGCCATGTGCAGGTCGCCGAAATGGTGATCGAGCGGGCCAAGCGCCTGGTCGAGCACAAGCGCGACGTGGTCATCCTGCTCGACTCCATCACCCGCCTGGCGCGCGCCTACAACACCGTGGTACCGAGCTCGGGCAAGGTGCTGACGGGCGGCGTCGACGCGAACGCACTCCAGCGCCCGAAGCGCTTCTTCGGCGCGGCGCGCAACGCCGAGGAAGGCGGCAGCCTGACCATCATCGCCACTGCGCTGACCGAGACCGGCTCGAAGATGGACGACATCATCTACGAGGAGTTCAAGGGCACGGGCAACATGGAAGTGCACCTCTCCCGCCGCATCTCAGAAAAACGCGTGTTCCCGGCCATCGACATCAACCGCTCCGGCACGCGGCGCGAGGATTTGCTGATCGAACCCGACCTGCTCGCCAAGATCTGGATCCTGCGCAAGCTGCTGCACCCGATGGATGAGCTGGCGGCCATGGAATTCATGCTCGACAAGATGAAGAACACCAAGTCCAACGACGAATTCTTCAATGCAATGAAGCGGTGAGGAGCAGGGAATAGGGGATAGGGGTCTGCCGGCTCCATGCGGAGTCCCTGACCGGGCCGGCTTCATGCCGGCCCGGTCGTTTCCGCACCTGCCGCGGTACCGCGTCGTACAATAAATTCAGCCAACCCTTTTGGTCGCCGCACGGCAACCCATTGTGGTTTGCACCTTCGTGAGGCATGGCCTGTGTCGATACCCAGTGCGGTCAAACATACCCCGATCACCGGTGGCCGCCAGCAACTGGCCGACTACCTCGCTGCCGGCGAGAAGCCGC
>Ga0134125_10010207_pt1 | contig 10552 bp, 6 predicted proteins | sample KB31751_FD_96464 | JGI IMG/M metagenome (GOLD analysis project Ga0134125, IMG submission 96464) | Terrestrial soil microbial communities with excess Nitrogen fertilizer from Kellogg Biological Station, Michigan, USA - KB3-175-1 | ecosystem: Environmental > Terrestrial > Soil > Unclassified ... | reverse complement strand
GCCGCACCGATTGATCGTGCTCGTGCTGTTCGGGCTAGGGTTATCCTTGCAGCAGCGGTTCGCGTTCTGGTGGGCGATGCTCGTGCCGTGGGTGCTGGCGCCGCAGTGGGCGGAGTTAGCGAAGGACTGGCCGGCGCGATGGACTCCGGCGGCGAGCGTACCGAGTTTCCGGAAGACGGCAATCGCCGCGATGCTTCTGTTCCCCTGCTTCATGTGGTCGGTGCTCGGCGGTTGGGCGGTCACCGGCGGGCCGACACCGCTCGGGCCTTCGGCCAGCGACCCAAATCAGCCGTTCAGCTTGTCGCAGGGAACGCCGTGGGAACTGGCGGGCGAGGTCCGCGAACCGGGTTCGACAGCAGCGCCGTGGGCCGCCAAGCTGGCCGAGACCATTCGCCGCAATTATCCCGGCGGCCGATTCACCGGCTCCATCCTGGCCACCCCCATGCAGGGCGATTACCTCATGTGGGCGCTCGCGCCTGATGTGCCCGTCACCTATTCGCACATGCATCTGTTCCACCCGGATTACTGGGAAGAACTGGCGGTGGTTGGCCAGGGGCGGCCCGGCTGGCGCGACGTGATCGAAAAATACCGCGTCAATTTGATCATCGTGGAAGCCCAGTACGGCCCAAAGCTGCGCGAGCAATTGCGGAAGTCCAAGGAATGGACGATCGTGCTCGACGAGACGGACGACCCAAAGAAGCCGATTCCATTGACCCGGCAACTGATCGCGATCCGCAACCGACCGCTGTAGAAGCCAAGGAGACTAACCACAGAGGCACAGAGACATAGAGAAGAGATTGAAATGCGATTTTGACCACGGATGACCCGGAGGGTACGGATAAAGAATGATGATTATTGGTTCTTTTTTATCCGTGTTCTCCGTGTGATTCGTGGTTGTTTCTCTCCTGATTTCTCTGTCTTCTTTGTGTCTCTGTGCCTCTGTGGTTAGTCCGGTTTTCATGGAAGGCGTTGATTCATGACTGATGGGGATTCACGACTAGCTGGTGCGGCATCCGGACCCGGCACGGCGCGGGCTGTCGTGCTATTCGCGCTTGTCGGCCTGTTTGCGTATTTCAATTCGCTGCACGGCGCGTTTCTTCTCGACGACGACCGCTTCGCCCGCGACGAAAACATCGGTAAGCCCTTCAAAAGCGAAATGGCGGCCAGGCCCGTGATCTCGCTGTCGCTGGCCATCGATTACTGGATCGACGGCCGCAACCCGCGCGGCTACCACGCGATGAACCTCGCGGTGCACATCCTCGCCGGCCTCTTCCTTTACGATCTCGTTCGCCGCACGCTGCTGGCCCCGCGCTTCGGCGGCCAGTTCGACCGCTGGGCAGGCTGGATCGGCCTCGTTGCCGGTCTCACCTGGCTCGTGCATCCGCTCAACACGCAAGCCGTGACATACGTGATCCAGCGCTGCGAATCGTTCATGGGAATGTTCTTCCTGGCCAGCCTGTGGTGTTATGTGCGCGGGGCGTGGTCGAATCGCGGCCGCTGGTGGTTCTTTGGCGCTGCAATCTGCTGCGCCCTCGGCGCCGGCTGCAAGGAACTGATGATCGCACTGCCGCCGCTCGCGCTCCTCTACGACCGCACGTTCATTACCGGCTCGTGGCGCGAATCGCTGCGCCGCCGCTGGTTGATCCTCGGTCTGCTTGCCGTGCCGCCAATCGCCGGGTTGCTGGCGCTCGCGCTCACCGGATTCTTCACCGACTCGGCCGGCACCGTCGGCTTCGGCGTCAAGATTTACACGCCGTACACATACGCCCTGACGCAAACCGAGGTGATCCTGCACTATTTGCGGCTCGCGTTCGTACCGACGGGCCTTACGCTCGACTACCTGGACTGGAAGCCGTGCACATCGCTTCGCGATTGCTGGCTTTCCGCCAGCATCGTCATCGGGCTGCTGGCCATCACGGCCGTCGGCGTACTCTTCCGCACCGCCTGGAGCTTCCCAGCGGCGTGGTTCTTCGTCATCCTGGCGCCGTCGTCGAGCATCGTACCGGTTCAAGATGCGGCCTTCGAACATCGCATGTATTTGCCGCTCGCTGGGGTAATTGCGTTAGTCGTCAGCGGCATCGCATGGGCGGCATTGCGTTGGCGACCGGCTTCGGGCCGCGCACTGGGAATCGGGGCCGGCATCGCGATCTTCGCGCTCGGCCTGCTCACCGCGGCGCGGAACGAGGCCTACAGTTCGCCACAACGGTTGTTCGCGGATAACGCCGCGAAGCGACCCGCCAATGGCCGCGTTCGTCTTAACCTTGCCGTTCAGTTGTTCGGCGCCGGCGACGTTTCCGGCGCCGAGGAGCAACTAGCCGAGGCGTTCCGGCTGCCGCTCCAGTTGCCGTCGCTGCGCGGCGAACAAGTGAAGGTGCTGCGCGAAGCCGGTCGTTCCGCCGATGCCGTCGCCGAGGCGCGAAAGATGCAGCAGGAGCAGCCCGATTCCATCGCAGCGGCTTACGAATATGGGTTATCATTGCTGGTCGATGGGCAGGCGGCGAAGGCGGCGCCGTTGCTGCAACGGGCCGCCGACGAGTCGCCGGGCAACAAGTTCTACCGCTTGCACTGCGGGATCGCCTTGATGGCGACTGGCCGCGACGCCGACGCTGATGCCGAGTTTCGCGCGACGGCGGCCATCGACCCGAAGTATGCGGCCCTCCTGAATCAAACGAGCCGACGGATCGCTAACGACCCGGACGCCAAGAAATCGAATTTACGGCTGGCGGCCTGGTACGCCGACGCGTCGTGCCGGATGAGCGACGACCCCTCGGCCGAGTTTCGGGATACCCATGCGATGACGCTGGCGCGGCTCGGCCGCTTTCCCGAAGCTGCCGCCGAAGCGGCCCATGCCGATGAGCAGGCCCGGCGCGACGGCGATTATTATCGCGCCGAACGGATCGAAAGCCGCGCCGCTCTTTACCGAGCCGGGAAGTCGTTTTTACCCGAGTCAACGCCATGAGCCCGACGACTCTCGAATCGCCCCAGGCACTTCCCGCGACCGCTAGCACAGCGGCATGCCTCTACTGCCGTTCCACCGACCTCGCGCCTTTCCACACTGGAGTCAGCGATCGGCTCGGCTTCGTGCCCGGCCATCGCACCTTCCTCCGCTGCCGATCGTGTGGGTCCGCCGTCCTCGATCCGCTGCCGCATACGGATGACCTGCCGGGCTTCTATCCGCCGGTGTACAGCTTCACGCTCGAACTCGGCCAAAGCCGCTTCAAACGCTGGCTGAGCCAGGCCGAATATCGCTTGTTCTTTCGGCCGCAGTACAGGGCCCAGGTTCGCCGGGTGATGCGGGCGTGCGGCTGGAAGCGCGGCGACGGCAAGAAGCTTCTCGATGTCGGTTGCGGCCGCGGCCTCAGGCTCCTCGAATTCCGCCGCCTCGGCTTCGACGTGCATGGCCTCGACGTGCAGGCCGACGTCGTCCGCTATTTGCAGGAAGAATTAAACATCCCCGCCGAGTGCGCCGACGTCTCAGCCATGAACCGCTTCCATGCGCCGAATTCCTTCGACCTCATCACGACCTTCTTTTTGATCGAACACATTCCGGACGTGCGCGAGGCGCTGGCGGCGATGTTCGAACTGCTCAAGCCGGGCGGCTGGGTCGCCGCCGCGGTGCCGTTCGTCGATTGCGTCCAGGCCGGTTGGTTCGGCAAGAACTGGATCAACGTGCGCGAGGCGCCGAGGCATCTGTCCCTGCCGACGCAGGCGGGGATGACAGAAGCGTGCCGGGCCGCGGGCTTCGAGAACGTCGCGATCGTGCCGGATTCCGCCTTGAACTGCGCCGGGCAGATCGCGTCGTCGCTGCTCCCCGGCGCGACGCTGACCCACGTTTACGGCCAAAGCCGAATCAAGCCGCTGCTCGCACGGGCCGTGGGCGCCGGCGTGATGTTCGCCTCGGTGCCGTGGTGCCTGTTCGAAAACCGCGTTATCGGCCGAATCTCGCTCGGCATCGCGATGGCCCAGAAACCCGTGACGTGACCATGCTCGTTCGCGAAGCGAAGTGGCTGGCCCAACGCATGGCCGAACTCGGCGACGACGCCCTGTTCCCGATGCTGAACATCGGCAGCCACACGGAACAATTCCGCGCCCGCGAGCAGCCGTGGATCAACCGCTACATCTTCGCGCCGATCGTGCAGCGCGGCGGCAAGGTTGTCCACCTCGACATCCGCGAAGCGCCCGGCGTCGATCTCGTCGGCGACCTCACCGAGCCCGGCTTCCTCGCCAAGGTCGCCGCCATGCGATTCCGTTCCGCGTTCTGCTCGAACCTGCTGGAACACGTGCCGAATCGGGAAGCGATCGGTCGGGCCGCTGTCGCTGCCGTCGAAGCCGGCAGCTACCTGATTGTTTCGTGCCCGAACAACTTCCCATACCACCCGGACCCGATCGACACCATGTTCCGCCCCGGCGTGGATGAACTCGCGGCCCTCTTTCCCGGAACGAAACTGGTCCAGGGCGAACTGGTGCCCAGCGGCACACTAAGCAGCTACATCGCCGCGAAGTTCGCTTCGGATCCGCTGGCCCTGGTGAGGAATCTGTTTCGCCGCAAGAAGCAGGTCGTGACTGCGACCGATTCCGGAATGTCGGCGCGGGCCTGGCTGCCCTGGCTGTGGCGGACGTTTTACCAAACCTGCATCGTGTTGCGGAAGCGTCCCGCGTAGCCGCGACCACCCTGTTCAAGGTGAAGGTTCATTGCTTTAACGACGAATCCTACAGGGCGTCAGAAAGGCAATGACAGGAACCAGCCAGGCCCCGCCTCTCCCCGTTGGGGAGAGGCCGACATCTCGCGGAAGCGAGATGTCGGGTGAGGGGTCTTGTGATGCGGATTCAGCCCCTCACCCGGTTTGCTCGCAGCGCTCGCAAACCTCCCTCTCCCCAACGGGGAGAGGGTCTGACAGGCGGTTGGCTCGATGTCATTGCTTGCCTGAAGGTAAACGAAGAAAGAAGCTAACATAGCGGCTTTACCACGGATGCTCAGCTTTCAGAGGTGGTAAGCCGCGACCCAACGGGGAGCGCGCTTTCGAATGCGCATTTTGATCGTAAGTCATCTCGCCTTGCCGCACGTCGGCGGGGTCGAGAATCTGGTCGATTTGGAAATCCGCGGTCTGGCGGCCGTCGGGCACGAGGTCGCGCTCGTCACCAGCGATGGCGGCGGGGCCGGCCGCACTCCCGCGTATCCCGCCGTGGTCCGCGTCATCCGCGTTCCGGCCTGGCACATCCTCGAACGGCGACTGGGGATTCCTTATCCGCTGTTCGGTCCGGGATTGCTTAACCCACTGATCCGCGAGATCGCCCGGGCCGACATCGTGCACGCTCACGGCTTCATGTTTCAGAACAGCGCTCTGGCTGTCGTCGTTGCCAAGCTTCTCGGGAAGCCGTGCGTTTTGACCGATCACGGCGGCATCCAGCGATTCGCTTCGAAGGCAGCGACTTTCGCGGCTCGTCTTGGCGCTGAAACGGTCGGCCGCCTTTCGGCCAGTCTCGCGACGCGGATCGTCACTTACAATGCTCGTATCCAGGCGACGCTGAACAAGCTCGGCCGCCGGAGCGATGCCGAGTTCGTTCCCAATCCGGTCGATGGGTCGCTGTTTTATCCGCCGACCGCGAAAGAACGTGCCGCGGCCCGCGCGTCTCTCGGCTGGCAAGCGGACCGCAAAAAGGTCCTGTTCGTCGGCCGGCTGATTGCCGCCAAGGGCGTAAAGCTCTTGCTCGAAGCCGGCGATCCATCGTTCGACCTGGTATTCTGCGGTCCCGGCGACCCGTCGATCATCGGCGCTGCGCCGCCGGGAACCGAACTCCTCGCGCCGCGGCCGCAAGCGGAACTCCGCCAGCTTTATCACGCCGCGGATACCCTGGCGTTGCCGGCCGAGGTTCGTGAAGGCTTTCCGCTCGTGGTGCAGGAAGCGATTGCCTGCGGCTTGCCGGCGGTGCTCGGCGACGACCCCGGCTTCGCCCCATACCGCGCGTTGCCGGGATTGATCCTCTGCGAGCGAACACCGGTTGCCGTGCGGGCCGCGATTCAAAAAGCCCTGGCCGTCGGCGCGGCACTCGCCGAATCCGGTCAGAAGCCGATCGAGTTCTTTCCCACCCTCGAGCGGTGGGTGGCCCGAATCTTCCCGATGCCGGACCGGCGGGAGGCGTCGCTTGTCATCGCCTGACGACATCTGGGTCGTGATCCCGGCATTCAATGAAGCGAGCCGCATCCGGGCCACGCTCGAAGAACTGCTGCCGCATCAGCGGAACGTTGTGGTGGTGGACGATGGTTCCCCGGACGACACGGCGGATGTCGCCAGGGCGTGCGGCGTCTGGGTCGTGCGGCATCCCATCAACCGGGGGCAAGGGGCCGCCTTGCAGACGGGCATCGACTTCGCCCATCAACGCGGCGCCGCCATCATCGTGACATTCGATGCCGACGGCCAACACGACCCCGCCGACATTCCCGCCCTGCTCGCGCCGGTCCTTTCCGGCGATGCGGATATTGCCCTCGGCTCGCGGTTTCTGGGAACGACCGTGGGAATGCCGCTATCGAGGCGAATCGTCTTGAAACTCGGCGTGCTGTTCACGCGCTTGGCCTCGCGCATCCGCGTCACCGATTCGCACAACGGCTTCCGGGCCTTCTCGCGATCCGCCGCCGAGGCCCTGCGGATTCGCCAGGACCGCATGGCCCACGCTTCGGAAATCCTGGATGAAATCCGCCGCCTCGGGCTCCGCTTCCGCGAAGTGCCGGTGACCGTGCGCTACACCGCCGCCACACTGGCCAAGGGGCAAAGTTCCTGGAACGCGGTGCGGATCGTCTGGCAATTCCTGGTGGGAAAGGTCGTGAAATGAACGCCGTACACGTTCTCTTCGCTCAAGGCTCGAGCCCCGCGGATATCCGCGTCTCGGCGCCGGTGTTCCAAACGATTGCCGTCGGCGCGATGGCGCTGTTGCTGTTTCGCGATCTGTGGAACTGGTCGCGGCCCTATCCGGGCAAGTTCGTGCGGTTGCTGCGCTGCCTGGCGTGGATCGGGGCGGGCGCGGCGATTGCCGACCCGTGGCTGGTGCAGGCCGTGGCGACGGCACTCGGCATCGGCCGCGCCGCCGACGCCGTGCTCTATGTGTTTGTACTGGCGTTCCTGTGGGTCTCGTTTTACTTGTACACGCGCTGCCTGCGGCTGGAGCGCGACATCACGGCGCTAACTCGGCACATCGCGATCCAGGAAGCGAGTCGCGGAGCCGCAAGCGGCTTGCGCGACTGATTCGATTTCTCGATAGGCATCGGAAGCCGGATCAACTGCAGCCGCTGGTTTGCCCGCAGTTGTCGCAGCGCATGCACGACCCGCTGCGGACCAACATCAGCGCGCCGCAGTTCGCGCACGGGTCGCCTTCGTATCCCTTTTGTTTCGCCTGGCGGATGCGTTCCTCGAGGGAGGCATCCAGCGAGGCGAAGCCGAACCGCGGCGCGATCACGGACGCCAAAGCGACGCCGCCGCCATGGCCATTGCCGTTCGCGTGATGGTGGCCGTTGCCGTTCAACTCGCCGTTGGCGGCCGCGACTCCGGCGCTGTTCGGCTTCACGTTCGCCGATCGCGGATGCACCGCGAGTGCCGCCTTCGGGTCCACTTCGCGTTCGGAAATCAGTTCCTCGTCGTCGAAGTCCGGGGCCTCGGCTTTCTCCTGGTGGAGCGAGTCGCCGCGGAGGTCTTCCGGGCGCACGTGGGCCAGGTCGGTGCGGCCGAGATACGTGATCGCCAGTTCGCGGAAGATGTAGTCGATGATCGATGTCGACATCTTGATGTACGGGTTCCCTTGCACCACGCCATTCGGTTCGAAGCGGGTGAACAGGAAGGCGTCGATGTATTCTTCGAGCGGAACGCCGTGCTGCAAGCCGAGGCTGACGGCGATGGCGAAGCAGTTGGTCATGCTGCGGAAGGCGGCCCCTTCCTTGTGCATGTCGATGAAAATTTCGCCGAGGGTGCCGTCGTCGTATTCGCCGGTGCGAATGTACATTTTGTGGGTGCCGATGCGGGCTTTTTGCGTGTAGCCGGCGCGGCGATCCGGTAAGCGCCGGCGGCGGGCGATGTAGCGGTGAATCACCTTCTCAGTGATCCGCTCGGCGGTCTGCAGCGCCAGCGATTTCGGCTCGATTTCGGCGGCGACCGCCGCGAGGATGGCGGCTTCCGACGAATCGGCCACCGAGTTCAGCGGTTGGCTCAGCTTCGAGCCGTCGCGGTACAGGGCATTCGCCTTCGTCATCAGTTGCCACGACAGCCAGTACGCCCGCTTCACGTCCTCGATCGTGGCGTCGTGCGGCATATTGATGGTCTTGGAAATCGCCCCCGAGATGAACGGCTGGGCCGCGGCCATCATGCGGATGTGCGATTCCCACGACAGGAAGCGCTTGCCGAGTTTGCCGCACTTATTGGCGCAATCGAAGATCGGGTAATGCTCGGGCTTCAGGTGCGGGGCGCCTTCGATGGTCATGGTGCCGCACACGAAGGTGCTGGCTTCTTCGACCTGCTTCTTGGTGAAACCGAGGTGGCGCAGCACGTCGAAATCAGGGGCTTCGAGCACGGCTTCGGGAACGTGCAACGTATCGCGGAGGAAGGCGTCGCCGAGCGTCCAGCGGTTGAACACGAACGGGAGTTCGAAAGCGCCGGGCAGGCTTTCCTCGACCTTGGCCAGCACTTCGTCAGTGAATCCCTTGGCCTTGAGGCTGGCCGGGTTGATGTGCGGGCACCCCTGGAGCGTGGCGGCGCCGCGGCAATAGCGAACCACGTCCTCGATTTGCCCCGGCGTATAGCCCAGCTTGGCGAGCGCCGGCGGCACTGATTGGTTGATGATCTTGAAGTAGCCGCCGCCGGCCAGCTTCTTGAACTTCACGAGGGCGAAGTCGGGCTCGATGCCGGTCGTGTCGCAATCCATGATCAGGCCGATGGTGCCCGTGGGCGCGATGACCGTGACCTGGGCGTTGCGGAAGCCGTGCTTTTCGCCGAGGTCGAGCATGCGATCGCACTCGGATTTGGCGGCGGCAAGTAGATCCGCCGGGCAAACTCGTGCATCGATGCCGGCCGGGAAGACGCTCAGGCTCTCGTACTCGGCGGGAGCGGAGTTATAAGCGGCCCGGCGATGGTTGCGGATCACCCGCAGCATCGGCTCGCGGTTGGCGAGGTAGCGGTCGAACGGCCCGAGTTCCGCCGCGATCTCGGCGGAAGCGGCGTAGGAACCGGCGTGCATGACGGCCGTGAGCGCTCCGCACTGCGCCCGCCCTTCCGGCGAATCGTATGGAATACCCTGCACCATCAAGAGCGCCCCGAGGTTGGCGTAACCGAGGCCGAGCGTGCGGAAGTCGTACGACTTCTGCGCCACGGACTGGCTCGGGAACTGCGCCATGTAGACGCTGATTTCGAGAATCAAGGTCCAGATGCGGACGGCATGGCGGTAGGCCTCGATATCGAACTTCGCGCTGGCCGTGTCGAAGAAGGTGAGCAGGTTCAGCGACGCGAGATTGCAGGCCGTGTCATCAAGGAAGGCGTATTCGGAGCATGGGTTAGTTGCATTGATGCGGCCATCCGCGGGGCAGGTGTGCCATTCGTTGAAGGTGCTGTCGAACTGGAGGCCGGGGTCGGCGCAGCTCCAGGCGGCATAGGCGATCTGATCCCACAGGTCGCGGGCCTGCAGCACCTTCTTCGCCTTGGGTACGCGGCCTTCCTTCTTCGCGTTGGCCAGTTCGGTTCGCCAGAACAGTTTCCACTCGCCGTTCGTCTCCACGGCCTTCATGAAGTCGTTGCTGATCCGCACCGAGTTGTTGCTGTTCTGCCCGGACACCGTGTAATACGCCTTCGAGTTCCAGTCGGTGTCGTATTCGTCGATTTCGATACTCGTGAAACCCTGCTTGGAAAGCTGCATGACGCGGGCGATGTAATTCTCGGGAATGAGTGCGATCCGCGAATCGAGAATGGCCTTCTTCAGGTCGGCGTTGGCGCTCGGGTCGTACTTCTCTTCAACGTTCGGGTGCTCGTGGATCGCCCGCAGCACGGCGTTCAGGTGCTTGTTCATCAGCCGCGAGCCGGTGACCAGATCGGCGACTTTCTGCTCCTCGACGACCTTCCAGTTCACGAACTCTTCGATGTCCGGGTGATCGAGATCGAGGACGACCATCTTGGCGGCGCGGCGGGTGGTGCCGCCCGACTTGATGGCGCCGGCGGCGCGGTCGCCGATCTTGAGGAAACTCATGAGCCCGGACGATTTGCCGCCGCCGGACAGCGGCTCGCCTTCGCCGCGCAGCGCCGAGAAGTTCGAACCGGTGCCCGAACCGTACTTGAAAATGCGGGCCTCGCGGACCCACAAATCCATGATGCCGCCCTCGTTCACCAGGTCGTCGGTCACTTCCTGAATGAAGCAGGCGTGCGGGGCCGGGCGTTCGTACGCGGAACCGGAGCGGGTCAAGTCGCCGGTGACCGGATCGACGTAGAAGTGCCCCTGCGGCGGCCCTTCGATGCCGTACGCCCAATGCAGGCCGGTGTTGAACCACTGCGGGCTGTTGGGGGCCGCCATTTGTTTGGCGAGCATG
>Ga0134125_10010205_pt1 | contig 10552 bp, 7 predicted proteins | sample KB31751_FD_96464 | JGI IMG/M metagenome (GOLD analysis project Ga0134125, IMG submission 96464) | Terrestrial soil microbial communities with excess Nitrogen fertilizer from Kellogg Biological Station, Michigan, USA - KB3-175-1 | ecosystem: Environmental > Terrestrial > Soil > Unclassified ... | reverse complement strand
TAGACCGGCTCAGCCACGCCATCGCCGTCGGCATCGAAGAGGGCGCCGACGTGGGCGAGCGCGTCCCATTGGGTGGAGTACTGGGTGTGCAGGATGACCAGGTCGTCATTCATGATGTCGCTGGAACCCGGGTAGACCTGGTCGAGCCTGCAGTTGAAGTTCACGGCCCCGGCACGCAGGTTCGGCCGGATGACCGGGGGCAGCCGGTTGGGATTGAGCGAAGTGCCACCCGGCAGGTTCAAGGGCAAGCCGAGGGCAAAGGCCAGGTTCTCGCGTACCTCGGCGATGCCCTGCCGCACCTTCTCCGCGGTCAGCAGGTTCATCCTTCCAATGCGGTCATCCGGCCCGAAGTCACCCCAGGTCGATCCTTCGGGCCGACGGGTCCAGCGGCGGGTGACGTCAGCGCCCATGCTGATCCTCCAGTTCCACGTCGTGATGTGTCGTAGGCCCTATGGGACCGGTCACCCGCTACGTAACCCGGGGCACATGCTTCAGAATGCTCTCCCACACGATGAGCTGTCCAATAAACAATCGCTCATTCTTTATGTACGAAAACTTATAAGCTGGCGATATGGAGCTAAAGCACCTCAACGCGTTCGTCCTCGTGGCCGAGGAACTGCACTTTGGGCGGGCCGCCGACCGGCTCGGCGTCGCGCAACCGCAATTGAGCCAATGGATCAAGCGGCTGGAGTCGGACTTGGGTTCACCGCTGTTTGAACGCAGCACGCGCTCGGTCCACCTGACCGAGCAGGGGGAATCGATACTCAAGCCGGCCCGCAAAACCCTCGAATGGGCCCGGCGCACCGAACTCGCCGTCCTGGCCAGCGATCCCGAGGTGTTCGGCCGGGTGCGGGTCGGCTATGCCGGGGCCAGCAGCCGCGAGGTCCTGCCGGCGGTTGCCCGTGCCGTCCGAGCGCAGGAGCCGGGAATCGAGTTGGATTTGCGCTCCATGGTCTACGGAGGGCACGCGCCAGGGCTGGTGGCAGCAGGAGAGCTCGAGGTCGGATTTTCGCGCCTACCGCTTCACCAGCCCGGCGTGCACGGGCGCATTTTCGCCTATGAGCGCGTGTTGGCCGCGTTGCCGGCCGACCACCGTCTCGCGGCGCTCGACGAGGTGCCGCCGTCCGAACTCGCCCACGAGCCGTGGGTGACCTTTCCCGCCACCAAGGGATCGAACGTCCGGGACGTGGGTCTGCGGCTGGCGCATGAAGCCGGATTCACCCCGCGGATCGCCCAGGAGGCACCGGACTCCTATGCCATCCTGGGCCTGGTCGCCGCGGGCGTCGGGGTATCCCTGACCGTCTCCTCCGTTCGGCACATCGAGACGCCCGGGTTGGTATACCGGGACCTTGCGGGGGAGCCCGCCTATTTGGCGGCCACCGTCATCTGGGGAGATTCCCCGGACCGGGCAACGCGGCGGATCCTGGAGATCATGGAGGACGTGCTGCCGACTCCCCCGGTGCCGCCGGGGCGCGTGCTGGACTAGCGTCCATCTTCGATTTCTAAAGGAGCACAGCATTGCCCGGGACCTGAGCTAATAAGTGCCAAGCGAGTTAACGGGGAGTTCCGCAAGCTATTCCTTGTTCCGCCGCGACCCACCCGTCAAAAGTCCATAAAATCAAAACTCAGCTTTTGGTTTACCAAGCTACCGGTATGGTGTGGACTACGTGCCGGGACGTACCCGGACGAGGACCGGCAAGTTCAACGACTTGGCCGCCTGCGGTCAACGTGGGGATTGAACCGAGGGGGAAGTTTTGTCACAGGTTTCAGAAATGCGTCTTGTCTTGACGGAGGAATTCCAAAAGGCACTGGCTTATCTCGAGGACGGAAGGAATCTCTTCCTCACGGGGAAAGCTGGTACGGGGAAGTCCACGTTAATACGCCGTTATCTGTCGAATACTCAGCGCAAGGCTCTAGTTGCCGCTCCCACAGGCATTGCTGCACTTAACGTCAACGGGTATACGATCCACCGCTTGTTTTCATTCCGGTCGGGCGTCACCGTCGAGCACGTTCGCAGCCACGACTACTACCCGCGTCGCTTTGCCAAAACGCTCAAAGAGATCGACACTCTCGTTATAGACGAGGTATCGATGGTCCGTGCAGATCTCTTCGACTGCCTTGCTGTCGCATTGGAGCGCTTTGGACCTCGGCCGGGTGAACCCTTTGGCGGCGTACAGCTTGTCTTGGTCGGCGATCTTTATCAGCTACCGCCGGTGGTCAAAGAAGGAGAGCGGGAGTACTTCAGCACACGCTACGAGACGCCATACTTCTTTTCCGCAGATGGATACCACCGTCCGGATTTTCCACAAATTGAGCTGACCACCATCTTTCGGCAAGTTGGGGATACAGATCTGATCGACATACTCAATGCCACGCGTGAAGGGACCCTCCTAGAAGAGGCGCGGGCAAAACTCAATACCCGGACCGATGCGGCATTCGAATCACCCGAAGAAGAGTTTTGGCTCACGCTGGCAACCACGAACCGAATAGCTGATGCCCGCAACAGGAAGAAGCTAGATCAGCTGTCCGCGCCCGAGATCGAACATGTCGCCTCGAGCACCGGCGACCTCGACGGCTTCGATCCGCCGACTGAAGAAGTCCTGAAATTCAAGGTCGGCGCTCAAATCATGATGCTTAACAATGACACGCTGAACCGCTGGGTGAACGGAACGATGGGAAAGGTCGTCGGTTCGGCGACGCGCGAGAACGAAGCTGTTGTGATGGTTGAGCTCAACGACGGATCCACTGTCGATATCCGGCCACACACTTGGGAAATTACGCGACCGAACGTTGTTGGCGGAGCTCTCCATCACGACGTCATCGGGACCTACACCCAGCTTCCCTTTCGACTGGCTTGGGCGATCACGATCCACAAGAGCCAAGGACAGACACTTGATCGGCTTGTCGTCGATCTCTCTGGGGGCACCTTTGCTTACGGGCAGCTGTACGTCGCACTTAGCCGGTGTACATCAATGCACGGTCTGGTTCTCCGCCAAGGAGTTCAGCCAAAGGATCTCAAGGTCGACCAGCGCATTCGTCGCTTCCTGCAGTCAAAGGAGGGCGCCAACCCTTCTCGCGGGCCGGTTTATATCGGCATTCGGTTTGTCGGTGATGTAGGACGGATGTGGCGGCCCCGCCCCGTCGAGATCGCTGTGGTCGGCGACGACGGCCTCGAAATTTCGACATTGATAAATCCTGAGCGTGACTTGGGTGATGCGCAGGCAAAATACTCGATAACAGCTACAGACCTCCAACTCGCGCCGCTTCTAGCCGAAGCATGGCCCGTTCTCGCCGAGAGCCTGGAAGGGAGAACACCCGTAGGGATCGATATTGACCGGGAACTTGGTTTCTTGGATTACGAGTTAAAACGAAACGGTTATGTCGTCCCCTTCCCGTTGGGAATCGAAATCGGAGACGTAGCGGTCCCCCCGGCCCTGGAGAAGAGCCTCGAATACGGTTCGGCGCTTGATCGCGCCCGTTCAATAATGACGTTGGCAAAAGGAACTTCTGCGCCCGATGCAAGCGTCGGTGCCTTCAGTGGGCCCGGGGAAATGAACGGGTACCTCATGAACCGCGATAAGCGCGCGGAACGATTCACCGTTGGCCGCAATTCCCTGGACGCTGCATCACGGAACGCGGTTCTGGCACAGCAGCTCAAGACGGCGCTTGCCAGAATCAAGCCGACTGAAGCAACTCTCGACCTGCTCAAACAAGTCGAAGGTCAACTGGGGCAACAGATCATCCCTGACAATTACCTCGCAGGTTCTCGTCATCAAATAGGCGAAATTCTCGTTCCTGGAGCGAGGGTCTGCTTCACAGGTTCGGCGACGGATTCTGCGGGATCAGCACTCTCGCGAGGTGACCTAGAGGCGATGGCTGAGTCGGCGGGGCTGGTCGCAGTCCCTAACGTAACCAAGTCAAAGTGTGAAGCTCTGATCTCCGCAGACGTCGGTTCTCAATCCGGCAAGGCGAAGAACGCGCTCAAATTTGGCAAACCGATATTCGATGTCTCAGCCTTTCTCCAATGGACGAGCGGGGAGGCCACCGCTTCGCCTGCTGGGACCGAACGGCTCATCGAGAACGTCGGGTCCCCTTGGTCGGTAGAAGCGGATGCGTCACTATCACAGGCGAAGCAGACCCCGACTACATTAGCCAGCGCAGCTCAGGAGGATTCCGTTACGCGCGCGGAAGAATCGCAATCGACGTCAGCTCCCTCCGGGTCCGGCAAGCGTGGACAAGCGGACCGGGTTCCCGCCACGGAACCGTCCAACCCGTCCGTGCTCGAAACTCAACAATTTGTAAGCAGCAGTATCCCAACGCGGTCCAACCAAGACGTCGCACCGCGAAACGGCGGTCCCGGGCTCCAAGTTCCCCCGTCCCCCGAACGACAAGAAGTGGTCAGTGGCGCCGAACCGGCACAAGTGGAACGCGATGCCAGCCACGAGATACAAGTACCGCCAGATGTTCAGGCGAGTACGCTCGCTGGAGACGCAGCCCAAAGCGCATCTAAGAGAGCCAGGCGATGGCTTTTTCACATCATCATGGCGGGGGTCTTTCTGTTCTTGACGGTGGGCATGCTCATCATAGGAATCGTCAGCGTCGCTCTAGACTCACAATCTGACACTTGGGTCCCATTTGTGGCTATCGCCTGGATCCTCGCAGTCTTGCTAATTCCGGTCTGGATCGTGTGGGGCATCGTCCATCGACGGAAGAGGATACGAGAGCTTGACAACTGACTTTGGGCAGCTTTCCGAGGCCGGCCCGAAGAGGTCATCCTATGTCGACCAAGGTTGGAGTCGCTACTACTGGTTTGAGAACGCCGCGTCGAACGAAGCCTCAGGCCGCTGCCACAGCAGCTCGCGGATCCTCCCCACTGCCTCGGCGGCCCCGTGCAGCCGGTCCATGCCGGCGTCTTCCCATTCGACGGAGATCGGCCCGACGTAGCCGATGTGGGCCAGGGCGCGGAAGGCGTCCTCCCACGGGATGTCCCCGTGGCCGGTGGAGACGAAGTCCCAGCGCCGGCGGGGATCACCCCAGGGCAGGTGGGAACCGAGGATCCCGTTGCGTCCCAGGGGCGGGCGCAGCCGGGTGTCCTTGCAGTCGACGTGGTAGATCCGGTCGGCGAAGTCGCTGATGAAGCCGACGGTGTCGATCCCCTGCCAGAACATGTGGCTGGGATCCCAGTTCAATCCGAAAGCTTCCCGGTGGTCGATGGCCTCCAGGGTCTTGACGGTGGTCCAGTAGTCGTAGGCGATTTCCGAGGGGTGGACCTCGAGCGCGAACTTGACCCCTTCGCCGTCGAACACGTCCATGATTGGGTTCCAGCGGTCGGCAAAATCCTGGTAGCCGGCGTCGATCACCTCTCCGGGCACCGGCGGGAACATGGCAACGTACTGCCAGATCCTGGAGCCGGTGAACCCCACGACGACGTCGGCACCGAGCTTGCGGGCCACACGCGCCGAGCATTTCATGTCCTCGGCCGCGCGCTGGCGCACTCCCTCGGGGTCCCCGTCGCCCCAGACGTAGGGGCGCAGGATGCCCTGGTGGCGGAAGTCGATGGGGTCATCGCACACCGCTTGGCCGCCCAGGTGGTTGGAGATGGCCCAGACCTTCAGCCCGTACTTGTCCAGGATCTCCAACCGGGAGGCCAGGTAGGCGTCGTCCTCGTCGGCCCGCTGCAGATCCAGGTGGTCGCCCGAGGCGGCGATCTCCAACCCGTCGTAGCCCCAGTCGGCGGCACGGCGCGCCAGCTCCTCGAAGGGCATGTCGGCCCACTGGCCGGTGAACAGGGTGACGGGCTGCGGGGTCTGCGTCATGGAGGTCCTCCTCGAAGGGGCGGTCGGGGGCTGGTGCGTCACAGGATGTGCTGCACGGTGCGGTCGGAGGCCGAGGAGACGTCCACCCAGCTGTTGCTGCGGGAGGACTCCAGCACGGCGGCGGTGAGGATGCTGGCACGGAGGCCGTCGGCGAAGGTCGGCAATCCGGCGGGCGCTCCCCCGCCGATGCGGTCATAGGTGTCGGCGACGAAGGCGTTGAAGGCATCAAGGTAGCCCATCGGATGCCCGGCGGGAACCACCGAGAGGCGCACCGCGTCCTCGACCAGCGAGGGGGCATCGCGGGCCAGGACGGTGGACCCGGCGCGACCGCCGAGCCAGAGTTCGTCGGGGTGCTCCTGGTCGAAGAGCACCGAGCCCGCGGTGCCCCCCAGCTCCAGGCTGAGGGAGTTCTTCCGTCCGGCATTGACCTGCGAGACCATCAGGCTCCCGATGGCACCACCTTCCATCTCCACCAGGCACACGGCTGCGTCCTCGGTCTCGACGGACTGCCCGCCACGGGTGGGGTGGGCGATCCCGAGCCGGGCGTTGACCCGGACGATCCGCTCCCCCGCCACGAATTCGAGGAGGTCCACCAGGTGGGAGCCGATGTCGGCAAAGGCCCGCGACGGTCCCCCGGCTGTGGGGTCGACACGCCAATCCGTGTCATCCTCCAGCAGCATCCAGTCCTGCAGGTAGTTCCCGCGTACGGTGAGCAGCCGTCCGATGCCCCCACCGGCCGCCTGGTGACGGGCCTGGCGGGCCATCGGGTGGAAACGGTAGATGAAGGGCACGGTGGCGGTGACACCCGCCCGTGCGGCGAGTTCGGCCAGCCCCGAGGCCTCCTCGGGGGCGATCGCCAGCGGCTTCTCGCACACCACGTGTTTGCCGGCTTCCAGCACGGCGCGGACAAATCCGGCGTGGGTGGCATTCGGCGAGCACACGTGCACCACGTCGACCCGGTCCAGCAGCTCCTCCAAGGTGGCCGCCGCGTGGTGGATCCCCAGATCGGTTGCCGCCCGGACGGAGCGCTCGGGACGGGAGGACAACGCGGAGACGACGTCGGCACCGGCGGCGCGGGACGCCTGGGTGTGGATGCGTGCCATGAAGCCGCCGCCGATGATGCCTGCCTTCAGCTGGGCCGTGGATGGGTGGTTCACAGGGTCCTCCTGCGGGTTGGAGCGGGGCGGTTCATTTCACGGATCCTGCGGAGAGCCCGGCCACCAGGTGGCGCTGGACGAACATGAACCCGATGAGCACCGGCAGCGAGACGACCACCGAGGCGGCCATCAGCTGGTTCCAGTAGACGTCCTGCTGCGAGGCGTAGGAACGCAAGCCGATCGCCAGGGTCCGGGTGTCGGAGTTCGTCAGCACGGAGGCGAAGAGGACTTCACCCCAGGCCGTGATGAAGGAGTAGACGGCCACCGCGATGATGCCCGGACGGGCGACCGGCAGCACCACGCGGATCAGGGCGCCGAGGCGTCCGGTGCCGTCGATCATCGCCGCCTCCTCGAGCTCCTTCGGGATGGAGGCCAGGAAGCCGGTGAGCATCCAGATCGCGAAGGGAAGCGAGAACGTCAGGTAGGTCAGGATCAGCCCGAGGTAGGTTCCCGAGAGCTGCAGTCCCACGGTCCGCTCGATCTGCGTGAAGATCAGGAACAGTGGCAGCAGGAACAGGATGCCCGGGAACATCTGGGTCGACAGCACCACCAGGGAGAAGGTGCGTGCCCCCTTGAACTGGAAGCGGGAGAGCGCGTAGGCGGCCATCACGGCCAGCACCACCGAGAAGAACGTGGCGCTGACGGTGACGATCAGGCTGTTGGCGAAGTACTCCGCCAGCGGCACGGTCTTCCAGATGTCCAGGTAGGGCTGCAGCGTGATGGTGCTGGGCCACCAGGTGAACAGCCCGCGGACGTCGCCCAGCGGCTTGACGCTGGTGACGAGGACGACGTAGAGCGGCAGGATGACGATGATCGACAGGCCCAGCAGCCCGATAGTGCGCAGGATGCGGAAACCACGGGTCTCAAGCATGGGGTCCCTTTCCCTTGGGCATGACGAGTCGGATGTAGAAGGCCGAGGCGATCAGCAGCACGACCAGGAGCAGCACGCTCATGGCGCCGCCGACGCCGAAGTTCCAGTTGCTGAAGGACTGCTGGTAGATCAGCGGCGAGATCAGCGTCGCCTCCGGCGGGGAGGCCGGCCCGAACAACACGTACGGGACGTTGAACTGGTTGAAGATCCAGAGCGAGAGCATCAGCAGCAGCACGGAGTTGGCCTGCTTGATCATCGGCAGGGTGATGTTGGTGAACTGCTTCCACAGGCTCGCCCCGTCCAGCGCGGCGGCCTCGTAGACCTCGCCCGGTATGTTTTGCAGGGCGGCCAGCAGCATCAGGAACGCGAACGGCCAGAACTGCCAGACCGTCACGATGACCATCACCCAGAAGGCGTTGGAACCCAGCAGCCAGAACGGCCGGTGGTCCAGCAGCCCGAGGTCGTCGACCAGGATGCGGTTGATGACGCCGTCGCGTTGGTTGAACATGAACGCCCAGGCGATCGTGCCCACGTAGCTGGGCAGGGCGTACGGGACCAGGAACAGGGTCCGCAGCAGGCCGCGTCCGCGGAAGCTCGAAGTGAGCAGGACCGCGGCGAACATGCCCAGGGCCCAGGCCAACGCGACCACGACGACGGTGAAGAGCAGGGTCCGCCCCAGCGCCCCGTAGAACTGCGCGCCGATCGGGCTCGAGGGGCTAAGCCCGGCCACGAAGTTCTCGAACCCGATGAACTTGGCCTTCACCCAGTTCCCGATGCTCAGCTGCGTCAGGGCGATGAACGCGATCCAGACACCGAGGATCATCGGGATGATGTGGATCAGCAGTTCCATGATGGTCGCCGGGGCGACCAGCAGGTACGGGAACAGGTCCTTCTTGCGCTTGCGTGGCGTGGCCGGGGGTACCGGCCGCCCCTGGGCGGGGGCGGCCGGGTCCGGCTCGACACGACGGCGGTTCCCGGCTTCGAGGGTGGGAGCCATCATCTGTCCTTTCGGCCGTTTCGAGGCGGGTGGGGCGGGCGTGCTCACATCTGCGAATTCGCGTTTTCGAGCGCCTTCTTCACGTCGGCCTCGGTGACCTTCTTGCCCTGGGCGATGTCGGCGAAGAGGTTCTTCACCGCGGTGCCGACCAGGGTCTCCATCTGGGACTCGGTCGGGTACAGCGGCATCGGCTGGGCGTGGTTGGCCAGGATGTCCTTCTTCAGCGAGATCTCATCGGATTTGAAGGCCGGGTCGTCGTAGGCGGCGGTGACCACCGGCAGCGCGGTGAACTCCTTGTTCAGGTACTTCTGCTCGGAGTCGCTGGTCAGGTGCTTGACGAAGTCGACCGCTGCGGCCTTGTTGTCGGAGTTCTCGAAGACGGAGACGTTGATGCCGGCCACGTGGGACTGCGTGCCCTCCAGGCCGGTGGCGTCCGCGCTCATCATCGGGACCGGTGCGGCCTTCCAGTCCTTCATGTCGCGGGCGTTCAGCGTCTTGCCGGGGGCCTGGTCGAAGAACATGGCGGACTTGCCTGCGGCGAAGTCCTCCACCATGTCGGAGCCGTTCTGGGCCTCGGCCATCGACGGGTTGACCACGCCGTCCTCGCCCATCAACTGGACCCACTGGTTCACGCCCTTGACCACGCCGTCGGCGGCGAACTGCGGGTTGCCCTGGTCGTCGTACAGGGCCGAACCGTTCTGCAGGCCGCGGATGAACGCGGCGTGGGCGTTGTTGGTGACGGAGGACCCGGCCAGGGAGACGCCCCACTGGTCGGTCTTGCCGTCCCCGTTGGTGTCCTTGGTCAGCTTCTTGGCGTCGGCGACGAATTCATCCCAGGTGGCCGGCGGGGTGTCGATGCCGGCTTCCTTGAACATCTTGGTGTTGTAGTACATCGAGTAGCTCAGCCCGTAGAGCGGGACGGAGGTCGGGGCCTGGCCCTCGGCGCCACCGGTCGCCCAGCTGGTCTGCACGAAGCGGTCCTGGCCGCCGATCTTCTCCAGGGCGTCGCCCTCCCACGGCATGAACGCGCCGGAGGCCTGCAGGGACACCGCCCAGGTGTTGCCGATGTTCAGCACGTCGGGGCCGTCGCCGGAGGAGACGGCGGTGAGGATGCGGTTGTAGAGGTCGCTCCACGGGATGACCTCGAGCTCGACCTTGGTGCCGGTCTCGTCGGTGTAGCGCTCGATCGACTTCTTCAGCACGCGCTCGTCATCGGTGACCGATGTGCCCTGGTTCGAGGCCCAGTAGGTGATGGTCCCGCCGGCCTGCGGCTCGCCGGTGTCGGCCGATCCGTTGTTCCCGCAGGCCGACAGGCCAAGGGACAGGGCGCCGATGGAGAGGACGGCAGCCCATTTCATGGTCTTCTTCATGATGGTTCTCTGTTTTCTCTTCGGGTGGAGCGATGGGGGGGTGGAGCTCAGGAGACCGGGTTGCTGGCCCGGGAGGGATCCCAGTCCGCGTCGAGCGGCTCGGAGATCCGAACGGTGGAGGTGACGTCGACGAAGGCGCCGGTGTCGGCGGCCTCGACCAGGGAGGCCATGACGTCCAGGACGTGGAAGGCCAGTTCGCCGGGGACGCGCTCGGGGCGGTCCTCGCGGATGGCCTGGGCCAGTTCGGCGACGCCGGTCCCTCGGGTGAAGAACGATCCGGTGGCCTCGACGACGCGGGGCTCGTCCTCGCCGGTGTGGATGGTGGTCGCCCCGTCGAACAT
>Ga0134125_10010203_pt1 | contig 10553 bp, 8 predicted proteins | sample KB31751_FD_96464 | JGI IMG/M metagenome (GOLD analysis project Ga0134125, IMG submission 96464) | Terrestrial soil microbial communities with excess Nitrogen fertilizer from Kellogg Biological Station, Michigan, USA - KB3-175-1 | ecosystem: Environmental > Terrestrial > Soil > Unclassified ... | reverse complement strand
CGAGCGTCGTCAAAGCGCTGCGCCAGCATTCGAAGCTGACCTTCGACACGCATCTGATGATCGCACCGGTCGATCCCTATATCGCCGATTTCGCCACGGCTGGTGCCGACATCATCACCGTGCATCCCGAAGCGGGCCCGCATCTCCATCGCACCATCCAGCTCATCAAATCGCACGGCAAAAAGGCTGGCGTCGCGCTCAATCCGGCGACGCCGATCGAGCATGTCGAATACGTGCTGAACGATGTCGATCTCGTGCTGGTGATGAGCGTCAATCCCGGCTTCGGCGGCCAGAGCTTCATTCCCGAGGCGCTCGACAAGCTGCGCGCGCTGCGTGCGCGCATCGACAAGCTTGGTCGCAAGATCGATCTCGAAGTCGATGGCGGCATCAACGAAGACACGGCGCGCGCCGCGATCGCCGCCGGCGCCGATGTGCTCGTCGCGGGCACCGCGACCTTCACCGGCGGCGCCAATGCCTATGCCGGCAACATTCGGCGCCTGCGCGGCAACGCCGCGCCCAGTAAGTCCAGCGGCGACGCCGTACCCAATAAGTCCGGCGGCGGCTCTTCGCCATGAACCCCGGACTGCGCGCGCTCTATCACGGCTCGGCGATCTATCACCTTCTCCTGACCGGTCGCTCGCCGCGCGAATTGGCGCTGAAGCTCGATCCGTGGCCGGGCGATGCCGTGCAAGGCGAAGCGCTGCTCGCCGGCGAGTTCCGTTTCGAGAGCGAAGCGGTGCGCGCGCCCTCGCCGCCTTGGCGCGCGGGCACGAGCGAAGAATGGCGCGCCGATCTGCAGCGCTTCCAATGGCTCGGCGATCTCGCCGCGCTCGGCAGCGAAGCGGCCTGGGAAGCGGCGCGGCGCTGGACTGCCGAATGGCTGCAGCAATTCGATATCTATGACCGGCTTGCCTGGCGCGCCGATGTGATCGGCGACCGGCTCTTTGCCTGGCTCGAATATTTCGACCGCCTCGCCGTCGACGAGGCGCTGCGCGCGGCGATGCTGAAGAGTCTGGCGCGGCAATCGCGTCATCTCGCGCGTGTCGCGCATCGCGAAGCGCCCGGCCTGCCGCGGCTCGCCGCACTGCGCGGCCTTATCGCGGCGCTCGCCGCGCAAGTGCTCGATCGTGCGCTCGCCCGCGCCCTCGCGCATTTCGCGCGCGAGATCGAAGCGCAGATTCTCGCCGATGGCGGCCATGTCACGCGCAACCCCGAGGCGCAGCTTGGCTCGCTGCGCTATCTCGTCGATGCGCGCGCTGCGCTCGCCGCCTCGCATAACGAGATTCACGGCGCGATCCAGCAGGCGATCGACCGCGCCGCGCCGATGTTGCGCTTCTTCCGCCATGGCGACGGGCGCTTCGCATTGTTCAACGGCGCCAATGAAGGCGATGGCGCGATTATCGACCGTGTGCTCAATCGCGCCGATGCCAAAGGCCGCGCGCCGGCAACCGCACCGCATTGCGGCTATGAGCGGCTGCGCGCCGGCCATTCGCTGGTGCTGTTCGATTGCGGCAAGCCGCCGCCCGCCGGACTCGACGGCGATTATCATGCCGGCGCGCTCGCATTCGAGATGAGCTATGGGCGCGAGCGGCTGATCGTGAATTGCGGCGCCTATCACGGGCCGAGCACGGAATGGCGCACGGCGCTCCGCGCGACCGCGGCGCATTCGACCTTGATCGCCGCCGATACCAGCTCCGTCGAGTTCCGCCCGGATGGCGGCGTCGCCATGGGACCGCAGGAAGTAACAGCGATGCGTGCCGAAGATGCGGGCGCGCAATGGGTCGCGGCGAGCCATGACGGCTTCAAGAAAAATCTCGGTCTCACCCATGCACGGCAATTGTTTCTCGCCGCCGATGGCGAGGATCTGCGCGGCGAAGATCGCTTGACCGGCCGCGCCGGCCAGGGCTTCGCCATCCGCTTCCATCTGCATCCGAGTGTGCAGGCGTCGCTGGCCCAGGACGGCAATGCCGTGCTGCTGCGCCTGCCCGGTGGCGCGGGTTGGCGTTTGCGCATGCAAGGCGCGGTGCTGAGCATCGCCGAGAGCATCTATGTCGGCGCCGGTGGCACCCAGAAGACGCGGCAGATCGTGCTCGACGGCCACGTCGGCAGCAACGGCGCCATCGTCAAATGGGCGCTGCGCCGCGAAGCGAAGAAGCCGCAGGAGGACACGCAGCCCTCGCTGGCCGAGGATCTGTAGCCACTCCCTTTGTAATGCGCCGGTCACCACCGGACGCTAGAACGAACAGCATGACGCATCTTTTTCGGCCGACGCGCCGCCAGATCTTACGCAGCGGCGCCGCGCTGGCGAGTGCCGCGGTCCTGCCGGGCCTCATCGGCTGCGCCGCGCCGGGGCCACGCTGGTCGAGCGACCCTTTCGCGCTTGGTGTCGCCTCGGGCGATCCTTTGCCCGATGGCTTCGTGCTGTGGACGCGGCTCGCGCCGGAGCCGCTGAGCCCCGATCCGGCGACGCCCGGCGGCATGAGCGGCGGCGCTATGCCGGTGACTTATGAGATCGCGACCGATCCCGCGATGACGCAGATCGTGCGCAGCGACACGGCGCTCGCGTCGCCGGAAGATGCGTGGTCGGTGCATGTCGAGGTCAGCGGCTTATCGTCGGGCCGGCCATACTGGTATCGCTTCACCGTGGGCGCAGCGCAAAGCGCGATCGGCCGCACCATGACCGCGCCGGCGAGGGGCGCGCCGCTCGATAAATTCCGCTTCGGCTTCGTCTCCTGCTCCAATTACGAGCTCGGCTATTTCTCGGCCTATCGCCATCTCGCCGAAGAGCAACCCGATATCGCGATCTTCCTCGGCGACTACATCTATGAATTCGCCGGGCGACGCCCCGGCGTGCGCAAGCACAGCGACGGCGTCGCCGCAACCGATCTGCGCACCTATCGCAATCGTTATGCGCAATACCACACGGATCCCGATCTGCAGCGGCTGCATGCCCAAGTGCCGGCGCTGATGACCTGGGACGATCATGAGGTGCAGAACGATTACGCCGACGATCTCTCCGAGACCTTCGACGATCCGGTGAAATTCCTGCAGCGCCGCGCCGCCGCCTATCGTGCGTTTTACGAGCACATGCCGGTGCGGCCGAGCCTGTCGCATCCCGATGGGCCGAATATGCGAGTCTACGATCGGCTCGCTTTCGGCGATCTCATCGGATTCTCGGTGCTCGACGGCCGGCAATACCGCTCGCGCCAGGCTTGCTACGCGCGGCCCAAGAACGGCGGCGGACATGTCGAAAGCAATGCGTCGTGTCCGGAGCGGCTCGATCCGGCGCGCTCGATGCTCGGCCTGGAGCAGGAGCGTTGGCTCTTTGACGGGCTCGCGCGCTCGCATGCGCGGTGGAATGTGATCGCGCAAGACGTGCTGATGGCCGAGCTGCGCGAAACGCCGCCCGACAATAGTGGCTACGGCTTCTGGACCGACGATTGGAACGGCTATCCCGCCTGCCGTGCGCGGCTGCTGCACCACATTCACGATGCGAAGGTGAAGAACCCGGTGGTGATCGGCGGCGATATCCATTCCTTCTGGGCGAACGAGTTGAAGATCGACAATTCCGATCGGCGCGCGCCGCCGGTCGCGACCGAATTCGTCGGCACGTCGGTCACGTCTTTCGGCCCGCCCTACGACACTTTCATGAAATTTCTGCCCGACAATCCGCACGTCAAATTCTTCGAAAGCCGCAAGCGCGGCTATGTACTGGTCGATACAGATCGGCAGCGCATGGATGTGAAGATGCAAATCGTCTCGGATGCGGCGGATCCGAAAGCGACGCTCTCGACCCTGAAGCGCTGGACCGTCGAGAACGGCCGAGCGGGACCGCAAGCCGCCTGATCGTTACCCGATCCCCAGGACCTCGCGCGCCTTCGCCCAGCTTTCCTCGCGCGGCACATCGAAGCGATAGCGATCGGCGGCCGAGATGGGTGCCATCACGGCCCGATCGAAACTGTCCCGCGCCCGGACGCGCTGATACCACTCCGTCACTTTCGGCCGGCGCCCGCGCCACAGCCCGTCGAGGCCGATCGCCTCGGCGCGGAAGATGTACGGCGTCGCCGCCGCATCGGCGAGGGTGTAGTGCGCGCCGGCGAGATAAGGATGCGTGTCGAGCGCTTCCTCTCCATCTCGCCGATATATTTGTCGTAGTTCTTGAGTGCCTGCGCGACATGCGGCGCGGCGAGGCCCTGCGAGATCGAGAGCCGCTGCCGCTCGCGATAATCGGGGTTGGGGATCTTGGCGAGATGCGCCGCCAGCTCCTCCGGCGATTTCTGGATCAGCACTTTGCGGTTGGCGGTCGCGAAAGTGATGGTCGAGCAGGCGGCGTGGAGATAATCGTCGATCTTCTTCATGAAGAGCCGCGCCTGATGGCGCAACACCGGATCGGCCGGCATCAGCGGCGGATTCGGAAACGCCTCGTCGAGATATTCGATGATCAGCGTCGATTCGATCAGCACCTTGCCGTCATGGATTAGCGTCGGCACGACCTCGTTGGGATTGAGCTTAGCGTAGTCCGCCCGATGCTGGTCGCCGCGCTGCAGGTCGAGAATTTCGCCCTCGAAAGCGAGGCCCTTTTCCTCGAGCGCCAATCGCACCTTGACGGAACAGACCGAAGTGCTGCCTTGATAGAGGTAGAGCATGGGCGCCTCGTCTAAAGATACCCGTCAAGGTAGAAACGGGTGGAGGTTCGGGCAAGCGAGGGTGTTGTGAAACTGTCGGTTCTTTCCGTCGCCGATCATTATCCCGATGGCCCGCGCCAACAGGGCGCGTTCTTTCGCGCGATCATCGACCAGGCCGTGCTGGCGGAAAGCCTCGGCTACGAGATTTGCTTCATCGCCGAGCATCACTTCCATCCTTACGGCACTGTGCCCAATCCCGCCGTGCTGCTCTCCGCCATCGCCGAGCGCACGAGCCGCATCCGCTTGGGCCCGGCGATCACGGTGTTGCCGTTCCGCGACCCGCGCACCGTCGCCGAGGATTATGCGCTGCTCGACCAGCTCTCGGGCGGGCGGCTCATTCTCGGCCTCGGCTCCGGCTATCTGAAACACGAATTCGCGGGCTTCGGCCGCGACCCGGCGGAGAAGCGCGACCGGTTCGACGAGAACATGGCGATCGTGAAGCAGCTGCTTTCAGGCGCGCGCGTGACCCATGCCGGGAAATTCAGCGCGCTCGATGCGGTGCAGCTCAACGTCGCGCCGCAACAGAAAAACGTGCCGATCTATGTCGCGGCGCTCAACAAGGAGGCGGTCTATCACATCGGCCGCCAGGGCAACGGGCTGCTGACCATCCCTTACGGCACGCTCGAGAATTTCGAGCAGATCGGTGCGCTGCAGGAAGCTTTCGCGCGCGGCCGCAAGGAGGCCGGCACAGCACCGATGCCCGGGGGGCTCGCGCCGCATATCACGACTTTTCATACCTATGTCGGACGCACCGACAAGGAGGCCGAGGCGCTGGTGCGCGACGCTTTCGAGCTTTATTGCCGCACGCGGCTCTACGCCAAACCCTGGACCTATGAGCAGATCCGCGAAAACGGCCTCGCGCTCTTCGGCTCGGTCGAGACCGTCGCCGAGAAGCTGATCGCGCTTCAGCGCATGGGCGTCGAGCATGTCGCAACGATGTCGAATTTCGGCGCGCTTGCCGCCGATCGCGTCGAGGCCTCGATGAGACTGATGATCGAGCAGGTCTTGCCCATCGTTCAGAAGGCCACGCGTACATGACAGCGCCCCTCGACGCCGCGGTGATCATCGTCGGCGCCGGGCCGGCGGGGCTGATGCTCGCCAATGAGCTGGGCCATCGCGGCATTGCGACGCTGCTCTTCTGCGACCGGTCCGGCACATCGCCCTATCCGCAAGCCAATGCGACGCAAGCGCGGACGATGGAGTTCTATCGCAGGCTCGGCTTCGTCGAGCGGCTGCGCGTCCGCGGCCTGCCGCCCGATCATCCGACCGATGTCGCCTATTTCACGCGGGTGACGCGCCACGAGATCGCGCGGCTCGATCTGCCGCCGGCGCAAGATGCGCGCGCCCTGATCAAGACGCTGTCGGGATCGTGGAGCGCCGCCGAGCTGCCGCATCGCTGCTCGCAAATGTACATCGAGGACGTGCTGCTCGACGAAGCGCGGCAGCAGAAATCTGTTTCGCTCGATTTCAACTGGCGCATGACGCGCTTTATCGATCACGGCGATCATGTCGAGGTCGAGACCGAAAGCGCCGATGGCAGCGCCAGGCGCATCGCGACGGCGCAATATCTCGTCGGCTGCGACGGGCCGCGCAGCACGGTACGGCGGCAGCTCGACCTGCATTACGACGGGCTGGCGCAAGTCGACCGGCCCTTCATGAGCGGCCGCCAGCTCACCACCTATCTGCGTGCGCCCGCGATCTACGACGTCCTGAAGCACAAACGCGCGTGGCAGTATTGGTCGATGAACCATGCGCAGCGCGGCACGATGGTGACGATCGACGGCAAGGGCGAATTCACCTTCGGCATGCAATTGCCGCGCGATAAAGAGGAAAGCGACATCTCGACCGCCGAAAGCGTGGCGCGGTTCCGCACCATGGTCGGTGCCGAGATCCCGGTCGAGATCATCAATCGCAAATCCTGGCATGCGGGCTATTCGCTGGTGGCGCAGGCCTATCAGCGCGGCCGCGTCTTCATGGCGGGCGATGCGGTGCATCTGTTCACGCCGACCGGCGGGCTCGGCTACAACACCGCGGTCGAGGACGTCGTGAACCTCGCCTGGAAACTGACGGCGATGGTGCAGGGCTGGGGCGGGCCGCGCCTGCTCGACACCTACGAGATCGAGCGCCGGCACGTCGCCGTGCGCAACACAGGCTTCGCCAAATATTTCGCCGACACGGTCGGCCATTTCGTGCCCGCGCCCGAGATCGAGGACGACACGCCGGCCGGCGCCGCCGCGCGTGAAACGGCGGGCGTGCTGCTCAACCGCCATGTGCGCGAGGAGTTCAACATCCCCGGCATCACGTTCGGCGCGCGCTACGACACCTCGCCGATCATTGCCGGCGACGGCCAGGCGCCGCCGTCCGACAAGATGAACGATTACGTGCCGAGCGCCGTGCCCGGCGGCCGCGCGCCGCATGTCTGGCTCGCCGATGGCCGCTCGCTCTACGACACGCTCGGCTTCGAATTCAGCCTGCTGCGCCTCGGCCCGCGCCCGCCGGATGCGGGAAATTTCGCGAAGGCGGCCGAGGCGCGCGGTATGCCGCTGACGATCGTCGACCGGCCCGAAGCCGAGATCCGCGATCTCTATGAGGCCGATCTCGCGCTGATCCGTCCGGATCAGATCGTCGCCTGGCGCGGCGACCGCGTGCCCGACGATCCCGCGGCGCTGCTCGCACGGCTTACCGGCGGCTGAGCAAAACTGCCCCCTCGAAACTGGCCCCTTCCAAACTGACTGAGCTCAGTTTTGCAATTGCACCCACTGGACCGACCGGCATAATCCCGCTGTGGCCAAAGCGAAGACAAAATCGGCGAAGCCGGTCGCGAAAGGCGGCCGACGCGAGCTTAACAAGCGCGACAAGCTCGCGCGTATCCGCAATGCCGCGCGCGCGCTTTTCATCGAGAAGGGATTCGACGAAACGACCACACGCGAGATCGCGCTCCGCGCCGGTGTCGCCATTGGCACGCTGTTCCTCTACGCCACCGATAAGCGCGATCTGCTGTTGCTGCTCTTCGACGAGGAACTCAACAAGTTGTCGGACCGCGCAGTCGCGAGGGCGCGGCGCAACACGCCGTTCATCGACCAGCTTCTGGCGATTTTTCGCGTGTTTCTTGCCTATTTCAGCGAGACGCCGCGGCTGTCGCGCTACATGATGCAGCAGGTCACCTTCATGGGGCCGGGCGTCGGCAACCGTATCCAGGCGGGGCTCGAGCGCACGCATCAGCTTCTCGCCAAGGTCATCGCCCAGGCACAGGCCGACGGGCTGGTGAATCAGGATATGGCGCCGCTCGCCGCCGCCGAACTGATCTTTCTGATTTATCGCGCGGAAATCCGCCGCTGTCTCGCCAACGATCCACCCATGATCGAGGACGGCATCGCCGCGCTGCGCCGCGATTTCACCATCCTGTTCGAGGGGATGCGGCCGCGTCCGGGACCAGCCCGCCACTAAACAGGGCGTTCAGAAAAATGACTATGCTCATTTTTCAATTGACAGAAATATCGCCTGCGCCATCCTGATCCCAGGAGAAGGCCGTCCGGAGGCGGCTTGAAAGAGGGCCGCCTGCGGGCGGTTGGGGAGGGAAATCGTGGCCACACAGAATATCGATGTCGGCGAATTGCTGGACGGGCTGAAACTCGGCCGGCTGCATATCGTCGTCTTCACGCTCTGTTTCATCGCGCTGTTCCTCGACGGCATGGATTTCGGCACGGTGCTGGTCGCGGCGCCGGCGATCCTGCGCGATTGGCATTTGCCGCAGAACGCGATGGGCATCATCTTCGGCGCCGGCAACCTCGGCCTGCTGATCGGCGCGGTAGTCTTCGGCAAGATCGGCGACCGCTACGGCCGCCGCATCGGCATCATCGCCGGCGTGCTCACTTACAGCCTGCCGGCGCTCGCCACCGGCTTTGCCACCGATACGACGCAGCTCCTCATCCTGCGCTGCCTCACCGCGCTGGGCATCGGCGGTGTTGTCCCGAATGCGATCGCCTTGCTCAATGAATCCGCGCCGAAACATCTGCGCGCCAGCTTCGTCATCGTCTCGCTGATCGGCACCTCGCTCGGTGCGGCGGCGGTCGGCGCGTTGGCGGCGGCGACCATCCCGCGTTACGGCTGGCCGGCGGTATTCATCATCGTCGGCGCGCTCGGCGTGGTGCTGAGCCTGCTGCTCTACGCGGTACTGCCGGAATCGATCCGCTATCTCACCCTCACCGCGCCGACATCGCCGCGCCTCCGCCGCATGGTCGAGCGCGCCGCGCCCGGACTGGCGCTGGCGCCGGATGCGCGTTTCCATCTCGAACAGCAGCAGAAAGTCGCGAAATTCAACATCGCGATCCTGTTCCGCGGCAAGCTAAGCGTGGCCACGCCGCTGTTGTGGTGCGCCTATTTCGTCGAGGCGCTGACCTTCTTCACGATCCTGAGCTGGTCGGTCGTGCTGTTGCGGAATGCCGGTGTGTCGCCGGCGATGGCCGCGCTCGCCTTCGCCTATGGCGGCATCGGCAGCATCATCGCGCATCTGATCCTGGCGCGGCTGGTCGACAAATTCGGCGCGACCATGATCGCGATCGCCGCGCTGCTCGCCATCGCCGCCCTGCTCTGTCTCGGCTATCTCGCGCTTTCACCGATGGCGATGGTCGCGATGATGGTGCTGGTGATCGCGCTGGCCGGCGGCACACATGATTCGCTGAACGGCATCGTCGGCCAGTTCTACCCTACGTCGATTCGCGGCAACGGTGTCGGCTATGCGAGCGGCTTTGGCCGGCTGGGCGCTATTCCGGGGCCTGTGATCGGCGGATTTCTGCTATCGGCAGCGTTGCCCTTCAGCACGGTGATGAACATCATCGCTATCCCCTATGTGCTGTTGGTGATCGTGTGCTTTATGCTGTCGCGCCGGCGTCCGAGCGAGAGTGATGAGCCGGTGATCGCCCCAGCAACGTAAGGGACGGGCAACATAAGGGGATGGCAACGTAAAGGAGCGGCGATGGCGCAGCGCGATGCGGCAGTGATCATCGCCGGCGGCGGCCCTGCCGGGCTGATGCTGGCGAATGAGCTGGGCCGGCGGAACGTGCCGACGCTGCTGCTCTGCGACCGGCCCTCGACCACGAGCTTCCCTGCCGCCAACGCCACCCAGGCGCGGAGCATGGAACATTACCGGCGGCTGGGCTTCGCCGATGCCGTGCGCGCCGTCGGCATGCCGCAGGATTACCCGACCGACGTCGCTTATTTCACCCGCATCACGCAGCATGAGGTCGCGCGCTTCTCGCTGCCGGCGGCGCGCGAGGCACGCGCGTTGATCAAGACCCTGTCGGGCTCATGGAGCGCGGCGGAATTGCCGCATCGCGGCTCGCAGCTTTATGTCGAGCGCGTGCTGCGCGCCGAGGCGGAGAAGCTGCCTTCGGTCTCGCTGCGGTTCGGCTGGCGCGTCGATCGTTTCATCGATGAAGGCGACAGCGTGACGGTCGAGGCGACATGCCTCGCCGACAACAAGATTCAGCGTTTCACCGGCGATTATCTCGTCGGCGGCGATGGCGCGCGCAGCGTCATTCGCAAGCAGCTCGGCTTTCACTTCCGTGGCGAGGCGGGCGTCGCGCGCGATTACATGGGCGGGCGGATGCTGTCGATCTGGTTCCGCGCGCCCGAGCTCTACAAGCTCATCCCCTTCCCACGCGCCTGGCAATATTGGGCGGTCAACCGCACGCAGCGCGGCCTCGTCGTCGCGATCGACGGGCGCGAGGAATTCGTCTTCATGTTCCAGCTTCCGCTGGAGATGGACGAGGCGTCGATCACCGATGAATGGGCTTGCCACGCGCTCGATCAATCGCTCGGCGCGCATTGCCCGCTGACCATGATCGGCCGGCTGCCCTGGACCGCGGG
>Ga0134125_10010201_pt1 | contig 10554 bp, 10 predicted proteins | sample KB31751_FD_96464 | JGI IMG/M metagenome (GOLD analysis project Ga0134125, IMG submission 96464) | Terrestrial soil microbial communities with excess Nitrogen fertilizer from Kellogg Biological Station, Michigan, USA - KB3-175-1 | ecosystem: Environmental > Terrestrial > Soil > Unclassified ... | reverse complement strand
GATGCCGTTGTGCGGGTGCGTTTCCGGGTAGGTGTGGACGGTGATGTGGCTCTTGTCCATGTGCGCCACGACGGCGCCCGCGATCGAGTCGCGGCCCAGCTTCTCCACCACCGGTTCCTCGGAGATCAGCATCGTCACCGAGGCGCCCTGCGGATCGTAATCCTGGCGCGCGATATTGAGGATGTTGGCGCCGATGATCTCGGCCACGTCGGTGAGGATCTGCGTGAGGCGATCCGCGTCGTACTGCTCATCGATGTACTCGATGTAGCGGCCGCGCTGATCCTCCGACACCGCGTAGCAGATGTCGTAGATGTTGAAGCTCAGCGCCTTGGTGAGGTTGTTGAAACCCTGCAGGCGCAGACGGGGGAGTGGTTTGACCACGGGCGGCTCTCCATGACCGAAAGGCTCGGTCAGCTGTAGAGGCGGGTTAGCGACAAGGGTCCCCGCTGAATCGTATTGAAGCGCAGGCTGTAACCTGACGCGACCCTCGCGATCGGCAGGCACAGGCTCGGCGCCGCCGAAAGACCGCGAAGTATGGGGCAAAAGGCAGTAAAACAGAACCTCCGCAAACCTGCCTTGTTTGCCATAATGCTCAACTGGCGGCAGGGGACGGAAACGGCACCGCGGCAGGCGCATGAATTACCAGTAGGGGAAAACTGAATTGGCCCAGCTCAAATATCAACTTCAGCAGGCTTTCGAAAGTTCGCAGGCGCCGCTTGGTTTCGCACCCGATCCGGCCTCGATGGAGCGCTTCCTGGCGCTGTGTCATCGCCGCCGCTACCCGGGCAAGACCGCGATCATCCGGCCCGGCGATCCGGCCAACACGTTGTATTACGTGATCGAAGGTTCGCTGGCCGTTTGCACCGAGGATGAGCAGGGCCGTGAACTGATCCTGGCGTATATCAACCGCGGCCAGTTCATCGGCGAGATGGGGTTGTTCGTGGCCCAGGCGGCGCGCGAATCGGTGGTGCGCACGCGCACACCCTGCGAGATGGCCGAGGTCAGCTACGAGCGGCTGTTCCAGTTGATGGAAGGCCCGCTGCGCGAGGAATGCCCCAAGATCCTCTGCGCGATCGGCTCGCAACTCACCCACCGGCTGCTGCGTACCTCGCGCCAGGTCAGCCGGATGGCGTTCATGGACGTCAACAACCGCATCTCGCGCACGCTGCTGGACCTGTGCCAGGAGCCCGATGCGATGACCCACCCCGACGGCACCCAGATCCGCATCTCGCGTCAGGAAGTGAGCCGCATCGTGGGCTGCTCGCGCGAGATGGTGGGGCGCGTGCTGAAGCAGCTGGAAGAGCAGCGGATGATCGACGTGTCGGGCAAGACCATCGTGGTGCGCGGCACGCGCTGAGCGGCAAAGCCAGCGGAGCAGCTTTCTGTAGGAGCGGCTTCAGCCGCGATGCTCTTTCTTCGGGATCAGCAGAAGCATCGCGACTGAAGTCGCTCCTACATTCAGTCGTTCAATACCAGGCCACCCGGGTCACGGCGCGGCCCAGCGCCTTTTCCACTTTCTTGCACAGCCGCGGCGTGCCGTTGACCAGCACGGCTTCGTCCGCCGGTTTCAGCATCGGCGCATCCTGCAGCGAATCGCTGTACGCCAGCTGCCACGCGGTGACGCCGTATTGCGCCAGCGACTTCACCTTGCGTGCGCCCACGTTGTGCCGCAGCAGCCGCATGCCGATCCAGCTGGGGCGCAGTTGCGACGCCACGATTTCGAGATCGGACAGGCCCAACTGGCTCAGCATGCTGCTGACCAGGTGATGTTCGCAGCCGGTGACCACGATGACCCGATCGCCGGCCGCCTGGTGCTGCCGCAACGCACGTACGCCATCACGGCAGAACTGGCGCGGACGACGCACCAGCACGCCGGCAAACGCCTCCGCCTTGCGCCGGTAAGTGCGCTCGCTCATGCCCAGCAAGGCAATCCGCGCCAGCAGGCGCAGCGGCCAGTTGCGCGAAAACGGCAGCAACAGGATCAGCCCCGGCGCGAACAACAACGCCATCAACTTGCAGCCCAGCGAGTGCGCGTAACGATCGCGCGCGAACAGCGCGAACGCATCGCCATGCATCAGCACGCCATCGAAATCGAACAGCACCACGCGCGCGGAGGCGGGGTCCGGCGACAGTGCCGGAGCGGGAGTTTCATCGGAGGACATGGCGATCAGGCGGTGGCGAACAGCCGCTGCAATTCGCTGCCGGGGTTTTCCGCCCGCATGAACGCTTCGCCGACCAGGAACGCCTGCACGCCGCCCTCGCGCAACCGCGCCACGTCTTCGGGCGTGTGGATGCCGGACTCGGCCACCATGATGCGGTCGTATTCCATTAGCGCCTGCAATGACAGCGTGGTTTCCAGCGAGGTCTCGAACGTGCGCAGGTTGCGGTTGTTGACGCCGATCAGCGGCACCGGCAAGGCCAGCGCGCGCTCCAGCTCGTCCTCGTCGTGCACTTCGCACAACACGTCCAGATCCAGCTCGGACGCCAGCAGCGAAAGCTCCAGCAACACGTCGTCATCCAGCGCGGACACGATCAGCAGGATGCAGTCGGCGCCGATCGCGCGGGCCTCGTGCACCTGGTAGGGATCGATGATGAAGTCCTTGCGCAGCAGCGGCAGCGAGCAGTTCGCGCGCGCCTGCTGCAGGAAGGCCTCGCTGCCCTGGAAGAAATCCTTGTCGGTCAGCACGGACAGGCAGGCGGCGCCGGCGGCTTCGTAGCTGCGTGCGATGGCGGCCGGATCGAAATTGGCGCGGATCACGCCCTTGCTGGGGCTGGCCTTTTTCACCTCGGCGATCACCGCCGGCAGGCCCGCATCGATCTTCGCCTCCATCGCCGCGGCAAAGCCGCGGGTGGGGGGAAGGTCTGCGATGCGCGCCGTCAGTTCCGCCACCGACAGCTGGGCGCTGCGCTCGGCGATTTCTTCCTGCTTGCGGGCGAGAATCCGGTTGAGGATGTCGGTCATGGCGTGCTCGCTATTCGGGTGAGGCGCTAGGACAAACCGGCAAGGCGGCGGGTCGTGGCGATGAACGCGTCCATTTTCGCACGGGCAGCGCCGCTGGCAATCGCGGCCCTGGCCCGTTCGATGCCGGCGTCGATGCCGTCGGTCACGCCGGCGGCGTACAGCGCCGCACCGGCATTGAGGCAGACGATGTCGTGCGGCACGCCCGGCTCGCCGGCCAGCGCCTGCAGCAGCATCGCCTTCGATTCCTGCGCGTCCTCCACCTTCAGGTTGCGGCTGGAGGCCATGGCCAGGCCGAAATCCTCCGGCTCCACCTCGTACTCGCGCACCACGCCATCGCGCAGTTCGCCCACCAGCGTACAGGCGCCCAGCGAGATCTCGTCCATGCCGTCGCGGCCCCACACCACCAGCGCCCGCTGCGCGCCCAGCGCCTGCAGCACGCGGATCTGGATGCCAACCAGGTCGGGATGGAACACGCCCATCAGGATGTTCGGCGCGCCGGCCGGATTAGTCAGCGGGCCCAGGATGTTGAACAGCGTGCGCACGCCCATTTCCTTGCGCACCGGCGCCACGATCTTCATGGCCGGGTGATGGTTGGGCGCGAACATGAAGCCGATACCGGTCTCGGCCATGCACTGGGCGACCTGCGCGGGATTCAGGTCGATCACCGCACCCAGCGCCTCCAGCACGTCGGCGCTGCCGGATTTCGACGACACGCTGCGCCCGCCATGCTTGGCCACCCGCGCACCGGCGGCCGCCGCCACGAACATCGAGGCGGTGGAGATGTTGAAGCTGGACGCGCCGTCGCCGCCGGTGCCCACGATGTCCAGCAGGTGGCGATCGTCGGTACCCGCCAGCGGCACTTTCAGCGACAGCTCGCGCATCACCCGCGCGGCGCCGGTGATCTCGCCGATGGTTTCCTTCTTCACCCGCAGGCCGGTGATGATCGCCGCCGTCATCAGCGCACTCACCTCGCCGCGCATGATCTGGCGCATCAGCGAGATCATCTCGTCGTGGAAAATCTCGCGGTGCTCGATCGTGCGTTGCAGCGCTTCGTGTGGCGTGATCGCCATGTCCTCGGCCGGCATGCTCATGCCGCCAGCTTCAGCGGCAGGCCGAGGAAATTGCGCAGCAGGTCATGGCCGTGCTGAGTCAGGATCGACTCGGGATGAAACTGCACGCCCTCGATTGGCAACGCCTTGTGGCGCAGGCCCATGATCTCGTCGATCGAGCCATCCGCATTTTCCGTCCATGCGGTGACATCGAGGCAGTCGGGCAGCGACGACTGCTCCACCACCAGCGAGTGGTAACGCGTGGCCTCGAACGGATCGGGCAAACCCGCAAACACGCCCTGCCCGCGATGGCGCACCGGCGAAATCTTGCCGTGCATGATCTGCTTGGCGCGAATCACCTTGCCGCCGAACGCTTGCCCGATCGCCTGATGCCCCAGACACACGCCGAACACCGGAATCTCGCCGGCCAGGCCGCGCAGCAGATCCAGCGTCACGCCCGCGTCGTCTGGTGTACCGGGACCCGGCGAGATCATGATGTGTTCGGGCCGCAGCGCACGGATGCCAGCCACGTCCAGCGCATCGTTGCGCACCACCTTTACCTCCTGCCCCAGCTCGCCCAGGTACTGCACGAGGTTGTAGGTAAAGCTGTCGTAGTTGTCGATCATCAGCAGCATTTCGGTCGCATCCCGTTGATACACCAGTTCATCTTGGCCACGGTGCGGCGCTGGCACGGGTCGGCACCCGTCGCACCGCAGCGAAGATCATTTTCGCACGCATTCGCCCGTTACCGGCAAAGCGCGCCGATGGCGGCGCCGTCGATGGGATTTCGTGGCTGGCTGCGATCAGGCTGATTCAGTCATCGGCATGCGTGCGGCCGCGGTGCGCGGTGTGTGGCGCCGGCCCGGATGTCGGCAGATGCCAGCCATGCCGGATCGCCATGAAACGCAAGGCGAAACAGACGCCGCCGCCGGCCGCGGCGGCCAGCATCGGCGAGAGGTGCAGCAGGTGGGCGCTCACCACCACGCCGGCGCCGGCCAGCGCCGCCAGCGCATACAGGTCGGCGCGCAACACGGTGGGGATGCCGGACACCAGCACGTCGCGCAGCATGCCGCCGCCGATGCCGGTGACCATGCCCAGCAGCGCCGCCATCACCGGATGGATGCCATGGGCCAGCGCCTTCTGTGCCCCGGCGACGGCGAAGAACGCCAGCCCGACCGCATCCAGCCACAGCACGTCGCTGCGCAGGCGGTTCGCCATCGGATACCAGAAGAAGGTGATCAGCCCGGCCAGCGCAGACACACCGACATACTTCAGGTCGGCGACCGCCGCCGGCGGCACCGCGCCAATCAGCAGGTCGCGTGTGATGCCGCCGGCGTTGCCCGCCGCAAATGCCAGCACCAGCACGCCGAAGATGTCGAGCCGGTGCCTGACCGCGACCATCGCGCCGCTGATGGCGAAGACGAAGGTGCCACCCAGATCCAGCACCTGCAGCAGGAGAGGCAGCACGGTGGTGGTGGCGTGCTGCATGACTCAGGGCGTTGCCGACAGCCAGGCGCGCGCAGCCACCATCAGCGTTTCCACACCGACCTCCAGGGTCGGGTGAAGTACCGGCAGGAAACGCGGGTTGTGGTTGGTCGGGATTTCGTTGAGCCGGTTTTCGACTTTCGCCTTCGCGTAGACGTCCGGGTCGGTGCCGCCGACGAACCAGAACACCGAGGGCACCTTCCACGCGGCGCCGAACGAGCCGAAATCCTCGCTGGCCGGGGTGGGCCCGGTCTCGCGGATGCGCCCGGCCGGGAAGTGCTTGCGGAACGCGTCGACCACCCTGGTGGTGGCCTGGTCGTCGTTGGTCACCAGCGCGTAATTGTCCAGCGGCCTGATTTCCGGCGGCTTCGGCGCACCCGAGGCCGCGGCCTCGGCATTGACGATGCGGGTGATCGCCTCCAGCACGCGCTTGCGCACGCCCTCGTCGAAGGTGCGCACGTTGAGCTTGATGATGGCCTCGTCGGGGATCACATTTTCCTTGGTGCCGGCCTGCAGCGAGCCGATCGTGAGCACCGCCGCCTCGGTCGGCGCCAGCTCGCGCGCCACGATGGTCTGCAGCCGCAGCACCGTCGATGCCGCCATCACCACCGGGTCGATGCTGGCCTGCGGCATCGAGCCGTGCGCGCCGCGTCCGAACAGGCGGATCTGCAGGCTGTCGGCGGCCGAGGTGATCACGCCCTTACGCCCGCCGATGGCGCCCGCCGGACCCACCATCACGTGCTGGCCCAGCACCACGTCGGGTTTCGGGAAACGCTGGAACAGGCCGTCGTCGATCATCGCCTGCGCCCCTTGCGCGGTTTCCTCCGCCGGCTGGAACACCGCCATCAGCGTGCCCTGCCAACTGTCGCGATGCTGCGCCATCAAGGTGGTGGCGCCGACCAGCCAGGCGACGTGCATGTCATGGCCGCAGGCATGCATCACCGGCACGGTGTTGCCCTCATGGTCGACCGCCGTGACCTTGCTGGCGTACGGCGCGCCGGTGGCCTCCTGCACCGGCAGCGCATCCATGTCCGCGCGCAGCATCACCACCGGCCCGTCGCCATTGCGCAACAGGCCGACCACGCCGGTCTTGCCGATGCCGGTGCTGACTTCATAGCCGGCCGCACGCAGGTGCTCGGCGGCCAGGCCCGCGGTGCGGGTTTCCTGCATCGACAATTCCGGATGCGCGTGGATATCGGTGTACAGCGCCTCCAGCCGCGGCAGCAACGCGCGGAGATGATCCTGCAGCGTTTCGTCGGAGGGGATCGGTTGGTCAGTCATGGCGATGGGCATTCCAGGCTCGAAACATGGAGAAGTACCCTGCGGCGGGTGCAAACACCGCGGACGATGTGATCTGTTGGCGGAGCGAACGCCGTCGGGATGATGCGCCCGGCCGGCGTTTCGAAGGGGTGAACACCCGCTGCGCGCCGCTCGTACGTACTCCACGCGGCGATTGACGATCGTGATCGCGATCCAGCGCCCTACAGCAGGTCCGGCGCCGGCGCCGTGTCGTTGCGCGACTGCCGCGCCACCACGCTGGTGGCGGTAAGGTCGCCGGTGACATTGCCCAGCGTGGCCAGCGCATCGGGGATGGTGTCCACCGCCAGCATCAGGCCCAGCGGGCTCAGTGGCAGGCCCATCGCCTGCGCCACGGGAAGGTTGGTGGCGATGAAGGTGACCTGTCCGGGCAGGCCCACCGACCCAAGGCTCACCACCACCGCCAGCAGCGCGCCGGCGATGAGTTGCGCAGTGGACAGATCCACGCCGTAGGCCCAGGCGATGAATGCGGCCGAGGTCATGTATTGCACCGGGCTGGTGAGGCGAAACAGGGTGACCGCCATCGGCAGCACCAGGCCGGCCACGGCCTTGGGATAACCCAGCCGGCGATCGGCGCTTTCCAGCATCGCCGGCAGCGAGGCCAGCGACGACTGCGTGCTGATCGCCACCGCCTGCGGCGGCACCAGCGCCAGCGCGAAGCGGCGCCAGCGCTCGCCACCGAAACCCACCGCCAGCGGCAGCATCGTCACGGTGACCGCCAGGTACAGCAGGCACTCCACCAGCACGTACACGCCCAGCGCGCTGAGCATGCCCAGGCCCGAGCGCGCGCACACCGACAGGATCAGCGCGAACACGCCCAGCGGCGCCGCCCACAGCACCCAGCGCACGATCACGATCATTGCGTCGGCAATCGCCTGGAAGAAATCCAGCAGCAACGCGCGGCGCTCCACCGACACATGGGTCAAGGCAAAGCCCAGGAACAGCGCAAACACCACCAGCGGCAGCATCGCGCTTTGCGCCGCAGCCATGATCGCGTTGTGCGGAATGATGGCGGTGAGCGCATCGACCCAGTCGACTGGCGCAGCCTGCGCCGCCGCGGGCAAGGCCGCGTGGCCCAGCGCGGCGGTCAACGCCGGATCGTGTGCAAACAGCGAAAACACGAACGGCGCGGCGAACGCGGCGAATAGCGCGCCGCCGGTCAACACCACGATGAACACCACGATGGCGCGCCGCGCGATGCGGCCCGAGGCGGCCGCGTCGCTGGCGGTGTTGACGCCCAGCACCACCAGCGCCAATACCAGCGGCACCACCGTCATCTGCAATGCGTTCAGCCACAGCTTGCCGATCGGCTGCACCACATTGGCCACCTGGATGGCCACGGCCGGATGCCAGCCGGCCAGCACCAGGCCGATCACCGCGCCGGCGGCGAGGCCGGTCAGGACACGGGCGGTGGCACTCACCGCGCCTCCCCGGCGGCAAGCGCCGGCAATTGCCAGCTGGAACGCAGACGCCGGTACTCGGCCTGCGGCAACAACACGAACACCGGATGATCCTGCGGCTTCAGCCAGGCCAGCAGCGACTGCATCGCCGCAGGCGTCATCGCGGTGCAACCGGCGGTGGACGCGGTGGGTGATTTCCACAGGTGGGCAAAAATGCAGCTGCCCGCCTGTGGTTTCGCGTCGGGGTTGTGTTCGATCACGAAGCCCTGGCGATAACGCTGGTCGCCATCGAAGTGCAGGTCGCGGCGCATCGGCTCGCTGGCGCCTTTCACCGCCGCGGCGCCCACCACCTTGGCGTCGACGATGCGGTTGTATTGCGGCGAGGCGCTGACATCGACGCACCAGTCGTTGGCGCCCAGCGCGCGATACGGCATGGCGGTGTCAGCATGGGCCGCGTAGCCGAAGGCCTCGCCAATGCGGAACACACCGGCCGGACTGCGGTTGTCGCCCTCGCGCTTCACCGGGCCATTGCTTTGCGGCGCATGCAATCCAAGCCCCCAGCCCGCGCCGTTCTTGCCGATCGTCACTGGCGTGGCGCTTTTCACCGTCTGCCAATGGCCGTGCTCTCGTTCGAAGGTGTGCAACACGCCGTGGTCGGCGTTCCAGTCGGCGGTGGTCACCACGATCATCTGGCGGGCGTCGTGCCAGGGGACGCTCGACGTGCCGGCATGACCCGCACCGATGAGGGCGAACGCAAGAACGGCCGGCAAGGAAAAGTGGCGCATGGATTACGGCGACCTCGCACGGAAGAACCCCTCTCCCCTCGGCGACCTTTTGGAAGTCCCCTTGCGGGTGAGAGGGGCAGGGGTGAGGGTTCGGGCGGAGCGGAATGTGAGGACTTGCCGAACCCTCTCCCCAACCCCTCTCCCGGAGGGAGAGGGGCTCAAGCGGAGGGCTCGCGGGGCTGTATGGCCAGCCAAATCAAGGCTCCAGCATCAACTGGATGCGGTCGAGGTTGGCCAGCAGTTGGGCATGGCGATCGTCGTGGCCTTCGCACAGCAGGACGAACAGGCCATCGAGCAGGTGCTGCAGCGCCGATTGGTACAGCAGCGGCTGGATGTACGGCAGCTCGTCGTGCGCCGACACCACCAGCGCGATGTCGGCAAGCGTTCGCAGCGGGTTGGCGGTGTGCCGCGTCACCGTGATCACCTGGCCACGGCGTTCGCGGAAATAGCGTGCGATCTTGCACAGCGCCGGATGGTTGCCGTGCTCGGAGAACACCAGCAGCACGTCGCCCGCGCTGGCGGCGGACACGTTGGCGGTCATCCGCGCGGTGTCGAAGTTGTGCACGGTGAGGATGCCCAGCAGCGACAATTTCAGCGCAAAGCCGCGGGCGTAGATGTCGTCCTCGCCCAGGCCGATGATGAACACCTTGCCGTTCTGGCCGGCCTGGCCGATGGCGGCGGCGACGGCCTCGATGGTCTGGGCCGGATTGATCAGGCGGGTGGCCTCCTCCGCCTCCGACTTGCGCCGCCACAGGTTGCCGGCAAACACGCCGGCCGATTCGCCATCGGCCGACGCGGCATGTTCGGGCGCATCGCCATTGTCGGCGCGGGCATTGGCCTCGCCCACGGAATACTTCAGGTCGGGATAGCCCTTGTAGCCCAGCTTCTGGGTGAACTTCACCACGCTGGACTGGCTGATGCCCAGGGCGTTGGCCAGTTGCTGCGAGGAGTAATCGCGCAGCAGCTGCGCGTTCTCCAGGATGAAGTCGGCGATACGCCGCTCCACCGCCGACATCCGGTCGCGCTCGGAGCGGATTTTGACCAGCGGCGACATCAGGCTTCGATCTCCTCCAATCCCCTGATCTCGCGAATGCCCAGGCCGGGCGCGTCCGTCACCGAGATCTCCGATTCGTTGAAGATTACCCCACCGTCGACCGGGTTGAACTGGGACAGCGACGGCCCGTCCAGGTCGATCTTGGTGATCACGCTGGACTTGGCCACCGCCACGTGCACGGCGGCGGCCACGCTGATGCTGCTTTCCAGCATGCAGCCGATCATGCATTCCACGCCGTACATCGCGGCGATGTCGGCGATCTTCACCGCGTTGGAGATGCCGCCGGTTTTCATCAGCTTGATGTTGATGATGTCGGCCGCGCGCAGGCGGATCAGCTCGATCACCTCCATCGGGCCGAACACGCTTTCGTCGGCCATCACCGGCGTGTGCACGCGCTCGGTGACGTAGCGCATGCCGGCCAGCTCGCGCGCCTTCACCGGCTGCTCGATCAACTCCAGCATGATGCCGGCGTCCTCCAGCGACTGCAGCGCATACACCGCCT
>Ga0134125_10010199_pt1 | contig 10555 bp, 12 predicted proteins | sample KB31751_FD_96464 | JGI IMG/M metagenome (GOLD analysis project Ga0134125, IMG submission 96464) | Terrestrial soil microbial communities with excess Nitrogen fertilizer from Kellogg Biological Station, Michigan, USA - KB3-175-1 | ecosystem: Environmental > Terrestrial > Soil > Unclassified ... | reverse complement strand
GGGCGATTGGGGCGAGCTCCGCGCTTGTTGGAACCAGGGATGCTGGTCCGAGGTGTGGTTCAAGACCAGGTCCGCCAGGACCCGGATGCCGCGGCTGTGCGCCTCGTCCAGCAGCTCGCGAAAGTCCTCCAGGTTGCCGTACATCGGATCGATCGAGCGGAAATCGGCGATGTCGTAGCCGTCGTCGCGCAGCGGCGAGGGATAGAACGGCAGCAGCCACAAACAATCCACCCCCAGCCATTGCAGGTAGTCGAGCTTGTCGATCAGGCCGCGAAAGTCGCCGATGCCGTCGCCATTCCAATCGGAAAAGGCGCGCACCGGGATCTCATAAAAAACCGCGTTCTTGAACCAGAGCGGCGTGGGCGGCGGCAAGGGAGAGGGCATAGGCTGGCTCAGGAGATGGCGGCGCCCGCCGGCCGCCGGCGCGGCAGGCTTACCCGGAAGGTGGTGCCCTCGCCGGGGCGGCTGTCTACATCAATCGTACCCTGGTGCAACTCGATCACGGAACGGGCGAAGTACAGCCCCAACCCGGTTCCGAACTCGCGCGCGCTGAGCGGGTTCTGGATGCGCGTGAACTTCTGGAAGAGGGCGGGCAGCTTGTCAGGCGGAATGCCGACGCCGTTGTCGCGAATCTCCACCGTCACCTGTTCCGCCCCGGCCGCGAGCTTCACCGCGATGGCGCCGCCTTCGGGCGTGTACTTGACCGCGTTGTCGAGCAGGTTGAGGAACACCTCGCGCAGCCGCACCGGGTCGCCATAGATCACCGCCCCGTCCCCCGCCCGTTCCCCGCCCGCCGGCTCCATTTGCAGCGTCTGCTGGTACCGCGCCGCCCGCGGCTGGAACTCCACCACCAGCGTTTGCAGCACCTCTTCCAGATTCACCGGCTCGGAACGGAGTTGCAAGCTGCCCTGCTCCAGCCGGCTGACGTTGAGCAGATCGTTGACCAGGGCGATCAGGCGTTCGTTCGACTCGTTGGCGCGGCGCACGTACGTCTGCTGCTCCGGGTTGAGCGGCCCCAGCACCCCCTCCAGCAGCAGCGCCAGCACGCCCTTGACCCCCGACATCGGCGTCCGCAGCTGGTGGCTGGCGATGCTGATGAACTCGTTCTTCATCCGGTCCACTTCGCGTTCCTGGCTGGCGTCGCTGAAGACCACGATGCAGCCGGTCACGCCGCCATGCTCGTCCTGCACCGGTGCCGCGCTCACCGTCACCGGCAGCCGGCTCTTGTCCCGCCGCACCAGGCTTAGGTCGCGCAAAAAGCGGAACGTCCGCCCCTGCGCCATCGCCTGCCGCACCGGATCGACCGCCGCCGCCACCGTAAATCCCGGGCGCTCCTCCGCCAGCTCGATCACCTCCGGGTAGGGGCGCCGCAGCGCGTCGCCGGCCGCGATCCCGGTCAGCGCCGCCGCGGCGCGGTTGAACTCGATGATCCGCCCGTCGCCATCCACCGCGAACACCCCATCGCCGATGCTGCCCAGCAGCGTCTCGGTCTTCGCCCGCCCGCTCTCCACCTCGCGGTTGTACCGCTGGTAGTAGCGGAAGGCCGCCCGCAGCAGCAGCCCGGTGGCCACCGCCAGCACGAAGATGATCACCGCGATCAAGGCCAGCTTGTCGTAAAACACCTTGAAGACGTAAAACCCGAACCGCACCGGACGCACCACCAGCAGCGCCTCGGCCTCCTCGGGCAGCGGGGCGTAGGTGATGTCGTGGCTCTCGAGTTGGATGGCGGTGACGAACTCGCCGCTGCCGGCATGGCCCGCCAGCGCATCTTCGGTGGCGGCCAGGGTCCCGGCCTGCTGCGGCGTGAAGGGCCCGTTCGGCGGCGCGCTCACCACCTGCCGGCTCCCGTCCACCAGATACAAAAACTGGTCCGGACCGGTGCTGATGTGCCGCACCCAGTCGCTTACCGTGGCCACCGGCAGCGCGCCCGCCAGCACGCCGGTGCCCTGCCCGCCCGGCGCCGCCGGGTTGGGAAACGTTACCGGCACCGCGAACACCAGCCGTGAGGGCAGCCGCGGGGTGGCCGCCAGTCTGGGCGAAGTTCCCGACTGCCCCACCAACGCCTGGCGGAACCAGGCGGGCAGGCCCGACGTGGAGAGGTCCGGCGTCAGGGCCACGTCCGCCGGCGCCGACGCCTGCAACCCGCCATAGCCGTCGTAGAGGCTCAGGGCCAGAAACTCCGGCCGCCGCCGGTGCAATCGCGCCAGGCTGGCCGCCGCGCTGCGCTGATCCGCGGCCAGCGCCGCCGCCGCCCGCCGCTGGGCCCGCGTCGGCGGGGGTGGGGGCGGCGTCTCGGGAGGCGCCGCCGCCGGCGCGGAGGGGGCTTTCCCGCTCGCCGCGGCCGGGGGATGCGCCGCGAGTTCTTCCGCCGCCTTGGTATTCGCCGCCGCCAACGCCGCGCTCGACGCCAATGCCCGCTGCAGCGAGTTCTCGTCGGCCGCCCCCGCCAGCGCCTCGCGCTCGGTGCGGAAGTTGGCCCGCAGCAGCGACACCGCGAAGTCCCGCACCTGCCGGTCGGCGCTGGCCGCGTCCGCCTTCGAGCCCCGGATGCTGGTGGCCACGATGTAATAGGTCAGCAGCAGGATCGGAACAAAGGTGAGGATGACGAAGATCGCGGTGGAGCGCAGCGCCGAAGCCGTCAGCCAGCGCAGCAGCGCCTCCACCCGCGCCGAAACCGCGTTGCGGAAGGCGGCCCACATGGCTCAGTTCCCCGCGGCCGCCGGCCCCTCCGCGCGCAGCTCCCGGCACTCCGGGCAGCGCAGACGCACCCGGAAGGTGCGCGTCCAAGGGTCGGAAAAGTCTCCGTCCAGCTGCAGCGCCAGGGCGTTGCCGCACACCGCGCAGCGGTAATCGCGCGGATATCCCAGCAAGGAGGCCAGCGCCGCGGCATCGCCCTGCGCGGCATCCACCGTCAGCCGGAAGCTCGCAATCGGGCGCCGGCCACTGTTGGCCTCCAGCAGTTGCCGCACCCGCGCCACCACGTCCGCCGGCGCCACCTCCGATTTCACCAGGTAGTCGGTCGCCCCCAGCCGCGCCGCCTGGTGCTTGTCCATGTGCTGGCTCAGGTTGGTGAACAGCACCACCGGCGTGCCGACAAAGCGCTTATCCGCCCGCAGCGCCTTCAGCACCTCCAGCCCGCTCAGGTCGGGCAGCATCACGTCCAGCAGGATCAGCTGCGGCGGCGCCTGCTGCGCGCTGCGCAGCGCCTCCCGCCCGGTCCCCGCCTGGTTCACCACGAAGCCCTCATGCTCGAGGCGCCGCGCGTAGGTGTCGCGGATCAGATCTTCGTCCTCGACGATCAGGATGGGACGCGTGGTATCCATGGCGGCTATCTCCGCGCTCCCTTGTGGGCCGCGGTGTAGGCCTCGACCTCCGCCCGGAAGGCGGCGGATGCCTTCGCCGCCCACGGCCCTTGCGGCACCGCCCGCTCGCCGATCCGCGCCACCGGTTGAATCTCCCGCGTGGAGGACGTAATAAAAATCTCCTCCGCCGCTTCCAGGTCTTCCATCCGCAGCGCCGCCTCTTCGCAGCGCAGCCCGTGCCGCGCCCCGCTCTCCAGCAGCACCTTGCGGCTGATGCCCGCCAGCGCCCCCGAATCCAGCGGCGGCGTGCGCAGCACCCCGCCCCGCGCCGCGAATACGTTGGCCGAGGTGCACTCCGCCACCTCGCCCCGCTCGTTGAGCAGCAGCACGTCGTCGAAGCCGGCGGCGTTGGCTTCCTCCACCAGCACCAGGTTGTGCGCCCAGGTCAGCGTTTTGGTCCCCGCCAGCGGCGCCTGGGCATGGCGCCCGTGGGGCTGCACCCGCAGCGCCGCCGTCTCGCCCCAGCTGCGCAGCGAGCGGGTGAAGATCAGCAGGTCGGTGGCCCGCTGGCCGGGCGCGTCCAGCAGCCCGCCGCGGTTCCGGATCAGGTAGATCCGCGCCACCGCCTCCTGCGCGCGGTTGCTCTCGATCAGCGCCGCGAACCCGCGCTCCACCTCCGGCCACAGGCCGTCGAGATCGACGTGCAGGCGCGCGCCGTCGAGGCACAGCCGCTCCCAGTGCGCTTCCAGCGCGAACGGCACGCCCTGGTAAATGCGCAGCGTGCTGAACAGGCCCCAGCCCGTCAGCAGGCCGGTTTGAAAGGGGGAGAGGTGAACTTCGCCGCTCGGCTCCAGCCCGCCGTTCCGCCAAGCCAAGCCGTGTACCGCGGGAGAGACCGCCGAAGGAGTTGCGCTCACGTTGCTTTGCACCTGCTTTTAGTGTAATCGCCCCCGCCGCCGGCGGCGAGCGCGGGCGGCAAAGCCGGAAAACCGCGCCCGAAAATTTACGTCAGCGCCAGATCGTCTTGCCGCAGAAACTCCCGCATCACCGGGTCGCTCGATGCTTCCATCTCCTCCCGCGTCCCAAAAAATTGGACCCTCCCCTCGTGCAGCATCACCAGCCGGTCGGCCAGCTTGCGCGCCAGTTGGGTATCGTGCGTCACCACCACGCTGGTCAGCTTGACTTGCCGCTTCACCCGCTCGATCAGGTCGCCGATGATCTGCGACATCAGCGGGTCCACCATGGTGGTCGGCTCGTCGTAGAGAATCGCCTGCGGCCGCGCCGCCAGCGCGCGCGCAATCGCCACCGCCCGCTTCATCCCGGTGGAGAGGCCCGCCGGGTACAGGTCGCGCTCCGCCCGCAGGTCGAGCATGTCGAGCAGCCCGTTGACCACGGTTTCGATCTCCGCCTCGGTCTCGTGCTCCCGCTCGCGCAGCGGGAAGGCCACGTTCTCCCCCACCGTGAGCGAATCGAACAGCGCCCCCGACTGGAAGACCATCGTGACCTTCTTGTGCATCTCGGTGAGCGTGGCCTCGTCGAAGTCCGCGAGATCGTCGCCATCCACGATGACCCGTCCCTCGTCCGGGCGCAGGAAGCCCATCATCAGCTTGAGCGTCACCGACTTGCCCACGCCGCTGCGACCCATGATGCACAGGGTTTCGCCCCGCGCCACCTCGAAGCTCACTTCGTGCAGCACCTCGCGCTCGCCGAAGCTCTTGGTGACCCGCTCGAACTGGAAGAAGGGCGCCCCCATCTACCCGACCAGCAGCAGATTGCTGTACATCTGGAGCGTCGAGGGTTCGTCGCTCCAGCGCCGGTCCACGTCCTCGGGCGCGCCCGCCGCGATCACATCCTCGAACACCTCTTCCGCATGCTCGTCGTCGTTCGACAGCAGCGTGAAAATTCCCTCCCAGTCCACCCGCAGCGTGACCGCCGCGGCACGGCCCTCATACCAGCGCCGTAGGACGAAGTAGGGATCGCCGCCGGTTTCTTCCAACCCCGCCGTCTCGCCCCCGCCGCCGCCGAAATCGGCCGCGCCCAGGTAAATGAGACAGAGATCCTCCGGCTCCGCGGTTCCGAGCCGCAGACGGAACAAGGGGTTCTGGCACATGCCGCTGATTACGAACACGCTGCCGGGCTGGGGCGCATGGCCATTGGGGCGGAGATTGGGCAAGGGGACGCGCACGCGTTTAGTATATGCGCGCCCCGCCCGGTTCCGCCGGCCGGCCGCCAGCCCGTCCTACTGCACCCGCACCGGACGGCTGAGGGTGATCGTCATCGGCGTTCCAGCCGGCAGATCCAGCGCGCCGCCGTTATGGTTCGAGAGCACGACCCCCAAGCCGGCGCCCACCAGGCCGCCAATGCCCGCGCCCTTGCCGCCACCCGCCAGCGCCCCGATGATCGCGCCCACCGCGCCACCCGCGGCCGCCGTGCCGACCGTACTGCGCGTCTGCGAGCGCTCCACCCCGCCCTCATTGGTGGCCGACGGACGCCCGGTAATCGCCCCGCCGACGCCGCTGTTGCTGTCCACATTGGTCAGGTCCGCTCGCAGCGGCAGGCTCTGTCCGTCGGGCAGGCGCAGGCGCTCGAAGTTGAGCTGGAGCTGCGAGTTCCCCGAAATCCCGCCGCTCCGCTGCACGCCCTCCACCGTGCCTTGCACGATGCTGCCCTGCGGCACCAACAGGGTTTGCCCATCGCGCGAGTACACCGGCGCGCTCACCGTCGCGGTAAAGCGGTCGCCCTGCTCGCTGCTGCGCGTGCTCAGCGTGTTGTTCAGTTGCAGGTCCAGCGCCGTGCCCGCCGGCAGCACCCCGGCGGAACGAATATCGGCGCGCCGCGAAGGCTGCGCCGCGCCGTAGCCGCCAGCCTGATAATTCCCGCTATCGCGTTGGTAGTTCCGATCCCGCCGCGCGGAGGCGTCGTCGGTGCGTCCGTTGTATCCATCGTCGTAGCCGGCCTCGTAACCGGTGCGGAAGTCCATGCGGAACGTCTGCGGATCCACATTGTACGCGTCGGAGTTGGCCGCAATGGTCGCATCCTTGTACGCGTCGTGATCGCGGAAATCGTACTGCGCCTGACCGCGCGAGTCGTTTACCCCGTCGCGAAACCCGGCGTTGTAGCCCATCTGCCGGATTTGCCGGATCTGCCGGTCCACGTTGGTTTGATCCTGGTTGTTTTGGTCCTGGCTCTGATAAGCCTGATTTTGCCGCGCGGCCAACGGCGCCGCCATGGAAAACGCCGCCACCCCCAGCCCCGCCCAGAGCACTACCGCTGCCTGTACTCGCATACGCACCCTCCCCTATTGTTCCTTCGGATGCCACCCGAGATGATGCGTTTGTCCCGTCAGCTGCATGGAAACCATTGCCACGATTGCCGTACGGCGGTCCGGGCCTCCTCGGCGCTGACCGTTTCCACCGCCGCGTACGCCGCGTACCGCAACTCGACGGCATAGGAAGTCAGCGCTACAACGGCCGCGCCGCCTTCAGCAACTTGCCCAAATCATGGGTACGCGGCACGTCGGCTTCGAGGTGGATCAGCAAGGCCTTTAGGGCGCGCTCGGCGCACTGCTGCGCTTGGAAAGCCGTGGTGGCGGCCAAACCCGGCAATCGGCTCTGCATCAAGAGCGCCGCTGCTAGCGCCTCCTCCGCCGATGCCAGCCATTGCACGGCATTCAGCGCCTCGGTCACCGCGGCGCCTCGTACGCCAATCTACCCTCGCGCAAGGCTGGCCCGATTACCCCATAGCGGTTGCCGATCGCAGCCGCGGCCTCCGCTTCTGAGATGACCAAAATATCCATCGCCATGTCCACGCCCAAAAGATGGATGCGCATTCTACCAGCCGCTTCCCGCCAGTTCGGCACCTCAGACGGCATGATCACCAGCAGATCCAAATCGCTATCCCGGTGAAGCTCGCCACGCGCGGCGGAGCCGAAGACGATGATGCGGCTGGGGTGGGCGAACTCCACCAGGCGATGGACCACGTCGGCAATCTTCTCCGGAGTTACATCGCTGGGCGCCGGTGGTTGGGAAGCGGGGATCACGGCGGTTCGATCCGGGAGGTTGGGGTGAGTGGAGGGATTCGAACCCTCGGCCACTGGAGCCACAATCCAGCGCTCTACCAAGCTGAGCTACACTCACCGTGTCGCGGAAAGGTTCGGAGACCGGCGCCTGTGGCCCAGCGGGCAGTCCCGCGGCGTCTTTCCGAAATCCGTCACTACTAGAGTGCCCGACTCGCCCGCTGGCGTCAACCGCCGGATGGCGGGCCTCGGCCCGCTGCGCTTGCCTGCGCTGCCGCTATGGGCGACCATGAGACTTGACTATGCCCGGGAACCCGGCAACGCCCGACGCTCGCGCTCCGGCTTGGGCGGTGACGCCCGAGAAGGTGGCTGCCGTGGTCGAGCGTCTGGCCGAGTGCGCCCGCCCCAGCCGCATCATCGTCTTCGGATCCGCGGCCACCGGCAACCTGCACCGCGACAGCGACCTCGATCTGCTGGTGATTATGCCGCATGAGGTCCCCAACTGGCGCGACGAGTCCGTGCGCCTGCGCCGGCATGTGCGCGACATCTTCATGGCCATGGACATCCTGGTGATCTCCGAAGCCGAGGCCGCCGCCGCCATTGGCAACCGCTACGGCGTCCTGGGCGAGGCGCTGCGGACCGGCAAGCTGGCCTACGAGGCGAAACGGTGACCGAGGCCTTAAGACCGGAGCAGTGGATAACCCTGGCCGAAAAGGATCTCGCCATGGGTGTCTTAGCCAGCTCATCTTCCGAATTGGCCGCCGGCATTGGCTTCCAGGCCCAACAATGCGCCGAACGCGCGCTCAAGGCGCTGCTGATCCACATCGGCGCCGACCTGCCCCGCACCCACGACCTGCAAGAGAAGCTCAGCGCCCTACGCATCGCCGGCGTCCTCGTACCGCCCGAGTTCGACGCCCTCGACGCGCTGTCTCCCTTCGCGGTAGAGCTGCGGTACGCCGCCCCAGACACCGTCTCCATTGACGAGGCGCGCCACGCTCTCGCGCTTGCCCGGCAAGCTTTGGACTGGGTCAAAGCCAAAATTGGTGCCGTGCCGTAATCGCACCGCCTTAAGCCGGCCTTCAGTTTCGCCGGGCCACCATGGACGTGTGTTCTTGGGAGGGAACGAAGATGACCACCCCTATGCGCCGGTGTTTTGCGGCATGTCTCGCGGTTTGCGGCTGCCTGCTGCTCGCCGCTCTGGCCTCGGGGCAGCAGGCCCCGGGCTACCACCTGCTGCACAAGGTTTCCTTGCCTGCCGCCCCCGGCGGTGGCGAGTACTTCGACTACCTCTATTTTGATCCGGGCTCGCGCCGCCTGTTCGTTTCCCAAGGCACCGCGTTCCACGTGCTCGACGGCGACTCGCTCAAGATCCTGGGCACGGTGACGGGCCTGAAGCGGGATCACGGTGTCGCCGTGGTACCCGCGCTCAACCGCGGCTTCATCAGCGACGGCGATGCCGCCGAAGTCGCCGTGTTCGACCTGAAGACGTTCCAGATTACCCGCCGCATCCCCACCGCCAAGGACTCGGATGGCATCCTGTACGACCCGGTCAGCAAGCGCGTCTTTTGCTTCGAGGGCGATCCCAATAGTGTCTCCATCATCGATCCCGCTTCCGAAAAGGTGCTGAAGACGCTGCCCCTGGGCGGCTCCCCGGAACAGGCTGTCGCCGACGGCAAGGGGATGATCTACGACAACCTCGCGGACAAGGGCGAGGTCGTCGCCATCAACGCCGCCACCATGCGGGTAGTCTCCCGCTGGCCGGTGGCGCCCGCCGGCGAGCCCACCGCCATGGCGATGGACCGCGCCCACCGCCGTCTGTTCATCGCCGGCCGCAAACCCGCCTCCATGATCGTCATGAACGCGGACACCGGCAAGCTCGTCGGGCCCGCCTACCCCATCGGCGCGCGCGTGGACAGCTGCACCTTCGACGCCGGCACCGCGCTCGCCGCCTGCTCCACCGGCGACGGTACCATCCACATCCTGCACGAAGACTCGCCCAACCGGTTCCATATCGTCCAAACGGTCAAGACGGAAGCGGGCGCCAAGACGATGACCTTCGATCCCGAGACCCACCGCCTCTTCGTGGATACCGCCGACTTCGCCACCCCCGCGGCCACCGCCGCCCAACCGCACCCCCGCGCCGCCGCCAAACCGGGCACCCTCCACGTTTTGGTCTACGGCCGCTGAAATCTTGAGCCGACGCAGGGGAAGCCCCGGCAAAGCGCCGCGCGGGCCTGCATAATGAACCCACGGCCGCGGCGTGCAAAGAGCAAAGAGTTCAGCTATGAAGTATTCCCTTCTCTTGTCGGCATTACTGGCCTGCGCCGCTCCCCTGTTGCCGGCACAGTCGCCGGCATGCGGGCCGCACGCCACCCCCAATTCGCTCCTGATCACCGCTCCCACCCTGGCCCGGCACCTCCACGATCCCGGCCTGGTCGTGCTGGCGGTGGGAGACGGCAACCACAAGGGCTACGACGCGGGACACATTCCCGGCGCACTGCCGCTTGACGCCACCACCCTGTGGGTAAAAAGCCGGCTTTCGGTGGAACTCCCGACCGCTCCCGCGCTGGCCCGGGTCATGACCCGCCTGGGGATCACGCCCCAGTCGCGCATCGTGCTCTACCCCAGCGAAGCGGGCGACACCCGCGTCAGCCGCACCTACTGGACGCTGGACGCCATCGGGCTCGGCCGCCGCACCTCCATTCTGGACGGCGGCCTGCCCGCCTGGGCTGCCGCCGGAGAGCCGCTCGAACGCAGGGCCAACTCCCCCGCGCGTACCGCCCCCTTCCCGCCGTGCTTGCAGTTGGATGGCTTCGCCGACGCCGCCTACGTCCAAAGCCGCCTCCACCAGCCCGGCACGGTGATCGTGGACGCGCGCGAGGCCATGGACTACAGCGGCGCCATGGAGATGATGGGCCGCCGCGGGCACATCCCCGGCGCGGTCAACATCCCCGAGCCCAGCCTGATCGCCAACGGCCGCTACCTCCCACTCGACGAGTTGCGCGCCAAATTCGCCGCCGCCGGCATCAAGCAGGGCGATACGGTGGTGAGCTACTGCCACATCGGCCTGATGGCCACCGAAGTCTACGTCGCCGCCCGCCTGCTCGGCTACCCCGCCAAAATGTACGACGGCTCCTTCGAGGACTGGGCCGCGCACAAAGGCTCCCCGGTCGAAACCTCGGCTGCGCACTGATCGCCGGGGCGGTCACGTTTGATGGGCGCGGGCCCCAGCACGGCT
>Ga0134125_10010198_pt1 | contig 10555 bp, 15 predicted proteins | sample KB31751_FD_96464 | JGI IMG/M metagenome (GOLD analysis project Ga0134125, IMG submission 96464) | Terrestrial soil microbial communities with excess Nitrogen fertilizer from Kellogg Biological Station, Michigan, USA - KB3-175-1 | ecosystem: Environmental > Terrestrial > Soil > Unclassified ... | reverse complement strand
GTCGTTGCGAAACGGGATGTTTCGCATCGCGCTCGACAATGGCCACTCCACGATCGGGTATACGGCCGGCAAGATGCGGCGCTACCGCATTCGCATCCTGCCAGGTGATCGGGTCAAGGTGGAGCTTTCACCGTATGACCTGAACCGCGGCCGCATCGTGTACCGGATCCGATAGATCGCAACCACGCCGGCCGGGCACACGCCCGGCCGGTCTGGTTTCCGCATCGTCGGGCTCGCCGGCGCCTCCGCCGCCCGATGTTACCTAGGCGCCTTTGAACTCCTGGATGGTGTTGCCCCCGTCCACCACGATCGACCGGCCGGTGATGTACCGCGCGCCGTCGGACGCCAGGAACGCCACCAGCTCGGCCACCTCATCCGGTGTTCCGGGCCTGCCCACCGGCGTGTTTCGGCCGCCCTCGATCTCCTCGGGCGACGACGACCCGGTCTCGATCCAGCCCGGCGCCACCGAGTTGACCGTCACCCCGTGCGGCCCGGTCTCGATCGCGAGCGCGCGCGTGAGCCCGTCCATCGCGCCCTTGCCGGCGCTGTAGCCAGAGTTGCCCGGGTAGCTGACGACCGGGCCGGTCACCGACGACACGTTCACCACCCGGCCGTAGCCGCGCTCGACCATCCCGGGCAGCACCGCGCGCGTGGTCGCAACCGCCGTCTTCAGGTTGACCGCGATGTCGCGATCCCACTGGGCCTCGGTCATCTCGATGAACGGCAACAGCTCACTCTCCTCGCCCACCTGGGCGATGCCGGCGTTGTTGACCAGCACGTCCACCCGGCCGAACCGCTCCACCACCGCCGCCGCCAGCGCTGCGGCCGGTGCGAACCCCGTCAGATCGGCGATGAACGACGCCGCCTCGATGCCGTCACGCTGCAACTCGGCCCGCCGCTCGTGGATCCGCTCGGTGGTCGAGGTGATCGCAACCGCCGCGCCGCGCTCGCCCAGCAGCCGCGCGGTCGCGAACCCGATCCCGCTCGGCGACCCGGCGCCCGTCACCAGCGCCGTCCGCCCGGCCAGCGGTCCCTCAGCCACCGGTCGCCCCGATCAGATCGTCCACGGCCTCTGCGAACACCTCGGTGTGGCGATCGACGTCGGCTTCGACCGTGTCCGGGCACATCAGCGCCATGTTGTGGAAGGGCGTGATCAGCACGCCCCGGTTCATCAGATAGACGTGCATGTAGGCGTCCAGCTCGCCGTCGTGCGCGGCCGCCGACTCGCCGCCGGTGCGCGGCGGCTGCGGGCAGAACCGGTACTCCGCCCGCGCGCCCAGCTGGACGATGTTCCAGGGCACGCGCCGGCTGTCCAGCACCTCCTGCACGCCCGCCGTGAACCGCTCCGCCAGCGGCACCATCCGCGCGAACGCCTGCTCGGTCAGCACCTCGCCCAGCGTCGCCCGCGCGGCCGCCAGCGACAGCGCATTCCCGGCCAGCGTACCGCCCACGCCGCCCACATCCTCGAGGTCGACGTCGGCCGCAAGGATCCGGTCGGCCAGGTCGCGCCGCATGCCGTAGGCACCGATCGGCACGCCGCCCGCCAGGGACTTCCCGACCGTCAGGATGTCCGGATCGAGACCGTGCTCGGCCGTGTAGCCGCCCGGGCCGGTGCTCATCGTGTGTGTCTCGTCGATGATCAGCAGCGTCCCCGTCTCGTTCGTGATGCGGCGCAGCTGCTCGTGGTACCCCGGCTCAGGCAGCACGATGCCGATGTTGGTCAGCGCCGGCTCGGCCAGCACCGCCGCCACGTCGCCCGGCTCGAGCGCCGCCCACAGCGCGTCGACGTCGTTGAACTCGATCACCTTCGTCGTCTCGACCGGGTCGACGGCCGGGCCCACGTTCCCGGGCCGCGACCGCGGCACGCCGTCGTCCAGCCAGATCACCGACTCATCGACTGTGCCGTGATAGCAGCCGTTGAAGACCAGCACCTTGGGCCGCCCCGTCAGCGTGCGCGCCATCCGCAGCACCCACCGGTTGGCATCGGTCGCCGTCAGCGCGAACTGCCAGGCGTCCAGCCCGAACCGCCGCACCAGCTCCTTGCCCACCCACGCCGCATCTTCGGTCGGCATCATCCCGGTCGTCCCCCGCCGGATCTGGCGCTCGACCGCGCGCGCCGTCGCCTCGGGGGCATGGCCCGCCATCGCGCCGGTGTCGCCCAGGCAGAAATCGACGAACGTGTGGCCGTCCACGTCGGTGATTGAGGCGCCGCGCGCCGCGGCCATGAACAACGGGAAGCCGCCCGCCCACATCGTCATCCAGCTCATCGGCACCCCGCCCAGCAGCGTCTGCGAGGTCTCGGCGTACAGCTCGCGCGACCGCGGGTGCTGCTCCGCGAAGCGGGCCCGCTCGCGCTCCAGCAGCCGCCCCAGCCGGGCGCGATCGATCTCGACGTCCGCAGGCGCACTCATGGCGCCACGCTACCGCAGCTTCACCCCGGCATGCAGCGGGGATCCGAGACGAGACGACCCAGCAGCTCGGATAGCTCGTCCAGCTCCTGGTCGCTGAAGTGGTCGGTGAACATGCGCCCGATGTCCTCGTGGTGCGTGCGCGACGCCTCCCTCAGCTTCTCGTACCCGGCGTCGGTCAGCACCGCGTAGGTGACCCGCGCATCCGAATCGCAGGCTCGCTTGCAGACCCAGCCGGCCCGCTCCAGTCCCTCCAGCAGGCGCGTGATCCCCGACGCCGTCAGCAGCACCCGGTCGGCCAGGTCGACGCGCCGCAGCGCCCCTCCCGGAGCGTTTTCCAGGTTCACCATCACGTCGTAGTCGTTCAGCGTGATGCCGTGCTCCGCGATCAGCTGCGCGTTCATCGCACGCGTCAGCTCGGCGTGGCTGCGGAGTAGCCCCAGCCATGCGGAAAGAACTTGCGGACTCAATACTTGACGGCTCAATGTTCTCCTGCTAGATTGTTGTTAGCTCAAGTATACACCGGTTTGGAAGGAGCCACCATGAGCACTGTTGAGATTGCACCCACGACCATCCCGGTCGGCAGCTACACCGTCGACCCCGCCCACTCGTCCTTCGAGTTCGGCGTCCGCCACATGAAGATTTCCACCGTGCGCGGCCGCTTCCTGGATTTCCAGGCCACGCTCGAGGGCGGCGAGCAGCCCCGCATCGAGGGCAGCATCGAGACCGCAAGCGCGGTCACGTATGACGAGACCCGCGACGGGCACCTCAAGTCGCCCGACTTCTTCGACGTCGAGCGCTACCCGCAGGCGACCTTCACGGGCAAGCTGGTCGCACCCGACCGCGTCGAGGGCGAGCTGACCCTGAAGGGCGTCAGCCGGCCGGTCACGCTGTCGGCCAAGGTCAACGGCCCCGACCAGGATCCCTGGGGCAACGAGCGGGTCGGCATCGACCTCGAGGGCGAGATCAACCGCCAGGAGCACGGCGTCACCTGGAATGCCCCGCTGCCGGGCGGCGGCGCGCTGCTCGACGACACCGTCAAGCTCACCGCCAGCCTGTCGTTCGTGAAGGGGGCGTAACACCATGCGCGTGCTGACCATCTCGGGCAGCCTGCGGCCGGACTCACTGAACACCCTGCTCCTCCGCGCGGCGGAGGAGCAGGCACCGGCCGGCGTCCAGCTCGTGCGCTTTACCGAGCTGGCCGCCATCCCGCCGTTCCACGGCGAGCGCTCCGACCCCGGCGAGCGGCCGGCGCCGGTGCGCGAGCTGAGCGAGCAGATCGAGGCGGCCGATGCGCTGCTGATCGCGACACCCGAGTACAACGGCTCGATCCCGGGCGTGCTCAAGAACGCCCTGGACTGGGTCTCCACACCGTTCCCCGACAACGTGCTGCGCGGCAAGCCGGTCGCGGTGATCGGCGCCAGCACCGGCGGTTACGGCGGCATGTGGGCGCAGGCCGAGCTGCGCAAGGTGCTGGGCCTGAGCGGTGCCCGCGTGGTAAACGGCGACCTTTCGCTGGCCCGCGCGCACGAGCACTTCGACGAGGCGGGCACGCTGGCCGCGCCGCACGACACGCGTTTGTCGGAGGTGCTCGACGCGTTGCTGGTGGAGGTGCAGCCCCTCGCCGCCTGACGGTAGACTGGGTGCATGGAGACGGTGCGCTTCACCAGGATGGCCGATGGCACGGCTGAGGACTACGCGCTGCTCGACCACTACGAAGAGCAGTACATGACCGGCCTGCCCGACCGCCTGATGGAGTCGCTGGAGAAGCTGCGCGCGTCGTTTGCCGGCTACCAGGTGTCCCGCTACCAGCACTCGCTGCAGTCGGCCACGCGGGCGCTGCGCGACGGCCGTGACGAGGAGTACGTGGTGGCGGCCCTGCTGCACGACATCGGCGACGAGCTTGCGCCCTGGACGCACGGCGAGATGGTGGCGGCGATCCTGAAGCCGTACGTGCGGCCGGAAGTGTGCTGGGTGGTCAAGCACCACGGCCTGTTCCAGCTGTACTACCGCGCCCACCATTCAGGCGGCGACCGCAACGCCCGCGACCGCTACATCGACCACCCCTGGTACGCGGCCTGCGCCGAGTTCTGCGAGCTCTACGACCAGAACTGCTTCGACCCCGCCTACGAGGCGCTGCCGGCCGACCACTTCCGGCCGATGGTCGAGCGTGTGTTTTCCCAGGTGCGCTACCTCGATCTGCTTGAAGAGGCCTAGACCTCCGGCCCGTAGCTGAGCTCACCCGGCCGCGTCAGCCAGGTCAGCGCCAGCAGCTCCAGCCATCCCTCCCGCACCATCGGGTCGTCCGATGCCAGCTGCAGCGCCCTGCTCGCGGTCGACCAGGTAGATGCACATACCCCGCCAGCGCTGGTCCGGGCGATCGTGGAAGGGCCCGGCGGCTGCCATCACGCCGTCGTCGCGCCGCGCTTGCAGGAACGCGAGGTGCTGCTCCTGGAGGGCATCGACGGCAGCCTCGTCCAGCTGGGGCGGATCGGCCGGGCGCATCAGCAGCACCAGCGTATGGGCGTCCATCTGGGGCTCAGCCACCTCGGCCGTCCTGGTCCGCGTCGAGCCTCTGGGCCAGCATGAAGGTGTTGCCGTCCAGGTCGTAGAAGGTCGCCAACCTGACCATGCCCTCGATCTCACGAGTGTCCCCGTCGAAGCGCACGCCGTTTCGCTCGAGATGCCCGCGTGCAGCCGCGATGTCGGTCACGCCGAACGTGAGCGTGGCGCCGCCCTGCGGGGTGACCGTCTCCTCTTGGCCGATGCCGAGGTTGACGCCGGGAATCGGCGTGCGCAGCTCGCACCATCCCCAGTCGGCCAGGGTGTAGATCGGTTCGAAGCCGAGCAGCTCCTGGAACCAGCTGCGGGAGCGCTCCATGTCGGAGACACCAATCGCCGCCGTCATGTGGCCGGCGTAGCCGATCGGCCCGGTCTGCTGGGCGGTGGATGTCTGATCGAGGCTCACGGTGCCCTCCCCTGCTCGGTGGCGTATAGACCGGTTTTTATACTAGAATCACTTTCATGTCAAACGCGCCGCCGCCACTTCCCCGGCTGTTTCACCACCGCTGGTCGGTGCCCGTGCTGGCCGAGCTCGGCCGTGGCAGCGGCGACCGGTTCGTGAACCTCTCCCGACGCCTCGGCATCGGCCGCGAATCGCTGAGGCGCACGCTGCACTGGCTGGTCGATCAGGGGCTGGTGGCACGCAACCCCGGCTACGGCCATCCGCTGCGCCCCGAGTACGTGCTGACCGCGCGCGGCGCCGAGCTAGCGCCCGCCTGCAGCCAGCTGATGTTCGCTCTGGATGCCCTGCGGGCCGAACACATCGGGCTGAACAAGTGGTCGATGCCGATCGTCGCGGCCCTCGACGACCTCGGCGACGGCCGCTTCAGCCAGCTGCGCGACCGGCTGCCGCCGATCAGCCCGCGGGCGCTGACACTGGCGCTGAAGGCGTTGTCGGACGCCGGCCTGGTGGAGCGGCGCGTGGTCGACGGCTTCCCGCCCAGCACCCTCTACCGGCTGTCGCGGCGGGCACGTCCGATCCGCCCACCGCTGCGCCGCATGGCCGTCGCCTGAGCAGGAGTACCTCCCGTCCGCGGGCTCCAACACGGACGGGAGGCTGGTACTCCTGAGGGCCGCCGAGACGGAGAGGCAGACTGCTCGGCCGCGACCCCCACACCTGTTGTAGCACCTCGTGACAGATTCGCCCACGGTCCAGTGCAATCTCTTACAAAGTGCAAACGGATCAGAGCAGGCGCGGAGGCGTCACAGAACGCGTAGAAGAACCACCACCACAATGATGATCACGATCAGTCCGACGATACCGATTCCCGTACCCAGAGCCAGAAGTGGAGCAGCAAGTATTGGTGTCATGGCCCTGAGGTTCCCGCGTGACGCAGCACCCAAACCGGCCGGTGCGCGTTTGCTGCCCGCGATCATCGGGCATGCATGCGGCGATGACCCTAACGGGCGAGTCTCTCGACGTTTACCTGACCGAAATAGGACGCCATCGACTGCTCGACAAGCACGAGGAGCGCCAGCTGGCGCGCCTCGTCGAAGCGGGCGACGACGGCGCGCGGCGCCGCATGATCGAATCCAACCTGCGCCTGGTGGTGTCGATCGCCAAGCACTTCCGCGGACACGGGGTGCCTCTGACCGACCTGATCCAGGACGGCACCGTCGGGTTGATCCGGGCCGTCGACAAGTTCGACTGGCGGCGTGATCTCAAGTTCTCGACGTACGCCACCTGGTGGATCCGCCAGGCCGTCCAGCGCAGTGTCCACAACCACGGCCGGCCGATCCGGGTGCCGGTGCACACGGCTGAGCGGGTAGTCAAGCTGCGGCGCACGCGGGCGACGCTGGAGGTGCGGCTGGGACGTGCTCCCACCGACCGTGAGCTGGCCGAGGCCATGCACGTACCGGTGCGGCGGATCGCACAGCTGGCGGCGATCGACCACGTCACCAGCGCGGCGGAGAGCATCGACGAAGGAGAGGCCTCGCGCTGGGCCGGGCCCGAGCGGGCCGAGGACGAGGTGATGACGACCGAGCTGCGCGAACGCCTGCGCGATGCCCTGCGCCATCTCAGCGAGCGGCAGCGCACGGTGCTCGAGCTGCGGTTCGGGCTGAACGACGGTGAGCCGCGAACGGTCGAGGCGATCAGTCAGGTGATGGACGTGTCGCGGCAGCGGATCGGCCAGATCGAGCGGGACGCGCTGGATACGCTGCGCGGCCTGGACGCGATCGTGCCCTGGGGCGACCAGGCCGCCTGACGTCTCCGGCGCGGCCTACGAGGCGAGCACAGCGGGGTCGTCCATGACCTCGCCCATCGCGTCCAGCGCCGACCGCAGCAGGCGCGACACGTGCATCTGGCTGACGCCGATCTGAGCGGCGATCTCGGCCTGGGTGAGGTCGTGCAGGAACCGCAGGCGCACGATCTCGCGCTCGCGCGCCGGCAGATGCCGCATCGCGCGTGCAACCTGATCACGGTCGCGGACGGACTCAAAGCCGGACTCCTCGACCATCAGCGCCGCCACCGGCCGGGCATCGTCGTCGCGGTCGTCGCCACCCTGTTCGGACAGGGGCTCGGCGATGTAGGCACGCTGAACGGCCAGCGCTTCCTGGATCTCGTCGTAGGTGCGCCCAGTGGCCTCAGCCAGTTCCTCGACGGTGGGCTTGCGGCCGAGCTTGTGGCCGAGCTGCTCCGATACGACGGCCAGCGAGCGGCTCAGCTCCTGGAGCGGACGGGGCACGCGCACGGCCCAGCCCCGGTCACGGAAGAGGTGCATGATCTCGCCCTCGATCGTGCGGGCGGCGTACGCCTGAAGCGGCACGCCTCGGGCGGGGTCGTACCGGTCGACGGCCTGGATCAGGCCCAGGTAGCCGCTCTGGAGCACGTCGTCGTGCGCCATGCCGCGCCGTGCGAACCGGCGGGCGATCGCACGAGCCAACCCCGAGTAGCGCAGAATCAGTGCCTCTCTGGCCGAGTCGTCGCCCTTCTCACGGTGGGCCATGACTAGCTCGCGGTCGGTTCGGGGATCGTTGGTCGGCATCGCTCTCCTCGGCTCGCAAACGCGCCCGACAAATCCGGCGCACCCTCTAGGTGTGCGGACCGCTCACGGCTGAAACATCCATCCACGGCTTCGCCGTGACCCTTCCGTCGCGCTTCCGCGACGTGCCAGCTTCCTCACGACCTGTGACGATGTCATGACGAGGTCTCGTCGGGGGCCGAGTCGGGCTCAGAGCCCTCTTGGCAGCGATTTCGCATTGTTGAGCCAAGAGCCTGTTACGCCCACCGTGACAGGTGTGGCGCGCCGGTCACGAAGCGCTGTCGCGGGCTGAAGCGGGCTCTGAGGCAGGCCCGGCCCGCGCTGGCGCCGTCTCGCCGTCTCTGCTAGCGCTCAGACCACGTCCAGCTGCGGCCGTACGAACCGCAGCTCAAGCCGGTCGTCGACGCGCTCGGGCGAGAGCTCCGCCAGGAGCCTCCCCATCGCGGCGAGCTGCCCGGGGGCCGCCCGGATCCGTGCCGTCAGCACTCCCGGCTCCGCCGCCAGGCCCAGCTCAACCGCACCCGTGCAGGCGCCGAGCGCCTGGGCCAGGCTGGCTCGTGCGCGCTCGGCCCGAAGCGGGGTGAAACCGGCAGCCGCCGCCATCGCCATCGTCACGTGCCCGGCGATCGCCGCTGCCGAACTCCCGTTTGCGGCACGCAGAGTCACGGTACTCTCACCAGTAGATGTCAACGCAGGCCCCTCCCATGGCGACACTGACCGTCCCGTCCCAACCGGCGTACCTGATCGTCTGCCGGCAGGCGCTGATCGGCGCTGTGGCCGACCTGGCCATCACCGACGACCAGCTCGACGATCTCAAGCTGTTGCTCTCCGAGGCCTGTTCCAACGCAATTGTGCACGGGTACGACAACGATCCGGATGGCGTGATCGAGATCGAGTTTCGCACGTCGCCGTACGAGATCGAGGTTGCCGTCAGCGACAACGGCCGTGGATTCCCCGGCGGCCGGCTTCCCGACCAGCCCGGCTTCGGCCTGTCGCTGCTGCACGAGCTGAGCACCCGGCACCGCATCGATCCCCAGCGCCCCGAGGGCGGGGCACGGGTCAGCTTCGCGCGCTCGATCAACCGCTAGGCGCATCGTCCTCACCCTCATCTGCGATCTCGGCCATCGCCGCCCGCAGCAGTCGCGACACGTGCATCTGCGAGATGCCCAGGCGCTCCGCGATCTCCCGCTGCGACAGCTCCAGCCCGAACCGGAGCACCAGCACCACTCGGCTACGCCGGTCGAGCCGGTCCAGCCGCGTCCCCAGCTCCAGCCGGCGCTCCACCGCCTCCAGCGTCTCGTCGGTCTCTCCGAACCGCTCCGGCTCGATCTCGTCCAGCGACACCGGCCTCGCCGCCATGCTCGCGCGCAGCGCATCCAGCACGGCCTCCTCGTCCAGCTTCGCCCGCTCCGCGATCTCGGCCACCGTCGGGCTGCGTCCGTGCTCCGACGTCAGCCGATCGACCGCCGCCACCACTGCACGCTCGTTCTCGGCCACCGATCGCGGCACCCGCACCGGCGCGGACTGCTGCCGCACGCACGCCAGCATCTCGCCCATCACGAACTGCGCCGCATACCCGCCGAAGGGCGTGCCGTGCTCCGCGTCGAACGTCGCCGCCGCCCGCAGCAGCCCGACCACGCCGGCCTGCTCCAGGTCGGAGCGCGGCACCCGCCCCTGGAACCGCGTCGCCATCGAGGACACCAGTGGGCGCATCGCCTCCACCAGCTCCTCGGCCGCTGCGTCGTCGCCCCGCGCCACCCGCCCGGCCAGCAGCTCTGCCGGCTCAGACATCGACTCGCAACCTCACCCCTCCGGCGTCGAGCTCCGTTTCCGACACCAACACCGCCAGCATCCCCAGGTGTTGCTCGAGCCACGCCTGGTCGACCTCGCTGATGAACACCTCCAGCGATCCCGGCTCCGCCCGGAACTCCGCCCCGCGCTCATCGCGGCGGTGCTGCACCACCAGCTCGATGGCCATCGCCAGGTCATCGATCTGCTCGAGCGAGAGCCCCGCGCGTGACCCCATCACCAGCGCCAGCGGGCCCAGCACGGCCACCTGCGGTGCCGCCGCCGAGAGCCGCGTCCGCACGGCTGGAGTTCGCTGTTCCACGATCGCAGGGTAGATCGATCCCCGCCGTCCCGCCCGTCAGCGTTTCTCCGACATCCCCAGCGGGTATCGTGCTCGTATGGGCCCGCACGCCGAGGACTCGCACGGATCGGCTCGACGGCCGTGAACGGCGGCCGCGTGGAGCTGCAGCTTTCCGTGCCCGCTACCGCTGACAACGTCCCGCTGCTGCGCCACGCCATGGCCGGGTTCCTGGAAGGCCAGTCGGTCACCGGCGAGAGCGCCGCCGACGTGCTGCTGGCCGTCACCGAGGCCTGCACCAACGTCGTCCAGCACGCGTACCGGTCCGACCTCGCGGCGGTCGATCGGCACATCGAGCTCGCCGCCGAGTGCATGGACTCGATCCTCGAGGTAGCTGTGCGCGATCTCGGCCGCGGCTTCGCGCCGCGCGTGGACAGCCCCGGGCTGGGCCTGGGACTGCCGGTCATCGCCGCGCTCACGCGGACGGTGGAGATCCGGCCGCTGACGCCGCATGG
>Ga0134125_10010197_pt1 | contig 10556 bp, 6 predicted proteins | sample KB31751_FD_96464 | JGI IMG/M metagenome (GOLD analysis project Ga0134125, IMG submission 96464) | Terrestrial soil microbial communities with excess Nitrogen fertilizer from Kellogg Biological Station, Michigan, USA - KB3-175-1 | ecosystem: Environmental > Terrestrial > Soil > Unclassified ... | reverse complement strand
GGCCACGGAACGCCCCGTCCGCTGCGCAGGGCCGTGCACGATGATCATCTTCGGCGCCAGCGGCGATCTCACGCACCGCAAGCTCATGCCGGCCATCTCGAACCTTGCCCATGACCAGTTGCTCGACCCGGGGTTCAGGGTGATCGGCGTGAGCAGCGGCGCCATGACCGACGACGCCTTTCGCGCGGACATGGACAAGGCGATCGCGACGTCCGATGAGACCGTGCAGACCGACAAGGAAAGCCGGGCGAAGTTCCTGCAGCGCGTGTCCTACATTGGCGGCGATCTGCGCGACGGTGGAACATATGCCAAGGTGAAGGAAAAGCTGGAATCCATGGAGGGATCGAATGCCCGGGGCGGCGGCCGCCTGTTCTATCTTGCCATCCCGCCCAGTGTCTACCCGGATGTCGTGCGTCACCTGGCCGAGAGCGGACTCGCGCCACGCGAGAAGGACAGTAGCCGCCGCTGGGCACGCGTGATCATCGAGAAGCCATTCGGCCACGACCTGGAGAGCGCGCACGCGCTGAACTCGCTGGTGCGGAGCGCGTTCGCCGAGAAGCAGATCTACCGGATCGACCATTATCTGGGCAAGGAGACGGTGCAGAATCTGCTCGTGCACCGCTTTGCCAATTCCATCTTCGAGCCGATCTGGAATCGCGATCACGTTCATCACGTGCAGATCACCGCCGCGGAAACCGTGGGGGTGGAGCATCGCGCGAAGTACTACGAGGAAGCGGGTGTGATTCGCGACATGTTCCAGAATCACCTGCTGCAGCTGCTCGCGCTGACCGCCATGGAACCGCCCAATACGTTCAGCGCGGACGCGGTGCGCAACGAGAAGGTGAAAGTCATTGAAGCGATCCGTGACTTCACGCCGGCGCAGGCCCGCAGTGCGCTGGCCCTCGGCCAGTATGGACCCGGTGCGATGGACGGCAAGCCGGTTCCGGGATATCGCCAGGAGGCAGGCGTGAATCCGGCGTCGCGTACGCCAACCTTCGCTGCGCTGCGCCTCGACATCCAGAACTGGCGCTGGCAGGGTGTGCCATTCTTCCTGCGCTCCGGCAAGCGGATGGCTCGGCACGTGACCGAGATCGCCGTGCAATTCCGCCGGCCGCCACACACGCTCTTCAAGCTCAGCGGATCCGAGCAGCTCGATCCCAACGTGCTGGCCTTTCGCATTCAGCCGGAGGAAGGGATCTCGCTGCGCTTCGAGGTCAAGGCGCCCGGCGTGGACATTCGCGTCACGCCCGTGCGCATGATCTTCACCTATGCGGACGCGTTTGGACGGAGTGGTGAGTACACGGCCTACGAGACGCTGATTCTCGACTGCATGCAGGGTGATGCCACGCTCTTCGACCGCGCGGACTCCGTGGAGGAGGCGTGGCGCCTCGTGGACCCGCTCGTGGAAGCCACGATGGACGAATCGGAGGACTTCCCGAACTACGCGGCCGGATCATGGGGACCTGCGTGTGCCGATGAGCTCATCGGACGCGAGACCGCTGTGTGGCGCACCCCGTGACCCACATGTCCGAGGCGCTCAAGCGCTCTGCCGCGCACGCGGCGGTGGAGCGCCTGACATCGGGCATGGTCGTGGGACTCGGCACCGGTACCACATCAGCGTTCGCCATCGAGGAAATCGGACGCCGCATCCGCTCCGGCGTGCTGCGCGACATCGCCGGCGTGCCCACGTCGAATGCGTCGCATCATCTGGCGCTCGCGCACGGAATTCCGCTGGTGACGCTCGAGTCCCATCCGATAGTCGACATCACCATTGATGGCGCGGATGAAGTGGATCCATCCGGACGCATCATCAAGGGCGCCGGCGGCGCGCTGCTGCGCGAGAAGATCGTCGCGACGCGGTCCAGACGCTGGCTCGTAGTCGTTGACCCGGCCAAGCTCGTTCCACTGCTCGGTACGAAGGCGCCGCTGCCCATCGAGGTGGTGCGCTTTGGCTGGGCCGGACACCTGGCGGCGCTGCGCGCACTCGGGGCGAAGGCGGAGCGGCGGCACAAGGATGGCGAGTCGCCCTACGTGACTGACGAAGGGAACTACCTCATCGATGCGGGCTTTCCGTCCGGCATCAATGAGCCGGAAACGCTGGCGCGCGAACTGCGCTCCTGGCCTGGTGTAGTGGAGACCGGGCTGTTTCTCGGCCTGCAGCCGGAGGTCATCGTGGGGGAACAGCGGGAATGAGGGCCAGGGGATGGCGGCCGGACCCTCTCTCATCGTCTGGCCGCTATTCCCGCTGTTCCCCCACGATGACTTCGAAGTTGGTCCCCTCCCACCGGTTCCCCTGCACCCAGCGGAAGGTGAACACGACGCGGCTCCCCGAAGGAAGCCGGGACGTCGGCAGATCCGCCACGTGGATGTCCAGGCCGGTGTCGCGCGTGTCCAGGTCCACGAAGGTCGTCCAGTCGTCCGCGGTCCAGCGCACGGTGGCCTCTTCGAGTACTTCGAGGCGCAGCACCTTGCCCTGCGGAATGCTGCGCCGCATGAGGTTGAACTTCCAGGACGAGTATGGAGAGGTCGTGGCCTGCATGATGTAGCGCTGCGTCGTTTGCGCGGGGGTATCGAACACCTTGCCGTCCGAAAGAGAGCGGCAAAGCTTGAGATATTCCGCATGCGCCCAGACAAGCGGCATGGCCGATCCAGCAGGCCGGCCGGGAATCAGCTCGGCCGCTTCGATCGGCTCGCCGTCCCACACCTGTTCGGGAATCAGCCCGCTGCCGTTGGCCGACTGCTCCATCACACGGAGCAGCGCCAGCGCGTCCTTCTTCCGTCCCGCGGCCAGCTCGTAGTGAGCGCGTTCGCCCGTGAGCAGTGGCCAGCATCGCCCGATTCCACCGCCGTCGTACGGGCGGCCATCAGCGTACTCTCCGTAGCGATCGCCTTCATAGCGCCGCCACCCCGGTCCGTACGGCAGCGTGCGCTTGAGGACCGCGTCCATGGCATGCACCGTATCCACGATGCGCGGATCATTTGGCGCGCGCAGCCCGAACCGTACCAGCGCCAGTGCGTCCGGACTCACGGCCTGTCCTTCATGATCGTGGCGTTCGGTGATGCCCATCTTGATCGGGACGAATCCGGACTGCGGTGAGGGCGCGGCGGGCAGACTCGTCGGCGCGATGCGCACGTAGTATCCGTTCACGCCAAGGTCGTGCGCAGTTGGCGTCCCCGTCACGTACGTCCACCGCTCGATGTCATCGTTCCAGCCATCGGCCGTCTCACGCAGATGATGCGCGATCTCCGCCGCATCGTGCAGCTCGGCCAGGTCCGCCGCCACGAGCAACGCCGCGATTTCGGCCGCCAGCGTGAACGGCGAAAGGCCCGCATTCTCCTCCCAGCGGTCCTGCGCCGTAGCGGGCCCATTGCGCACGATGAACGATGCGGCGCGCCGCACCATGGGCCAGAGCCGCGCGAGCTCATCAGGGCCCAGCGCGTCGGCGCGACGCAGCAGGTCCACGAGCAGAATGGGGAACGCCGTTTCATCCATCTGCACCGCGTTCCAGTACGGTGTCCCGTCGAGCCACATGTTCTGCGGCCAGTGGCCATCAGCGTCCTGCGTGACGCACAGATAGTGCAGCACGCGCTGCGCATCGGCTGTGGCGCCCACGGCCAGCAGTCCTCCCGCGGCCTCGACGAGGTCGCGCGGCCAGACCAGGTGATAGCCACCGAGATCGTTGTCCCCCTTGCTGAACCCCCAGGGGATGGACAGGCTCGCAATGATGCCCGAGGCAAAGTTCTTGGACTCGTGCACGCGCAGCACGGTTGTGCTCGTCCGGCGAATTTCCGGATCGCCCGGCATGCTCTCGTCCTTCACGGTGAGCGACCGCTGCCAGTCCTGCCATCCGTGCACATACACGCTGCGGGCATGCTCGAATCCTTCATTCAACGCCGCAACGGCCTTGTACCCGGCCTTCACGCTGTCGGTGCCAAAGCCCAGGGCGACGACGAACTGTCCGCCGGCCGCGGCGAGATCCACCTCGCCGGTCAGCGCGACGTTGCCGTTCTCCGCGCGCTCCCACGTCTGCTCCAGGCGGCGATGATCCGCGAGTTCCCGCCAGCCGTCCGACATTCCCGCGAAGCCCACCGAGCGCGCCAGCCACGGCACGGAACACGCCAGCGCGAGCGCGGCACCGTCACGCTCGGCGAACAGCAGCGGAATTCCCTTGTAGTCACCGACCCATGCGGTATTGCCGGCGCCGTGATTATGGAGGTGCGGCGAGAGCAGGACGTACACGTGGTAGTTCTCGATCGTGCCGAGGAGCGGCGTGAAGCGCGTGTCCTGCATCACCGTGTCGTGACGGCTCGAGGTGAGCACTCGCTTCTCGATCCGGTACCGGCCGTGTACGCAGGTGTTGGTGATGCGATACGCCGGCACGCCGCGCGCGAGCGACGCGATCTCATGCGTGGTGTGCCGCTTCTCCTCGGAGAAGAACTCGTGGCCGTCGGTGACGATGAGCCCCAGGTCGCGCGTACACGCGAGGTCCACATCGGGATAGTAGATCTCGTTGAAAATGCCGTGACTGAGCGTGAACCAGACGCGGCTCATCGCCGCCGACGCGGTACCCACACCCGTCTTCGCGCTGGACGTCCAGCGCGCAGGAATGCCGGGCCATCCCGGCGCATGCGAGTCAGCGGTGGTCATGACGATCTGCGAGGAGTAGTACCGATGAGACTGTCCGGGAACGATACGCGGACAGCACGCTGCACATGCAACCTGCTCCAATCGGCACCGTCGCGCTACTCCACGCCTGTGCGCGCCGCACGCCGCAGGGCAGCCCGATCAGGCCCCATGGGCATGACGCGAGCCGGCCCGGGCGGCACAAGGTATGCCCCCTGAGAGAGCGCAATACCCCGCGCGACCGCGCAGCGGACCCACGGAGGCTGGACCCCGACATCCGTTGTGCGCCGCCGCGCCGGGGAAATCACGGGAGGCACCCTATGGAGATGTCAATCACGCATGCGCATACGGGACAGGTGCGCACCGCATCCGGTATCTGCTTCCTTGCTGGAATCTGGCTGATCATTTCGGCCTCGGTGTATACCGGGCTGCATGCGTCGGCCGCCGGATGGAACAGCATCATTGTCGGCATCATCGTCGCGATCTTCGCGGCCATCCACTTCTACACGCCGCGGTCCACCGCGGGACTGAGCTGGCTCAACCTGCTGCTCGGCATCTGGATGATCATCTCACCGTGGATCTACGGCTACACGGCGGAGCGCGGCGCGTTCTGGAACAGCATCATCCTGGGCATCATCGTCGTGATCTTCGCATTCTGGAGTGCAGTCACGACGCGACCCACAGAACCGCCGAGCGTGGTGCCACGGGTGTAGCTGACCGTCGCGCGGCTCACCTTGCCAAGCCGCCGCGGAGTTGTTCGATTGGCGCGTATCAGTTGCCATCGACATCCCGAGCGGAGAGCGAGCAATGAGTCGTGTGCGAACGAGGCGCGTTGTGAGTGTCGTGCTGAGCGCGGTGGTTGCCGCGGCGGCAGCGACACCACAACGCGCTTTCGCGTTCCAGGCGGTATCCCCGGACAGCGGCCGGGACTCCACGGGCGCGGCGATCTTCCGGAACATCGGTCCATCCGTCGCGGGCGGCCGCGTCAGTCAGGTCGTTGGAATCGCCGGCGATCCCGATACCTACTACGTGGGCGCGGCGGCCGGCGGCGTGTGGAAGACGACCAACGGCGGCATGACGTGGAAGGACGTGTTCGCGCGCCAGCCGGTGGCCTCCATTGGCGCCATCGCGCTGGCGCCATCCAATCCGAATCTGGTGTGGGTGGGCACCGGCGAGGCGAACATCCGCAATGACGTCATCAGCGGACACGGCATCTATCTGTCGGGCGATGCCGGCGCGTCGTGGCGCTTCATGGGGCTGGCCGACGCCGGTCAGATCTCGCGCATCATCGTGGACCCCCACAATCCGGACCGCGTGTTCGTCGCCGTGCTCGGCAACGCGTGGAAGCCCACGGCGGATCGCGGCGTATATCGCACCGACGATGGCGGCAGGACCTGGAAGAAGGTGCTGTTCGTCAACGACACAACGGGCGCCTCGGATATCGTCATGCAGCCCGGCAATCCAAGCGTCCTGTTCGCGGCCATGTGGCAGGTTCGGCGCTTGCCGTGGGAACTCGACAACGGCGGGGCGGGCAGCGCCATCTATCGCTCGACCGATGGGGGCGACTCCTGGAGCCGGCTCACGACGGGGCTGCCCGATGGGCCGTACGGGCGAATCGTCCTCGACATCGCGCCCAGCAACCCCACACACGTGTACGCGCTCATTGAAGCGAAGAAGGGACTGCTCTGGGAATCGCACGATCTGGGCGACCACTGGAGCGCCGTGAGCGACAATCATGCGCTCGACGTGCGACCGTTCTACTTCTCGCGCATCAATGTGGCGCCGGATGACGATCGCCGCATCTACTTTTCGTCCTTCCAGCTGATGGAGTCGGACGACGGCGGCAAGACGGCTCGCGCCATTGATGCACGCATCCACCCCGATCATCACACCCTCTGGATCGATCCACGGAATCCCTCGCGCATGATCCAGGGGAACGACGGCGGCGTATTTCTCAGTACGGATCGGGGACGGAGCTGGCGCTTTCTGAACAATCTGCCCATCGGCCAGTTCTACATGGTGGCCGCCGACAGCCGGAGGCCGTACTACCTGTGCGGCGGGCTGCAGGACAACAACGCGTGGTGTGGTCCGTCGAACACGTTCAGCGGGGAAGGGCAGAACGGCGCGGAGTGGTACACGGTCACGGGAGGCGACGGCGAATACGCGGTACCCGCGCCCAGCGACAGCAACATCGTCTACGTCGATGCCCAGAACGGCTACATCACGCGCGTGGACCTCAAGACGGGCGTCTCGAAATTCATTCGCCCGACGCTCGAGGACGTGTCGCAGCAGCCGCCGTCGGCGCTCACGTACCGCTTCAACTGGACATCGCCCATCGCCGTATCGCCAACCAGCGCGGACGAAGTGTTCATTGGCGGGAACGTGCTGTTCAAGAGCGTGGATGGCGGAGCCCACTGGAGCGTCATCAGCCCGGACGTGACGCACAACGACAAGAGCCGGCAGAAGACGAGCGGCGGGCCGATCGAATACGACATCAGCGGCGCCGAGACGTACAACACGATCCTGTCCATCACGCTTGCGCCGACGGACACGAACGTGATCTGGCTCGGCACCGATGATGGCAACGTGGAAGTCACACGCGACGGCGGCAAGTCGTGGAAGAACGTGCGGCCGACGGCGAAGGGGCTGCCCCCGGAGGGACGCGTGTATCAGGTGGGCGTCTCGCCATTTGACGCGGGCACCGCGTACGTCACACTCGACTATCACATGTTCGGTGACGATCGGCCGTTCGTCTTCAGAACGACGAACTACGGCGCCTCGTGGACCAGCATCGCGGCGGGATTGCCGGCCACCGCGAGCGCGCACGTGGTGCGTGAGGATCCGGGCGATCGGAACTTTCTCCTGCTGGGAACGGACGCCGGACTCTGGTACTCGCGCGATGACGGAGCGCACTGGGAATCGCTTGCGAAGGAGTTCCCCACGGCGCCCGTGTTCGACGTGTCCTTCGTCCGGAATACGCGCGCGCTGGCCGTCGCCACGCACGGCCGCGGGCTCTTCGTGCTGGATGATGTGACGCCGCTCGAGATGCTCACGGATGCGGTGGCGAAGGAGGCGCTGCACGTCTTCCCGGTGGAGGCGGCCACGTCATGGCACGAGAGCAGTGTGGCGGGATCACCGGCATCGGAGTCACGCGTGCCGAACCCGCCTCCGGGCGCGGTGATCGCGTATTCGTTGAGCAAGGCGCTCACGGCGACCCCGGACGAGAAGGCACGGCACGCCTCGCCGGTGCGCATCGACATCACGAATGCAACAGGCGACACCGTGTACACCGGCTACGGCGCGTCGAAGCAGGGCGTGAACCGGTTCACCTGGCGTCTGCGCTATTCGGGCGGGCCGCGTCCGGCGTTCGAGCCACCTCCCCCGCCCAGTGAGGAAATGGCTGAAATGGGTGGGGGGGAGCCCCTGGGGCCACTGGTGGTGCCGGGGACGTACACCGTGACCGTGATCGCGGCCGGGACGCGCGCCACGGCGCCGGTGGTGGTCCGCGCCGACCCGCGCCTTCCGTTCGACACGGCGGCGGCACTGGCCCAACTGCGAGCTGGACTGTCGCTGCGAGATGATGTCGCCAGCACGACGCGGATGCTGAACGGCCTGCACAGTCTGCGGACGCAAGTCGCGAATCTCGAGCAGACCGTGCGCGCGGCATCGCTGAACGGAACGTCGCCGGACACGAGCGCGCTCCCCGCCGCGCGTGCGCTGGACGACAAGGTCAAGGCGCTCATGGACACCGTGTACGATCCGCGAGTGCAGCGGAACGCGCCCGAGGACGACATCCACTACCTGCAGCGTTTCTACGATCAATTGCAGGGCCTGGGTTTCGCGCTGTTCTTCTCGTATGACGAGGCGCCGAACGCCATCACGCAGCGGAGGATGGCGGCGTTGCACGAGGAGCTGCAGGGCTATCTGGCGCGCTATCAGGCGTTGCTGCACACGGACGTGCCGGCATTCAATACGCTGGCGGGCCAGCACGGAATGGGCGGCGTGATCGCGCGGTAGCCAGTGGCGGGGCTTACGGGAATGGAGCTCGCGATCCATTCCCGGTTCCTCCCGGAACAAACTTTGTCACATAAAGTACTTGACAGATAGCTCGTCTCATCCCATCGTACGCTCATGCCCGCTGCCCGAACGCCGGATTCGCCCGCGCTGCACGTGCGCGCCATGGACAACTTGCGGTTCATCCGCGAGACCATGGAGCACGCTTCCCGCTTCACCGCCATCTCGGGCTGGGGGCAGGTCGGAGTCGGTGCAACCGCCATCGCGGCCGGCGCGCTGGCCATGCGGCAGCCTGCCACCGCTCGCTGGATCGCCGTGTGGGGTACGGAAGCCGCCGTGGCCATTGGCATTGGCGTGGGAGCCAGCGCCTGGAAATCGCGCGCCGCGGGCCTCCCGCTGTTCTCGGCGCCACTCCGCAAGTTCGTCCTTGGTTTCGCGCCTCCGGTGGCGGCCGGTGCCGTCCTGACGGTGGCGCATCTGCGACTGGAGCTGACCGCACTCCTGCCGGGCATCTGGCTCCTGCTCTATGGCGCCGGAACGATGGCGGGTGGCACCTTCTCCGTGCGACCGGTGCCCATCATGGGTGCCTGCTTCATGGTGCTCGGCGCGGTCGCGCTCCTGGCGCCTGCGCCGTGGTCTCCGTGGCTGCTGATCGCCGGCTTCGGCGGACTCCACCTGGTGTTTGGAGCGATCATAGGGTGGTGGTACGGTGGCTGACTCCGGAGCCGCGCGCCGCCGCCGCACAGGCGAGAATCCTACGACCGGCGATCCACAGACGCCGCCTCACCGGCGTCACGCCCCGGGGCTCGTGGAACTCGATTCGCTCATTCACCACCGGATGCGCCTGGGGATCGTGAGCGCGCTCGCGGCCGATGCGTCCTTGTCGTTCAATGAGCTCAAGGCCCTGCTGCACACGACCGATGGCAATCTGAGCGTGCATGCGCGCAAGCTCGAGGAAGCCCAGTACATCACGTGCACCAAGCGCTTCGAAGCGCGCCGGCCGCACACCGAATACCGGCTCACCGCGACCGGCCGGCGTGCACTGCAGCGTTATCTCGATCACATGGAAGCGATCATCGATGTCACCCGGCTCGGTATGGACCGCTGAGCGCGCCCTCTTTTTTTTCACCCAATACTTTATGTCGCCAAGTTCTTTGAGCAACTCCGTGAAGCCGCTGCCGAACACGCTCCACATCGCGATCATCATGGATGGCAACGGGCGGTGGGCCACGGCGCGCGGGCTGCCGCGCTCCGCGGGACATCGCCAGGGCGCCGAAGCCGTCCGACAGGTCGTGGAGGCCGCACCCACGCTCGGCGTCCACACCCTCACGCTCTACGCCTTCAGCTCCGACAACTGGAACCGGCCACCCCGCGAGGTCGGCGCGCTCATGCGACTGTTCCGCGCATACCTGCGCTCCGAAAGCGCGCGGCTCGCCGAGCGCGGTGTGCGGCTCAGCGTCATCGGGCGACGTGACCGGCTCACGCTGCCACTTCGCGTCGAGATCGAGCGCGCCGAGCGTCGCACCGCCGGAGGATCGGTCCTGCACTTGCGCCTCGCGATTGACTACTCGGCACGCGATGCGCTCGTGCGCGCAGCCACCGCCCTCACGACGCGGGCGCCACTGTCACCGCATGCACGGGCGCGCGCACGCGACTCGCTGACCCGCGAAGAATTCGCGCGCCTGCTCGCCGCCGCCTACGCGGCGGATGCGGGTGCTGTGGGTCACGCTTCGGCTGCGCCCGATGTCGATCTCATGATTCGTACCGGCGGAGAACATCGGCTCAGCGATTTTCTCCTCTGGGAATGCGCCTATGCGGAGCTATACTTCACCGACCGCATGTGGCCCGAGTTCACGGCGGCGAGCCTGGCCGCCGCCGTCACCGAATTCCACCATCGCGTCCGGCGCTTCGGCGCGCT
>Ga0134125_10010195_pt1 | contig 10557 bp, 7 predicted proteins | sample KB31751_FD_96464 | JGI IMG/M metagenome (GOLD analysis project Ga0134125, IMG submission 96464) | Terrestrial soil microbial communities with excess Nitrogen fertilizer from Kellogg Biological Station, Michigan, USA - KB3-175-1 | ecosystem: Environmental > Terrestrial > Soil > Unclassified ... | reverse complement strand
GAATACGGAGTTACACAAGAAAACATTATACAATGGACACAAATATGCAGGGAAACGAAATTAGATATCTCTGCAGTCGGTAGCGATCTGCTTGAATACGGTAATCTTAAATCTGCTTATTATTCAATACATGCAAAGGTGCAGTCATTAAAATCTGAAGCACAAGACTTGGACAGAAAAAATGACGAACATAGAAAAATGATAGGCACAATAACTAACATAATAATTGGTATAATGCAAGACGATGTACAACAGTTCAAACAAGCAATTCAAAACATATTTCATACGGCTGAAGATGGGTTAAATTGTTCAACCAATTCCTCTATTAAAAAAATGCAAAATACTGAACAGCAATTAGTAAATACAGGTGAGAGAGCCAAAGGAATAGTCCAATCTCTTGAACTTGAACTCAATAAGCAATTAGATATGTTTCACAAGATTGGTAGTTCGGCTGAGTTCTCCCCACTTATTAAAGCAGCACGAGGTCAGTCCGTGGATCCTGATGAACTTAAACTTCCTATAATTAGAGCAATAGATATTATGATCTCTAAATTGAATAGCATAGCAAGTAGTGTTACGAAGAATAAGCTTGAACAGGCCAGAGACAGTTTACAATCCGAATGCTTGATATTTAGTTAATTACATTCGCTATATTGTAGTGAAAATTGTGACCATTTGACAATTACACCAAAGGCGGCTTATATTTTCAGCATCTTGCATTTAATTTCAAATTGTGCGCTCAGCATATTTATTTATTTAAAGAATCAACATCAAAGTGTAACACCCTTTGAAACCTATTCTAAAAATGCTGTCAAATCCCGTCAAATGTTAGCTATTTTGATATTCTTTACAATGCTAAAGCCTGTTTCCAAATACTGCATCATGTATGATATATTTCAATATGTAGTCCCCAATCGGAAATGTATTTGTCTGAGTCATACTTATTGTCAGAATTAATTCCTTATTTTTGTGATGAGAGATTACAGTAGTAATGTAAGATCTTAAAAACCGGTAACTACATTTACAGCTTTGTCTGAAATCAAGAGATCGGCTGTAAAATTCATTAAATTAAGTGATTAAATTTGTTTATATGAAAAGCCTAATAGTTCCACCTAGAGAGAAATCTTTTCACCGGGTTTAAATGTATTAGAGTTGTGGGTTTCTAGGATCCAAGGCCGTTTACTGATCCAGGAACTACGAAAGTACAAGACTTGAGTAGAATGTACCACTAATCTGTTTTGTGGCAAGGCTTTGCGCATGTACTACTGTATAACTGTATATTTTGATCTCATGACAATATTTGCAATAAAAATTATAACACATAAAGTATCATTAGAAGTTTCAGACTAGCTGATTTTTGATTAATGTCAATTTAGAGGAATTATTATCAACATCACATAAGTCGATAGATATGCGTGACATTTTATTTCTGGACTAGATTTGCTCTAAAAAGTATTTACATATTTATGGCACTCTATGCTTTCAAAACAGTTCTGCGATTGCGGTTTTATACAGCTTGTACCCTTCATGACTGTCTGCTTGAGTAAATCAACTCATATAGGTGTCGAGAGTGAAGCTTTGGAAATCCCTAAGACTTGAACTGTATTCCGAGTCGGAACCTGCCCCATGAATTGGAAATATTTCATTTTAGTCAATAAGAATTTATAATATATACATGGTACAATTGTTGTTGCTGATATAATATAAAAATATGACAACTTTTGTCAAATTTAGATGACTCTACTATTTTTTGATTTATGTCGTCAGAATGTTGCTGATCTAAATGTAAGTAAAGGATACATTCACGCCATAAGTCTAGATTACATACTATACTATACAACTTAGACAAAAGCGTGAGAAGGGTATATTTGCAATATCCCATGTTTGAGTTCCTTTACTTGCTAAATGTGTCAACCTTGTTCCTTAACGCCTATAGCTTAGCAGTAATGTCAAGAAATCAAAGTATATTGAAGAAGAGAAGCCCAACTATAGTATCAATAATAGCAAAGGAAAATAATGCTTTATTGGGCGATTCTTTATATTTTAAATTTCATGCGTCAATTTAATAGCAGAAGCGCTAAAGTTTCTGGCATCGAAATAAGTTTAAATGAACACAAAGAAACAATCCAACATAGAATTGCACTGGATTAATCAGACATGGTAAATTCATCTCAGACAGACGGAAATGACAAGGATGTAAATTCCGATATAGGATCTAGGCTAGATAATCTAGGGAGAATTCCTATCAAGAAAAGTATCATTGTAGCGATAAGCCTTTCTAGTTTTTTTGCATTGTATGATGTTTCGAATTTTCAGTACATTTCACCGGTATTGAAGTCTGCTTGGCACCTCACAGATTCACAAATTGCTTATTCTATATCGATGAGAATACTGGGGCAGGTAGTTGGGGCATTTTGTATTTCTATGTATGCTGACTGGTACGGAAGGAAGCCTGCACTTATGGTTACTCTTCTAATTTTAGCAGCTGGCTCTATCTTAGTAGCAGTATCGACGAACATATTTCAAGTATCAATATTTAGACTATTAACTGGAATTGGTATCGGAGGAGAAGTAGTCATTGCTGCTGCCTATATAGGAGAGGTATCTCCAAGGTCAAAACGAGGTCGATATACTTCGGTCATATTCCTGATGGGAGCTATAGGATTAGCATCTTCTGGGCCAGTCACGTATGTATTGCTGCGACAAGATGGGATAATGGGAATAGACAGTTGGAGGATTCTGACGGTGATTCCTGCGGTTGTGGCCCTGCTACTACTGCGGCTCAGATATGACATGTCGGAATCGCCTCGTTGGCTATTGTCGAGAGGTCGAACTAAGGAAACTAACGCTCTACTCACGAAACTGGGCTTGGCACCAATTCGAAATCCAGAAATTGAATCAACTTCAGGAACACGAAGAGATTTGCTCCATGCATTGAATAACAGAAAGATATTATCTCGGTCTGCCTTGTTTGCCGGTCTTTGGTTTCTCATCCTGGGCTCTGGCGGCGCAGCTACCATGCTTGTCGTAGAATATGTTAATCAAGGTTATACAGTATCGCAATCAGTTGCCATAACGACAGTTGGCACTATAGGATATGTCATAGGTGCCTACTTGTCGATTCTGGTTGCTGATAAATTCGAAAGAAAATATCAGTTTGTAATAGCTAGCCTGATTATGGGTTTTGCGTTTATTTTCCGCGGTGTATTAATTCATAATTATATCGCATTGTTTCTAGCCGGTTTTGTTGGTTTTGCATCAAATTCATGGTTGCTTGCTTGCCTCTTTACTTATACTGCAGAAAATTTTCCCACTCGTATACGATCGATAGCTTCTGGAGCAGTAGAAGGCATAGGAAGCGGCCTTGCCACAGTAGGTCCAATAGTTTTTGTTCTGCTTCAGCCTTTTGGCTTTCTTAACGTGATGCTGGGTTTAGCAGCGTTCTTATTTGTTGCAGCTGCCCTAGTCATATTATTTGGACGTCGCAGCGTAGGCATCTCACTAGAGCAGCTAAATGAATGAGAAACAAATTATAAATAAATAATGGGAATCTAGCGACGTATTCTTCTTTCACTAACATATTAGAACATGCTAGTGTTATTATTTAGTAAAAATTATGTCGACTGATTACGTATGAATACCGATTTGCTTGCTTGCAGGTGATAACGGACCAAATATTCAGTATACCAGTTTTTGTTTTTTGCTTTCTTCCTATTATTCTGAAGAAATAAAAGATTCAGGATGATTTAAGAATTCTGTGTAATATGACTGTTCTTGGCACAGTTTGTAAATAATTTTATATTCTATGATCTATTATTTAGATACATTACGTGTATAAAAGTTTAAGTAGAGAATCACGAATTATTTATTATATGGTAAATCAATTGGATAATTTTTCTCAAGGTTATAGAAAAGTGATGGTAGAGCAGGAAGTGTTAAAATAGAATGCAACAAAGCTATCTTATAGCTATGTTGATTCTAAGTACAACAATCCCTGGTATGTTAGTAGGTAACACATTTGTATATAGCGCTAATAGTCAAAACAGTACTGATCCCAAAAGTCAAGCTTGCTATAACGCAGGTTTTACCGTTGGACGACAGAATAATCAATACAATCAAAGTATAGTTAAACAGTGTGGAAACAGTGGCAAGGCTTATCAAGAAGGATTTTTGTCTGGTTGTATAACCGGACAAGGAAGGGACTATTTTTCATGCCAGAGGTTGACTAATAGTGCTACTGACGCTGATACCGGCGGCTCTGGCAGTGCAGATATTAGTGGCGGTAACGGTGGAGGAGGAGATATTAGTGGCGGTAACGGTGGAGGAGGAGATATTAGTGGCGGTAACGGTGGTGGTGGCTTTGGCGGCAGCGGTGGTGGTGGCTTTGGCGGTAGAGGCTAAAGCTATCAATTATATAATATTAATACTGTAATTTGGGAAGTCACCATCTACTTGTGACACAAATCTTTTCCCCAGTCCATCTTTTGTAGTTAATCGATTGAAAATAAAATTGATGATATAGTACAAAGACAGATTTAGATTTTTATTTAATTAACTAATCTTTCAAAAGATGGTAATATTAGAGACTTCATTGATTAACGGTTTCTATCTGAATATAACCTTCATGGTCGACAGACAGACATATATTCATAAGTACTCTAAATTATAATTACCTAATCTTAGCTGTTTCCTAGTTTCACCTATCCACAGCAGAGTTTGGTCCAGGAATATTTAACTATTTTCAGCCGTAAAAAACAGAAATGGATTCAAATTGAACAATACGATTCAAATTTGTTGTGGATCAGCTTTGCATTATTCATTACTTAATCAGTCAACAATTAAAATCATGAAATAGCTACATCTAAAATGAATCGTAATTGTTTACAATTGGAAATAAGTCTGATAGAATATTGACTAACTAATAATGATATTTGAAATACATTATTATTATACATCATAAAATTCTATAGTCTATCGTCCATCTGAACCGGAACAGGCTTTTTTCGGATGGAATTATATGGCTCAGGTAGACTGTCGGTATGGTTTGAATAAGGCTGCAACTATAGATATGCGTTGCCTGCATAAGATTAATGATTCATCTATGTGCGGCAAATTTCAGTAACTGCTGAATCGAACAGGGTTGACATTGTATTAGAATACTTTTCTTCCAGATGAAGTGAGAGTATTGAGAGTATTGAAAAAGAGAGATTGAGATTGTAAACCAAGACAGCGGTATTACTATTTAGAATACCACTAGAACTAGAACGGAGTTGAGAAAATATATCAAACAAGTGGTTGCCGAGCTCAACCATCACTGCTGCATGAGAGTTAGAACTATATTATTGAAAAAGATCAGTTGCATTAACTAGCAACCACTCTAGAGCCTTATTTTGAAGCTTGCTGTTATTCAGATGACCATCCACAATTTCGATTGTTCCCTGCAAGATCCTTCCTTCATTTCTCTCGGTCCTACCGTGAATATACCTTAAAATAGGTATAACTGGAATGTCGCCCTCTCCAAGCATTAGTCCTTCGCTGGATGCATCAGCAGCCCTACCATCATTAATATGCAGCTGTCTCAGAGAATCTCCAAAAATATCAATACACTGGATCCATGAAGGTGCAGGGAACCCATAAATTTGCCTGTCCAAGTCTGCCACATCATTTGTGCTGCCATGTGATAAATAACTTGAATATATGTTGTAGTGAGAAAGATCAAAGGTCATATTTATACCAGATTTATTTAGTCTAATAATCTCAAGTGGATGAAACATATTTATAGTTGAATAATTAAGCCCATTCCCATAGTATTTTGGAAACACGTTTTCCACTGTCAGCATAGCAAAGCTCTCAAAGTAACTTCTGTTTTGTTCATTAAAATCAAGAAGATATTGTTCTGCCTTTTCAAGGATTTTGAATTTCAATTCCTTATTCAAATAATGGATTTCTTCCAAGCTAATCACGCTTGGAAGATGATATACAATCACAACTTTATCCTTGAACGCACATTCATTGTAGACTAATTCTGCTTCCCTCAGAGTGGCAAGTAATGAATCCTTTGCTTTCTCGCAGGATCGTTCATCATCCAAAATCTTCTTTAGTTGATCTCTAAGAATAGGCGCGTGGTAGGTAATATACTCTATGTCATTCTTGAGACAAAAGCTGGATATTGTATGTGCCCGCTGTTTGATCGACCGTTCTGAGTCAGCTGGATTTTGATGTATCTCGTGACCTCTAATTCTGTACCCATGTTTATTCTTGATGGACGATATGATATTACTTATATCAGAAAGGGCTTGTTCATCGTGAGAGGATTTTAATTGTAGAACAATCATCTGTCTTCACTTTACTTTGCTATTTGTTTGGTGCATAATCTAATAATGGCGGTCTATCGAGTTAAAAAGCTATACTATTGGGAATGGTTTTTGCGCAACTGCGCCACAGGAAGTTGAAAAAATGTTGGCTACCTGAACTCTACCAACACCAACGATCTCACTGCTAGACTACACAATGATCAACCACATATCATGAGAATATGCTAACGTGGCTCATTGAGAATTTTCCTATCTGCAATTAACGGAGAGAAAGCATACCATTGGTCTCAGCTATATATGCAGTTAATGCTACGTGCGGAGCGGAGGCAGCCCTTTTATCTATCAACACTGGTTGGCCAATTTATCTTGTTTTCTTGAATGGTAGTCTCACATCGGTTATCGTACATCGGAGACTATACGGAATAAATCATATTGATATCCAACTGCATTAGCCAATATTCTCTTACAGCCATTTCAGTTTTTAATATGAGATTTCGTGCAGTAATATGATATTATAACAATATTTTGCCATTAAATATTCATAAAAAAACATAGTTATCACAAGAAGATAACTTTTGTTAATCTGTTGACTGTGAGGAATAAGTGTTAATTATGCTCAGAACTGAAGGAAAATAGGATAATATCACGAATAGCCGAGTTTTATACTTTCATATACCGATACTAGATAATACTATTAGTAAATTCCCAAATAATGCGAAATGTCTTTATAGTACAAACTTACTTAAAAATGTCAGATAAGAGTTGGAATTCGATTCTGAAATACAGAAAAATAATATCCTTAACAATAACCCTAGGGTGATAGTATGCATTCCAGCTTATAATGAATCTAAAAATGTGGCACTTATAATAAAAAAGGCTATGCGTTATGCTACAGAAGTGATAGTTTGTGACGACGGCTCTTCTGATAATACAGGCGAAGTTGCAAGGGAAGCAGGTGCTACGGTTATAGAACATCCAGTCAACAGAGGCTATGGTGCTGCCATAAGTACGCTTTTCCAAATTGCAAAAGAGAAAGAGGCTGATGTCATGGTTACGCTAGATTCGGACGGTCAACACGATCCAGACAAAATCCCTGATGTCATATCACCCATATTAAAGGATGGTGTTGATCTTGTTATAGGTTCAAGATTTCTAATGCTCCAAGAGAAAGACAGAATTCCTGCCTATAGAAGTTTTGGCATCAAGACCATAACAAGACTTGCCCAGGTAGCATCTTACAGTAATCTTACTGATGCCCAGAGTGGCTTTAGAGCTTATAGCAGGAACTCACTTGCAAAAATAAATCTATTTGAAGAGGGAATGGCTGTGTCAACCGAAATATTATTACGCGCAAAGGAAAAATCAATGCGTATTGCTGAAGTACCTATAACCATCAACTACGATGTGGAAAGGTCTTCTACTCATAATCCGATCTCTCATGGCATAGGGGTATTATATTCTCTAGTTCAGTTTATATCGCTGCGTCATCCACTGGCATTTTATGGCCTTCCGGGTATCATATTGCTGATAGTAGCTACGATATTTACTAGCAAGGCATTGGAGTTATTCTCTGCAACAAGATACGTATCTACGAACCTGATATTGGTATCTGTTGGTACCGCAGTTGTAGGAGTAGTATTGTTAGCAACTGGCGCAATTCTATATACAATAACTGCATTGCTCAAAGGACGGATAAGGGATATCTAACCTATACTTATGTGATAAATATAGGCAGAGGCCTAAGGCATTTAATACTTGAACGTTCAGTAATATACTTATCTTTTCCGTGAAATTATTTTATTAAAAAGCCCTAGCCCTAGGCTGGATTATAAAAATGACCAAGGTAAGATAACTACCTAGAAAGAGTAACATAATCTAAAAGAACTGAAGTATATGATGCAAAGCAATATATCCTCTACCACATTTTCATTTACTGAATTTATCTGTAGGGACTATGATATATTGCAATAGGGGGTTATTATGAAAGGATATGAAAAAAATTGTGTCTTTGGTTGGTGCTCGTCAAAATTTTGTCAAGCTTACACCAATTCACAAAGCCTTATGTAATTTTTCATCAGATCATCGTACGAGAACATACTATAATCCACACAGGCCAGCACTATGATTATAATCTTTCAAAAATATTTATTAACGAATTTGGGATACCAGAACCCGATTTTAATCTAGATGTAGGTTCTGGAACGCCAGGGTTTTAAATCGGAGAGATGGTAAAGAGAATAGAAAAAGATTTTTGAGGTTTGTGCGAAGATACATCCTACATTTTGTACTCCATGTATTTCTGTTGGGATATAATATTACAATAAAACATTATTTATGCTAATTAAGAATTACTATCAGGAATAGCATACTTGAGTAGTATTTTATCAAGGATTAACTGGAAATTAGGATTACTAATCACCATATCAGAATAGATACCCATTACAATTACCTTTCCCTGTCCATAAGTTTTCTGATATGTGGCAATTATAGGAGGAGATGGATTTCCTCTAACAGCACCATAGTCAAATAATATTTCTGAATTGGAGTTGCTAATATATTGTTCCTCATAGGTCCTATAACCAACTGGATTGTTTACAAAACTAAGGCGATTTCCCGGTCCACCATCTCTGTAGAAGTTACTTCCAAGCCATTGTGATGTTTCTCGCTCCCATCTTTCATTTGGCGGTCCCATCCACGCAGTTTTACCATTAAAGTTGTGGTAATGGCCAGTGATCAATGTTACTGTTTGGGATAGTTTGTTATATTTGACTTCAGCATAGAAAATATTTCCATCGAGGCAAACCAATATTCCGCCATCATTTACAAACTTTTTAAGATTACTGTACTCTCGCTGTGTTACATATTCTTGATGACCAAGTATTAGTATGTCGAAGGATTTTCTAAGAGCCTTGGCCGCATCAGCATCAGCATCTGTTATTACAGTAATGTTATCTTTGTGTAACAGCCTCTTGAGATGCCCGGTGATTTTCAAAATGTCATATGCACCTAAGCTTGTATGGTTCTTAAAGCTAGCAATATATGAATCTGTCTTTGCTGGAATATGTCCAGTAAGGAGACTTAAATTTTTATATATTGGTGTAAGAGGCTTTACGTGTTTGAATAGTTCGTAAAAGTTATAGAACGCATTATTGTAGGCTGCGGCAGTAAACGTAGGTTTTACTATCCCTATTGTCATATTTGCTGCCCGTCTAATAGCGGAGAGAGATGAAGGATTGGATATGTCTAATGATGAATTCGTGGAATGAATGTCATCATACTGTTCTATATTCGGTCGAAACATACTTGGCAGATTAGGATTTGAATTTATTTGGTGTGTTATTTCAAACGAATTAAAAATTCTTGTGATAATGGGTAAGTATTTACTATATATTCCTGGTGGTGCTGAAAACCAAAGCGTATAGGTTGTGCGATTATCTTTTGAAACTATCACTTCTGTAGATCTTATTTTCTGTACTAATGCGTCTGGGTTGAAACTATGTGCGACTCCAAAGTAATCATATCTATATGCAGGATGGCCTTTGAAAGTAAAATTCGATTCATTAATCGGAACCCCTGTGTCCGCTCCTACGATATCTGGAAGATGCAAAAAGTTATTTGGACTATCTGCAGTGACTGTTGGTCCAAAGGATACATTTCTATAAAGATGTAGTTCGACTATTACGTGTTTTGCAGTGTTAGGTCCTAATATGAAAATGCTGTTACCGGTAGTTTCTTGAATATTAAAATTGGAAGGATAAGATATCTTTATTCCTAGATCTGGATTAAAATATGGTAAAAAATGATTAATTGAAGCGGTAACACCGACATCAGCAGAAGATGCTAGCAATATGTTCCCAGATCCCGACTCTCTATTTATTATAATATTGCAAACCAAAAAAAGTGTGATGATAGGAATAGCTGCTGCGGTTATTATCTTACGAGTCCTAAACTTTCCGAGAACACATTGATCATCGTTACTTCTGAAAATCAATACACACTCCTTTTAACTCTAGCAATAATTGTGTTTGCATAAGAGTATAAGTTGATTTAATACCCGCTCTTGAGTTGTTTTATTTTATTTTGCGAATATGTTATTTCTGTTATAATATTTCTGTTATGTTATTTCTATTTATTATTCTCATACCTTCCTTAGCACTACTCTCATCTTCTGTCTAGTCGGCTATGTAAAAACCGGATCACCCAGTTAAAGCTATGCAGGTGCTAAATCCAAACGGTTGCTGTT
>Ga0134125_10010193_pt1 | contig 10558 bp, 9 predicted proteins | sample KB31751_FD_96464 | JGI IMG/M metagenome (GOLD analysis project Ga0134125, IMG submission 96464) | Terrestrial soil microbial communities with excess Nitrogen fertilizer from Kellogg Biological Station, Michigan, USA - KB3-175-1 | ecosystem: Environmental > Terrestrial > Soil > Unclassified ... | reverse complement strand
TCCGAAGACCGGAACAGTCACCGTCGACGTCGCGAAAGCGGTCAGCGATATCAAGGGTGGCAAGATCGAGTTCCGGGTCGACCGGCATGCCAATCTGCACTTCATCATTGGCAAGGCGTCCTTCAGCGCCAAGCAGTTGTCCCAGAACTATTTTGCGGCGATGGATGAGATCGTCCGGCTGAAGCCGAGTGCTGCCAAGGGTCGCTACCTCCGGAAGATCACCTTGTCCACCACGATGGGGCCCGGAATCTCGGTCGATACCAACAAGACGCGTCCCGAAGCCGAATAGCCAAGCCCACCAGCGTGCTGCTGCTGAGCTGGTTGGGTGCCATCGTCGCCTGCTTCGGGTATGGGGTGGCCTCTGTTCTTCAATCGGTCGCGGCGAAGCGGGGCGCGGAAGTTGTCGGGCTAACCGGGCTGGCCATGATCGTCAAGCAGGTGCCCTATCTGCTGGGTCTCGTGATGGATGGGCTGGCTTTCGGCGGCAATGTGTTGGCTCTGCGGCGACTCCCGCTGTTCCTAGTTCAGTCAATCGTCGCAGCCAGTGTCGGAGTGACCGCTGTGATCGCCAGTCTGCGCGGCGCGCACCTGTCCCGAAAGGATTGGCTGTCGCTCGCCGTACTCGGAGTTGGGCTGATCTTCCTCAGCGTCACAGCCGTGCCTGGCACTGCCGCGCGGATTTCACTGGACAGGGATTGGCTCATCCTGCTCCTAGCAATCGTTCCAGCCACCGTTGGGTTCATTGGCTTCCGGATGAAGGGTCGTCGCTCGGCGATCGTGATGTGCTGCGCCGCTGGGCTCGGATTCACCGGGGTAGCCGTCGGCTCTCGCGGCATCGGCGCGGATGACGTGTCATGGTCGTTGCTGCTCAACCCACTGCTCTGGGCGATTGTGGTCTATGGCGCGATCGGCATGGGCTTTTTCACGGTGGCGCTGCAGCGAGACTCAGTCACGCTGGTCACCGCGATCACATTCGTCTTCGAGGTCGTGGTGCCCTCATTGGTCGGCATCGCCCTTTTTGGCGACGCGATCGCGCCGGGGCGGCTCCCCCTGGCTCTTGCAGGATTCGTGCTGGCCATCGGTGGCACGGTGTCTTTGAGTCGCTTCGCCGAGTAGCCAACTCGTGAATCAGGAAGTCACTGGACTGGCTGCCGCGGCCGCGAGCGCTGTGCCGCTGAGCCGGTAGGCCGTCCACTCGTCCATCGGTACCGCCCCGAGGCTGCGGTAAAAATCGATCGCGGGCTGGTTCCAGTCGAGCACCGCCCACTCCAGCCGTGCGTAACCTCGCTCGACGGTCAGCTCGGCCAGCGACATCAGCAAGGCCCTGCCAAGCCCGAAACCCCGATACTCAGGCATTACGTAAAGATCCTCGAGGTAGAGACCGTGAACACCTTCCCAGGTCGAGAAGTTTCGAAAATATAGTGCGAGACCGACCACGTGCTCGTCCCATTCCGCAACGAGCGCGTACGCCGCGGGCTGGTGTCCAAAGAGCGCGCTGCGAAGCTGTTCGGTCGTGGTCTTCACCTCGTGAGCAGCCTTTTCGTAGCTGGCCAAATCGACGATCAGCTGGAGGATTCGATCGAGGTCAGACTCCCGAGCCTCGCGTACGCAGGGATGCATCGACCCATCTTCACAGCAAGTGGTCACAAACGACACGGAGCGAGCGAATTGCGGTGTCGCCTGTGACCACTTGTGCGCCCCTGTGCAGCTAACGTGTTCAGGCCGGTCGGCGTGCGCCCATGTAGGGCATGTACTTCATCTTGATGTATTGCACCTTCTTGCCTGGGTGTGGCGCGTGGATGACGTTGCCGTTGCCGGCGTACAGCGCGACATGTTTGATGCCGGGGTAGAAGAAGATCAGGTCGCCGTTCCTGAGATTGGATTTGGAGATCTTCTTACCCATGCGGTACTGCTTTCCGGCCGAGTGCGGCAGCCTCACTCCGGCCGCTTTCCAGGCCTTCATGCTGAGGCCGGAGCAGTCCCAGCCGTTGGGGCCGGCGGCATTGCGTACGTATGGATCGCCAAGCTGTTTCTTGGCGAATGCCAGAGCTTTCTCGCCCTTCGTATGAGTCTTTGGCGCCTTGGATACCGGTTTGGGGACCGGCTTCTTGACGACGACGGTCGTCGCGATGATCCTGCCGGCTTGCAGCCTCTTCCAGAACTCGGCGTTGACCTCTCCGGTTCGCTTGAGGTGCCGCGACTTCTGAACGGCCTTGATCACGTCGGCGGTAGCGGCGCCGTAGCGGCCCTTTGTCGGGATCTTGGCGAAACCGGCCGAGCGCAACGCCAGCTGCAGCCGAAGGACGTCCTTACCTTTGTCACCGGCCTGAAGGTGCGGCGTCGTGCCGCGTGAGAGTAGCGCACTCCAGGCACGTCGACCGCCCACGAGGAGGGGATTGAGCCCAACGGATTTCCGGAACTTGGCCAGCTCCTGCGCGTCGGCGGTGGAGAAGTGACTGTTGACGGCGGTCGGGTAGCCCGCTTTGTAAAGCAGGCACTCCATCGCCTTTGCCTGGGCTCCGTGGGAGCCGGCCTTGATCGGCTGGTACGTCGTGAAGGTGACTTCACACCTTGTTACAGCGCCGGCCGGAATCGTGCCAAGAGCGGCGGTGGCAGCTAGTGCGACTCCGGTAATCAGGCATGCTGCAGTCCTCAGAATCCTCCCCATGACGGTGGATCTCCCCCGAGTGAGACAACACCGGCCCCGTTCGAAATGGCCAGTCGGGCCACGTTATCAAATCGAGACATTTACCACTACCGCCAGCCGAAATTATCTCGTTTTGATTACGGCGACCTGCCTACGCCGTGATCCTGGGTTGGGCCGCGGTCCCAGAATTATCGATTTGGTGGGCGCTTGGAGCCATCGGTAGAGTGTTCGCTGCCGAAGACCGCTGGTTGGTCGAGCTTCCAGTTCGACCCGAAGTGTCCGTACGAGAGCACGGGCGGCCCGCGTAGGTGAGTACAAGTGTGGCAGGAGATATCTGATCTCCTCATCGCCCTTTGCCGCCTGCGCAAAGGGCTTTCTCATCTCCGCGGCCCCTTCTCAAGGCAGAGCCAGCCCTTCGGTAGCGCTTCAGATTGACGCGCGCGACGAAGTGGAGGAGACATATGGCGAGGTCGGACAAGGTAGCGGCCGTCGCCGAGCTGGCCAATAGGTTCTCCAGCTCGGCCGGCGTAGTGCTGACCGAATACCGCGGACTCTCGGTCAAGGCGCTCAAGGAGCTGCGCCGCTCGCTCGGCGATGAGGCCAGTTATTCCGTATCCAAGAACACGCTCACCACGATCGCCGCCCGTGAGGCCGGTGTCGATGGGATCGAGGAGCATCTCGTCGGGCCGACGGCGATTGCCTTCATCGACGGCGACCCCGTGGTCGTGGCCAAGGGCCTGCGTGACTTCGCGCGGACGAATCCGCAACTTGTGATCAAGGGCGGGGTGCTGGACGGCAAGTTCATGAGCCCCGACGAGGTCAGGAGACTTGCGGATCTTGAGTCGCGTGATGTCCTGCTTGCGAAGGTCGCTGGGGCCCTGCAAGGAGTCCTGCAACAAGCAGTCTCCCTAGCGGCTGCTCCGCTGTCTCACGCGGCTCGGCTGTTCGCCGCGCTCGAGAAGGCAGCAGAAGAAAATCCTTCGCTGCTCGCCAGCGCGCCAAAAGCTACGACGGAGTCCGCGAACGAAGAGCTTGCGGCAGTTTCGACCGCTGAGCCGACGAATAGCGAGATTGAGGACGAGTCGACCCAGGAACCGACGAACGATCAGCTTGCCGAGGAGTTGACCCAAGAGCCGACGAACGAAGAACTCGCCGCCGAGGCGGCAGAACCCGCAGCGTCAGCTGCACCTGACGCGGACACCACGTCCGCGGCAGAACCACTGGCAGCACCCGCTGCGGAAGACAACTAGGAAGGACGCCCACTATGGCGAAGCTCAGCACTACTGATCTCCTTGATGCCTTCAAGGAGCTGACCTTGATCGAGCTCAGCGAGTTCATCAAGGAATTCGAGACCACCTTCGGCGTAACAGCGGCCGCCCCCGTTGCCGCTGCGGCGCCGGCAGCAGCCGGCGGCGAGGCCGGTCCTGTCGAGGAAGAGGGCAGCGACGAAGTCGATGTCATCCTCGAGGCAGCCGGTGACAAGAAGATCCAGGTGATCAAGGAGGTGCGGTCACTCACCAGCCTTGGCCTGAAGGAAGCCAAGGATCTGGTCGAGGCTGCCCCCAAGGCCGTTCTGGAGAAGGTCAACAAGGAGGCTGCGGACAAGGCTAAGGAGGCTCTCGAGGCCGCCGGCGCCACAGTCTCCTACAAGTAGCGATCAGCTGCTCACGACGTGTGTCCTTTCTCCCGACATCGGGAGAAAGGACACACTCAATTCTGGCAACGTGTGCATCGAGCCGGTTGGCCGGTGTAGCCGCGTCGGCGTAGCACCCGAAACACGGCGGGTGGGACGGGTAGTCGATGAAGCCGCTCGACCTGCTCGATCCAGCGGTACTCCAGCGGACTTTGAACCCCGTTCGCTGTCTCAGCGAGAATGTCGCTGATCAGCAACCGGTGAGCGATGCGGGCTCGGCGCTCCAAGGCGCGTCTCAGCTTTCCTGGGCTTGTCAGGCGAGGAATGGACAAAGTGAGGAAGCCAATCACGGCGGCTTCATTCGCTGCCGAGGCACACATATCCAGCACGGTGTCCTCAACCACAGTCCGCGGTGGCGACGCGAGGAAGCGGGACGGTCGGGCCTCGGGCCGCTGTCGGACCACAGTCATCCACCGCCGTGAAGCAAGCCCACTCGTCCAGTCGACGGCGAGCTGGATTGGCAGGCGCGGATCTGCCAGGCCGTGAAACACGGCGGCGGAGGCGCCGATCTGTCGTGCCGAGCTCCCGCCGAGTAGTACTGCATGCGTACTGGTGCCAGGTCGGCTCCAACGCGCCGAGGACGTAGACGCCTCGGTCGAGCCGTTGCAGAACTTGTCCGCGGACCAGCCTGGCCACCTGACTGTCGTGAAGGCCGAAACTGGTTAGCTGGCTGCGGGTCAAGACACCAGCCTGGCGCTCTGCCCACGCGATCGCGGCCGCCGGGAGTGGTTCGGTGCAATGCACGCCCGTAGTCTTCGGATTCTTCGTCTAATCGTGCGCTGCACGCCAAGGCTGTGGAAAGCGGGTCGAACGCGCCTGTGGATGGCCCGCGCGGAGTCAGGTCCGGAGGCTACGCGGATTGGGCCGACTCGAGTGGAAACCCGACGCCCGTGAGTTCCTCAGAAAGGGTCCACAGCCGCTTGGCCATCTCCACATCAGAGGCTGCGGCGGTACGGCCCACCAGCGTCGGATAGCCGCGGCCCTCACGCAAGCCGTCGGGGCCGACATAGCTCGCCCCAGGAAGGTCTTGGGTGGCTGCGAACAGCGTCGGCCGCGCTCCGGCCTCGTCGGTCTGGGCGATGAGCCGGTTGCTGATGGCCATCAGTCGGTTCTGCCATCGGCTCTCGGTCCGGAACTGAAGGTTCGTCGCCGCGTAGCCCGGATGTGCCGCTAAAGCTCGGACCGACGAGTCGGCGGTCGTGAGCAGACGTTGCAACTCAAGGGTGAAGAGCAGATTGGCCAGCTTCGATTGCTGGTACGCGGCCCAGCGTTGGTAACGCCGTCTTTGCCAGGTGAGATCGTCCAACGAAATCGAGCCGCCGCGATGCGCGCCAGAGGCGACGGTCACCACGCGATCGGTGATGTGTCGCAATAGCAGGTTGGTAAGCGCGAAGTGGCCGAGGTGATTCGTGCCAATCTGGAGCTCGAAGCCGTCCGCCGTACGCTTCTCGGGCGTTGCCATCACGCCGGCGTTGTTGATCAAGCCGTCAATCTCACCCTGCCAGGCGTCGGCGAACGCGCGTATCGACGCCAGATCGGCAAGATCAAGACGGCGCACTTCGGTGTCACCGGCTATCGACCCAGCAGCCGTCTCGCCTTTGGCCACATCGCGTACGGCTAGCACGACATGAGCGCCAGCTTCGGCGAGCGCGCGCGCAGTGGGGAGTCCGATGCCGCTGTTGGCGCCAGTGACGATGAAGACCCGTCCCTTTTGTGAGGGTAGGTCCGCTGCGGTCCATCCAGTAGAGGTCATGATCATGGACTCTAGTGGCTGCCGCAAGCTCGTCATGATCACAGGTCAGAACGTGGTCGCGGACGACACAAACCGCGTGGAGTCCGTGTCGTCCGCGACCATTTTCCCGGGGGAGGGACAAATCTAGTAAGGCTATGGATCCCTAAGTTCGAACCCTTCGACGGCGTTGAGGGGGAGGCAAATCACTGAGGTCGGGACATCAGCTGGCCAGTTTTCTTGGAAAGCGGCTTGATCGATCAGCGGGCGTTCGCCGCTGTCGGCCAGTACGGCGGTGCCAGTCACCACGACTGTCTCGCGATGAGCGGCGGGCGTTCCACCATCGACGTCCAGGCTGACCTCAGCCCCAGGTGCATAGTGCACGATGTCGTTGTAGTCAGGAACCCGAAGCAAGATCTGATCGCCGGCAACCGCGTACGAAACAACGACCGAGCGATGACCGCGGCCAGACTGATATCCCAGCCGGCCCTCGTGATGGCTGCAAATCCAGGCCTTGCATTCGTGCGGCGACAGCTTGCGTAGCCGCTCGCCTGGAGACATGCGACCGCCAAATGTTGGCATGATCGACTCCCTCGAGTTCCGCCCTCCCTCACCTAATTGTGCGCTAGTCGTCATTAACCTGGTAGAGGTGGGCGGGGCCCAGAAAAAGTCAGGACCAAAGTCCCGGCACCTTCACAATCGGTTGCTAATGACCGGCAATTCACCCAGATATTGGGAAACAACCAGATAGCGGAAACCCGCGCACCTAGGCGCCTAACCGGACTGGGCGGCCACGACCCGCCCGGTCACCTTGTGCGGCGTGATCTGGATGAAGACGTTTCTGACCCCAGCCGCCCACGGAACAACGCTGCCAACAGTCCACATCCGAACGAGTTGATCAGGCTCGGCGACTCCCTGCGCCCGGCCCTGCACCACCACGCTCCATCCCCGACGATTGACTTGATCAAGCTCATCGACCTCGAACGCGACCGCAGTCGGCCGAATCAGCTCTGACAAAACCCCGTATGGCGACGTACGGAAGATGATCATGCCCTGATGCCAGGCATAGGTCACCGGAAGGATCTGCGGACCGTCCGCGGCCTGCCAGGCGACCCGCCCGACACTCTGGCTCTCGAGCAGTTCCTGGCAGCGGGCCGGACTGATCGCCCGAAACTCGCTCGTCGACTTTTCGTCGGCGTAGCTGTCCTTCACCGTCAGTCCTTTCCTGCCATCGTTCGATCGAGGTGACCGACAAGTAGTGGACGCCCTGACAACATGCCCATCCCGCTCGCGTATGTCACGAGCACCCGAGTCGGCTTTGCCATGGCACGTCCTTCCTCGACGGAGGTCCATCGTCAGTCAAGGCCAACCGATCCGGTGATGGGAGAGTCGAAGGTCCTGGCGCCATGGGACCAAGAGCGGTGCCGCTGAGGGAGATGCGGCCACTCCGCGGGGAGTCAAAGGAGCCAACATTGCCCCTTGTCGAGCGGCTATCGAAGAGTATGATCTCCTGCAAGGTAGTCGAAAATTTGACTGCTCTAGTTAGTGCTGCGCCCGGTTCTTGACTTTGGGCGTATCAGCATCTATATTGGGGGTTTGCCCTCGCCATCTGCCGACCCGTTTCACTTTGACACGGGTCGTTCAGCATGCGTAGAAGCACTTCGCTCCTCAACTGCGAGCCCTCGGAAGGACACAAGAGTTGGCCGCCTCGCGCACAGCCTTGAAGACCAAAGTCATATCCACTACCGGCAGGATTTCGTTCGCGAAGATCGCCGAACCCATGGAAGTTCCATATCTGCTTGATTTGCAGATCGATTCATTTGATTGGCTTGTCGGCAATGACGCCTGGCGCGACCGCGTAGCGACCGCACTGGACCAAGGCCGTACGGACATCAATACCAAGTCCGGACTCGAGGAGATCTTTGAGGAGATCTCTCCCATCGAGGACTTCTCCGGCACTATGTCGCTGTCGTTCCGTGACCACCGGTTCGAGCCGCCGAAGAACACGGTCGATGAGTGTAAAGAGCGCGACGTCACCTACGCCGCCCCGCTCTTCGTTACGGCCGAGTTCATGAACAACGAGACTGGCGAGATCAAGAGCCAGACGGTCTTCATGGGTGATTTCCCGCTGATGACCGACAAGGGCACGTTCGTCATCAACGGCACTGAGCGGGTTGTCGTGTCCCAGCTGGTTCGCTCTCCGGGCGTCTATTTCGAGCAGACCACGGACAAGACCTCGGACAAGGACATCTTCACCTGCAAGATGATCCCGTCGCGCGGCGCGTGGCTCGAGTTCGAAATCGACAAGCGCGACATGGTCGGGGTTCGCCTGGACCGCAAGCGCAAGCAGAACGTCACCGTGTTGCTCAAGGCCCTCGGCTGGACCGACGCACAAATCCTTGAGCAGTTCGGCGAGTACGAGTCCATGCGGCTCACCCTGGAAAAGGATCACACCACCACCCAGGACGAGGCGCTGCTGGATATCTACCGCAAACTGCGCCCCGGTGAGCCGCCGACGCGTGAAGCAGCCCAGGCGCTGCTGGAGAACTACTACTTCAACCCGAAGCGCTACGACCTGGCCAAGGTCGGTCGTTACAAGATCAACAAGAAGCTCGGTCTCGAACTGCCGTTCGATCGGCAGGTGCTGACCATCGAAGACATCGTGGCTGCGATCCGCTTCGTCGTCGCTTTGCACGAGGGCACGGAGACGCTCGACTCGCCGCGCGGTGAGTTGCTCGTAGAAGAAGACGACATCGATCATTTTGGCAATCGCCGGCTGCGTACGGTGGGCGAGCTGATCCAGAACCAGCTGCGCACCGGACTCGGGCGTATGGAGCGGGTAGTCCGCGACCGGATGACGACTCAGGACGTCGAGGCGATCACGCCGCAGACCTTGATCAACATCAGGCCGGTCGTCGCAGCGCTGAAGGAGTTCTTCGGCACCTCGCAGCTGTCCCAGTTCATGGATCAGACCAACCCCATCGCTGGTTTGACGCACAAGCGGCGGCTTTCCGCGCTCGGCCCAGGCGGCCTGTCGCGGGATCGCGCTGGCATGGAAGTCCGCGACGTGCACCCGTCCCACTACGGCCGGATGTGTCCGATCGAAACTCCTGAAGGTCCCAACATCGGCTTGATCGGTTCGCTCGCCTCCTTTGCGCGGGTGAATGCTTTCGGGTTCGTCGAAACGCCCTACCGCAAGGTTGAAAAGGGCCACGTCACTGATCAGATCGACTATCTGACTGCTGACGAGGAGGACCGGTACGTCATCGCCCAGGCCAACGCCAAGCTCGACGCGAAGAACAAGTTTGCGGAGGAGCGAGTGCTGGCCCGTCGCAGGCACGGCGATCCGGACACGGTACCGGCGGAGTCCATTCACTACATGGATGTCTCGCCGCGCCAAATGGTCTCGGTAGCCACCGCGATGATCCCTTTCTTGGAACACGACGATGCGTCTCGCGCTCTGATGGGGTCGAACATGCAGCGCCAGGCTGTGCCGCTGATCCGCTCGGAAGCACCATTTGTGGGCACCGGGATGGAATACCGCGGTGCGGTGGATGCCGGTGATGTCACTGTCGCGACTGCGGCCGGTGTGGTCACAGCAGTCAGCGCTGATCTGATCGACGTCGCGCAGGACGATGACACGTACAAGACCTATCGGCTGAGTAAGTTCCGTCGTTCGAACCAAGGCACCTGCATCAATCAGCGTCCGCTCGTCACGGTGGGACAGCGGATCGAGAAGGGTACGCCGCTGGCTGATGGACCCTGCACTGATCAAGCCGAAATGGCGTTGGGTCGTAATCTGCTGGTTGCGTTCATGCCCTGGGAGGGCCACAACTACGAAGACGCCATCATCCTGAGTCAACGGCTCGTGCAAGATGACGTGCTCACCTCTATCCATATCGAGGAGCACGAGGTCGATGCTCGGGACACCAAGCTAGGCGCGGAAGAGATCACTCGCGACATCCCCAATGTCAGCGAGGAGATGCTCGCCGATCTTGACGATCGGGGCATCATCCGAATCGGCGCAGAGGTATCGACCGGCGACATCTTGGTTGGAAAGGTGACCCCGAAGGGCGAGACCGAACTGACCCCGGAAGAGCGGCTGCTGCGCGCGATCTTCGGTGAGAAGGCACGCGAGGTGCGCGACACCTCGCTCAAGGTGCCGCACGGTGAATCCGGCACCGTGATCGGCGTTCGTGTCTTCGACCGTGATGCCGATGACGAGCTATCGCCTGGCGTCAACCAGCTGGTGCGGGTCTACGTCGCTCAGAAGCGCAAGATCCAAGACGGCGACAAGCTTGCTGGCCGACATGGCAACAAGGGCGTGATTTCCAAGATCCTGCCCATCGAGGACATGCCGTTCCTCGAGGACGGAACTCCGGTCGACATCGTGCTCAACCCGCTTGGCGTGCCTAGCCGGATGAATGTCGGCCAGGTCTTGGAGACCCACCTTGGTTGGGTTGCCAAGCAGGGCTGGGATCTCGACGGC
>Ga0134125_10010191_pt1 | contig 10559 bp, 8 predicted proteins | sample KB31751_FD_96464 | JGI IMG/M metagenome (GOLD analysis project Ga0134125, IMG submission 96464) | Terrestrial soil microbial communities with excess Nitrogen fertilizer from Kellogg Biological Station, Michigan, USA - KB3-175-1 | ecosystem: Environmental > Terrestrial > Soil > Unclassified ... | reverse complement strand
CGACCAGCACGGCCCGCGTCGCCTGATCGGGCCCGAAATCCTCGGCGCCGTCGATTGCCATCAATTCGGCAAGGCGCGTGCGGGCCCGGTTGACGCGCGACTTGATCGTGCCGACCGCGCAGCCGCAAATGTGGGCGGCTTCTTCGTAGGAGAAGCCCGAGGCGCCGACGAGGATCAATGCTTCGCGCTGGTCGGTCGGCAATTTGGAAAGCGCGGTGCGAAATTCCGAGAACTCCACGCGCCCGTGTTGTTCCGGCTGCGATTTCAGGCTTTCAGCGTAATGGCCGTCGGTGTCTTCGACTTCGCGGCGGCGCTTGCGGTATTCCGAGCGAAAATGGTTGCGCAGAATTGTGAACAGCCACGCGGCCATGTTGGTGCCGGGCTGGAAGGAATCGATGTTGGCGAGGGCGCGCACAAGCGTCTCCTGCACGAGATCGTCTGCGCGATCCACGCTTCCGCACAGGGAAATCGCGAACGCGCGGAGACTCGGCACCGCGGTGAGAATGGCCTGGCGAACCGACTCGTCCATTAGGGTTTCCCCTTTTTCCCATTTTCGTCGAGACGGTTGAGTAGGTCGGTGAAACGGTCCGGCACGCCCTGTTCGACCACGTCGTCGTACATGGAGCGCAATTGCTGCCCGAGCCTTGCCTGAATATCTCGGCTAAGCTTCACAGGCGCCTTTTTATTGCGGGTCGTTGTTGCTTCCATCGGCTTTTGTCGCCCCGTAGGCTTTTCGTCGCTCATCGTTGGCTTCCCTCGCCCCGGCACCCGGGATGTGCTGCGCAAGGGCCCCCTTCAGTTGTCAGGACGAAACCCTTGGATTGGCAATTGGTTCCCCCCGGACGGAACTTTTTTCAAGTCTATTCGTTGGCAAGGTCGACGAAGAATGACGATATTCGGGTAAGTCAGCGTCCCGGGCACCCGGGGCCTGAAATCAATTCGGGAGGGATTCTTGCCGACAGCTCAAGCAGTTGCTCAACATATTCCGTATCTGCGCCGTTACGCCCGCGCCGTGGCCGGTAACCAGGCTTCCGGCGACGCCTATGTCGCCGCGGTGCTGGAGGCGCTGATCGAGGACCCCTCACTTCTCGATGCCCGGAGTTCGACGCAAATCGGGCTCTACCGGGCCTTCACCAAAATGTGGAATTCAGTGTCCCTGAACGGCAGGGACGGTCCCGGTGCCGAAAGCCTGCCGGTCGAGAAACATCTCGCGCAGATAACGTCCTTGCCGCGGCAAGCGTTCCTGCTGGTGGCGCTTGAAGGGCTCTCGGAAGACGACGCCGCAAAAGTGCTCGATGTCGATGTTCCCAAGCTTCGCAATCTTGTCGATGAATCCGGTCGGGAACTAGCGGTTGAAATTGCCACGGACGTCCTCATCATCGAGGACGAAGCCTTCATTGCGCTTGACCTTGAGGGTTTGGTGGAAAATCTCGGACACCGCGTGCTCGGCGTTGCGCGAACGCATAAGGAAGCCGTTGCGCTTGCCAAGACGAAACGCCCCGGCGTGATACTTGCCGACATTCAGCTTGCCGACGGCAGTTCCGGTCTCGACGCGGTCAATGAGCTGCTGCGTGCGTTCGAGGTGCCGGTGATATTCATCACCGCGTATCCGGAGCGTTTCCTCACCGGTGAAAGGCCGGAGCCCGCGTTCCTCATCGCCAAGCCTTTCCAGCCGGCGACGGTATCTGCGTTGCTCAGTCAGGCGTTGCTGTTCGAACGGAACGCGAAGCGCCGCGAGCGCAGAGCTACCGCCTAAACGGCTTCGTGCCTTATTGACAGAACTTTATACCGATGTGTCCATTGACAGCACAGATCGGAATCGACTGCGGCCGATTCCAATTTCGCATTAAGTTGGACTTCGACTTGAGACAGGTTCTTGACGATGGCTTACGAGGTGGCCGACGAGCCGCATAGCGAGCTGGCCAAGCTGCAACTGGAGCGGCGCCAATATGAAACGCGGCTAAGGGAGCAGGGAAGAGAGCTAAGCCTGCTAAAGGCGCGTTTCACTCGCTATGAAGCTGCGTTGCGCGGCTCGCATGTTACTGTCTATACGCAAGATCGGGATCTGCGTTACACCTCTATCAGCAATCCGATGTTCGGCCGTGCGATCGACGATATTGTCGGCCGAACGGATGAGGAAATTTTCCCGCTGGAGACGAGCGCGGCGGTCATCTTGCTCAAGCGCGCTGCCTTGACGGCCGGTGAGGCACAAAGCAGCGAAATCAAGATTTTAGACAGCGGCAACACGCTTTGGCACGACTTGCACGTCGAGCCGCTTCGAAACGACGCTGGTGAAATTGTCGGCCTGACTTGTGCATCGGTGGATATCACCGAGCGAAAGGAAGGCGAGGCTCATTTGCGCCTGTTGATGCGCGAGCTCACGCATCGCTCGAAAAATCTGCTTGCGGTGATTCAGGCGATGGCGCGGCGGACGGCGCGGCACGTGGGCTCGATCGATGCCTTTCTCGAACAATTCGGAGCGCGGCTTCAGGCAATGGCGGCGTCGCACGACCTGCTTGTGCGTGAGAGCTGGCACGGCGCCTCGCTGGACGAGCTTATCCGTTCGCAACTCGGCGGTTATCTCGACCGCCATGATGTTCAGGTTCTGATCGACGGACCAGCGGTGGCACTTAAACCGGAGGCTGCGCAAAATCTCGGCCTGGCGATCCATGAGCTTGCAACGAATGCCGCCAAATATGGCGCTCTCTCGGTGCCGGAAGGCCGCGTTTCGATACGTTGGCATCGGCGTAACGACGATGGCTATGCACTTGAACTGACATGGGCCGAGAATTCCGGCCCGCGCGTGAAAATGCGACGCAAGCGGGGATTCGGCAGTCTGGTCATCGAGGGCAATCTGACGCGCGCGCTCGAAGCAAAAGTTGACTGGACCTTCGAGCCGGAAGGGGCCCGCTGCCGGATTCTCATTCCGCCGAGCCAAATTCTTTCGGAACGTTAGTTTCGCGTTATCTACCTGGAAATGATGGAGTTTGGCGATGGAACCAAGCGGGTTCCAAAGCGTTTTCACGTCATCTTCAATTTTCACGTCATCTTCAAAACGACAAGGAGTTTTCCATGCAACGTCGATTGGGCTTTCTCGCCGTATTGGCGACCGTTGCCGCGGTCGCGGCGCCCGGCTTGAGTGCTCAGGCTGCGGGGACGAAAATCGGAACGTTAACTTGCGACATCTCAGGCGGCATCGGCCTGATTATCACCTCGAAGAAAGAAGTGAGTTGTGCATTTTCGCCGTCTGCGCGGGGTCACCGTGAAATCTATATCGGAAGCATCACCAAATTCGGCCTCGATCTCGGGGCGACGACCGGTGGCCGGATGATCTGGGCCGTCTATGCGCCCACCAGCCTGCGTTTCGGTGCGCTCGCCGGCAGCTATGGTGGTGCGAGCGCCGAAGCGACAGTGGGCGCGGGCGTTGGCGCCAACGTTCTGGTTGGTGGTAACGACCGGACCGTGACGCTGCAACCGTTGTCGGTGCAGGGTCAGGCCGGGCTGAATGTTGCGGCTGGCGTTGCGGGCCTGGATTTGCGTCCGGCGCGCGTCATTCATCATCGCCGCCACCGCTAAGGCTCAAAACTTCCTTGTGACGTGTGAGTAGATGCGGCCGCCCCAGTCGGGCGGCCGCATTTTTTTCGTCCGTCGAACAGCGCGAACCGGACGGCGCCCACTGAAGGTGGGCGCGTCTGCGGCCGGTCGTCATGCCTGGAATACCGGCCTGTGGTTTTTCCCTTTCGCCGTTATAGGCCAAGCAAGCAGCCCAACGCGGCCGTAGCGGCGCTCATTTCGGACAGTGCCGCTGGCGTCAGCCTTCGTATTGCAGAATGTAGAGGCCCGCATTGGTATCGGTCAGATACATGCGGGCTTCTTTGTCGACAAAGACATCGCAGGACTGAATCACCTTCGCGGCGCCGGGACGAATGTCCATCAACCGATCCGGCGGCGGCGGCACGAAATAGCCGGCCTGTTTCGGTTCGAACGGGTTGGAGACATCGAACACCCGCAATCCGGCATTGTGATAGGTCGCGAAGATCAGGTCTTCGCTCTGGAAGGAGCCTGGCCGGTTTTCATGCAGATTGTGCGGGCCGAACTTGCCGCCTTTGGTGCAAAAGTTTTCTTCCGTGGGTGTCGGCAAGGTCGCGATCGATACGGGATTTTCCGGAGCGCGCACGTCGTAGAGCCACGTGTAGGCCAGCCCGTTGGCGCAGTTCACCGACGTTGCCTCATCGGCGAGCACGAGCAGCTTGCGGCCGGGCAGGGGCAAGGGCGTGTGCGCGCCTCCGGCGAATGGCGGCGAGGTGTTTCTGCGGCCAATGAGCTTCGGCTTCGTGGGGTCGCTGACGTCATGCACGGTCAAGCCGCCGTCGCGCCATGCGCCATAGGCAAGATCGCCCGCGGTGATGACGTGATGAAGCGCGTAACGCTTGCCGGAAGGCCAGGAAGGCGTCTCGCCGCCCGCGCGCCACATGCCGGGCAACCACCAGCGTCCGGCGAGCACCGGCTTTTCCGGATTCGACAGGTCGATCACCGCCAGTGCGTGATCGACAAAGCCATCGAAATGCACCGACACGTAGGCATAGCGTCCGCCGGTGTACCAGATGCGATGCGCGCCGAATCCCGGCAATGAAAGAAACGAAATTTCACGCGGCCTCGCCGGGATCGAAATATCGAAAATGCGCAAGCCCGCCGCGAATGACATGTCGCTGCTGAAGGAATCCGCCAGCGACTTGGCATAGTAATCCTGTTGCCGGGCGTATTGCTGCATGGTCCAGACATTGGGCCCGTTCACAGCGAGCAAGAGGTCGCCATGTACCTGCAGATGATGCGAGCGCGTGTTCGGCGGCGCGGCGACGAAGGCAAGCGCATTCGGCTTGAGCGGGTCGCGTACATCGATGACGGTGAAGCCGTCACTGAACATATGCCCGATATAGGCATGGCCCCTGTGGACCATGATCTGCACGCCGTCGGATTTGCCGCCCTGATCGCAATGCGACAGAACGCGGACGTTCCTGGATGATGCCGCCACGCGCAGGTTTCTCCGTGAATCTCACGCGTGCGAACCTAACACGCCGAGGCCCGGCCCAGCAGGATGCCGGGCCGGGCCTCGTGTCTTTCGGTCGTGTGAACGATCAGCCGGTCGGCGCGGCGATCTCGTCGAGGCCCCTCTGCCTTGCTTCAGGCCCCATCTGGGTCACCGAGATCGCGGCGATCGCCAGAACAATGGCAATGCAGACAAACACCGCTGTCATGCCCCAGTGGTTCTGGATGAACGGGATCGCGATCACGATGCCGGCCGTGGACAGGCGTCCGACACCGGCGGCCCATCCGAAGCCCGACGCGCGTGCGTTGGTCGGGAATACTTCCGAAGCGAAGATCTGCATCGAGTTGCCGGACACCTGGATGAAGAACACCATGACGAAGCCGAAAATCAGCAGCTGCGTGGGGCTTCCGGCATTGGCGAAGACGATCGCCATGATGCCCGCGCCGATGAACGCAACGACCGAGGTTATCTTGCGGCCGTAACGGTCAAGCGCATACATCATGAAGAGACTGGCGCAGGGGACCGCCAGATTCATGCCGAGGATGAACGTCAGCGACTTCGTAATGGTGAAGCCGCGGTCGTGCATCATGTTCGGCAGCCAACTGCCCAGGCCGATCGCGACGCCGAAGAACGCCGAAAAGCAGATCATGCCGGCGATCACGCGTTTCGGGAACATCTTGAAGACAAGGGCGAAAGGATCGCTCTTGCTGTTGCTCGCGATGCTGGTCGCGAGCGGCTCTTTCGGCCCTTCGATGCCGAGACGCGCGAGCACGTCGAGCGCTTCCTTGCCGCGGCCGTGCGTTGCCAGGAACCGCGGCGACTCCGGCAGCGTGAAGCGGAAAATCCAGACGATCAGCGCACCTATTCCGATCACGACCCATATGCCGCGCCATCCGATCACATCGCGGAAGAAAAGCGTGGACAGCGTGGCAACCGGCCAAACGCAGGCTCCGCCGACGAAGTGGACGAAAGCAAGGATACGGCCGCGGATCGCCTTGGGCGAATATTCGCCGGCATAGGCGAAGGCGAGCGGTTGTTCGCCGCCGAGGCCGAGGCCGGCCACAAAACGCGCGGCAACCAGCCACCATACCGTCGGCGCCAGGGCGCCAAGGATCGTGAATATGCCGAAGATCAGAAGATTGAACTGGTAAATCGTCTTGCGGCCCCACCGGTCGCTGAATTCGCCTTGACCGATGGCGCCGATGAACATTCCCAGCACCGTCGCGCTGCCGATCCATCCGGCTTCAATCTTGGTTGCGAAGTGGGAATCGATCATGTCCGGGATGAGATTGCCCAGCACGATGAGATCGATGACGTCGAAGAAGTATCCGGCTGCGATGAGTGAGATGACACGAACGTGCAGTGGTGAAATTTTCGCTTCGTCGAGCGCGTTGCCGACGAATCCCTCAATTGTTTGAGCCACGGCGTTCTCCCCTGGTGCCAGTTTTATGTCCTGATTTTGAGACGCTTCAGCGCACGGAGGATGATCCACATTCCGCCCATTGACTAGTCCCGCCGCCGCGTTCTGCACGCGCGACAGTTGGTAAAAAGAAAATGTGTATTCGTCGGCGCAACCGTGGGCGTTGCTGCGCCGATTTATAAATTTCGTCTAATGAAACTCAGTTATGGCGGATAATATGTCGGCTGGGCAGGGTGCGCCGATATCCGTGTCCCGGGCAGGAATGATGCCGTGCAATCGCGCCGTCGATGCGCTTGTATTTCTCCAGAACGCGGGGCCGGTCGAGATTGGCCTGCGCGGACTTGAGCAAACCTTGCTTGTTGTCGATGTCTGCCGTCCTTTGATCGCGGTCCTGCTTTGAAACGGAGCCGGATTGAATTAGCGACCGGCCGCGATCGAGCATCGCGTGCGCAAGGACGGCGTTGGCCTTGGCGCTCGCCAAATTCGATTCTGCCCGACCGAAAAGCGGCGCATGGTGTCCGATTCCCCGGGACTTCGTAGAGGTCCGCCGGACTCGATGGTAACCGCGTGTTTTGGGCTATTCGGTGGGGTGTTCAGGGCCGCGCGGCGTGTGGCTGGGGGACTAGGATTCGAACCTAGATAGCCAGAGTCAGAGTCTGGAGTCCTACCATTGGACGATCCCCCAAGCAGCCTCGCGCAAGTGTGGCCGAAGAGGCGGCCGCGAGCACCGCGGAGGCCTTTCCCATGCTGCAATTCAGGCGTTTTGACAAGCCCGCCGACGCGGAACCGCGCGTTGACGTCAATTATTCTGCGCGCGGGGGGCCGGCAGCGTCAGCACGGTAACGATGGCCATGAGGCCGACCACCCCGGCCACGATGAACACCATGCGCGGATTGCCGTGGTCCATGATGGCCCCGAAAATCAGCGGCGACACCACGCCGCCGATATTGAACCCCGTCGTGACGAACCCGAACACGGTGCCAAAGGAGCCGGGCGGGGTAATGTCGCGCACGATCATGTCGCGTGAGGGCATGACCACGCCGGTAAAGAACCCGCCAATCGACATCACGAGAATAAGCAGCACGCTGCCGAGGTCGACATTGCCGACCAGCATCACGGCAGCGACCAGGATTATGACACCGAGGACGGCGACGACGCTGTGACGGCTGGTGCGCGCGGCAATGAAGCCGCCAACCAGAACGCCGAGGGAAGAGAGCAGCAGAAACGCGGACAAGGCCGCGTTGGCGATTGTCACCGGTGTTGCATAAAGTGCATTCAGCGCGACGACCGAATAATTATAGACGCCGCTGACCGAGACCGAGAACAGCAGGAAGAACACGAGATTGAGCATGATCGGTGCCGACAGCAACAACTGCCAGCCGGCAGGTTTCTCGGTACCTGCCTGACGCGACCTGGTTTGCGCACGGTCGACCTCGTTCTCGCGATGAAATGCGAGCAGGATGGCGGCGGCAAAGCCAAGCGCCGCAGCGCCCAAAAAGGCGCCGCGCCAGCCCCACTGACTCTGCATCAACAACAAGGTTCCAGGCGCGACGGCCGAGCCGAGCATGCCGGCGAAAGTGTGGATCGAGAAGGCCTGGCTTATGCGGTTCGGCGCAACGTGGTGCGAAAGCAAAGCGTAATCGCCCGGGTGGTAGACGGTGTTGGCGAGGCCGGCGACGCCGAACATCGCGACCAGCACCCAGAATGAATCGACCAGTCCTGCGACCGCGAACGCGCCGGCGCCGAGCAGCAGGCCGCCAATAAGCAGAAGGCGTGGCCCGAGGCGATCGACAAGGAATCCTGCCGGTGTCTGCAGGGTGGCGGACACCACGTTGAATGCGGTGAGGGCAAGGCCGAGTTCGGTGTAGCTGACGTTGTAATCGGCGCGCACGAACGCGAACAAAGGCGCCAATAAGATTATGTAATAATGCGAGACAAAATGAGCCGCGCTGACGACGCCGATAAGGCGCGCGTCCGTCGCGCGGCCCGCGCCTCTCACACCGCTCGCCTGCACCATCTTTTGATTCCCGAAAAGGGGCGGACTATGGCGCGGGGGCGGGCGGCAATCCAGAGCGTTTTGAACAGGTTGGGCATGCCGTTGCCGCGCGGGTCGGGCGGCAGCCAGCAAGGGGCCGAGGCCGCTCAGGAAAGGGTGCGCAAGTAGCCGAACCGGCTGAAATCGCGCTCGTAGGCGCGGTAAACGCGGCCGGCAAGCTCGGCGGTGTAGTAGTCCTGCCACGGCAGGTGCCGCGAGACGTTGAGGTGAAGCCCGATCGCGTGACGCAGATGCGGTCCCGCGCCGGCGTGATCGAGAATGCGCACGAAATCGTTCGGGAAGGACTCGACCTTGCCGACGAAATCGAGCGCGATTCCCGGCATCTCGATCAGATCGTCTTGCAGTTGCCAGTGAGCATCCAGGCGGCGCCCCGCGGTGGCGGTCGCAAATTCAACGAATTGCGCGAACGACAGCGTCTGATCCCGTCCGCTCGGCAACGACGAAGCGACCGAGCTGCGGTGCGCGAGATATTGCTCGACGAAAGAATTGCCCGCTATGAGCGGCTTGTCCTGGAATTTGTCGGCCCAGGCCGACACGAGCCGGGCGTAAGGGTTGCGCACGAACGAGAAGCGCAGCGTCGCCGGATTGGTGACGAAACGGTGAAACGCGGAGATTCCGACCGCCTCCGGTGATTTGAGCGGAGAAAGACGGCGCTTGTGGATGCGATCGGGCGGCGGCAGATTGCGGCGTGTCAGTGCGACGAGCGCCATCTTGATGGTGCTCGACGCACTCTTTGGCACGGCAATGTAAAGCAGGTTCCGGCACGGCAGGGCGTCGATGTGGCTGTTCGGCGCATAACCGCCGTCGAGCAGTTGATCGTAGAATCGCGACGCGACAGGGTCCACGCGGCGCTCGATATGATTGGACGCGCGTCGGGAAATTCGTCCGAGGTAATACTTGCAGGAATGGAACAGGAAGGGGGCGTTGGGTAACAAATTGCGACTCTATTTCATGCCGCCCCGCATTCGATTCTAAAATCGCGGGCCGCGTGAAAGGAGTAAAAGTCGCATAAATGAAAGAAATTTAATGGCGCAGGGTTTGCTACCCCTGCGTCGTTGCAGTGTGTATCGCCTGCCAAATCCGCGCCGGACTCGCCGGCATCTCGATGTTCCGGATGCCGTAGTCGGAGAGTGCGTCGACCACCGCATTCATGACGGTCGGCAGACCGGCGGAACAACCGGCTTCGCCGCAGCCCTTGGCGCCGACCAGATTAGTTTTGGTCGGTACGGGATGGCTCTCGATCCTGAACATCGGTGCATCGCTTGCGCGCGGCATGGCGTAGTCCATGAACGAGCCGGTTACGAGTTGCCCCTCGGCGTCATAAACGGCAACTTCCTTCAGGGCCTGCCCCAAACCCTGCACGACGCCGCCGTGAATCTGGCCTTCGACCAGCATCGGATTGACCACGGTGCCGAAGTCGTTGACGCCGGTGTATTTCACAACGTGCGTGGCGCCGGTTTGCGGATCTATTTCCACTTCCGCGACGTGACAGCCGTTGGGAAATGTTCCCGGGACCGCATCGGTCACATGGGTGACATCGAGCGTTGCGGGCACGCCGTCGGGCAACGTCAGCCTGCCGCGCAGACGGTCGGCCAATTCCATGATCCCGATCGCGCGGTCGGTGCCGGCGATGACGAAGCGGCCATTGCCGTATTCGATGTCGCCCGTGGACGCTTCCAGCACATGCGCGGCGATCTGCTTGCCTTGCTCGATCACTTTGGCGGCGGCGCCGGCGATGGCCGTTCCGCTCAGCATGGTCGAGCGCGAACCGCCGGTTCCGCCGCCATGCACGAGTCTGTCGCTGTCGCCCTGGACGAGCCGGATGCGTTCGAACGGAATGCCGAGATTCGACACCAGCACCTGCGCGAAGGTCGACGCATGACCCTGGCCGTAATCGAGCGTGCCGGTGATTATGGTCACGGTGCCATCCGCCTCGAAATGGATGCCGCCCATCTCCTGCGTTCCCGCCGCCGTCGTCTCCAGATAACACCCGACGCCGAGGCCGCGCAGAAGCCCGCGCTTTTTGCTCTCGCGCT
>Ga0134125_10010190_pt1 | contig 10561 bp, 14 predicted proteins | sample KB31751_FD_96464 | JGI IMG/M metagenome (GOLD analysis project Ga0134125, IMG submission 96464) | Terrestrial soil microbial communities with excess Nitrogen fertilizer from Kellogg Biological Station, Michigan, USA - KB3-175-1 | ecosystem: Environmental > Terrestrial > Soil > Unclassified ... | reverse complement strand
CTCATGCCGATCCTGCCCATGTGCAATTCGGTCGTGACCTTTGCCGGGTCACCCTGCAACTCCGATTCGCCTTGTGGCGGGGCTTGGCAGGAGTTTTTTTTTGTGGGTTCGCCCCCTCCCTTTACCCGTACCCGCGGGAAATTTTTGATCTTTATCACGAAGTCGGCTTTCGGCTCAGCGCATTTTCCGAGCAATATGCCCCCGGCCTGCACCTGATCATCTCCCAGCAATTTTCCCTTTAGCCCCGGCTCCGCAACTAAACACTGCCGCTACGTTCGGGCGGCACGCCATCTCCTGAAACTCCGATTGCATCCACATGCTTTAGGCAAGGAGGGTAAGGGGAATGCCGGAAAAAGAGACTGTGGAACGCGCGCGGCAAGATGAACGCGAAGGAAAATCGCCAACTACGCAGGCAGGCGAATTCGTTCGGGAAGAGATGCACCATATTCGTGAAGGCAAGCATGGCGCTCGCTCCACCAAGCAGGCCATTGCTATTGGGCTCTCAAAAGCACGGCGCTCCGGTGTGAAGCTGGGTGCTCCCAAAAAGGGAAAAGCCAGCGCACAAACCCGCCAAAAAGCCCAGCGTGATCTTCGCAAAGGAAAGTCCGCTGGAAAAAAGAAGATCTCGGCGCGCCGCTCGCGGGCCACCTCGAAGGCATTAAAGCGGGAAGGGCGCCAGGCGGCGTCGAAGAAGAATCTTGCGCGCCAGGCCCGGACTGCGGCCAGGACTCGCGGACCCGTCGCTCGCCATCGAGCAGCGTTGAAGGCGGTAGGAACAAAAGGGAAGACCGGCTTGAAAAGAGCGGCGCAGAAAGCGGCGCGGACCCGCGCCAGCAACCGCCGCGCGGCATAGACTTGCCCTGGCGCGATAGTACAAAGGAGGAGGCTTCGATATGGCGGATGATCTCAGGATTACGGTTGACGAAGTAAGAAGAAGGATGAAACACGGAGAAGATTTCGCATGGATTGACACGCGCAATCCGCAGGCCTGGGCACAATCGGACGTAATGGTGCCGGAAGCGCTTCGCGTTCCTGTGGAGAACTTCGAGGACCACCTCTATGACATTCCAAGAAACAAGCCAATTGTCGCGTACTGCACTTGACCGAACGAAGGTTCAAGCGCCAGTTTGGCGCAAAAGCTTCGCGAGCAGGGCTACAAGAATGTCTGGGCGTTGAAGGGTGGCTTCGATGCCTGGCGCAATGCCGGGTTGCCGGTCGTTTCCAAAGAGGAAGCAGCCTGAGCATGCGTTTGGAGAATTGATGTTCGAGGATCGCGAGAGAGTCCGCCTGGGGAAGCAGCGCCGATACCCGAAGGTGGATGCTCTGTAGGGAGGGGATTGCAGGAATTGCTCTGAAGTCTAATCTTCAGGTTCGCCAGCCAGTTTAGAAAGTACCTCGATCAGGGGCTGGGAGACTCCATGCTCGGCGATCACAACTTCGTCTGCCAAGCTGCGGAATTGGGACTTTTCGTCGGCGGTACAGATCATAACCAAGGGAAGGTTCGGTTTCAGTTCCTTTAGCTCTCGCGCCATGTTCTCTCTCAGGTGTGCGGGGATCGAATTGCAGAGCACGACCGCATCGAAGTGCCGCTTTTGGGCTAGATCCAAGAGGACAGCTGACTCTTTCGTTGTGACTACTTGATAGCCGGCAGCCTGAATCAGAGCATTGCGAGAGCGTAACAAAGCGGAATTGTGCCCCGCTGAAAGGATAGCCTTCTGGTTTTGGGCAATGGAGGGTTTAGGAGTGCTCATTAGGAGTGCTCATGCGGCTTTGCGCGGATCTCCGAAGAGTTCCCTAAGCGCATTCACCAACTCCTCGGGTTCATGGCTGGAGAGGTGGTATTCAGCAGCACCGCAAGGGTAATTGCGATTGGCCGACAGCACGATGATCGGCAGTGAGGCATTGGTCGCCTTAGCCGCCGCAACTGCTTTCTCACAATCCTTGATCTCAGCAACGACGACCACTGCGTCCACTCTGGGAAAACGCCCGATCAGCTCACTGGCTTCCTGCGTGCTGTACGCTGTTATGACGTTAAATTTGGCGGTTTCCACCACCAGCTTGCGAACCGAGAGCGCCTCATTCGGCTCCGGTTCCACAATCAGCAGTGTGGGTCTTCCCATGCCGTATCCTTTGGTACATGCCTTTCGATGCTGTGCTTGGTCATAAAGTGGTCGGATGTGAGCTCTCCATCCTTGCGCCTGGCAGGTCGCGTTATCCTCGTAGCAGCGAAATCCGCGTTTCAAAGAACCATTTCTGTCTGTCGGCTTCCGGTCACCTCAACCCTGGGATTGCGAGATTCGGCTGGGCAGGTTCTGGGCTCTACGCGGCAGCTGGATTTTGCGGTAATGACTGCCCTCCAGCGAATAGCGACTCAGGCAGCGGCCAACCTCCGTGTTGAAGCGGTAATGAAGTTTGATATCGGATACATCCAAGGCTCGCCAGGGGCCTTCGCCACTGCGGAATTCAACACAATCTCCCCGCAATCGATAATCGTTAGAGACGCTATTTTGGAAAAACAGACGAAGCGTGGGAAGGTAGTGCATGGAATTCCGTGGGCCGGAGACAGTAAGAAGATGCTGTGTTGGGCCACGAGGTTGGTCACAATGTGTGACCAGAGTAGCTGTAACTCTCTGCACCGATTCTGAGCTGCGGGGAGCGGTAAAAAGGCGCCTGTCTCATTGGCGAAGCCACGGGCGAGGGCGCCTGGGCTCGCCCGGAAATAAGTTCCTGTTGTTAGCACGTCAAGAGGTCCGGTTTTAGTGCGGTAGCACGGAAGACGAGATGGGTGATGCATTTAATTGCAGTTCAGGCCTTGAATGTGTCGAAAGCAAAGCGGCTGATCGACTCGACCGTTTCGGGCAAGTTGCGATCTCATCTCGATCTCATCCGGTTGATGAGATCAATCTCATCGAATCCCAAGTTGCTGGATGAGATGATCTCATTTCGATCTCATCGAAAAATTGAGATTCGATGAGACCTTGGCGTGTAAGTCCTTTAGATCATGAGATCAAAGAAAAAAAGATTGTTTATTGTCTCGGGTCATTCGTGACCGATTTTCACTGGCGCCGTGTTGTCCGAGCGGTCGGCTTCGGGAACGCTGCCATCATTGACCGATACCTCGGTGGGACGGCTCCCGACTTCAATTCTTGCGGCTGCCTTGCTCCTGGCCGGCACCCGCAGGCGGCTCATCACCTCCCCAGTGTCGGTCTGTACCAGAATGGGAACTTCCGCCGCGGCGCTTCCGCTGTTCTCGATCGTCGCTGAAACCAGGTAGATGCCCTGCAGGCTGGGGCGCGCGTAGCCGTTGGTGATAGTGAACTCGGGCAAGCCTCGGTCCTGATACACCCAATCGTCGAAGAACCATTCCAGGTCTTTGTGCGAGGTCTTCTCCAACAGACGCTGCATGTATGAGGCTTCTTTGTCCGCCGCGGGATCATATTGCTGCAGCCCGTCGAGTAGGGCGCGCTCGCCAATGATCTCGCGCAGCATCCACCAGACGTACATCGCCTTGGTGCGATAAAAGACTTCATTCGTGGTGTTGATCAGGCTGTTGCTCTTGACCGATTCGGGACTTCCTGAATCCGCCAGCGCCAGTGGCGGGAGTCTTTGTTGCATGAAGTCGATGGCTGCGGCGCGCCGGTCTTGCCGCTCCCGCATCAGCGCTTGCGCAAAGTGCGCCGCGCCTTCGTAAATCCAGGCGCGCGGAGACCAAAGCGTCGCATGCGCAAACTCGTAGGCGAGCGTCAGTTGCAGGAATTTGGTGTCGATGGTTTTTAGCGGCAGTAACAAAATCCCATCGCCATCGAAGGTAATGTCGCTGGCCTCGGGCAAATCCACCAGCGTTACGCGTCGATGCTGTCTTCCGCCTAGTGTGGGCTCAGTTTCCGTAACCACCCGAGCATAGTCGGCGGCAGCGTCGGCTGCAGTAGGGAAGTACGCCAGGCTCAACGATGCGGCGGTGGTTGTCTTGTAGTTGCCGGCGACCAGCACCGGCCCGGCGATGCCGATGTGAGGCCAGTCGAGTCTCACTCCAGCCTCGCCCAACGCCTGCGGCGCGGATTCGGAGTTGCTGAAAAGAGTCACACCGGAGTCGCCGGTTACCTCCAGTTTCATGCTGGAGAGAGAGTGCCGAACCTGCCACGCGCCGGTAAGCTCAAAGACGCGGTTGGCATCTCCAAGCACGGCCGGTTCAATCGAGACTGGAAACCAGATCACGTGACCAACGCCACGCAAGCAGGTAAACGTCGGCGTAATGCGGTCATAATCAGTACTGACCCGTACCCCCAGCGGCACGCCGAGCTGCGCCAGGCGCGTCGTGTCGAGCGAGACGGTGCCGCTGTAGCCCACCTCTACGTCAATTGAGCTTCCACTTGGAATTGGAGCCGAGAGCGTGATCAACGCCTCTTGCACGTATCCGGTGTGATCAATGTCAGAACGAAGCCGAGTGTTCGTGAATCTCAGCGGCTGGCCTTGCTCGCGGATCGCTGCCCATTTCAATGAGGATGAGACTTGTAATGACAACTGCCGCTGCGGTTGCGGCGAGTCGTTGCGCAATTGCATATGGCCGCGCACCGATAGGGATTCCTCCTGAGCGCCGATGCGCACGTTGAGGTCCCAGTTTGTGATGGTGAATGCGCCACGATCGAAGGAGGGAACACTTGTTGGCCGCTGTGCCCAAAATGAAACCGGCAGAAACAAGAGTATCGGAACGAGACGCAGCCAAAGTCTCACGATCCGAGCCCCTTTTGCCTGGGCGTTTTGAATGCTGGCTGTACGGTTGCCGAGCGGCGTTGGCGAGCGATCTCGTACATAACCACACCGCCGGCGACAGAGACGTTCAAGGAAGACACGCCTCCCAACATCGGGATCGAGACCAGGTAATCGCATTTCTTGCGCACCAGCTCATGCAGCCCATGCCCCTCCGCTCCCAGGGCAACTGCGCAATTCATTCGGTAGTCAACCTGATCGTAGCTCTGTCTGCCGCGCTCATCGAGACCAACGATCCAGACCCCCTGTTCCTTCAGGTCATCCAGAGTGCGGGCGAGGTTCACTACGCGCGCGATCCTGACGTGCTCGGTTGCGCCGGCCGAGATCTTCGCCACGGTTGCGTTTACAGCCGCGGCCCGCCGTTCCGGGATGATGATGCCATCCACGCCCGCGCCATCGGCAGTGCGAATGAGGGCGCCCAGATTGTGCGGATCTTCAATGCCGTCGAGCGCCAGCAGCAACAGGTGCTCGCCTTTCCTGTGCGCGACGAGTTCTTCTACTGCCGAGTAGTTCTTGCCCGCAACCACCGCCACCGCGCCTTGATGAGACTTGCTGCGCGCCAAACGATCGAGCTGTTCGCGCGTGACAAATCGCACCGAAACGCCCTGCTTGCGAGCAAGGTCGATCACAGATTGCAGCCGCTGGTCATGGCGCTCGCGGGCGACTTCCACGTGATCAAGCGATCGGTTGCGCGCGCGCAGCGCCTCCTCCACCGCGTGGATTCCAAAGAGAACGTCCATGCAATGAGTGTAGCGGGTGCTTTGTTAGACTGAAAATTCACCATCCGCTAGCGGACGGTACTGAGGAGCGATCTCTTGCAAGATGTCTTCATTCTTTCCGCCGTGCGCACGCCGATCGGCAAATTTGGTGGCTCGCTTGCCTCAATGACTGCCGCCGATATGGGTGTAGTCGCGGCCCAAGGCGCACTGGAGCGCGCCGGTGTTTCGCCTGAGCAGATCGAGGAGACGATTATCGGCAACGCGCGACAGGCAGGCGGAGGACCCAATGTTGCTCGCCAGATCTCCATGCGCAGCGGCGTGCCCGAGACTGTACCCGCGTACACGGTGAATCAGGCCTGCGCTTCTGGTCTCAAGTCGATCGCGCTTGGTTTTCACGAGATCGCGAACGGCAATCTGGATTGCGTGCTGGCAGGCGGGACAGAATCGATGTCCCGTCTTCCGTATTATCTCGATGGCGCGCGCTGGGGATTTCGGCTCGGCAATCAGGAACTCGTCGATGGCATGTATCGTGACGGCTTCTTCTGTCCCCTTGCCAAGATGGTGATGGGCGAAACCGCTGAGGTTCTTGCGCGCGAGTACAAGATTGGACGCGAGGAACAGGACAAGTACGCGCTGTGCTCGCAGCAACGCGCCGAGCGCGCCATTCACGCCGGCCGTTTCGATGACGAGATCGTCCCGGTTACTCTCGCGAGCAAGAAGGGCAGTCAGGTTTTCTCGCGCGACGAGCATCCCCTGCCGCAAGCGTCACTGGAGAAGATGGCCAAACTTAAACCGGTCTTCGCAACTGACGGCAGCATTACTGCGGGGAATGCTTCAGGGATCACCGACGGCGCTGCCGCGGTGGTGCTGGCGAGTGGAGACTTCGTTAAAAAGAGCAATCTGACGCCGCTGGCGCGCATTCTCGCTGCAGCCGCCGCCGGAGTCGATCCTAAACGCATGGGCATTGGGCCGGTGCCTGCGTTAAAGAAGCTTGAGGCGCGCCATGGGATTAAGGCTGCCGATGCCGATCTCGTTGAACTGAACGAAGCGTTTGCCGCTCAGGTGCTGGCCTGCGATCACGATCTGCATTTCGATCATGACAAGCTCAACGTCAACGGGGGCGCCATCGCGCTGGGACATCCGATCGGCTGCACCGGCACGCGCATCACCGTCACTCTGCTGCACGAGATGCTGAAGCGCAAGGCCAGGCTGGGCATCGCGACTCTCTGCGTCAGCGGGGGCATGGGCATGGCCATGGCAATCGAAAACGCGGCGCTCTGAAATTAACAACAATTTACAAACTCGCACCTGCGACTTTTGCTTACGACTGTGCGTAGTAACAGTCGAATGTTTCAGACGGCAAGCCGCGTGGTGGAGTGCACTCTACGAGAGAACGTCGAGATTGCCCGAGGTCTACGTCGTCGTGACCCGGAGTTGCTCGACCGCCTGATCGAGCGATATCAGCACCGTCTGCTGCGCTATCTCGTATTCCTTACCGGCAATCGCGACCTCGCCGAAGACATCTTCCAGGAAACCTGGATCCGCGTAATGGAACGCGGGCGACAGTACAACGGCAAATCAAAATTCGACACCTGGCTCTTCGCCATAGCGCGACATCTGGTGATCGATTGGTCACGTAAGAAGACCACCACCAGCCTCGAAGCTCTCCAGGAGCAATATGGGAATGAGCACTCGTTCGACGTGCCCGCGACTGGGCCTTCGCCCTTTGACGCAGTGACATCCAGCGAGAGCCGGGCAAGCGTGCAGGCGGCATTGCGCACGCTCGATTCTATGCATCGCGAGGTGCTGGTGTTGCGCTTCCATGAAGAATTGTCGCTGGAGGAAATCGCTACCGTAACAGATGCTCCGCTCTCCACGGTCAAATCGCGTCTCTATCGCGGTTTGGCAGCATTGAAGCCGGCGTTCGCGGAGGCGAGTTAATGGCGCGCCGCTTCTCCGATGAGCACGCACGCGCCGAGGAATTGGCTGGTTCGCGAATTGCGGGCATTATTTCCGATGCGGAAAACCAATGGCTCGACAATCATCTGGCTGAGTGCCCTGCGTGTGTCGCTGAAGCGGAACAGATGCTGGCCGCTATCTCCGCACTGAAGACGGTTTCAATCAGCGCGCGCGCACAGTTGGTGCAGAATACGCAGAGACAGGTGCGCAATCTCTGCGTGCAAACCCGGCAGCGCCGGCGTCGAATGCGTCCAGTGTGGGTTTCGTCCGCCCTGGCTTCTGCCTGGATGGCATGTGCCACGCCCTATCTGTGGCAGTCGTTTGATCTCACCGGGCACTGGCTGCATATTCCCGATTTGCTGTGGCAGATGGGATTTTTGGTGACATGGTTTACCCCAGCGCTGACCGGGGCCGCAGTGGCGCTGTGGCTGCGTCCACACGCCGCGGAGAAAGCACGGCCACAGATGAACCGGGCCACGGCCTAGTTCTCACGAAAGCAGTTTTGACCGGAAATGGACTTTAACAACATCGACGAGCAGAAGCCGCAAATCAGCGACGAACTCCGCCTGATTCCAATGTGGTCCGTGGCATTGGCCGTGGCGCTCTTTGCCGCCGTGCAGGCGGTGGTCCATCTCTATTTGACGCAGCACCAGCACAATCTTCCGCCGCGCGGATTTCTCGTCTTCTGGAGCCTGGCGTGGGGCACAGTAATCGCCGTGTACACGCTGATGGTCGGCTATGTCACGCGCGACGCTAAACGGCGTGGCATGAACGTCGGGCTATGGACGCCGCTGGTGATCTTCATGCCCGGCGCAATCGGGCTGGTACTCTACTTCCTTCTTCGCCAACCACTGGTCACGAAATGTCCGCAATGCTCCGCCGGCATTTCGCCGGGAATAAACTTCTGCACCCTGTGCCGTTTCCAGCTAGTGCCGATTTGCCAGCAGTGCCGGCGCGCGGTTCGCATCACCGATGTGTATTGCGGCAATTGCGGCGAAGATCTCAACGTGAGTGAAGCGTTTCCAATGAGACGTTTCAGATAAGGCGTTTCAAAGAGAGCGTTTCACGAGAGGCGTTTCAGGGCTCTTGGCGAATGTTTTTTGGTTTTTGGAACGCCTTTCGTCAAAACGCTTTTCTTGAAACGACTCTCCTGACACGCATTACCTGGAAACGCCTTTCCGTCTCAAACGCTATACTCTGAATAGCCGAAAATGCCTATTTCCACCATCATTGTCGATGACGAGGAGCTCGCGCGCGAAGAATTGGGATTTCTATTGAAATCGGTTGCCGATGTGGACGTTGTGGCGCAGGGCGCCAACGGCGTCGAAGCCATTCAACTGATTCGCGAACATAATCCCGAACTCGTCTTCCTCGATGTGCAGATGCCTGGCCTGGATGGCTTCGCCGTAATTAAGAAGCTGGTAGATAAGAAGCATCCGCTTCCGCAGATCGTCTTTGCCACCGCCTTCGACCAGTATGCGGTTCGAGCCTTCGAAGTAAATGCCGTTGACTATCTCCTCAAGCCTTTCGATAAAAAGCGCGTTGCACAGTCGGTGGAGAAAGCGCGGCAAAAACTGTCGGCTCCGCCCAGCTCCAGCGAACGACTCGAATCACTGATCAACTTACTCGAGCAGCAGCAAAAGCCTCAGCAGCAGAAGATACTGCTGCGTTCGGCAGGACGGCTGATTCTGGTGGACCAAAAAGACATTTGCTTCGCGACCATCGAAGAAGGCGTGATCACCGTAGTCGCGGGCAATATGGAAGGCCATTCCAACTGCCGGACATTGGAGGAATTGATCGACAGCCTCGATCCGAATGTGTTCTGGCGCGCACACCGCTCGCATGTGGTGAATATTAACCGCATCAAGGAAGTTCTGCCCTGGTTCAAGAGCTCGTATCAACTGCGCATGGATGACCGCAAGCAGACGGAACTACCGGTGAGCCGCGCGCAAACCAAGCGGCTCCGAGAATTGTTTGGGCTGTAAACCATGGGTTAACACGGAGGCTGAAGAGAAGCTCGCCTTCAGTCTGCCTTAGTGGCCTTCATGTTTACCCCGGCTGCGAAACGCTTCTGACTTTCGATGATGAGGCTGCGAGCTTGCGATGCGTCAGTCCAGCCTTTCGTCTCCACGCGTTTGCCTTCAAGATCTTTGTAGATGGAAAAGAAGTGCACGATTTCGCGCAGCATGTGCGGGTAAATTTCTGAGTAGTTCCACACATCTTTGTATCGAGGATTACTCTTGCCCACTGCCAGGAGTTTCTCGTCCGGCGTGCCCTGATCCACCATTTGCAGAACGCCGATGGGCCGAACTTCCATTACACATCCCGAGAAACTGGGATTGTCGACCAGCACCAACACATCCAGGGGATCGCCGTCGAGGCTCAGTGTGCTGGGGAGGAACCCGTAATCGCCGGGAAAGTGGACTGGTGAGTATAAGTTTCGATCCAGGCGGAATACGTGCAGCGTCTTGTCATATTCGTACTTATTGACGGACTGCAGCGGGATCTCCACAACCATGTTGACCACTTCCGGCGCCTGGTCGCCCAGCGGAAGATTGAGGTAGTTGAGCATCCCCGGAGGTTAACACGAAGGCACGAAGGCTGAACAAAGGTCGTAGAGCGCTGTTGGTAGTGATCTTATCTTCGCGTCGTGCCCTTCGCGTAAACCGGACAGCTATAATCAATATCAATGAAGGCCTACGTTTACGTCACCCTGAAGAGCACCGTTCTTGATCCTCAAGGAAAGACGATTCATGGCGCTCTGCGCAAGATGAACTATCGCGGAGTGGGTGATGTGCGGCAAGGGAAATACTTTGTTCTGAGTCTGGAGCCGAATTTGGGCAGAGAAACGGCAAAGGCCGAGGTGGAGCGCATTGCCCGCGAGGTGCTCACGAATCCCGTGATCGAGGAGTTTTCCTACAAGATCGAAGATTGAGGTACAGCTTCTAAGCTGCTGAGAGCAGCTTCTGAGCTGCTAAGCCTCTAAGCTGCTGAGGTTGAAATCGACCGTTGCCGTTTGGCATGGCTTGGCAGCTCCCGTCGCGTAACTCAATCGCTACCGCTGGTAACTGCCGTGCCCGCCGAAATTCGGGTAAGCTCCATGTGAGGGGCTTACG
>Ga0134125_10010188_pt1 | contig 10563 bp, 10 predicted proteins | sample KB31751_FD_96464 | JGI IMG/M metagenome (GOLD analysis project Ga0134125, IMG submission 96464) | Terrestrial soil microbial communities with excess Nitrogen fertilizer from Kellogg Biological Station, Michigan, USA - KB3-175-1 | ecosystem: Environmental > Terrestrial > Soil > Unclassified ... | reverse complement strand
GAACGGCCCTCTAGGGCACGGTGAACACGCCGACCACGCTCACGCCGGTGGTGCCGCCCGCGCCGCTCACGATCGCGGTGTAGGCGCCGGGTGCGAGCGTGAGGAGCAAGCCGGGCTCGAGGGGATTGGAGGGCGCGAAGCCGCTCGCCTGCAATTGGGCCGCGTTCGCGTCGCTCTGCCAGTTGTCGTTGGTCGCGACGATCGATTGATCCGAGGAGCGCACGATGGTGAGCGTCGGATTGGCGAGCGCATTGGTGATGCCGAAGGCGGCGAGCGAGGGACCGGTGGCGGTGATCGCGAGCTTCTGCGACGCGCTTCCCTGCACGATGAAGCCGCCGATCATCACGTTGTTGCCGCCCAGCACCTCGCCGCGGGTGGAGAGGTTGACGAGCGGCACTTCGGGATGGTCGACCTCGAAGACGCCCACGAGCGCGATGCCGATGCCGCCTCCGATGCCGGAAACGATCGCCGTATAGGCGCCGGGGGCAAGGTTGACGTAGAGCCCCGACTCGCGCGGGTTGCCCGGTGCGAATCCGCTCGCCTGGAGAAGCGAGGCGTTGGCGTCGGTCTGCCAGTCGTCGTTGCTCGCGATGATCGCCTGGTCGGAAGAGCGCACCAGCGTGAGGGTCGGATTGGCGAGCGGATTGGTAATGCCGAAGGCGGCGAGCGAGGGACCCGTGGCGGTGATCGCCACGGTCTTGTTGGTCGAGCCCCCGATGATGAAGCCCGCGATCATCACGTTGTTGCCGGTGAGGACATCCATGCGCGTGGAGATGTTCGCGACCCGTGGCGGATCGGGCGGCGGCGGCACTACGGGCGAGAAGTCGGCCTTCACGGTCGGCGGCTGGGCGGCGTCGATGCCGAAGCCCGGATCGTTCAGCGCATCGTTGCCGAATCCCGGCGTGGCCGCAGTGGGCAGCGTCACGCCGTCCTGGTTCACCGTGATGTTCATCAGCTGCCCGCACTGGCCATCCTCGTACCAGGCCCAGAAGAGATAGCCGATGCCATCCGTGTTCGCGCGCGTGAGCACGTTCGAGTAGTGGATGGGATCGCAGGGGATGTTGGTGAACGCGTTGCTCGACGCCTCGCCGATCACGATCGGGAGCCCGCTCGCCTGCAGAGAATCGAGGATCGCGAGCACGTTCGCGTCGCTGAAGTTGGGGTCGCTCGCCGCCCAGTACGCGTGGACGCTGAGGAGCGTCGAATGCATCGGGTCGAGCGCGAGGATGTCGGCGCCGTGGGCGAGGAAGAACTCGTAGTGGATCGCTTGCGGCGCATCGATCATCAGCGGTGCGACGATGCCGGCGTTGCGAATCGCGGCGATCGCGCTGCCGTAGGTGGAGAGGAAGGTCGCGGAATCCGCCGAGTCTCCCCATTCGTTCGCGACGTTCACCACCACGTGGTCCTGGTGCTTCGCGAGGATCGCGACGATCGCCGGATCGGTCCAGAAGGGCGTGATCGTCGCGGCGAAGACGTTGGGGTCGCTGTCGAACGTGAGGTCGTGCAGGTCGACGATCGGGACGATGCCGAGGTCGAAGAATTTCTGGATGGCGCGATCGAGGTTCGCGGCCGTGTACTCGGTCGTGCCGCCGGGCGGGACCGCCCACCATTCGAGCCGCACCGCGTTCGCCTGCGTGAGCGCGACCGCGGCGGCGACCGCGTCGAGGTCGTCCAGGAAACCCGACTTGTAGACCGGGACGTTCAAGCCCCGCAGCATCAGGTTGTTGCCGTGGGCGTCCTGCAGGAAACGCCCCGAGACCTTCAGCGGGGCCGCGAGTGCGGGGCTCGTCGCGAAGATCGCCGCGCACAGTGCCAGCGCTGCGAGGAGCCGACGTCGAACCACGGATGCGAACGAGCGTGCGAGCTGGTCGTCCATCGGCTCCCCCGGGGGCTGGGTGTGATGTCAGGCGCTGCGACCGGCCATTATAATCGCGACAGTCGCAAGCCGTTTCCCCGCTCCTCCTCTCGCCTTCCATCCCGAACGTGCTCCGGACGCTCGTCTTCTGGGCCATCCTCGCCGTCTACGGCGTCGTGCTCTACGCCATGGCGCCCGCGGCACGCAATCCCGAGGGATTCTTCCGCGGCCGCGACCGGTCCGGGCGCGCCACTTCGCGCTGGATGCTCACCTCGAGCGTCTTCATCGCGTGGATCTTCGCGAAGTCGGTCACCAACGCCTCGAACCTGGGCGAGGAATACGGCATCGTGGGCGGCCTCGCCTACGCCGCGTACTGGCTGTCGATCCCGGTCGCGGGATTCGCGATCTTCGCGATCCGCCGCTCGACCGGCGCGCGCGGCATGGTCCCGTTCCTGGTCTCGAAATACGGGCGCGGCGCGGCCGTCGCCTTCGCGGTGGCGATCCTCATCCGGCTCTACAACGAGGTGTGGAGCAATACGGAAGTGGTGGGCGGCTACTACGGGGCGCCCGGAAGCGTCCCGTTCATCGTGTCGGCGCTGGCTTTCACCGCCGCGGTGCTGCTCTACAGCATCAAGGGCGGATTGCGCAGCTCCATTTTCACCGACGTGCTGCATGCGGCGATCTTCGTCGTGTTCCTCGCGGTCGTGCTGTTCCTCATCCTGCCGCGGCACGCGCCCTCCGGGCTCCTCGGCGAGGGCCGCTTCTCGCTCGCGACCGGCGGCGACCTCGTGCTCGTGGCGCTGCTCCAGGTGCTGAGCTATCCGTTCCACGACCCGGTGCTCACCGACCGCGCGTTCATCACCGAGGAGAAGGCGATGCTCGGCGCCTTCGTCGTGGCGGGGGTGCTCGGCTTTCTCGTGATCTTCCTCTTCAGCCTCGTGGGCGTGCATGCGCGGATCGAAGGCATCGCGGGGCACGGCAACGTCCCGGCCGCGGTGGCGCGCACCTTCGGGCTGGGCGCGTTCTTCGTCATGACGGTGATCATGGTGAACGCCGCCGGCTCCACGCTCGACTCGGCGTTCTCCTCGTTCTCGAAGGCGGTCGCGCTCGACATACCCGCGCTCGCCGGCCGCGTGCCCGCCGCGGGCTCGGTGCCGCTCGGCACCGCCGCGATGGTCGCGGTCGCGATCCTCGGCAACATTCCCACGTTCTTCGGCGCGGACATCCTCGCCGCGACGACGATCAGCGGCACGATGGTGATGGGCCTCGCGCCGGTCTTCCTGCTGCAGCGCTTCGTGCGGCGTTCGCCGTGGAGCTTCCACCTCGCGTTCTGGCCCGGCGTCGCGCTCGGATTCGCCTTCGCGGCGAAGGCGATCCCGGGCTCGTGGGCGATCGGGAGCGGCAAGTACGCCCTGCTCCTCGGCACGAACCTCTACGGCTTGCTCCTCTGCACGGCGGGATTCCTCGCGCCGCTCGCGTTCGATCGCGCGGCCCCCGCGCAAGCGGCGAACCGCTGAGGCGTTTCTCCCGCACCACGCCGCTACGCCCGGCGCTTACTTGATCCCCGCCTGCATGAACGACTGCATGAACTGGCGCTGGAAGAGCAGGAACGCCGCGAGGAGCGGCGCCACGGCCATGAGGGTGCCCGCGCTGATCACCGCCCAGTCGACGCCCGACTCGGGCGCGCCGAAGATCGCGAGGCCCACGGTGAGCGGGCGCGTGTTCACCGAGTTGGTGATGATGAGCGGCCACAGGAAGTTGTTCCAGTGGTAGCTCACCGAGACGAGCGCGTAGGCGAGGTACGTGGGGCGTGCGAGCGGCACGTACACCCGCCAGAGCACGCCCAGCATCGAGCAGCCCTCCACGCGCGCCGCTTCCTCCAGCTCGCGCGGGATCGTCTTGAAGGTCTGGCGCAGCAGGAAGATGCCGAACGCGCTCGCCATGTAGGGCAGCCCGATGCCCACGATCGTGTCGACCAGGCCGAGGCGCGCCATCGTGCGGTAGTTCTCCACGATCAGCACCTCAGGCATCACCATGAGCTGCACGAGCACCAGGCCGAAGGCGATCTCGCGCCCGGCGAAGTCGAAGCGCGCGAAGGCGAATCCCGCGAGCGTGCAGAGCACGAGCTGCGCCGCGAGGATCATCGTGACGAGCATCGTGGTGTTCAGGAACTGCCGCGCGAACGGCGCGAAGCTCCACGCCTTGCGGAAGTTCGCGAGCGTGAGCGGCGCGAAGGGATCGAAGTGCGTCGCGAGCGCCGCCGGGTGCACGGCGGCCCAGGCGGCATAGGCGAGCGGCGCGATCCACAGGAGCGCGAGGACCCAGGCGCCCGCCTTCTCGACCGCGCTCATCGGTAGTGGACGCGCTTCTCGACCAGCACGAACTGGACGATCGCGAGCGCGGCGAGGAGCGCCAGCAGCACGACGGTGAGCGTCGCGGCGTAGGCCGTGTCGAAGAAGCTGAAGGCGACCTGGTAGATGTAGTAGAGGAGCAGGTTCGAGGCGTTGTCGGGGCCGCCCTTGGTGAGGATGAAGAGATGGTCGACCAGCTTGAACGAATTGATGGTCGCGTTCACCAGCACGAAGAGCGTGGTCGGCATGAGGAGCGGAAAGGTGACGCGCCGGAAGAAGTACCAGCGCGAGGAGCCCTCGATCTTCGCCGCCTCCTCGAGCTCCGGCGGCAGCGACTGCAGCGCCGCGAGGTAGAAGATCATGAAGAAGCCGGCTTCCTTCCACACGGTCATCACGGCGAGGCAGGCCATCACGGTGTGCGGGTCGCCGAGCCAGTTGTGGCTCCCCGCGCCGAAGACCGACGTGAGCTTGTCGAGCAGGCCGATCTGCGGCGTGTAGAAGAAGAGCCACAGGTTCGCCACCGCGATCATCGGCAGGATCGTCGGCGTGAAGTAGCTCATGCGCACGAGCGCGCGGGCGGGAAGCCTTCCGTTCACCCATACCGCCATCAGCAGCGCGAGCGCGATCGAGGTCGGGATGGTGCCGAGCGCGAACGCGACGTTGTTGCCCAGCACCTTCCAGAAGATCGGGTCCTGCGCGAGGGCGGCGTAGTTCGCGAGACCCACGAAATGCCGCGGGCGGACCACCGTTCCGGTCGAGAAGAAGCTGTCGTAAAGGGTCGCCGCCGCCGGATAGTGCGTGAAGGCGACGAGAAGGAGGGCTGCCGGCGCGAGCAGCAGCCATCCATGGACGTGCTTCAACGGTAGGGACGCAGGATCCGGTCGGCTTCCGATTGCGCGCCCTTCAGCGCGTCGGCCGGGGACTTCTGGCCGGTCACCGCGGACTGCACCGCGTCCTCGAGGAGCTTCCTCACGCGCCCGCCCTGGAACGTCGCGAGCTCCGGCGTCGCGTACTGGAACTGGTCGCGCGCGACGACGGCCTGCGGGAAGCTCGCCGCGTATTCCTCGAGCTTCTTCGTCTCGTAGGCGGCGGGGCTGGTCGCCACGTAGCCGGTCGCGATGCTCCACGCGGCGGCGCGCTCGGGCGTGGTCATGAAGCGCACGAACTTGAGCGCCGCCTCGCGCTCGGCGGGCGTGGTCTTCTTGAAGAGATAGAAGTTGCCGCCGCCGGTGGGCGACCCGCGCTGCTTCGAGGCGGGCAGCATCGCGACGCCGAAGGGGAACCTGGCCGTGTCCTTCACCGCCGTGAGGTTGCCCGTGGTGTGCCACATCATCGCGGTCTTGCCCTCGGTGAAGGCCTGCCGCAGCGTTCCCCATTCCACGGTGCCCTCGGGCATCACGTGGTACTTCGCGCCGAGGTCGCGCCAGTACTGCAATGCGGCGACGACATCCGGGTTGTCGAAGTTGGTCCTGTTGCCGTCGCGGTTCATGAGGTCCTCGCCGTTCTCGCGCGCGAAGGCCTGGAACATCCAGTACGCGTAGCCGGTGGACGGCACCTCGACGCCCCAGCGCGTGACGTTGCCGCTCGCGTCCTTCTGCACGAGCTTTTCGGCCATGCGCGTCATCTCGTTCCACGTGGCCGGCGGCTTGTTCGGGTCGAGGCCCGCCTGCTTGAACGCGTCCTTGTTCCAGTAGAGGACGATCGTCGAGCGCTGGAACGGGATGCCGTACACCTTGCCTTTGTAGGTGCCGTTCAGCATGAGGGCGGGGTAGAACGACTTGAGCCAGGCCTTGTCCGCGGCGCTCTTCGCCACGTCGTCCCACGGTACGATCACGTCCTGCTCGAGCAGCTCGTAGAGGTCGATCGAGAAGAGCACCGAGAGCTGCGCGGGCTGGCCGGCCTTGAGCGCGGCGAGCGCCTTCACGCGCGCGTCGTCGTAGTTGCCGGCGTAGATGGGATGCACCTGGATGCCGGGATTCTCCTTCTCGAATTCCGCGGCGAGGCCGTCGATCACCTTGGTGAGCGGGCCGCCCACGGCGATCGGGTAGTAGAAGGTGAGCTCGGTGTCGGCGCGCGCACCCTGGGCGAACAGGGCGACGAGCGCGGCGATGACGATGGCGAACATGGATCGCATGGTTTCTCCCCGGGTAGTTCGTGAAATTCGCGGCTCCGCGGTCTGCGTTGCGGTTCGTTGACGAGCCTAAGCGCGCGCTTCGCGCAAATCAACCGGCGGGGCCGAGCGCGCCCGTGCTTCCGAATCCAGCGTGCGCAGGCCGGTCGCCGCGTCGAAGAGGTGCGCCGATTCCGGCGCCCACGCGAGCCGCACGGGCGTGCCGGGGCGAAGCGCGTGCTGCCCGGGCGAGCGCACCAGGAGCGATTCCGCGCCGACCGCCGCGGTGAGGACCGTATCGGCGCCATGGTACTCGGAGCTCGCGACGGTTCCCGCGATGCCGCCGGAATCCACCAGCCGCACGTGCTCCGGGCGCACGCCGAGCGTGAGGCCGGCGCCGCGGCCGGCGAGCACCCGCTCCGCCGATCCGCGCACCACCGCGCCTTCGGCCCCGTCGTCGAGCGCGACGAGGTTCATGCCCGGCGTCCCGATGAAGCGCGCGGCGAACGTCGTCGCCGGCCTCGAGTACAGCTCCTCCGGCGATCCTTCCTGCTCGATGCGCCCGTCGCGCAGCAGCACCACCCGGTCCGCCATGCTCATCGCCTCGACCTGGTCGTGCGTCACGTACACGACGGTCATGCCGAGCCGGCGCTGCAGCGCGCGGATCTCGACCCGCATGCCGTGGCGAAGCTGCGCATCCAGGTTGGAGAGCGGCTCGTCCATGAGGCAGATGTGGTTCTCGGCGACGATCGCGCGCGCGAGCGCGACGCGCTGGCGCTGCCCGCCGGAGAGCTGCCCGGGCTTGCGGTCGAGCTGGCCGGCGAGGCCCACGAGATCGGCCACGCGCGCGAGGCGCCGGCCACGCTCGGCTTGCGCCGTGCGCCGCACCTTGAGGCCGAACACGATGTTCTCCGCGACGGTGAGGTGCGGGAAGAGCGCGTACGACTGGAAGACCATGGAGATGCGGCGCTTCGCCGGCGGGAGGCCCGTCACGTCGCGCCCGTCGATGAGGATGCGTCCCGCGGTGGGCTCCTCCAGGCCGGAGACGATCCGCAGCAGCGTGGACTTGCCGCAGCCCGAAGGACCGAGCAGCACCACGAACTGGCCCGATTGCGCGCGCGAGCTCACGCCGTCGACCGCGTTCACGCGCCCGAACCGCTTGGTCAGCTTCTCGAGGACGATCTCCGGCACGCGCCTCCCTCGCGTTGTACGGATCGGGACCGCTTCACATTATGCCGGAGGGGGCGAGCACCAGCGCCGCGCCCGATTGCGCTATTGTCCGCACTATCTCGGCGCCGGGATCGGCCTTCTCGCCTCGGCGCACCTGCCCGCGGCCGCCGGAGGCGACGGAATGCTGGAGATCGACGCGAACCCCAACCCGCTGCGCAAGCTCACCTGCGGCGCCGCCGCCAACGTCGTCGACGGTCGCATCGTCCTCGACGAGCAGCCCGGCCTCGGCGCTCCGCCCGAGCTCGAACGACTTCGTTCCTTCCGCGTCGCGCTCTAGCGATGGAGCCCGCCGCGCACGGCAGGCACATCGCCGAGGCGCTGCGCTGGTCGCCGCACACGCCGAGGAGCGCCTGGCAGGGCGTGGCCGCGGGGCTCGGCATGGCGGCGCCGCTCGCGTTGGGCTTCGCGATCGACAACGCGGGCGCCGGATTCGCGGGCGCGGTGGGCGGCCTCATGATCGGCGCCGTGCCCACCGAGCGCACGCTCGGCCGGCAGCTGCGCGACCTCGCGCTCGCGATCGCTCCCGCGTCGTTCGCGCTCGCGATCACGATGGCGATCCCCGGTCCCGGAGCGCTCGAGCGCATCCTCGTCGTCGTGCTCTGCGCGATCGCGGCGCTCGCCGGCGGCCTCGGGCGCTCGATGGCGGTGGCGACGTACCGCTTCGTGCTCTTCCTCCTCATCGCGGTCTCGGTCGCGGGCAACGTCGCGCACCGCGGCGAGCTCCTCGCGCCGATCGCGCTCGGCATCGCGTGGGGCGCGCTCGCCAATATCGTCTTCGGCTCGATCGCGCGCGCTTTGCATCCGGCCGAGGTCGCCGAGGCGGAGCCGGTGCAGCCGGCGCCGACGCTCGCGCGGCGCATCGCCCATTGGCGCGTGACGCTCCGCCATCTCGCCGGATGGCAGTACGCGCTGCGGCTCGCGGCCTGCCTCGCGCTCGCGCAGGCGCTCGATGTGCTGTGGCCGGGGCATCGCCTGCACTGGATCGCGCTCACGGTCGCGCTGGTGATGGAACGCGGCGTCGAGGCGCTGCCGATCCGCGGCACGCAGCGCGCGGCGGGAACGCTCCTCGGCGTGCTGGTCGCCGGCATCTTCTTCGGTGTCGCCCTGCCTGCCGGCGCGCTGGTCGCGGTGGTGGGCGTGCTCGCCGCCGCGCGCGCGATCCTTCGCACGCGCAACTACCTCGCCTACACGGTGGTGACGACGCCGCTCATCCTCGCGATCCTCGACGCGGGCGAGCCTCCCGGGATGGCGCTCCTCGTCGAGCGGGTCCTCGCCACGCTCGTGGGCGCGGGGCTCGTCATCGCGGCGAACGGCGCGATCCGCCGCCTCGGCCATCCGCCGGCGCCCGCGCGCTGATCCGAACCAGCGCGCCGGGCGACGGTCGAACGCGAGGTCCGACCACGGGAGCCCAGCCATGCAATGCAACGTCGGAGGCGTGGAGCGCGAGGTGCGCGGCGGGATCGGGCTCGCGCTGCTCGCGGCATCGTCGGTGAGCCCGTTGCCGGTGCGCTGGCGGGCGCTGCTCGCCGGAATCGGTGCGATCGGCGTGGCGACCGCGGCCTCGCAATATTGTCCCCTCAACTCGATGCTCGGCATCGACACCTGTCATCTTCCGCGCCGCCTGCGCGGCTAGCGGGTCAACGCGCGCGCGAAGCCTCCATCGCGCGGATCGCATCGGCGATGTCGCGCGCGATCCGCTCGAGCGCGCGCGAGTGCGCCGCGGCAAGCGCCGCCGCGTCGTGGGATGCGAGCGCCTCGTGCGCGAGCGTGCGCCCGCTGCGCGCGCTTCCCGCGGCCGGCGTCACGGTCCACAGCGCGTCGATCGTCGCACCGTCCGCGAGCGAGGAATCGAAGCGCTGCACCTCGATCGAGACGCGGAAGTCGAACGCCGCGCCGGCCGCCATGCGACTCGAGAGGACGCGCGAGGTGCCGAGCCCCTGCGAGAGGTCTTCGGCGACCACGCGCGGGATGGCGTCGCGCAGCGGCTCCGCCCAGCGGTAATCGTCGGAAATGTCGACCTGGTGGCTGCCCGTCGCGAGCACCATCTGCGTGCGGTCGACCGAGGCGGGGATCGAGACCGGTCCGACGAAGACCGAAGGCGTGGCGGAGGCGGGCGGCGCGGCCCCGGCCGCGGGGCGAGCGAGCGTGAAGAACTGCTCGCGCGGCGCGGGCGTGCCCGCGCACGCGGCGATCGAAAGCGCCGCGGCGATGGCGGCGAGACGCACGAGCCAGGTCATTTCCTCTCCTCCCGCCGGCCGCGGAGCAGCGACTCCGGATGGCGTTCGAGGTAATCGGTGAGGTCGCGCAACGACTCCGCGGCGCGGTTCACCTGCTCGAGCGTCTCGCGCAGGTCGCCTTGCACCGGCGAATCGCTCGAGAGCACGTGCTCGGCGGCCGAGAGCGTCTTCCGCGCCTGCTCGATCGCGGCGCGCATCTGCGGCGTGAGGTCGCGGTCGATGTGCTGCGAGAGCGTGTCGAGCCTCGCGAGCGTCTCGCGCAGCTGCACGAGCGACTGGCGCAGCTCCGTGCCGATCTGGTCGAACGGCACCTTCTCGAGCTTCTTGATGATGTTCGCGACCGATTCCTGCAGCTCGCCGAAGCCGCCCGCGAGGGTCGGGATCTCGGGCGCGGGCTGCGTGAAGTCGAGCTTCGCGGGCGCCGCCTTGGGGAAGAAGTCGAGCGCGATGTAGAGCTGCCCGGTGAGGAGGTTCGCGTTGCGCAGCTGGCCGCGGAAGCCGTGCTGCACGAAGAGGCGCATGCGCTCGGCGGGCGTCATCGAGTCCCACTTGCCGCCGGGGCGGGCGTTCCTCGGCCGCAGCCGCCGCGGCCAGATCTCGATCTGCACCGCGGAGCGGAAGCTCACGGTGCGCGCATCGTATTCGAGGTCGATGCGCTTCACGCTCCCCACGGTCACGCCGCGGAAGTCGATCGGCGCGCCGACGTTGAGGCCGCGCACCGATTGCGCGAATTTCATCACGTAGTTCTCGACGACCGTCTCGCGCGGCCGGAGCGCCTCG
>Ga0134125_10010187_pt1 | contig 10563 bp, 11 predicted proteins | sample KB31751_FD_96464 | JGI IMG/M metagenome (GOLD analysis project Ga0134125, IMG submission 96464) | Terrestrial soil microbial communities with excess Nitrogen fertilizer from Kellogg Biological Station, Michigan, USA - KB3-175-1 | ecosystem: Environmental > Terrestrial > Soil > Unclassified ... | reverse complement strand
CGCAGACGGCCCGAGTAGAGCGGGCTCGATGTCACGTCACCGTTGTCGAAGACACCCACCATGTAGTTGAACTTGCCGCCCTGGATGTCGCCCCAGGCCACGGCGCCGTTGCTGCGCCCGTAAGGCCCCTCTTTGGGCGCTCCGACGAACTGGGGGGAGGAGAAGAAGCCTGGAAAGTTCCAGGGAATCATGAAGAACGGGCCCGAGGCGTTCGAGCGATCGACGGGGACCAGCAAGTGCCCGGCCCACAGGTGAAACTCGTCCACGAAGTCGAACGAGAGGATGGCGTCCTCGATCTGCACCACGTTCGGGGCGTTCCCGCCCGCGACGCCGTAGTTCGCCATGTCGGCGTTCAGGTTCAGCGTCACCCCGACCTTCTTGGTGATCTTGCCGCCCGCGTGCAGCTCCACGTAGGCGTGGTCCATGTGCCAGTCGTTGAGCTTGCTGGGGTCAGTTCCCTGGAAGATGCCGCCTGCGCGGAGCCAGGCGCCGACGTCGATCGGCGGGAGCACGTCGGGGCGGGTGGCCGGCATCGCCTCGCTGGCCGTCGGCGGCGCCGCCTCGGTGGCGACGGCAGCGGGCGGCGTGCCATCGGGTACCGGCGCCGCGGGCGGCGGCGCGGCCATCGCGGCGGGCGGCGGCAGCATCGGTGTCGGCGGGACGGCGGCCGGCGCGGGTGCTGCTTGCGCGCGGGCGGTTCCCGCGGTGAAGGTCGAAGTGAGCGCTGTGGTGATGACGCAAACAGTTAGCCGCGCGAGACGAGCGTAATCTTTCATCCTTGCCCCTGGTTGAGAGCAGGCCTTCGAAACCGGCGAGCCCCCCTCGCCGTTTCGTTCCCGTCGGTGTGGCCTAATCGATCCCGGCCATCCGCCGACGTCGCCTGCCGTTTCGAGCCGACGATATCGAACGGATGTTAAGTGGACGTTTCGAGGGCGGTTGACTTTCGTTACTTCGTCGTCACCTGACTCGCGGCGCGGGGGTCAAGCGCGCGGGGCCGGTCGGAGGTAGCTGGTGAGGAGCTCGATGGCGACCTTCTTGTGGTCGCTCTGCCAGCTGGCGGCCAGGAGATCGGTTCGGAACAGGAACGAGAGGGTGTGAGCGTTGGATCGGTGAAAATAACAGAGGCCGACCATGGCGATGTAGAGGTGGAGCGGGTCGATGCCGGCGCGAATGAGACCCTCCCGCTCGCCCCGGCGAAGCAGCTCTTCGATGAGCGGCATGAGCGGCGAGCTGATGATGGGCGGCTTCGCGGAGCTCCGCAGGAACCGGCCGCGGAGCAGGTTCTCCCCGCTGAGCAGAGTGAGCAGCTCGGGATGCGTGCTGAAGTGGCGATCCACAAATTCGAACAGTTGCAGGAGACCCTCGATCGGATCGACCTCGTCGACCTCCAGGTGCAGCTCCTCCTGCCGCAGCTCGCCGATGGCGTGCTCGAGCACGGCGACGTAGAGCCGACTTTTGTCGCCGAAGTAGTGGTAAATCATGCGGGTGTTGGCCCGGGCACGCTGCCTGATGCGTTCCACGCGGGCGCCGCTGTAGCCGTTGGTCGCGAACTCGCCGATCGCCGCCCGAAGGATCTTCTCCCGGGTTCGGTCTGCATCCCGCTTCTTGCCCACGGGCGCGAGACTACTCGACGGCCCGATTTTGTAGATGTGCCGTGTGAGGCGACGCCCGTAGGGACACTCACGGATGGGCCTCCGCCGTGGACCGCCCTCGTCAGAAGACTTCCCTCTGCGGGGGAACATAGGTAAACATATACTTACTTATGCAGGAGCCTCAGCTGTCGCCCGCCGGAGCGCCGACCGGTGAGGAGATCCTCTCGGCGTTCGAGGATTCCAACTGGAATCGCGGACGCGCGGCGAAGCTCCTGGGCATCTCTCGAGGAACCTTCTGGCGCCGAGTCACGAGGTGGCCCGAGCTCTATCGACTGGCGTGCGTTTCGCTCCCGACCCTGCTCTTCGAAAAGGAAGCCTGCGGAGGCGATCTGGAGCGCCTTGCCGACATCTTCGGGACGACGGTCCCACTGCTCTCTCGTCGTCTGGCCACGGGCGCTGTCGGCGCCTCGACCGAACGCGGTCGATCCTAGGCCGCAGTTGTCCGCAAACCGCGCCGTCATCAGGACCGCCTGATGCGATTACGACGGGCGAGACCGATGGCTGCCGTCTGAGGGCACATGTGGCAAAATAGGAACGATGTCCGAGGTGAAGCTCATGATCCCCGATGAGGCGTTCCTGGCGCTGAAGAAGAGCCCAGACTCGATGGGTGCGGAGCTTCAACTTGCCGCGGCGATGAAGCTCTACGAGTTGGGGCGGCTCTCGGCGGGCGCGGCCGCTCAGCTCGCCGGCCTTCCGAAGCCGGTGTTCCTCGCCAAGCTCGGAGACTACGGCATCGACACCTTCCGCCAGAGCCCGGCGGACCTGGCCGACGAAGCCGCGAATGCCTGACGCCGCGCTCGCGGCCATCTGCAACACCTCACCGCTTCAGTATCTGCACCAGCTCCGATTGGTGGACCTGCTACCGAGGTTGTGTTCGCGGATACTAATGCCGACCGCGGTGGTGGGCGAGATCGAGGCAGGGCGCGCGCTCGGCCACGATCTTCCGGATGTCCCGGCCCTGTCGTGGGCGACGGTGGTGACGCCCACCATCGCGGCATTCCTTCCTACCGTCGCGGACCTCGGCGGCGGCGAACGCCAAGTCCTCGCCTTGGCCGTCGAGACACCTGCCGCGGTCGCGATTCTCGATGATGCCCTGGCCAGGCAACACGGAAGGCTCCTCCGACTCCGCTTGACCGGGACGCTGGGTGTCCTGTTGCGTGCCAAACGCGAAGGGGCGATCTCTGCGCTACGTCCACTGCTCGACCGGTTGTCTGAGTTGCGATTCCGAGTCGCGCCCGACGTTCGTGCTGAGGTTTTGCGTCTCGCTGGCGAGGTATAGGTCGACCGCTGTCAGAGCGGTGGTTTACGATCCGGCCCCCATTTGAGACTTGTGCCGGGCTGCGCGAGGCGGGCTATCTTGCGACTTGAACTTCCACACCCTTGCGGGTACCAGAGCCCTGAATCCGGCAGATCGCGACCGAAGACCGGCTGGTGGATGGGTGTTTCCAGCGGACGTCGCCGCTCACCGAGGTCAGGTGAGCGCGCGTAGCACGAGAACCGACGCGGCCCCGAGGGCGGCGCCGAGCGGCAGCGTGGTGACCCAGGCGGTCAGAATTGCGACCACCGTCCTCGGTCGCGCCTGTCTGGTCACGGCACCGATGCCGAAGATGCCGCCTGTCGCGACGTGCGTCGTCGAAACCGGCAGGCCGAACCGCGAGGCGGCGATCACCAACCCGGCTGTCGTCAGGCTGGCGATGAACCCCTGGCCGGCGTTGAGCGGGGTGATTTTCCTCGCCATGGTCTCGGCCACCCTGCGCGCACCGATGAGACCACCGGCGGCCATGGCGAGACCCACGAGCGGAAGGCCGATGCCCGGGCTCAACGCCTTGGCGGCGATGAGGAGCGCGACGATCTTGGGTGTGTCGTTGAGGCCGCGCGCGAAGCAGACCGCGGCGGCCGAGACGAAATGCAACGAATCCAGCAGGCGTTGCGCGGACAGACCGACGACGACGCCGCTGTAGCGCTCGCAGCTGGTCCCGGCGGTCAACGCGAGCTGGACCTTCGCTGCGACCTCGGGGCCCCCCGCCAGCGCGATTCGCAGCGGGACGTACTCCCTTTCGAGACAGACGCAGCTCTCGCGGGTGATCCCCAGCCCCGCGCGAGCTCGGCGAGCGATGGGATAAAGCGCCGACGTGATGGCCACGGCCAAGATCGGGCTGAGGAGAAGCGGCAACCCGAAGTCCCTCCCGAGCACTGCAACGTTCACCCCCGCGCCCGTCGCCAAGCCGGCCCCGATGAGCGCTCCCGTGAGCCCGTGCGTCGTCGACACGGGCAGACCCCAAAACGTCGCCAGCAACACCGTGAGGCCGGCCCCCGACGCCACGGAGCAAAGAAAGAGAGGCGAGGTGGCGACGGCGTCAGGGACCAGGCCCTTCGCCGAAAACGTTTTCACGAGCCCGGCAGCGAGCACCAGGGTGAGCAGCGATCCCGCGAGCTGGGCGACGGTCGCCACCGCCAGCGCGGTCCGGTAGCTGGCCCTGCCCGAGCCATACAGCGTCGAGACGCCCTTGAAATTGTCGTTGCTGCCGTTGCACCAGGCGAGCAGCGTCACCACCCCCAGAACGACCCACGCCATTGGGCCACTCTACACTCTTCGCTCGCCGCACTCTGGTACCATCGCCCCACCGTGCGGCGGTGGCTCGGCTCTCGATGGATAGGGCTCTGCGCGGCGGCGCTGGCGGCCGGCTTGACGCTTCCGTCGCTGGCCAACGGGCTCGGTATCGACGACCACCTTTATCGCGCCCGGGTTTTGGGTGGCTGGGACGCTGTTCGCTCGGCTGCCGACCTGTTTTCATTCGCTGATCCGGCGCGGCCCGCCGACGTTCGCCAGGAGATGGAGAGCGGCGAGCTGTCGTGGTGGGCGGCGCCGCACTTGCGTTGGCGTTTCCTGCGACCGTTGCCCGCGTTGCTCCACCATCTCGAATTCCGACTGTTCGGTCGCGGTGGGCTGGCGCTCATGCACCTCGAAAGCGTGTTGTGGATGGCGGCTGTCGCCGCTGCTGCGGCGATGCTGTTTCGTCGAATGTTCACGCCCTTGTGGATCGCGGGCCTCGCGGCGGTTCTCTACGCGATAGACGACGCGCACGGTTTCGGAGTCGGGTGGCTCGCGAGCCGTTGCACGCTGATGGGGACGTTGTTCGCGATCACCTCGCTCATCGCGCACGATCGCTGGCGCCGGGACGGATGGCGGCCCGGTGCGCTCTTCGCGCCCGTCGCGCTCCTCGTCGCGTTACTCTGCGCCGAGGAGTCGGTCGCGGTCGTCGGCTACCTCCTGGCACACCTGCTGGTTCTCGACGATGCTCCGATGCCCCGCCGGATTCGGGCCCTCGCCCCCTGCGCGACGACCATCGGTGGCTGGTACCTGTTCCGGCGAGCCCTCGGCTACGGCACCGTCGGTCCGGGTTCGTACACGGATGCGTTCAGCGAGCCGCTGACGTTCACCCTGCAGACGCTGCAGCGCATTCCCATCTACGTTCACAGCCAGCTCGGTGCTCTCCCCGCAGACCTGTGGGAGGTGTACTTCGTTCGCCGCGGACTCGGCTGGGTCATGGTGATCGCAGGCGCAGCCTTCATGGTCATCGTCGGCGCGGGTATGAGCCGTCTGGTGCTGCGAGACCGGGTCGCCCGGTTCTGGGCGCTCGGGGGCGCCATTGCGCTGGTCCCGATCTGCGGAGCACATCCGAACGATCGTCATCTTTTCATCGTGGGGCTCGGTGGAGCGGCGTTGGTCGCACGTTACCTCGCCGCGTTTGCCGACCGCAGGCAGCCCGACCGGCCTGTCCTTCTTCCGCCGCGAGGGGCGAGCGCGCTGGCCGGGTTCTTTGTCCTGGTCCACCTCGTTCTGGCGCCGATAGCCCTGCCGATACGCGCTCGAATTCCAGGCGATCTCCAGCGGAGTCTCGACCGCATCGATGATCGAGTGCCGCACGACGACGGGCTGGCCGCGCAGGACCTGGTCCTGGTCAACGTTCCCTTCAAGTACCTCTGCAACCTGCCCAGCGTCGTGCGCCGTTCCAAGGGCGGCCCCTCGCCCGCGCACTGGCGTTGCCTGGGCGTCTCCTCGGACGACGTGACCGTGAGGCGAGAGGATGCCCGCACGTTGGTCCTCGTCCCGTCGGGCGGGTACCTTCGAAGCTTCGAGGACACGAACGTCAGAGCGCGCGGCATCCCGTTCGCGCCCGGCGACCAAGTAAGACTTTCCGGGTTCGAAATCACCGTCCGACGTGTGACGCCAGATGGGCGCCCGCAAGAGGTCGCCTACCGATTCGATCGGTCGCTGGAGGATCCTTCGTTGCGGTGGCTCACATGGCAGGACGGCGCCTATCGTCCGTTCGCGCCGCCGCGCTCGGGCGAGGCGGTCTCTCTGTCCGCCCAGCACTTCGCCTGGGCGGACCTTCTGAGGCCCGAGCGGGAGAAGTCGCCGTGATTGGCCGCAAAGCCCAGGAGCGAACGAGCGGTGTTCTCTTGCTGCTGCTGATGGTGGCGCACACCGTGACTCACCCGGAGCGCGGAGCCTGGGTGCTTCTTTCCGCTTGCGACGTGGCCACCCTTGCGACGGCTATCGGTCTCGTGGCGGGATGGCCGAGGGTCGTCGCGGTTGCGTTTCTGTTCCAGATGTCGATCGGTCTTCCGGCGTTCTTCGTGGGCCTTGCGACGCATACCTACACCCCCAACACGACGTCGGTCGCGATCCATCTGCTGCCTCCCCTGGCGGGAGGATGGGCCGTTCGCCGAACGGGCCTGCCGCCGCGCGCGCTGGCCGCTGCGCTCTTGGTCTATTTCGTCGTGGTCGTCGCGAGCCTCTTGTTCTCGCCGCCCGCGCTCAACGTCAACCTCGTCTTCACCGTGTGGCCGCCGATTCGCCGGTTGACGTCGGGGCGTCTCGCGGGGCTGCTCCTCTTCCAGGGGGTCGGGCCTCTGATCTTGCTTTCTGTCGGAGCGGCCGCGCTACGCCGCGGGTTTCCGGGCGCGCTCAGTTCGACACGGGGTCCATCGCCCGCGCGCCTTCCAGATATGTCTGGATGACAGACTGAATGTGCGGGAGCTCTTCGAGCTTCCGAATCCCGGCGATCTCTTCGTCGGTCAGATCGGGGTGCCAGAACTGGAGGAAGACGTTGTATCGGACCTCCGAGCTGCGGTTCCAGACCTCGTGCTCGAAGGAGTCATCGAAGAGGCTGCAGGTCCCCTGTCGCTGGGCTCGGATCTCTCTCGCCACGCGCATCTCGACCCCTGGCGGGATCACCAGGCCGAAGTGACAGGTCAGCTGGGTGTTGGTCGCGCCGCAGTGGGCGGGGATGTGCGTCCCGGGCAAGAGGCGCGAGACGAATACCGTGCCCGAGCGACGGGGCACCGCGTCCACCAGCCCCATGAGGCGCGGGAACAGGCGGACGTTCTCGTCCCATCGGTGGCCTCGATAGTCGAGGTAGAGGACGTGCCATTCGCCGGCGTCCGCGCGCTCGTGCAAAATCGGGCCGACGTAGTTTCGGAACGTGATCTTCTGCTGCAAGAGGAAAGCCTCGAGCTCCGCCCGGATCGCGGGGTATTCGTCCTCGAGACGGGTGAGATAGGGGAAGGCCGCGGCGTCGTGCCACGGTCGGGCCGGTAGATCGGGGAGGTAGAACCGAGGGCGTTGCAGCGGGTCCTCGGGCGGGAAGAGCGGCGGCTCCCCGGCTTGGTCCCGGCGCATCACCTCGGGCAGATTTTCGAACAGCTTCATCAACCGGTTCATGCCCGCAAATCATACAATGCGTGTGCCAGGCGGAGGCAAGAGCAGCCATGGTGGTGGTCATCGTGATCGGTGTCGCGTTGGCGATGTTCGTCGCCGAACGAGCCCGGCCCGCAAGGGCCTGGCCTAGCGTGTCGGGTTGGTGGGCGCGCGCGGCCCTGGCGAACGGACTTCAGATTGCGGCGGTCTTTCTGGCTGGCCTGACCTGGGAGCCCTGGTTTCGGCGCCATCGCCTGCTGTCGCTCCGCGAGCTTGGGTTCGGACCAGAGGTCGCCGTCGGCTACCTGGTGAACGCGCTCTCGCTCTACTGGACGCACCGCGCGCGTCACGAGATCGCTCCCCTCTGGCGTTGGCTCCATCAACTGCACCACAGTCCGTCGCGGGTCGAGATCCTCACCGCGTTCTACAAACACCCGCTGGAGATCTGCGCGGAGTCCGTTCTTGCCGCGGCAATCCTCTACCTCGGCCTGGGACTGTCGCCGCGGGCCGTGCTCGTCATCTCCGTGGTGAGCGGCTCGCTGGGCCTCTTCTATCACTGGAACGTGTCGACGCCGCGGTGGCTCGGCTACATCGTGCAGCGCCCCGAGAGCCACTGCGTTCATCACGAGCAGGGCGTCCACGCCTACAACTACTCGGAGCTGCCTCTCCTCGACATGATCTTCGGAACGTTTCGGAACCCGCCCACCTTCAGCGGCGCGTGCGGCTTCGACACCGGCCGCGAGCATCGGTTTGTCGCGCTCTTGCTGGGAAGGGACGTGAACGCAGAACGGACCGTCAGCCCTAAACCGTGAGCACCACCTTGCCGAACGTCTGCCGGCTGGCCAAGAGGTCGTGTGCTCGGCGGATCTCCTGCCAGGGAAGGACCTGGCCCACTTGGGGTTGGATCGAGCCGTCGGCGAGCCAAGCCCAGAGGCGCCTCGCGAGTGCGGAGGCTTGCTCGGGTCGCTGCAGCAGCGAACGGAGGTGGAAGCCCAGCACCCCGCGCGAGCGGTGCAAGAGCTTGAGGGGATCGATGCTCACGCGCTCGCCGCTGGAGATGCCGACCAGGATCTGCCGACCAAAGGAGCCGAGGAGCGCAAAGGTTCGCTGGGAGATCGCCCCCCCGATGGAGTCGACCGCCAGGTCGAGCCCCCGATCGTTCGAGAGCTTCCGCGCCTCGACGTCGAACACGTCGTAGCCGCACACGAGCTCGGCGCCGAGCCCCCTCACGCGGTCGGCTTTCTCGGGACTCGAGACCGTCGCGACCACGCGGAGACCGAGACAGCGTGCGACCTGAACGGCCATCGTGCCGAGGGAGCCAGCGCCGGCGTGCACGAGCGCGGTCTCACCCTCGACGGCGTGACCCGAGAGGATCAGCGCGCCTCCGGCGGTGAGGAGGGACACCGGGACCGCCGCGCCGTTCGGAGAGGGGACGGCGTCGGGCAGCGGGAAGCAAGCCGAGGCGGGCACCACGGCTCGCTCCGCGGCCAGTCCGGTCACGGCGATCGCGCACTGGCGGGTGCCGAGCGGCGGCGAGCTGACGCCAGGACCGTGAGCGACGACGACTCCTTCCGCTTCCTGGCCGGCGACGAACGGCGGGCGCGGACCACCCGGGTACTGCCCCGCGCGCTGAAGCAGATCCGACCAGTTGAGCCCCAAGGCCGTCACGTCGAGGAGCACTTCCCCGGGGCCCGCCACGGGTTCCGGGACGTCGACCAGCTCCAGAACCTCCGGACCGCCGAAGCCGGCCACGCGGATCGCTTTCATCTGTCTCTCGCAATCCGCCGCGCCACGAAGGCGGCGTCGCGGCCAATCCCCCGCAGGTAGGGAGACGCGAGCGTGCGGACAAAGCGGGTCCCCAAAAGATACAGGCGTGGCGTTCGCGTGCTTTCGCAGCGACGCGCGCGGGGCCATCCATCGCGGTCACGCTCGACGAGATCGCCGAGGTGTTCCGTGCGATGAACGAAGCCGGTCGCGAAAACGAGGAGATCGGGCTTCAGCGAGCGCGCGGAACCGCCCGCCTGGTCCGGGCTCAACTGCACGTCGTCGGCGCCGTAGCGCGCCACCGCCGGGACGCGTTCGATGGCTCCGGCGCGAATGGCCCGCGGTACCGCAAAGCCGAACATGCCGTCCTTGGGCGCGACCCAGGGACCGAGCGGGCGCGCGGGAAGGTGCTCCGGCAGCCAGGAGAGATAGTGCACGTCCAGCCCCAGTATCCGGCTGGGGATCGCCCGCAATGGTGAGCGCAGCGAGAGGGAGGCCCGCCCCGTGGGCCGGTGAGCCCGCAACCAGATCCCCAGCACCTCCGCCGCGGAAGCACCGCCGCCCACGACGAGCATCCGCTCGGCGGTCGAAATACGATCGGCACGCGCGTCGACGCTGTGGATCCACGGAAGGTTGCTGGTCGCTGGATCGAAATCAGCGGGCAGCCTGGGCGCACTCACGATCCCGGTGGCGTTGACGACGTGGGAAGCGGGCAGGAGCTGCTGCTCGGCTCCCACGCGAGCATGGACCACGAATCCCTCGGGGGTGCGCTCGACCCGAGTCACTTCAGCCCCGGTGACGACCTCGATCGCGTGCTCGGTGCGGTACGCGTCCAGGGCGTCCAGGAACTGACCGAACGTCGGATAGGGTGGCCTGCCGACCTCGAGGCGCATTCCGGGCAGTCGAGAGAGCCGGGCGGGCGAAAACAGCTTCATTTCGGGATCGACCCGTCGCAGCCCCGCGGCGGCGGTGCCACCGCGCTCCAGCAGCGAGCACGAGATTCCGCGCTTGGTGAGAGAGACGGCCGCCGCCAGGCCCGCTGGACCTGCGCCGATGATCACGACGTGAGGTTTCACCTCAGGCCTCGCGCCTTCCAGGCCGCCACGCGCTCGCGGTACCGGCGGATGGCCTCAGCCCAGGTGGCGTCTGCCGCGCGAAGCGCCATCACCAGCTCGGCGCGACAGAGCGTCTCGCCGTTCGCTCGGGCGAGTGACGCGGTTACGGCGACGTTGGACGGCTCGGCTCGTTTCACGTGCGCCGAGATCACCAGCCGGGCCGGCAGAACTGCCGGTTCGAGGAAGGTCGCGTGGCGAACGAGGCCGAGGAACGCCCAGCGCTCGGTGCCGTGATGGAGCGCGGTCACCTCCTCGGCCAGCGGCCCCGCGATCTGGGCGCAAAGCTCGATCTGAAGGGAGCCGGGGAGAACCGGCGCGCCAACGAAGT
>Ga0134125_10010186_pt1 | contig 10563 bp, 9 predicted proteins | sample KB31751_FD_96464 | JGI IMG/M metagenome (GOLD analysis project Ga0134125, IMG submission 96464) | Terrestrial soil microbial communities with excess Nitrogen fertilizer from Kellogg Biological Station, Michigan, USA - KB3-175-1 | ecosystem: Environmental > Terrestrial > Soil > Unclassified ... | reverse complement strand
GCGAGATATTCGCGGTCGCGCGACAGCGCCATCTGGATGACGATGGATAAAAACCAGGCGACCGCGATCAGCACCAGCGCGATGACGATGGCAAGGCCGGCGCCGCCGCCCTTGCGGTCGCCGTCGCCGCGGCGCGCGCCGCCGTAGAACGAGGCTTGGAAGAACAGGCGGAAGACCAATTCGCCGAAGAAGGACAGCACGCCGGTGATCACCACCGCGATGACCATCATGCGCACGTCGCCGTTGCGGATATGCGTCAGCTCGTGGCCGAGGACGGCTTCCATCTCGGCGTCGTCAAGCGTGTTCATCAGCCCGCGCAGGACCGTGATCGAGTATTGCTTCTCGTTGAGCCCGGTGGAGAAGGCGTTGAGCGCGTCGTCCTCGGCGACGCGCAGCGTCGGCATGGTGATGCCGCGCGAGATGCAGAGATTTTCCAGAATATTGTAGAGCCGCGGCTCCTGGGCGCGGGTCACCTCGCTCGCGCCGGTCACCGCGTCGATCATCGACTGGTGAAACTGGTAGGCGATGAAGATCCACACCAGCGCGCCGGCGGTCGCGAAGGGCAAAGCCTTGATGAAATCGAATTCGGCGGCGCGGAGCAGGTAGTCGAGCGGCGCGTTCCGCACCGACAGCGCTTCCGCCAGCAGCGCGCCGGCAAATACCATCACATAGACGAGGAAAAACAGCCCGATCAGCAGCGCGATCGAGCGGCGCTTGTTCGACTGGATGTGGGTATAAAGACCGTAGGCAGCCATGAGGTTTTGCTACTTTTCCCGGGCGCAACGCAGCACGGCGTGGTGCGTTGCAGACCCGGGACCGTAAGGTCCCGGATCGGCGGTGCACCGTTTCACGCTGCACCGCGTCCGGGACAAGAGGTCAGAACTTCACGCTCGGCGCCTGATCGAGCTGGGCGCGGTCGCCGCCGACGTCGAAGAATTCACGTTGCGTGAATCCGAACATGCCGGCAAAAATCGCGGCCGGGAACTGCTGGATTCCGGTGTTGTATTCCTGCACGGCATTGTTGAAGAAGCGACGCGCGGCGGCGAGCTTGTTTTCGATGTCGGACAGGTCCGACTGCAATTGCTGGAAGTTCGCGTTGGCCTTCAGGTTCGGATAGTTTTCCGACAATGCGAAAAGTTGCCGCAGCGCTCCGCTGAGCATGTTTTCCGCCGCGACCTTCTGCTCGACGCCCGGCGCGGCGATAGCCACATTGCGCGCCTTGACGACCGCCTCCAGCGTCCCGCTCTCGTGCGCGGCGTATCCCTTTACCGTCTCCACCAGATTGGGGATCAGGTCGTGGCGCTGCTTGAGCTGCACATCGATGTCGGCGAAGGCCTGGTTGGTCCTCTGCCGCATGGCGACCAGGCCGTTGTAGATGCTGATGGCCCATATAACGATTACGACAATGACGCCGAGGATGACCCAGCCGGTTGTCGACATGAAACGCTCCTGAAAAGGGGTGGAACGGGGAGAGCCTATCCTAGATGGGAACCGGCGCGCCAACGGCAATTGGGGGTAACCCGTTGAACAGGCAAAAAAAGACCCCGAGCCGGAGCCCGGGGTCTCATCGTCAAGCGGCTATTCGGGGGGTAAGGGGGGAGCCGCCCGACTGAACACGGGTCATCAACGCCGACCCCCGGCTTTGGTTCCGGGGTTCGTTCCCTTCACGCAGACTTTATTCGCGGGTCGGTGTGGGGTCGCACCGCCGTCATATTTTTCGGGTTCCATCGGCCTCGCCACTGGGGACGAACAGCATCGGAGGCTTCAATGAGCTCGGTGATGATCGAATGTCCCAACACCGGCGAGACGGTTTCAACCGCCATCGAGACCGAGCCGGCCGATTTCCGCCGCCTGCCCAAGGTTCCAAGCCGCATGCTCTGTCCCGCCTGCGGTGAGGAACACGTCTGGACGACCGGGACGGCCTGGCTGTCGAACGGCCCGCGCCCGCTGGCCGCGGCGCCGGTGCCGAAGATCGAGGCGGCTTAGCTCGCCTCGCGGAAGCGTACGGCCGCTTCCAGGTCCACGGACACGAGCTGTGACACGCCGCGCTCGGCCATGGTGACGCCGAACAGGCGGTTCATCCGCGCCATCGTGATCGGATTGTGCGTGATGATGACGAAGCGCGTGTCGGTCGATTTGGTCATCTCGTCGAGCATGTCGCAGAAACGCTCGACGTTGTGATCGTCGAGCGGCGCGTCCACTTCGTCGAGCACGCAGATCGGCGCCGGATTGGTCAGGAACACGGCAAAGATCAGAGCCAGCGCGGTCAGCGCCTGCTCGCCGCCGGACAGCAGCGACAGCGTCGAGGGCTTCTTGCCCGGCGGCTTGGCCATGATCTCGAGGCCCGCTTCCAGCGGATCGTCGCTTTCGATCAGTTGCAGTTCCGCCGTGCCGCCGCCGAACAATTGCGTGAACAGATGCTGGAAGTGCTTGTTGACCTGCTCGAAGGACGACAAGAGCCGTTCGCGCGCCTCGCGGTTGAGGCTGGCGATGCCGAGCCGCAGCTTCTTGATCGCCTCGACCAGGTCGTCGCGTTCGGTCGTCAAGTTGGTGTGCTGCGTTTCAATGTCGCGCAATTCTTCTTCGGCGCGCAGGTTGACGGCGCCGAGCCGCTCGCGCTCGCGGCGCAGCCGCTCGAGCGTTGCCTCGATGTCGGCTACTTCCGGCGTTTCCGCCCCGGGCTTGATGCCGGCAAGTTCGGCAAGGCCGGCCGGCTCGATTTCCAGCATGTCGTGGATCTCGCGGCCGATGTCGCCCAGTCTGCGTTTGGCGCCTTCGAAACGTTCCTCGGCGCGGCCGAGCGCCTCGCGGGCGGCGCTTGCCGCTTCGAGCGCGGCGCGGGCGTCACGGTCGGCGGCGGCGAGCGCGCTTTCGGCCTCTTGCAGCTTGTCGGCGCAGGCGCGGCGGGCAGCCTCAGCGGTTTCCACTTCGCCGCTCAAGGCGCGGCGTTTCTCGGCGAAAACCTGCGGCGCGTTTTCAAGCTCGGTGCGGTCGCGCCTGGCTTCGGTAATGCGCTGCTCGAGCGTCGCGGTCTGGTTGCGCGCGCCATCCTGCCGCTCCACCCAGCCGGCCTTATCGGCTGAGAGGCTCGCCAGCCGCCGGTCGGCAAGCTCGGCTTCGCGCACGATCGCCTGTTGCTCGGCCTGAACCTCGGCAAGGCGCGTGCGCTTGCCGGCAATGTCGTCGCGCACCGCGGCGAGCCTGGTTTCCAGTTCCGCCGCGTTGGCAAGGTTGCCGATCGCGCGTTCGGCCTCGTCCTTGCCGGCGACCGCCTCGTCGCGGCTTGCCGTGAGGCGCGCGCGCGCTTCCGACAGCGCCGACAGACGCGCGGCCTGGCGGTTGAGGTCGCGCTCGCGCGTGCGCGTTTCGGTTTCCGAGACGCTCGCCGCATCGAAGGCGCCGTGCGCGGTTTGCAGCGCGTTGCGCTTCTCGTCGACTTCGGCGCGCGCCGCCGTCAATTCACTGTCGATCTCGGCAAAGCGGCTGCGCTGGGCAAGACGCCGCGCGGCGCCGGTCGGTGCGTGTGCGGCGGCGACGAAACCGTCCCAGCGCCACAGGTCGCCTTCGCGAGAAACAAGACGTTGCCCGGCCTTGAGCGATGCCGCGAGCGCTGCGCCCGCGTCGCGCTCGACCACGCCGATCTGCGCCAGCCTGCGGGCAAGTTGGGCCGGCGCCTTGACGAAGCGCGCGAGCGGTTCCGCGCCCTCCGGCAGCGCGGGGTCGTCGGCCGGGGCCGCCTCGCTCCAGTGCATCGGCGCCGAAGCGTCGACCGGCGCGTCGAGATCGTCGCCAAGCGCCGCCCCCAGCGCCTTCTCGTAGCCTTTGTCCACGTCGATATGGTCGATCACCGGCGGCCAAAGGCTGCGCGTTTCCAGCGACAGCATTTTCGACAGCGTTTTGGCCTCGGTTTCCAGGCGCTGCGCGCGCTTTTCCGCTTCACTCAGGGCGGCTTGCGCGGCCTCGAGTTCGGCGCGCGCGACGTTGCGCGCAGCTTCGGCGGCAACGGCTGCCGCTTCCGCCTCGGTGAGCGCCACCTGCGCGCCCTCGACCGCGGCGGCAAGCGGCGCGCTGTCGGCGCTGTTGAGGCTCTTGAGCTCGCGCTCGATCGCTTCGATTTCGCCGGCAATGCGCACGATGCGCTCGCCGTTCTCGCGCGCGGCGGTTTCGAACTGCTGCCGCTGGGCGGACAGCGCCGCAAGCGTGGTGGTGAGGTCCGTGAAAATCTTTTCCGCGGCATCGAGCTCGCCGTCGGCTTGCGTGACGCGGGCATCGACCCCGCTGCGCCGGCCGGCATTCTCGCGCGCTTCGGCGCGGATCGTTTCTTCTTCGGCGGCAAGCCGCGCAAGCGCCGCTTCCGCGTCGGCGGCAAGGCGCTTCTCGCGCTCGACGTCGGCGGCGAACTGGACGAGACGCAGATCGAGTTCTGCGATGCGGTCCTTGGCGCGGGTTTCCTCGCGGTCGAGGTCCTGTTGCGCGACATTGAGCCGGTGCAACGCCGCGCCGGCGCGCGCTTCGGCGTCGCGCAATTCAGGAAGGGACGCGGCGGCAAGCGCCTGGCGTTTGGAAGCTTCCGCTTCCTCGGCGGTCCGCTCGGCGACCTCGCGCAGCCCCTGGTCCTTGACGCGCTCGGCCTCGGTCACTTCGGCCGTTGCCCCGGTCCAGCGCAGGTGGAAAAGCATGGCTTCGGTCTTGCGCACCTGCGCCGAGACCGTGCGGTAACGGATCGCCTGCCGCGCCTGCTTTTTCAGGCCGTCGATCTGGGCGGCCAACTGGCCGATGACGTCTTCCAGCCGGGTGAGGTTGGTTTCCGCGCCCTTGAGGCGCAATTCGGCCTCATGGCGGCGGGCATGCAGGCCGGCAACGCCGGCGGCTTCTTCCAGGACCCGGCGGCGCTGCTCGGGTTTGGCCTGGATAATCTCGCCGATGCGGCCCTGATGCACCAAGGCGGGCGAGCGGGCGCCGGTCGAAGCGTCGGCAAACACGATCTGGACGTCGCGGGCGCGCACCTCGCGGCCGTTGATGCGGTAGCTGGAGCCGGCCTCGCGCTCGATACGGCGGGCGATTTCGAGCGTGTCCTGGTCGTTGAACGCCGACGGCGCCGAGCGGGTGGCGTTGTCGATGGAAATCGCCACCTCGGCGTTATTTCGCGCCGGCCGCGTATTGGAGCCGGAGAAGATCACGTCGTCCATCGAGGAGGCGCGCATCGATTTGTAGGACGACTCGCCCATCACCCAGCGCAGCGCTTCAACGAGGTTCGATTTGCCGCAGCCGTTCGGTCCGACCACGCCGGTCAGTCCCGGCTCGATCTGAAAATCGGTCGGCTCGACGAACGACTTGAAGCCGAGCAGGCGCAGACGCGTGAGCTTCATGATTCAGAACTTTTTTCTTCGCGCAGTCTTGGAATTCGGCGAGGCTCGATCGTGCGCGAGAGCCTTAAGCGAATCGGGCTTGTCGAGGATTTCATTAGCAGATTCGCGCCATTTCCGACGGTTGGCGTTGCGGCAGGTTCGGGGCGCAGAATGAATCGGCGCGTGGCCGGGAGCAACAGCGGCGCGCCGGGTTCCGGCGGTTTTCCCCGGCCTTTCAGCGCTTTACATGCTTTTTCGCGGGAAAATCCGCCGCAAGCGGGGCCGGAAAAGGGAAAAAACCCTTATGTTTTCTTGAGATAGGGGTCGATCACCTTGGCCATTTCGTCGATGCTCATGGCGCCGGGGTGCTTCTCGCCGTTGATGAAGAAAGTCGGCGTCGAGTCGACCTTGAACTTGGTGACGGCGCGCTCGCGCACCTTTTCGATGCCGTCGAGGATCGGCTGATTCGCAAGACATGCGTTGAACGTCGCCTCGGTGAAGCCCGCCTGTTTGGCGATCGCGAGCATCGGCGGGATCGGTTTCTCGACCGCCCACGTGCTCTGCTGGCGGAAGAGCGTGTCGATCATGGCGAAGTATTTGTTCTTGTCATCCTTGCCCGCGCAGCGCGCGAGCATGAAGCCGGCGGCGGCGAGATTGTCGAGCGGGAACTCGCGGAAGATGAAACGCACTTTGCCGGTGTCGATGTAGCGCTTCTTCAGATCGGGGAACGTCGTCTCGTCGAAGTGCGCGCAGTGCGGGCAGGTCGCCGATGCGTATTCGATGATCGTCACCGGCGCGTTGTCGGCGCCCAGGGTCATGTCGGGCAAGGCCTCGGGCTTCATCAGTTCGGCGACGTCGGCCTTGTCGTCGGCGAGGGCGATGCCGCCAAACCGCGACAGCGCGGAGCTGCCGAGCAGGGCCAGCGAAAGCGTCACGACGACGCTGCCTTTGTTGAATTCACGGCGGGTGATCTGCACGTTGCGGCTCCGATGGCCTGAGGCTGTTCGATTGCTTTGGCTAGCTTGATATGGGGATTGTGGCAATGCCGGGCCGTCCTGCCAAGGCCTTGGAATGGCTCACTTTCGCTTGATGGCCGCGCCCAGCCGGGCGAGCGCCCGGCGCAGGTCCTCGTCCTCGATGGCCGGCAGGCTTTCGGCGATCAGGGCTGCCTCTGCGGGGTCGGGCGGCGGGGGCGGGGCCGGCCGTCCGCGCCGCCGCAAGGGAGCCTGGCGCAGCGCGATGCGGCCGATCGCCTGCCAGCCGAAAAAGCGATTGATCCGTTCCAGGATCACCGCCGACAGATGCTGGATCTCCAGCGCCGCCGGTCCTTCCACCCGCAGCACCAGCGTTGCCGGTTCCGCAGCTTCCCCATCGGCGCGGCGCGGCCAGTTGATTTTCATCGGCTCGCTGTGCGCCGCGATTTCCGGTCCCGCGATGTCGGCCCAGCGGGCGATGATCTCGGCCGAAGCAAAGCCCTGCGACCTCAGGGTGTCGTTTAATGTCGCGCCGAGGAAATCCGACAGCGGCCGGGGAAAACTGCGCGAGGGCTTGTTCATGACCGTGCGTTCTCATGCCATCGTCGGCGCGATGAGCCTAGCAGCCCGCTTGCCCCGACGGAAGAAAGCGCAAGGACCGGACCCGGCCGATCTTCTGGTCTGGTACGACCGCCACGCGCGCATCCTGCCGTGGCGGGCGCGCCGCGGCGAGCGGCCCGATCCGTACAAAGTATGGCTGTCGGAAATCATGCTGCAGCAGACGACCGTCAAGGCGGTGGCGCCCTATTACGCGCGCTTTGCCGCCCAATGGCCGGCGGTGGAGCGGCTCGCGGCGGCAAGCCTGGACGATGTGCTGCGCGCCTGGGCGGGGCTTGGCTATTACGCCCGCGCCCGCAATCTCCACGCCTGCGCGAAGCAAATCGTCGCGCGGCACGGCGGCGTCTTTCCGCGCGACATCGCCGCGCTGCGCGATTTGCCCGGCATCGGCGATTATACCGCGGCGGCGATTGCGGCAATCTCATTCGATGCGCCCGTCGTGCCGGTCGACGGCAATATCGAGCGCGTGGTGACGCGGCTGTTCGCGGTGGAGGAGGCGCTGCCGGCGGCAAAGCCCGCGATCAAGTCGCTGGCTGCGTCGCTCTTGCCGTCGCACCGCTCCGGCGACTTCGCGCAGGCGCTCATGGACCTCGGCGCCACGATCTGCACGCCCAAGCGGCCGGCCTGCGCGCTGTGTCCATTCAGCGAGGATTGCATTGCGCGCGCGCGCGGCGATCAGGAAAGCTTCCCGCGCAAGGCGGCGAAGCGCGAAGGCAAATTGCGCCGCGGCGCGGCCTTCGTGGCGCTGCGTGCCGACGCCCGCGTGCTGGTCCGGCGGCGCGCGGAAAAGGGCCTGCTCGGCGGCATGACCGAAGTCCCGGGTAGCGAGTGGGCGAACGGCTTCGACATGGCAAAGGCGCTTGACGCCGCGCCGCGCTTTCGCGCCCAACCGCAATGGCGGCGGCTGCCGGGGACGGTCGAGCACGTTTTCACGCATTTCCCGCTGCAACTGGCGGTCTTCCTCGGCCGTGTGCCGCGCGCAACGCCGGCCCCGTCGGGAATGCGCTGGGCCCGCGTCGCGGATTTGCCGGGCGAGGCCTTGCCCAATGTCATGCGCAAGGTCATTGCTCATGTGCTGGAAGACGGCACAATCAAGCGCCGCAAAGCTGGGGGACGAAATGCCCGTTGATGAATGGACGCCGAGCCTTCGCTATCCCGATCCTTGCGTAACGGCGCTCGATCCGCGTTTCAAAAAATATCATCTGATGCAGTCGAGCGTGGAACGCCTGTTTACCGGCGCGCGCTGGAGCGAGGGCCCGGTCTGGTTCGGCGACCAACGCTGTCTGATCTGGAGCGACATCCCGAACAACCGGATGCTGAGATGGGATGAGGAGACCGGCGCGGTCGGTGTGTTCCGCAAGCCGTCGAATAACGCCAACGGCAATACGCGCGACCGGCAGGGCCGGCTGGTGACCTGCGAGCATCTTTCGCGGCGCGTCACCCGCACCGAGATCGACGGCGCCATAACCGTCATCTGCGACCGCTTCGAGGGCAAGCGGCTCAACTCTCCCAACGATATTGTGGTGAAATCCGATGGCTCGATCTGGTTCACCGATCCGCATTTCGGGATTATCGGCAACTACGAAGGCGAGGTCGCCCCTTCCGAACTGCCGATGAATGTGTACCGCGTCGACGGCAAAAGCGGCGCAGTCACCGTGGTGGCCGACGGCATCAAGGCGCCGAACGGGCTTGCCTTCTCGCCGGACGAAAAGAAGCTCTACATCGTGGCCTCGCGCGACGAGCCGCGAAAAATCCTCGCCTATGACGTGAGCGGCGACGGCAGCAAACTCGCAAACGGCAAGGTTCTCATCGACGCCGGCCCGCAGGGCACGCCGGACGGCTTCCGCGTCGACGTCGACGGCAATCTGTGGTGCGGCTGGGGCATGACGCCGGAGCTTGATGGCGTGCGCGTGTTCTCATCCCAGGGCGAGCCGATCGGCCATATCAGCTTGCCCGAGCGCTGCGCCAACGTGTGTTTCGGCGGCCGCTTGCGAAACCGCCTGTTCATGGCGGCCTCGCACTCGCTCTATTCGCTCTACGTCAACACGCAAGGCGTCGCCGGCGGTTAGCGCGCGCCCCAGCGCCAAAGTTAGATCGCCGGGATGCCCGCGGAAGCGACCAGCAGCGCGTCTTCCGCGCGCTCGCTGCGGTCGGGCCGCCCCAGTTTGCGCGAGGCCGCCTTGCGGTTGATCTTTCGCTTGGCGATGCTGCCCAGCTTCTTGTCGGTCGCTTTTTCTTCCTTGAGGTTCATGTTGAGGACCTTGGCGGCGTCGTTGCGGCCGAGCAGCTTTGCCCAGGCGACCAGCGTGCCGTAGCGCGTGATCTCGTAATGCTCGACCGCCTGCGCGGCGGCGATCAGCGCGGCATTGAGCACAACCTTGTCGTCGATCTCGCCGGCGATCTCGTTTGCTTCGTCGATGATGCCGTCGATGGCCGGGCACTTGGTGCCCTGCGGCACCGACTTGATCATCTTGAACACCCGGTCGAGGCGCTTGATCTGGCCCCTGGTCTGCTTCAGGTGCGTGCGGAAGCCTTTTTTGAGTTCCGCGTCCGAAGCCTTGGCCACCATGTCCGGCAGCGCTTTCTCGATCTGGTGCTCGGCATAATAGATGTCCTGCAGCGTGTGCACGAACAGTTGGTCGAACGTGTCGATATCTGACGAAAACCAGCCCATGACCGTGCTCTCCCTGTCGGTTGTGATCCGATAAGTCTTTGGCCGGTGACGAGTTCCCAAAAGGCGCAAAGACGGCTAGGAAAACCGTCTGGGTTTTTTGAGGGAGCAAGCACATGGCAATCGAACGCAAGGATGTCAGCCCGCGCCTGAGCCAGGTCGTGGTGCACGGCAATACGGTCTATCTCGCGGGTGTGGTGGCGGCGGCCAACAAGGGCAAAAGCGTCGCCGACCAGACGAAGGAAATCCTCTCAATCATCGACAAGCATCTGGCCTCGGCTGGCACCGACAAGACCAAGCTCCTGTCGGCCACCATCTACATCACCGACATGGCGACCTTCGCCGAGATGAACAAGGTGTGGGACGGCTGGGTGTCCCCCGGCAATACGCCGGCCCGCGCGACCGTCGAGGCCAAGCTCGCCGGGCCGGAGTACAAGGTCGAGATCATGGTGGTGGCGGCGAAGTGAGCGCGTAGCGCTCATCCCCGCGAAGGCGGGGATCGCCCGCACGCATGGAGTAGCCGATGCCGTTCGATTTCGCTTCGCTCGTTCCCTCCGGCGCGCCGGCACCGGTCGCCCGCTGGCAGCCGTCGGGTAAATACAATTTCACCTTCGGCAACAACGACCCGGACGGCCTCGACGTCGAAAAGCTCGAAGCCGCGGTGCAGAAGGCCTTGTCGCGCGAAGGCCGCAGGCTTTCCGACTATCGCCTGCACATGGGCCCACAAGGCTACAAGCCGCTGCGCGAATTCCTGGTGAAGAAGCTTAGGCGCGATGCCGGCATCGAATGCACGGCCGACGACATCGCGTTGCTCTCCGGTTCGCTTCAGGGTCTCGATCTGGTCAACGCGGCGCTGCTCGCGCCGGGTGACACGGTTGTCTGCGAGGAAGACTGTTACGAGGGCACCATCAATCGCTACACGCGGCGCGGCGTTCATGTGGCGGCCGTTCCG
>Ga0134125_10010185_pt1 | contig 10564 bp, 11 predicted proteins | sample KB31751_FD_96464 | JGI IMG/M metagenome (GOLD analysis project Ga0134125, IMG submission 96464) | Terrestrial soil microbial communities with excess Nitrogen fertilizer from Kellogg Biological Station, Michigan, USA - KB3-175-1 | ecosystem: Environmental > Terrestrial > Soil > Unclassified ... | reverse complement strand
GATCGAAAGAAGCTCCTTCAACACCTCCACCGCCTGCAATGTCCCCATCACGCCTGCGACGGCGCCGAGGATGCCGGCCTCGGAGCAAGGCGCGACGGTCCCGGGCGGTGGCGCCTCGGGAAACAGGCAGCGATAGTTCGGCTTGGGATTTCCCGCTTCGTCGCGCTCATGGCCACGGAACGTGGTGAGGTGGCCGTCGAACGGGCCGACCGCGGCGAAGACGAGTGGGCGCTTGGCGAAATAGCAGGCGTCGTTGACGAGATAGCGCGTGGCGAAATTGTCTGAGCCATCGGCGACGATGTCGTAGTTGGAGATGATCTCGATGGCGTTCTCAGGCTGGAGCCGCGTCGAATAGAGCCGGATCTCGACTTGCGGGTTCAGGCGCTCGAGGCTCTTCGCCGCGCTCCGGGTCTTGTAGACGCCGACGCTTGCCGTGTCGTGCACCACCTGGCGCTGGAGATTATCGAGGCTCACGCGGTCGCCGTCGATGATGCCGATGCGGCCGACGCCTGCGGCGGCAAGATAGAGGAGAAGCGGCGAGCCGAGGCCGCCGGCGCCGACTACCAGCACCTTCGCCTCTTTCAGGCGCTGCTGTCCTTCGCCGCCGATCTCCTTCAGCACCAGCTGGCGCTTGTAGCGCTCGATCTCGTCAGGGGTGAGCATGATCAGAATGTAAGGCATCCCTCGCGCAAATCGTAGGGTGGGCAAAGCGAAGCGTGACCACCGAGCTAGGGTGGGCAACGGCGAACCGTTGCCCACCCTACGATCCCGTCGAGCCGAAGCCGCCCTCGCCTCGCGACGTGCCGCCGAGCTCGGAGACAGGCTCGATGCGCACATGCTCGACGCGAGCGACGACAAGCTGGGCGACGCGTTCGCCGCGGCGGACGGTGAACGGCTCGGCGCCGAGATTGACCAGCAGAACCTTGACCTCGCCGCGATAATCGGCGTCGATGGTGCCGGGACTATTCAGAACCGTGACCCCGGATTTCAGCGCGAGCCCCGAGCGGGGGCGAAGTTGGGCTTCGTAGCCGGCCGGAAGCTCGAGCGCAAAGCCGGTGGGAATGAGGGCGCGGCCGCCTGGCGCAAGCGCGACCGGAGCGTCCGCCGGCACGCCCGCGACCACGTCGAGGCCTGCGGCATGCTCTGAGTGATAGGTGGGAAGCGGCAGGCCTTCGCCGTGGGGCAAGCGCAGCAGGCGGACGACAACCGCCGTCATTCAGCCGCCGATCGCAAAGCCTGTAGCGCCTCGCTCGCGCGGGCGAGCAGCCGCGCCGCCGTCTCGTCCTTGCTCATGGGCGGCCAATCCTCGACGCCTGCCGCCGTGATCAGATGCACTTGCGTCTGATCGCCGCCCATGGCGCCGGTGCCGGGCCAGACGTCGTTGGCGACGATCCAGTCGGCGCCCTTGGCGCGGCGCTTGGCGGTGGCGTTGGCGATCAGGTTCTCGGTCTCGGCGGCGAAGCCGATGACGAGTCGCGGACGCTTCGTGTCGAGGCGCGAGAGTGTGGCGAGGATGTCGGGGTTCTGGGCGAGCTTCAGCACCGCCTCGCCGACTCCGGCCTGCTTCTTGAGCTTGTGGGTCGCTTCGTCGGCGGCGCGCCAATCGGCGACGGCGGCGGCGCAGATGGCGATATCGGCGGGAAGCGCCTCGAGCGTGGCAGCCATCATCTCATGCGCCGTCTCGACCTTGATCACGCGGACGCCTTCCGGATCGGGGAGCGTAACGGGACCGCTGACCAGCGTCACCTCGGCGCCGAACGCGGCAGCGGCGCGGGCGAGCGCATGACCCTGCTTGCCCGAGGAGCGGTTGGCAATGTAGCGCACCGGATCGATCGGCTCTTGCGTCGGGCCTGAGGTGATGAGCACGCGCCGCCCGGCCAAGGGGCCGGCGGCCTTGGCGCCGAGCAGCGTCTCGATGGCGCCGACGATCTCACCCGGCTCGGCCATGCGGCCGGGCCCGTATTCGCCGCAGGCCATCTCCCCTTCACGGGGTCCGACAAAGGCGATGCCGTCTTCGCGCAAGCGCGCCACGTTCCGCTTGGTCGCCGCATGCTGCCACATGCGCACGTTCATGGCTGGCGCTGCCAACACCTTCTTATCGGTGGCGAGCAGGACGGCGGTGGCGAGATCGTCGGCCAAGCCATGCGCCATCTTGGCGAGGAGGTCCGCGGTCGCAGGCGCCACCACGATGAGGTCGGCTTCGCGCGACAGGCGGGTGTGCCCGATCTCTGCCTCGTCCTTAAGATCGAAGAGATCGGTGAAGACCTTCTCCTCCGACAGCACCGACAGCGACAGAGGCGTTACGAACTCGGCGCCGCTTTTGGTCACAATGGCGCGCACCGAACCGCCCCGCTCCTTCAGGCGGCGGACGAGGTCGAGGCTCTTATAGGCGGCGATGCCGCCGCCGACGATGAGCAGGATGCGCTTGCTCTGCACTCTCTTACCCTTTGCGCGGTTTCATTCCCGCGAAAGCGGGAATCCAGTAGTCACCGATCTTAGCAATCTGGCTCCGCTCGTGGTTACTGGATTGCCCGGTCAAGCCGGGCAATGACAAGAAATAGGGTTACCGGTCAACAACTTCAAAACAAGAGCGCCAGGGCGATGAGAGCAAGGGCAATGGCCCCGACCCAGATGCCAATGCGGGTTGCCCGGTTCTTCCGGCTTTGCGCCTCGGCGAGCCGCTCAACGGTATGGTCGTCGAGCCGCAACCCCTCCTCGACAAAGGCCGAGAAGGCGTCAGCCGTGCGCTCGGCCTGGCCGAGCAGCTTCGGGATGTCGGTCACGAACTTGCCGACGGACACCGCGCCTTCGGCGGCGGCCTCGAATTGCGCCTCGGGGCCGAACTGGCTCTGCAGCCAATCCTTCACCACGGGCTCGGCCACCACCCACATGTTCAGCTCGGGATCGAGGCTCCTCCCCACGCCTTCCACCACCACCATGGTCTTCTGCAGGAGAAGCAGCTCAGGCCGCGTCTGCATGTCGAACACTTCGGTGTACTGGAACAGCTGCCCGAGGAGCTGCGCCATGGAAATCTCGCTCGCCGGCCGGTCCATGATCGGCTCGCCGATGGCGCGCAAGGCTTGCGCGAACTGCTCGACGGAATGGCGACGGGGCACGTAGCCTGCCTCGAAATGCACTTCGGCCACGCGCCGGTAGTTGCGCGTGATGAAGCCGTGCAGGATCTCGGCGAGGAAGCGCCGCTCTCTGAGCCCGAGCCGCCCCATGATGCCGAAATCGACGGCGACGATGCGGCCTTGATCGTCGATGAACAGATTCCCAGGATGCAGGTCGGCGTGAAAGAAGCCGTCGCGCATGGCGTGACGGAGGAAGGTCCGCATCAGCCGCGCGCCGAGCGCCTTCAGATCATGGCCTTGCGCGCGCAGAGTTTCGTGATCGGAGATCGTAACGCCGTCGATCCATTCAAGCGTCAGCACCCGCCGTGCGCTCCGGCTCCAATCGACGTTCGGCACGCGAAAGCCTTCGTCGTTCCTGGAGTTCTCGGCCATCTCGGAGATGGCGGCGGCCTCCATGCGCAGATCCATCTCGATGGCGACGGATTTCGCCAGCGTCTCCACCACGGCCTGGGGGCGGAGCCGGCGCGATGGCGGATGAAACCGCTCGATCATGCGCGCGGCGAAGAAATATGAATCGAGGTCCTTGTTGAAGCGCTGCTCGATGCCTGGGCGCAGCACCTTGACGGCGACTGGCTTCAGCGCGCCGCCTGGCTCGCGCACGAAGGCCTTGTGCACCTGGGCGATCGAGGCGGCTGCGACCGGAGGCCCGAACTCGGCGAACAGCGTGTCGATGGGGGCTTCGAGCGCGTCTTCGACCGCCTTTCGCGCTTCGTCTTGCGAGAAGGGCGGCAGGCGGTCCTGCAGCGTGGAGAGGTCGGCGGCGAGCTCGCGGCCGATGATGTCGTCGCGGGTGGCGAGGAACTGGCCAAGCTTGATGTAGGACGGCCCAAGCGAGGTGAGCGCGGTGGACAGCCGTGCCTCGTTGGCCACATCGTGGCCTGTCCCATTTGCCTTGTCTTTGCGGAGCGGCGCGGTCAAGCGGCCGAACAGCGCAAGCGGCGGCGGCAGGCGCAGCTCGTCGGGAAGCACGCGGGCGCCCGACCAGGCAATGACAGCCCCTGCCTTCGTCAGTCGCACCACGTTGGCAATTGCGTTCATTGTCTCAGAGCCGCCAGGCTGAGTGGATCGCCGCAATCCCGCCGGTGAGGTTGCGGTAGCGCACCCGCTCGAAGCCGGCAGTTTCGATCATTCCCATGAAGGATTTCTGATCGGGGAAGCGGCGGATGCTCTCTACCAGGTAACGGTAAGAGGCGGCATCGCCCGCGACAAGGGCGCCGAGCGCCGGAATCGCGTTCATGGAATAGGCATCGTAAAGCGCGTCGAGGATCGGCGTCTCGACCGCGGAAAATTCAAGGCACAGAAACCGCCCGCCAGGCTTCAGCACGCGGAAGGCTTCGGTCAGCGCCTTATCGATATGGGTCAGATTGCGCATGCCGAAGGCGATGGTGTAGGCGTCGAAGCTCCTCCCGGGAAACGGCAGGAACTCGGCATTTCCCAGCACGAAGGCGAGCCGCTCCTCCCCGGCCGCCCGCTCGCGACCGACCGCCAGCATTTCCGCGCTGACGTCACAGATCACCGCCCGCGCCCCGCTCCCCGAGGCCCCGAGGAAGCGGGAGGCGATATCGCCGGTGCCCCCTGCGACGTCGAGAAGGGCGAAGGGCGAAGCGTCCTTTGGCGGGGCAAGCCAGGAGATCAGGTCGTCCTTCCAGAGCCTATGCAGGCCGCCGGACATCAGATCGTTCATCAGGTCGTAGCGGCGCGCGACCTTGGCAAAGACCTCGTTGACGAGACCCTGCTTCGCCTCCGCCGCCACGGGCGAAAAGCCGAAATTTGCTTCGGACTCTTTGGTGCTCTTCATGCGCTGGACAATAGCGCAAGGCCGGATTTCAAGCTATTGTTGCGCCGCAACGGAATTCCTTTCGCATTGCGGTAGCGCTGTATGCCCGAATTACCTGAGGTCGAGACGGTGAGACTAGGCTTGGCACCCGTCCTGGTCGGCAACAGCTTTGCGAGCGTCGAGCAGCGGCGCCCTGACTTGCGCTTTCCGCTGCCGAAGCACTTCGCTCAGCGCCTGCAAGGGCGAAAGGTCGATGCGCTCGACCGGCGCGCCAAGTATTTGCTGGCGCGGCTCGACGACGGCGAGGTGCTGGTGATGCATCTCGGCATGACCGGCCGCTTCAGCATCGATCAGGCGAACGGAAAGACGCTCGAGTTCGGCGAGTTTGAAGACGAGCAGAAGCCTGCACCGAAGCACGAGCACATCGTGTTCCATCTCGCCGACGGCACGGCCGTGCGCTACAGTGACACGCGCCGCTTCGGGCTCATGGATCTCATTCCCGGCAAGACGTTGCCTGCGCATGCGTTGTTCAAGGGGCTCGGGGTCGAGCCTTTAAGTTCGGACTTCACACCGGAAAGACTTGGCAACCGGCTCAAGGGCAAGGCGACGTCGATCAAGGCCGCCCTCGTCGATCAACGCCTGATCGCGGGGCTCGGCAACATCTATGCCTGCGAGGCGCTCTTTCGCGCTGGCATCTCGCCGCTCCGCCTTGCCGGCACGCTCGCGACCAAGACCGGCAAGCCAACGAAAGCGATCGACGCTCTGGTCAAGGCGGTCAAGGCCGTGCTCGGAGAGGCGATCAAGGCCGGCGGCTCGTCGTTGCGCGACTACAAGCGCGCCGACGGCAGGCTCGGGCGCTTTCAGCATTCCTTCAAAGTGTACGGTCGGGAGGGAAAGCCCTGTCGCAAGAAAGGCTGCCGCGACACCGTGCGCCGCATCGTTCAGAGCGGCCGCTCGACCTTCTACTGTCCAAACTGTCAACGGTAAGGGAACAAGACGCACATGTTTGCCAATGAACTGACCAGGGAACAAGACATCAAGCCTGCCTCCAAGTACGAGACGATCATCGTCACCACAGAAGGCAAGGTCGGACTCATCACCCTCAACCGCCCGCATGCGCTGAACGCGCTGAACGCGCTTTTGATCAAGGAGCTGAACCTTGCGCTCGACGGCTTCGAGGCCGATCCGGAGATCGGCTGCATCGTCATCACCGGCAGCGAAAAGGCGTTCGCCGCCGGTGTCGACATCAAGGAGATGCACAAGAAGACCTTCGTCGAGGCCTATGGCAGCGATTTCATCGCGCCGTTCGACCGCATCAGCTATTGCCGCAAGCCGATCATCGCGGCGGTCGCGGGCTACGCGCTCGGCGGCGGCTGCGAGCTCGCCATGTCCTGCGACATTATTCTTGCCGGCGACAATGCCTCCTTCGGCCAGCCGGAGATCAATCTCGGCATCATGCCCGGCGCCGGCGGCACGCAGCGGCTCACCCGCGCCGTCGGCAAAGCCAAGGCCATGGAGCTTTGCCTCACCGGCCGGCGCATGGACGCCGTCGAGGCCGAGCGCGCGGGGCTGGTAAGCCGCATCGTGTCGGTCGCGCAGCTTCATGACGAGGCGATGAAGGTCGCCGACAAAATCGCCAATCTGTCGAACCACGCGGTGATGATGATCAAGGAAGCTATCAATCGCGGCTTCGCCACCACGCTTGCGGAAGGCACGCGGTTCGAGCGCGGGCAGTTCTACTCGCTGTTCGCGACCGAAGATCAGAAGGAGGGGATGGCGGCGTTCATCGAGAAGCGGCCGCCGATGTTCAAGAACCGCTGAACGGAGTTCTTAAGGCTCACGCGGGTTGGGGCTCAGGCCCCTCCGCGGACGGGTTTTCTTCGTTCTCCGGCCGATCGTTCGAGACCACGAGCCGCAGCGTGCTGGCGGGTTCAACCTCCGATGCAGGCTGGTCCTCCTTCGCCGTCGTTTCCATGGCGGAGACGATGGCCTCGAGCGTCTCCCGAAGCTTCAGATAATCGAACCGCGCCCAATAGCACGCTTCGCCTGTTTCGCCGGGGCTCCCGTCAAAGGCAGCCTTGTGATTTTTGTTACGCGACATTACGGCCATCCTTCCAACAACTGGATTGAGAAACTGTTGAAGACCCAGGCTGTTCCGCAGTCCCTGCAAATGTGGTGATGGCGTGTATTTTGCGCAACACATCATCACCCCTCGGCGGAGGTGTATGCCGGAAAGCAGCAGGCGGAATCATGAGTTGGACTGGAGCGAGATCGAGGGGGACTAAACCCCGTAAAACTCCCGGTACCAGGCGACGAAGCGTTTGACGCCGACTTCGATCGGGGTCGAGGGCTCAAAGCCGACGGCATCTTTCAGCGCCTCGACATCGGCATAGGTCTCCTCGACGTCGCCGGGTTGCGCCGGCAGCATCTCGAGCTCGGCTTTGCGGCCCACGGCGTCCTCGATCACGGCGATATAGTCGAGCAGCTTCACTGGCGAGTGGTTGCCGATGTTGTAGAGCCGGTAGGGCGCCGACGAGGTGGCTAGATCTGGATCCTCGGGCCGCCAATCGGGATCAGGCGTGGCGATGGTGTCAACGGTGCGCACCACGCCTTCCACCACATCGTCGATATAGGTGAAGTCGCGCGCATGGTGGCCGTAATTGAAGACGGGGATGGGCTTGCCTTCGAGAATGTTGCGGGTGAACTGAAAGAGCGACATGTCAGGCCGCCCCCACGGGCCGTACACGGTGAAGAAGCGCAAGCCGGTCACCGGAAGGCCGAAGAGATGGGCGTAGGAATGCGCCATCAGCTCGTTCGCCTTCTTGGTCGCGCCGTAAAGGCTCACCGGGTGGTCGACATTGTCGCTCACGCTGAAGGGAAGCTTGCGGTTCGCGCCATAGACCGAGCTTGAAGAGGCGTAGACGAGATGCTGGACACCGTGGTGGCGGCAGCCCTCGAGCACGTTGAGCGTGCCGGCGACGTTGGCCTCGATATAGGCGTGGGGATGATTGAGCGAGTAACGCACGCCGGCTTGCGCCGCAAGATGGATGACCCGCTCGGGCCTCTCCGCGGCAAACACCGCCTCGACCACCTCACGCTCGGCAAGGTCCGCCTTGATGAAATGGAATCCGTTGCGGCCCTTGAGCCGCCCAAGACGGGCCTCTTTGAGAGAGACATCGTAATAGGGGCTCATATTGTCGAGGCCAATGACCTCGTCGCCGCGGTCGAGCAGCCGGGCCACCGTGTGGAAACCGATGAAGCCGGCGGCGCCGGTAACCAGAATGCGCATGTGGTGTGCTCACCCCTCACTGCTCAGCAACGAGCGAGGCCACAAGAGCCATCGGCGCTTTGCCCTGTCAACCGGACGGGTGGGTAACGCGTCCAGTTGACGCTTGGAAGGCCGCTCGCTATAGACCGGGGCTCACTATTCCCCGTTTCTCCGCGCTTTCCGGGATCGGCCAGTGCCGAAGGGGCTTAACGTTTAGGACCTGAACCATGGCCAATACCAAATCGGCGAAGAAGGCAGCCCGCCAAACCGTCCGCCGCACCAATGCCAATAAGGGGCGCCGCAGCCGCGCGCGTAGCTACGCGCGCAAAGTGGAAGAGGCGATCGAAGCTGGCGACAAGAAAGCCGCCGCCGCCGCGCTGAAGGAAGCCGAGCCAGTCTTGGCGCGCACCGCGCAGAAGGGGCTCGTGCACCGCAAGACCGCCTCGCGCAAGGTTTCGCGGTTCGCCAAGCGCGTCAGCGCCATGCCGGGCGCCTGACCAAAAAAAGCACGACTGTTGCGATTGAGTGACAACCGGGTGGATCATCTGCCCGGCCCGGCGGAGCACGCGTGTCAATTCGGTGAAGCTATTTCAACCGTTTGACTGCGATCTTGTGACCTCGGCCTTAGCGCGGGTCCTACCCCCAGAAAAATTTCCAACTCTGTGACACTTGGATAACCTGTGCGCTACTCGCTCCGGCCGCGGCGCTTGAACCAGGATTCAGCCATGCCGTCAGGGGTTTGCCGGAAGCTGCCGACGCGCCGTCGACCTTGGATTTCGGGGATATTGGCGGAGGGGCGTCGCTTGATCACCCAGTGGCCCATGTGTATAGTCCAATGATCCGAACGGGGCTGTTCCCCTCCTCACAATCGAGCGTAAGGCACCTGGCCGCAGCCGGGGCGCACTTGTCTTGTCTCAATTGTCTGGGATGTGGGAAAGTTGTAGATAGTTAACGCGTATCCTGTGGGTGGCTTTGTGTACAGGTTCAGCGTAGCCACCACATATAGTGGCTGACACTCCATTTCTTCTTTCAAGTTGCTTGGGATCGAGAGGCGAACTGTCCTTTGAGCAACCAGGACTCCTATAGAGCGGTCGACGAGGTCGATGTCGCTGCGACGTGGGAAGGTCTCACCTCGGGACCCCGTTCTCAGCTTGTCGACGTGCGCACGCGCGCAGAGTGGACCTATGTCGGAATTCCTGACCTCGGACCGATCGGCAAACGGGCTGTCCTAGTCGAGTGGCAGACCTTTCCCGACCAAAGCGTCGATGCACGCTTTGTCGAGCGCCTCGCCGGCGAGCTCAAAGCGCTCGGCGTGCAGCTGGATGACGATCTCTATTTTATTTGCCGTTCGGGTAGCCGGAGCTTGGCTGCGGCCAAAGCGATGGCGGAGGCGGGGTACCGGTCCTGTCACAACGTCTTATGCGGCTTCGAAGGGCCGCTCGACGATTTGCGGCACCGTGGCTCCTGCAGTGGATGGAAAGCGTCCGGTCTTCCCTGGCTGCAAGGCTAGTGGGCAAGATCTGACATCAGGACGGTCACGACTGTCCGCGTCGAATTTTGGTTGGCTGCTCAAGTGTGAGGCGTGCGGTGCGTAACGGCGCGAACGAGAACAATGGAGCAGAAGAAGAACCGTGGCACAGCAAGAGCAGTTCGCGTCCTCAGGCGATGCTTGGGGGCGGGTTAAGAGCCGGCTACGCGCGGAGTTGGGCGAAGATGTATTCGCAAGCTGGTTTAGGGGGGTCGAGCTTGAGCGTCTCGATGAGGGCTGCGTCCACCTGACGGTGGCGACGCGCTTCCTGCGCAATTGGCTTAGATCGCATTACTACGAATTCGTGCTGAGACTCCTCCGGTCGGAATGGGCCGAGGTAGAACGCGTGGAATTCCGCGTGCGCCAGCCGCATTTCGGCAATGAGCAGCCGAAGGAGCTCTTGCGCCAGAAGCCGATGGCGCTGCCCGCGCTCGAAGAGGCGGTGCCTCTGCCCATGCCGTTGCGCACGGGCTATGGCGGCTTCGAAGGTTCGCCGCTCGATCCGAGGCTCACTTTCACCACCTTCCTGGTCGGCGCCTCGAACAGGCTCGCGCACGCCGCGGCGCAGGAGGTTGCCGGCGCTTTCTCCACGCCGCAGCAGCTGTTCAACCCGCTCTTCGTTCACGGCAGCGTCGGCTTGGGCAAGACCCATTTGCTGCACGCGATTTCCTGGGACGTGAAGCAACGCAAGCCCGAGGCGCAGGTCCTCTATCTCACCGCCGAGCGCTTCATGTCGGGCTTCGTGCAGGCCTTGCGGGCGCGCGACGCTCTCGCCTTCAAGGACAAGCTGCGCAAGATCGACATTCTGTTGATCGACGACATGGAGTTCCTGCAAGGGCCGACCATCCAGCAGGAGT
>Ga0134125_10010184_pt1 | contig 10564 bp, 11 predicted proteins | sample KB31751_FD_96464 | JGI IMG/M metagenome (GOLD analysis project Ga0134125, IMG submission 96464) | Terrestrial soil microbial communities with excess Nitrogen fertilizer from Kellogg Biological Station, Michigan, USA - KB3-175-1 | ecosystem: Environmental > Terrestrial > Soil > Unclassified ... | reverse complement strand
CGTGGTGGGCATCGACCTCGCCGAGCATATGCTCACCATAGCGGAGAGAAAGGCCACGCGATTGGGCTTACAAAACGTGATGTTCCGGGTCGGCGATGTGACCACTCTCCCGTTCGAATCCGCTTCGTTCGATGCCGTCCCCAGCCGCTTCTGTCTCATGTTTCTCCCCGAAATTCCCAAAGCTGCCGCCGAAATCGCCCGTGTCCTGAAACCGGGAAGCTGGCTCGCAGCAGCCGTCTGGTCCGCTCCGGAAAAAAATCCCTCCATCGGTCTCTCAATGACAGCCGTCAAGCAGGTAATCGACCTGCCGCCGACGGACCCGCTGGCACCAGGCATCTTTCGTCTCGCTCAACCCGGCGACTTCGCCGGCATGTTGAAGAGAGCCGGCCTTATAGACATTACGGACCAGGAGTTTCTTGGGGAATGGTCCTACGGCTCAACCGATGAATATTATACGAGCCTGATGGAGATCGCCGCCCCGGTCCAAAATCTCATGACGACGCTGTCGGAGGCACAACGGCAGGAGGTGCGACGCCTTATCATCAAAGCTGCTTCGCAGTTCCAGCGCGGAGCTCGCATCACGTTTCCGATCGCCGTGCGGATGGTCGCGGGGCGCAAGCCCGGATGAGGCATGCCGACGAAGAACGACGGCTTCAAAAACTTCATCTTGGATCAGCTGACGGAGCTGAAGGGGGTGACTGCACGGGCCATGTTCGGCGGCTACGGTCTCTATCAGAGAGCCACGTTGTTCGGCATCATTCATAAAGGCCGTCTCTACTTCAAAGTGAGCACGACCACCGTTCACAATTACATGGATCATGGCATGAAACCGTTTCGACCCAATCCCAAGCAGACACTCAAATCCCTTTATGGGGTACCGATTGATGTGATTGAAGATGCGGAAGCGTTGACCCAATGGGCGACAGAAGCAGTCAAGAGATGATCAGACCATGTCCCACATTCTCTGGACCATCGGCCATTCGACAAGACCGATCGACGAATTCGTATCGCTTCTGAAAGCGCATGGCATCCAACAGCTCGTCGATGTTCGGACTGTTCCCCGCTCACGCCACAATCCTCAATACAATAACGAAGCACTTTTAAAGAGCTTGCGGGATGAGGACATGTCGTACAAGCACATGCCGAAGCTCGGTGGGTTGCGCAAGCCCAAGAAGGATTCCATCAACACCGGCTGGCGCAATGAAAGTTTTCGCGGCTACGCCGATTACATGCAGACGGATGAATTTCAAAGAGCTATTGAAGAGCTGATCGCGCATGGTACGAGCAAGAAGACGGCGATCATGTGCGCGGAGGCCGTGCCCTGGCGGTGCCATCGATCCTTGATCGCCGATGCACTAGTGACGAGAGACTGGGAAGTCCGACATATCATGTCGGAAACGAAAGCAGACCGACACCAGCTTGCTTCCTTCGCCGCGGTGGAAAACGGGGAACTGCGGTACCCTAGACCGGACAGTGGAAGTCTATTCCCCTAGCGATGTCCATGCCCTGCTCTTCTTCATCGAAACGGGTGAAAAGGGTTCTATGGCTCCTCGGCCGGAGCTTTGAAGAGGCGCGGCTCGATTTGTTTCCGGCCCAAATGCCTTATCTGGGTATTTTTTCCGGCAAGACGGCGATACCTTCGGCTTGCGCCGCCTTTCGCAAGTTCTTATCAAGGGTGGCAAGCGGAAGGCCAAGGCGCATCGCTAACTCAAGATACGCCGCATCATAGCTGCTCAGATGGTGCCTTCTCCCTAACGCAAGCGTGGTGGTCGTTGCATGGTGTTCCGTATGGACATCCGACTCAATGGCAAGCTTGCCGAGCAAATTTAGAAACAGCGCGGTGTCAGCCGGCGTCTTCTTCTTGGAATGTTCAGCACTCAACAGCACGTTGGCAACTTCAAGAACCCAATGTTGAGCCACCACAGCTTTTTCCGGACCAGAAAGTCTCCTGAGCAATTCATCGGTTTCCTTGATGGCCTCATGCTCAAACAGCCACGTCATCGTAACTGAACAATCAAGCGCGAAGTTCATCGCCGCCCGACATTCTTCCACGCGAGAATGTCCTCGGTGGTCAATTTGACACGATGCTTGGCGCGCAACGCTCGAATCCCTTCAATCGCTTGTCTCGCTTCTTCCCGGCTCGATCGTTTCGCAGGCACCAGTCTGGCAACGGCCTCATCATGCCGCGTGATGGTGATTTCCTCACCTTCAGCAACACGGGCGATCAATTCGGAGAGTTTATTCTTCGCTTCAGCAAGTCCGACTGTCGTAATGCCCATTGTCACAACCCTCCATACCCAGACACATTAATCAAGCTAGACACTGGCTAGATTAACACAGCACCGAACATGTGACAAGCCATGCAATATTCAGCTGCGTGAGACGATGCGTCCTTCTTTGGTGACTTCGCGGAGAGTGGCGGCTTGCAGTTAGCGGGAGGTTGCGGCGCAGGAGCGATCGGCCAATCTTGCACGGCGTAGGAGTACGTGGCGAATGATATCGGATGGCCGGACATGGGCCATCAGACGGCGGGAGTACTCCGCCGCCGAAGCGGCTCCCGAACCAGCGGATGTCCACTGGACCGCCCCTGTCGACCAACTCGTGAATAGCTTCCTGGGATAGACGTCAATTAATCGGACATTCCTTATTTGTTCATCTGGTCTCCCCAGAATTAATCAGACGCCAGGAAGAATTTGCCTCTTGGCAGCATGGTGCGGACTTTCGACAAACCACCTCACCACCATACTGGCAATGGAAGTATGAATCAATCCGAGCTCCCTAGATCTTGCTTTCAACCTTACTTTTTAGGCTGTCCCCGGCAGTCGGTATCCCAGCAAGCGAGACTTTGCGTACGACGACTCATTGACTGCGTCACCTTGGTTGCCGCCAAGCACACGGATAGCGGTCTCAGTCTTACCCACATAGAACCCAACGTGACCGCCACCTTCTCGCTTGAGGACGGCAATACAACCGACAACGGGCTCCTTGATTTCTTTTCCCCACTTCAGCCATGACCTGGCCCATGCTGAGTCCGTGCCTTCGTAGCCGGCCTTTTCAATGCACCAGTTCACGAACGCCGAACACCATGGGGTCTCATCCTCGTTCCATGATGGACTACCGAGATTCGTCGAATGCAGGTACTCCACGACACGTGGGTTGTCGGCATCGCCGGGAAACTCGTGTATACCCGTCTCGGCCAAAGCGACCTTCAACCAAGGCCAATCACTTTCTGGAGTCTCCACAACCTTACGCAAATACTTATGCGCTGCCCACCCTTCAGTGCTGTCGGATGCCTTGACCTTGTACCAGTAATCATCGCCCGAGATACTGATGAGCTCAACCTCATCACCCTTACTGAGCACTTCAATGATCTTGCCGTGAATTGAGGGCTCCTCCCTAAGATTCAACCCTTCGGCTGTAACTTCGTATTTCGCCTCTGCCATACTTTTCTTCCTGAACAATTCCGCTTTCGACGTAGAAGACAAGATTCCAGCCTTTCTTTTCTTCTTCGAAATCCGACGTTTTTTTGAAGATCCTATACGTGCCATCACGACCTCTCTCCGTGTTTCATTACCATGTTCATCTGCCGAGGTGATTCGTAACTTTTACGTCGTGCTCTGCAGCTGGTGCTTGGAGCGCTCCCACCTCTTTAGCTTGCGGGTGCCCTCCTCATAGGGTCAGTAGTGGCGACTTTATCGCGACTACTGATCCCAGTTTTTTGCAAAGGACGTTGCAAACCGTATCGTCATGAGTATTTACTCCTCTTCAACCGCCCGGAGCGTCCAAAAGTCGTCCGCGAGGTTGTCATTGGAGATGTAGTCATAGGGCATCGTGAAATAGCCCTGAATGCCCCAGTCCGTTCCCCAGGAATTCCGCACAAGGATCCGCTCAGCTTGATCGTCATACCCCCCCGCTAGCACAGCATGGCCACCAAGCTCATTTTCGCTTGGTTTGGGCAGATTCAACTGGCCGGTTTTGGCCACTTGAGCGGACTCAAATCCTTCATAGACCGCAAATCCGAATACGAAAGGATAGCCTTCTGCAAGGCATTGCTTCATCTGCTGCAAGCCGATGATCCGGTGATAGGAGGTGACTTGGTGATTTCCCGCCTGTTTGTAACAAGCCGGCGATGGTTTCTTGGTGAATCTCGCAATCTTGTATGGCCACAATTTCTCAGTGCAGACGCCCAATTTGAACAGCGATTTGACACCGTCGCGGATCATGGCCCCGGCATCCTCGCCGATGGTACCTTCCATGGCCCGCTCGTTGTAGTAGATGAACAGGCGGCTCAGGTCAGTGGGATTGTGTCCGGCCTTCTTTTGAAGAAACTCTAGATTCCCAACCAGCGCATTCGCAGTACAGCTGCCGAGTTGCCCCTGATTTTCTACGGGCGAGCAACCATCGTGCAGATCGACTTTCGGCGGCAATGTCTTTGGAGGCCTAGCGATGGCGGTGTAGAGTTTGTCTCGATGATCAGGCCGGTCTGGAACCCAGCCATACCAGGCATTCACTTTTGATTTCAGCATCTTCTCCCTCCTTTGCTTAGTGTTCGTTAAAACATCACGTCTTGCTTTTGGCTGCATGAAATAACTGCACAACATAGGTTCTTATTCATGGCCAACATTTCCGTATGCTGACCGAGCAACTAAATCACAGACAGCAAACATCATTCCATGAGACAACATGAAATTTTGTTCGATCGAGACGGTTCCCCACTGATACAAACTTTTTCTGATCAGATTCTAAGCGTAATGTTTTATTTAAATTAATTCTTCTCGTTCAAACGATGGTTGTTTCTAGATCCATGCATTTTGTATTAAAGTGGTACACCGCTAGCAGCAGTGAACCGGAATCCTGTATCGAAACAGATCCAAGGAGGTGTATCTAAAACGATCCGGTGCAGCATTCATCTGTGAAGATACAGACATCCTTCAATTCTGCGAGCCGTTGATCGGTTGCAAATTGACGCACCTTGGCTCGTTCCTGCTTGAAGCTAGTACTGATTTTCCACCTTTTCCTGCCATGGCGTCATCTCGAGAAGATCACAGCAGCGTTCCATCGGTATCTTGCCGCTTAAGGCGCTGTGAGGACGATGCCAGTTATAAAAGAACTGCCACTCCTCGCGAAGCTCTGGCAGCGCCGGATCTTCGAGATCTACCGTGGAGTAAAACTCCACCCAATCGGTTTGCTGAGACCGCCCGACCTTGCCGTTGAGATGTGGGGTTCCAGGTCGGTTGGGCCGGAACGTCATGCGATACCGTTGCAGGGCCTCTTGGAACGCCATCCCAAACCACTCGACCTCGCGATCTGTCTGAACGCATTGGATCGAGTCACTTTTGCGATTTTGATGAATCCTTAGTGCTGCTCTCTACCCAGCCATCGAATATCGTCTTCCCACCTTACCGAATTACTGAGCAAATCGTTCCCACGCCCGATCCGCTACGCCAAACCTCAGTCTCGCCAAGTGATGGCCCAACTTCTCATGACTGTATCTTCATTGATTCAGGTAGTCAGTATCCTTTTAGATTCACCTGTATCGAAGCAATACACACCGAGCAAGTTTCAATGACTAACTTTCTGAAAACTTTTAATTCTTTCGTACTGAGGTCAGAAAGATACTACGCATAAATTTTGCTTTTGTCCCAGCACGTACAACATCCAATTGGAAGAAGTGCGCCCTTATGTATAAGCGCAGAACCTAGGACCGAACAAAAGGATCTAGTTCAAATGGCTCTATTCAACGGGCCATGTATCTACTATTGTATGTGCCATTAAGAAGCCGATTTTGGCTAGATGTCCCTAATTGGACCTGTCTCTGTTTGGACGGATCTATACCAAAGCCATATTGCTAGCGCTATTGCCCCGAATACTCAAGTGAACTCACGCATCTTTTGCATGGGCTAATATGCGGCAAAGGGCATAGACAAGGTAGACCAACCCCTGAACAATCCGGCATCTGTGTATTCCGGAACGCGAATGCACATCTGAAAACAAATGCGTAATCATTGTTTTCTGCTGCTCAATCTTAATGCTTCAAGTTGCCCTAACAATTCTACCGAATTAGCATCCATTCTCCGTAATTACCACTGGCCCTGGGATGTTGAGCTATGCGTCAAAGACCTACCATTGAATGCCTCGACTGTCTCTCCAACACTCATTTTCTTTTGTACACAAACTCTCTCCCAGCATAAGGATATCGTTTGCATCCTTAGGAAGACCTGGGAAGCAACTCCACTGATAAGCGTATGGTGCCCGAACAATTCTCTGGTAGAGGATCTAAACAGTACCGTCTGGAATGATGTGGATGAGTATCTAGTGTGCCCTTTCAGAGAGGTGGACCTCATTCCTCGTATCAAACGTGTCCTCCGGTGCACCACAGACGCATCCAGTGCCCATGATCCAATCTGCCGACAGGAAACATCTATCCACTATGGAACGCTTGTGGGCCGAAGCCCCTGTTTTGTTAAAGTAGTAACACAAATTCCATCACTGGCGGCGACCGATGCGACCGTCTTGGTTCAAGGAGAGACTGGAACTGGAAAAGAGTTATTTGCACGTGCGATTCATGAGCAGAGTAGCCGTAAGGATCGCGCGTTTGTTCCAGTGAATTGCGGAGCTCTACCTGATCAATTAGTCGAAAATGAATTGTTTGGGCATCTCAAAGGAGCATACACAAGTGCGTATACCCCCCAGCGCGGGCTTGTGGCCGAAGCTGACGGTGGAACTCTGTTTCTTGACGAAGTTGACACCCTTTCTCCTTCTGCACAAGTAAAGCTCCTCCGGTTCTTGCAGGATAGACAGTACAGACCTCTAGGATCATCAAAAAGTTATTATGGCGACGTGCGCGTGATTGCCGCCACAAATACCAATCTTACGAAACAAGTTGTCGACCAACGTTTTCGCCAAGACCTCTTCTATCGACTTAATATTCTCTCTTTGACCATCCCCCCTTTGAGAGAACGAGTTCAGGATATACCACTGCTCGCCAGCCACCTTTTGGCAGGACACCAGCCAAGAGGAACCGCAGGACAATTTAGATTCTCAACCGAGTCCATACGGAAGTTGCTCGGCTATCACTGGCCTGGCAATGTTCGAGAAATGGAAGGCATCGTCCAAAAAGCATCGTTTCTAGCAACGAGTCCTATACTCGGACCTGAAACCATTGACCTATCCGTGGAGCCTTCTCACACAAATAACCATGGCCACTCGACCATGCGGGACGAGAAATTCGCAGCGGTGCGGAACTTTGAACAAACTTACCTTGCAAAGCTTCTCAGGACATCGCAAGGGAATGTCACGCGTGCCGCGCGTCTTGCAGGAAAAGACCGACGGGCATTTCAGCGATTACTTCAGAAACATCACCTCGACCGAAGCCAGTTCTCCTCCGGACCCTCACCTTCCCATACACCGTACTAGGGAAAGCCTGAATAATCCTGCTTTTTACTGAGCCAGCTCTCGCAGCGCTGGAGATCTGACTGGTTTCAGCTCAAAGCTGTGACTCAGACCTCCCCTTGTAGTTCTTTCTCAATTTCCGATCGAACTCACCGACTGCGACAAATTCACCGCAGTGAACATAGAGGAGCCGCAGTCCCACGTTTCAGAAACAATTCATGGGCATAGATCTCTTATGCCCAAGAGTACTGCGGCCTCCACTACCACACTTCACAATCTTTCCACCACTATGCACTGCAAAATCTTTGGGCTTTTACTTCTGCTGCAGTTGGCATTCTCATTGCTCAGTAGCGGCATATGCAGTTCTCTCCACCCACAACAGAATGCAGCACAACACCGTAGGATGAAGGAGTCAGCTATGGAAGCACCTACTCAAGGACAGCAGAACACCACAGGCGGATCCTGTCAACCGGGAAGCAACGGGAAGGCCGATCCATGTGTTCCCAAAGATATCATTACGAAACTCACCGCGAGGTCTGTGGAACTCGAGCAGGAAAAGACTCGTTCTGAAAAACAGAAGCAAGCGGTGGACGCTGATAAGGCTGCAATTGAATCAGAAGCAAACAAGCTTTCCAAAACAGAAGAGGACTACAAGAAGGAGGTAGCGAATAATGAGCGAGAGAAACAGGAATTCCAATGTTACCTAGAATCACTAAGTAAAGTGGTTGAACAGACCATTGGCGCTCACCGTAGACGTCTTGATGAATTCATTAAAAAAAACAGGGATGAATTAGCTGCCTGCAAACAGACGGTAGAGGAACTCAAACAAGCCCGAGACCATGCAAAAGAAGAGCTGGAAACTTCAAACAAGAACCTTGAGTTCAAATCAAAAGCCTACAACGACGTTGCCGGTGAGACAATAACGACTAAGCTAAGCAGTGTATCCTCGCTCAAAACTCAGATCACCCTAGAAAATACGAACAATCATCTCTGTACTGTCTACTTCTTGCTCCGAGAGCTGGAGCTTGAATTGAATAGCCTAAACATACAGAGCACCGCAGAATTCCACGCCTCTCTCTATAGAGCATTTTGTGAATGGGTTGACGCGAAGCAGAAAGTGCGAGACGCACAATGGAAGCTTGACCAGAGTGAGGCCGAATTGTCCGCGAAGCAAACGGAGTGTGCGAACAAGAACGAGACTTTCCGAACGGATTTAATTGAGCAACTGAATAAATGGGATTGTTCTCCCTGCTCAGACAAATCAACCACACAGTCTTGTTAGATCGGCATAGGAGCCACATACAGTCGTGAGCGAATATACGGTTCTTGCAGAAGTCGGGGAGTCACTGGTGCAAGTCCTGTGGGAGGAGATCCAACAGGACCCGCAGGTGAGTGTCCTCATTGACAATGAGAACCGTATATCATTGGAATCACCGTTTGACCTCCGCGACAACGACGCCGTTCGCCTTTCCATCTATCTATATCGAGTCGTCGAGGACCCCAACACCAAGAACCGTTTCCCGGTAGCTGGAAATGGAGGCACTGTTCGAAAGCCTCCGTTGACACTGGATCTCCATTATCTCATCACACCGATGGTAGGCGCTCCGCGTGAACAGCAGATTCTACTGGGGAAAGTGATGCAAGTGTTATATGACCGCGCCATTCTTGAGGGGAACGACCTCGCCGGGTCGCTTGCTGCGGTCAATGAACCGCTTCGCATCATCCTTAACTCGGTCTCGCTGGAGGAGACCGCACGGGTCTGGCAAGCCATGGAAATGAGTTACCGCCTTTCCGTCTGTTACATGGCGCGCGTCGCCATACTGGATTCCACTCGAGAACGATACATACAGCCGGTCCTTCAAAAGAACTCTGTATACGGGGAGCAGAATTAGGATGCCGGTTGTTGGACTCAAAACGGTCGCCCCAGACGAACATCAAGTCCAACTGAAGTTGGCCGTAATTCTGTCTGATCAGTTCACTAAGCACCGAGAACTCAGGGGACCAGTCAGCATGGTTATAGCGGGCAAACCACAGATCGGTCCTTATATCCCTTATACAAAACAAGACGAAGGAACTTTCTGCTTTTACGATGACCTTCCCAACGGAACGTACACCCTTCAAATTCGAAGTGATGATAAGCCACCAATCTATCTCCCCGCAGATATTTCACTATCAGTTCCACAGAGCGACAGTGCTCTTGATCCAAAATGGCCGGCCTATCCGAATCTTGCCCTAGCAGATCGAGCTCTTCCGTTGGATGACCCTGCTCAACCTCAGAAATACAAGGACCAACGGAAACTCTCAATGCTCAGACCAACTGTTTTCTATCCATTCCCGGCTGATGCCACTCTAATCCGAGGGCGCGTGTTGTCTGGAAATAACCCCGTTGGTAACGCAACGGTATCTCATGATGGTGGAGAGAGCAACTATGTGACTGAGAAAGACGGTTGGTACGTTCTTTTTGTACGCAACCTCGCAGGGCTAGCACACCAAATAACAATCAGGACAACCAAATCCGGTTTTACAGATAACACGATGACTGTGACAGCAAAGCGAGGACAAACCGTTACACAAGACATTGTTCTTTCCTAAATCGTAAAGGAGGCAGTCATGCCCGAGTATCTGTACCCAGGTGTTTACGTCGAGGAAATTGACACGGGGAATAAGCCAATTGAAGGCGTCTCTACAAGCACAGTTGGATTTATAGGGTTAGCGGAGAAGGGACCATTAAAGCCGACCCTCGTTACAAGCTTTGGGGAATATACGCGAATATTTGGTAGGCATACTCAGCAAGTTACAAAGAACAATGTCACCTCGCAAGAAGACCGTCTCTTAACCTATGCCGTTGAAGGCTTCTTTCAAAACGGGGGGAAGCGCTGTTTCGTCACCCGAGTAGCACATAAGGATACTGCCAATCCAGCGAAGTCAGCAAAACCAGCAGCAAAAGCCTTTGGTGGAATGCAAGTCACTGCAGTGGGTCCTGGTGAGTGGGGGAAACGCATTGCCGTAGAGGTTGCCCCTGCGAGCAGCGCAGACCCCGACTTCTTCAAGTTAATTGTAAGATATTGGGCTGGTACACCTCCCACAAATCTTATCGACGATCCCACGATGGTCGAAGTTTTTGAGGATCTATCAGCATCTCCGCAATCAGGGAACTTCTATGAAAGTCGGG
>Ga0134125_10010183_pt1 | contig 10564 bp, 9 predicted proteins | sample KB31751_FD_96464 | JGI IMG/M metagenome (GOLD analysis project Ga0134125, IMG submission 96464) | Terrestrial soil microbial communities with excess Nitrogen fertilizer from Kellogg Biological Station, Michigan, USA - KB3-175-1 | ecosystem: Environmental > Terrestrial > Soil > Unclassified ... | reverse complement strand
GGAAGCGCGTTACCGGTATGCTCCCGAACAGCAATTTATCGATACAGCCGCCGCCATGCGCCGCTTCATCGACCGCCAAATGTGAAGTGGCTCTATGACACGCCGTCACTTTTTCGCAGGTTTATCGTTGCCTGTTTTGACTCTCGATAGCACTGGGTCCTATCCCCCAGGCTTCACGATTTTACCGGAAAAACATTTGCTATCGCAGGAATCCGCGGCTGGTTATTCAGCATTAGTAGCGCCGCTTTCGCCGCCTCGGCGCACAATCATCTTGCGGCCGGGCGCGAACCGGCTTTCGTTTGTCGGCGCGCTAGCGCTTCGCCGCGCGCTTGAAGCCGGAGCATCCGTTCTGATTGAATGCGGCCTCGCATTTTCCGCGCCATCCGAAATCGAAGAACAGAGGGTTGTACTCCGTCAGGCTCTTGGCATTCAGCTAAGGCATCCGATCGTTGCTGCCGATCCTCACCATCCCTACGTTGCGTTTGAACCCGGACACTTCATTCGTCCATTCGGCCTTACATTTCCCGTGTTCCGCGAAGGCGGCCAGCCGCTGGCGCATTTCGGAGAAATTCAGGTTGCGTTCAAAGCGCGGCTAGGGAGTGGAACCCTCATCTTTCTCGGCGCCATGCTCGGTCCCCACCTCCAAGCATTCGATCCCGACGGGCTGCACATCGCGGCCAATTTGCTCGCTGACTTAAATTGTTGAGGACAAGGTCTCGCCTTTACTTCAACAAGTCATTCAACGCTTTTACTTTCTTCATGTCGAATTTCGGCTGGCGATGATAGGTCAGCAACCCATTGGCTTCCTGCTCGACATCCGTTAGCTGCGTATAGCAGATCCCCGCAAAGTTGTTGAGCTTGGCGATGCCTTGATAGAGCTGCGTCAGCCTTTGAAAAGCCGCTTCCTGCGTCTTCTCCACGCCTGAATAGCCCCACGAAGCTGCTTGCCGCTCCGTTCCTGGCGGGATGTAGGCAATGCCGCCGAATTCGGAGAGATATAACGGGGAGCCGTTGTATTTGTATCCGGGAATCAAGGCGAGCCTCCCGTTTTTCGGCACGTTGGTGCTATCGGGCGTTACGTTCTTGTACTTTTCATACAGGACTTCGCCCGACTTCTCGTAGTCGTGAATCGCAAACAAATCCGTGTCGTTTGTGTGCATCCAGCCTTCGTTGTCGATCATGAACCGCGTGTGGTCGAATGTTTTCGTTGTCCAATAAAGATCCTTTAAATACGCCTGCTGTCGCGGATCTTTCAGATCGGGCACGCCCCAGCTTTCGTTGATGGCGTTCCAAATGATGATCGACGGATGATTGAAATCGCGCCTTAATTCCGCGCTCCATTCGGCGCTGAACCGCCGTACTATATCCGAATTGAATTCCTGCGCATCCGCGATCTCGCCCGAAACCAACAGGCCGCGCTTATCGGCCCGATAGAGAAACCGCGGATCGGCAATCTTTTGATGTTTCCGTACGCCATTGAAACCCATCGCCAGCACGTCATCAATATCTTTGTTAATCGCCGCGTCGGACGGCGGCGTCAGAATACTTTCCGGCCAATAGCCTTGATCGAGCAGGAACTTTAAATAAACCGGCTTGCCGTTAATCGTCACACGGTCGTTTGCGAGTCCGATGGTTCGAAAGCCGAGATATGAGCTCACTTCATCAAGCGTTTCCGAGCCATCGCTCAGCCGGTATTTCACGGTGTATAGATGCGGTGAATCCGGCGACCAAAGCTTTGGTTCCGCGACATGCACCTGCGCGTCGATGCGGTCTTCCGTCGTGTTGACCTCGGCATGCCCTACCGCCGCGCTGCCGTCTAAAATATCGACCGAGAAGTGAAGCGGCTGCTGCGGTATGGCATTCAGCGCTCCGTGAAATTCAGCATCGCCATTCTGGCCGGCAATTACGTGTACATAATTCAGATAGTTGCCGCCCGTAGCTTCCAGCCAAACGGGCTGCCAGATTCCCGATGTGCGTGTATAGAAGATGCTCTTTGATTGCGGCTCCCAATATTGTTTGCCGCGCGGGATCGATTTGTCGGTCGGCGGGTCCTCAGCCCTTACAGTCAACCGGTTCTCGCCATTCTTCAAATTCCGCTTGATGTCGAAGGAGAACGGTACGCCGCCGCCTTCGTGCCGTCCCAGAAATTGTCCATTCACCCAAACTTGCGCGCGATAATCAACGGCTCCGAAATGGAGCAGGACGTGACGGCTCTTCCACGCTGAGGGAATGGTGAATGAGCGCTCGTACCACATCACTGGATGAAACGATGTATCGGCGATTCCACTCAGCTTGCTCTCGAAACAATAGGGAACTACAATCGTCCTCGCGCCGGAAAGATCGGCCCGGTACCATTCGCTGTTTAATCCCTGATTCTGATCGTCAAATCGGAAGTTCCAATTGCCATTCAGCGTTTGCCACGCGCTTCGCGCAAACTGCGGGTCCGGAACTTCCGGACGCGGCACACCCGCTGCATACGTAACCGGCAAGAAGCAACAAAGAACACAGGTGACCCCAATCGTCTTTCTGATTCGCATTGGGGTTATTGTACCGAGCTGGGTTTTTTATTGTTTTAATTCGGGGCTCTGCGCCGTCGCCGGTTCCTGGCCCCAGTTCTGATGCATCACTAGCGTTTGATCGGAATAGAACGTACGTCGTCCGCTGTTGTTATACGCCTTAGGAACGGCTTCCACAGAGTATCCGGTGGGTGTGCTCTTCAAACTGAACACGTATCCGGTATTTTCCCCTTTGGCAAGAGTATCGGAAATAAGATCGGCTGCGGCAGGTCCTGCTGCGCCACCTCCGGCGGGTGGACCGAGCTCGGCAAGGGTGGTTGCGTACCGGCCAAATTGCGAATAATACTGGACCTCGGCCTGATGGATGGTATCAATCTGCCGGATTGCTGCCGTCTCCTGCGCGTTCATGCGCGCCTGGTTAAACTTCGGCAGCGCAATCGCCAAAATAATCAAAATAATGGCGATTACGATCAACAGCTCAATAAGCGAGAACCCGCTTTCGGCAGACCTCCGGCGCCGGAGTAAAACTAAGTCCATACGATTCACATGATACGACGAGTGCGGGTGGAAAATCGTGGGCATCACGCTCAATTTTGCTAATTGTTTGCCAAATCTAGTCCTGCCTCCCGCCGCCATCATCCTTTATCGCCCGGTCGATTCGTTGGAGTTGCGCGTACAATCCAGGCAACAGATCTAGCCGGAGCGAGTTTGTTCCATCGGACAACGCTCGCTTCGGCTCCTCGTGCACTTCTACGAACAGCCCTGCAATTCCTACTGCTGTGGCTGCTCTGGCTAGCGGTGCAATAAATTCCGGCTGGCCGCCCGAGGCCGTACCTGTCGCGCCCGGCAGTTGCACGCTGTGGGTGGCGTCAAATATGACGGGATATCCGGTCTTCGCCATAATCGCCAGCCCGCGCATGTCCACCACCAGATTGTTATAGCCAAATGATGAGCCGCGCTCGGTCAACAGAATCCGATGATTCCCTGTACTCGCCACCTTTTCCGCGGCATTCGTGAAGTCCGACGGAGATACAAACTGGCCTTTTTTGATATTCACCACTTTGCCTGTGCGGCCTGCGGCAATCAATAGGTCCGTCTGCCTGCAAAGAAAGGCGGGGATCTGCAAAATGTCTACGTGTTCGGCCGCCGCTTCCGCCTGCGCGGGTTCGTGTATGTCGGTGAGCACTGGTATTCCTGCCTTGCGAACTTCGCCCAGAATCCGCAATCCTTCCTTCATCCCAGGCCCACGATAGGAAGCGATGTTGCTGCGATTGGCCTTGTCAAACGATGCTTTGAAGACATAGACGCCCACTAACTCGCGAACACGTTTCGAGATCCAACGCACGTGTTCTTCGCTCTCGATAACACACGGCCCGGCAATAAGCGCGAGTGGCGCATCATTTGAAAACGCCACAGCCGCCGCGCCCGATCCCACTTCGATTTTGTGGGTCATCTGGCGTGCGAGAACTCGGCCGGTATTGCGGCCTGCTTTGCTTCCTGGCGCCGTTCCCGGTGCTGCAACGCCGCTTCCAAAAATGCGCGAAACAGTGGATGTGGTTCCAGCGGCTTCGATTTGAATTCGGGATGAAACTGGCAGCCCAAGTACCAAGGATGATCAGGCAACTCGCAAATTTCCACGTACACGCCATCAGGTGTTTGGCCCGATAGCAACAATCCATTTGAGGTCAGCACGGGTTCATATTCGCGATTGAATTCATAACGGTGCCGGTGGCGCTCGCTCACTTCCTCTACTCCGTACGCTTTCCTTGCGAAACTTCCCTCCGCGAGCCGGCATGGATACGCGCCCAGCCGCATTGTGCCGCCAAGCTCATCCACACCTTTCAATTCACGCAATTTATATATCACGCGGTGAGGCGTGCCCGGGTCGAACTCGGTTGAATCCGCCGTCGTCAACCCGCAAACATTTCGCGCGAACTCAATCACCATCGTTTGCATTCCCAGGCAAATGCCGAAGTAGGGCACCTTTTCTTCGCGCGCGAAACGGATCGCGTTTAACATGCCCGCAATGCCGCGCTTCCCGAATCCGCCCGGAACCAGAATTCCATCGAATTCGCGCAGCGACTCGCGGCAATCGGGCCACTCCAGACGCTCTGACTCGATCCACTCGATTTCCACGCGAGCCTGGTGCGCAATCCCCGCATGAAGCAGCGCTTCTTTCAGGCTCTTGTAGGAATCTTCGTATTCCACATATTTCCCCACCAGCCCGATCTTCACGGTCCGCTTCGGATTCCGCATCCGGTTCAGCATCTGCGTCCAGCGGGTCATGTTTCGCGGACCAGCCTCCATCCGCAGCAGCTTCAAAATCGTTTCATCCACGCCCTGCTCGGCATATACGACGGGCACTTCGTATACCGAACTAACATCGCGCGCGGTAATCACGGCGTCCACCGCGACGTCGCAAAACAGTGCGATTTTCTCTTTCATCTCATCGGGCAGAGCGCGCTCCGAACGGCACAACAAAATATCGGGTTGAATACCAATAGCGCGAAGCTCTTTTACGCTATGCTGCGTCGGCTTCGTCTTTAGTTCCTGGGCCGCCGCAATCCAAGGGACGAGGGTCAAGTGGATAAATAGAGTATTGTCGCGCCCCTCCTCATGCCTCATCTGGCGTATGGCCTCGATGAACGGGAGCGATTCGATGTCGCCCACCGTTCCACCAATCTCGACAATCGCCACATCCACATCTGCCGAGACTTTGCGGCAGGCCGCCTTAATTTCGTTGGTTACGTGCGGAATCACCTGTACGGTCTTGCCCAGATAATCGCCGCGTCGCTCCCGCGCAATGATGTTTTCATAAATTCGTCCCGAGGTCAGGTTGTTGCTCTGCGTCAGCGGCGCATGAGTGAAACGCTCATAATGTCCGAGATCGAGATCCGTCTCGGCTCCATCGTCCGTGACGAATACTTCGCCATGCTGGAACGGGCTCATGGTGCCAGGGTCGATATTCAAATAGGGATCGAATTTCTGCAGCGTTACTCTCAACCCGCGGCTCTCCAGGAGACAGCCGATCGAAGCCGCGGCTATTCCCTTGCCCAGCGAAGAAACCACGCCTCCCGTTACAAAGATGTACTTAGGCATCGCCACCCCCACGTTTTACTGAACCCCGATTCCCGGCGGCACTATCAGCCGCAATTGCAAACCGGCGGTTTCCAACGTCCGCCAGCCCTGTAAGACAGTAAATCACTCGCCTTCAAAAACTCCCGCTGTTTGACAGAAAAGCTGGTTGACTCGATCCAAATCCTCCGGAGTATCCACGCCCAGCGATTCGTAATCGGTTTCAACGACGCGAATCCGGTAGCCGTTTTCGAGAGCCCGCAACTGCTCCAACGATTCCGCGCGCTCTAGCGGCCCTACATCCAGATCCGGATAGCGCAACAGAAATTCCCGCCGGTAAACATAAAGCCCGATGTGCTTGTAGTACGCGCCCAGTTCGCCCTCCCCGCCGCGAATATGCGGAATGGGACTCCGGGAAAAATACAACGCGTCGCCGGCAAGATCCGTCACCACCTTTACGACATTGGGATTTGTTACTTCCGACGCATCCAAAATGCGCTTCTTCAGCGTTCCCATAGGAATCGCATCCGTATCCAAAATCGATAAAATCGCGGCGTCGATCGCTTCGGGGTCGATCAAAGGCTCATCGCCCTGAATATTTACGTAAAGATCCGCCGCTTCCGCAGAGGCTACCTCCGCCAGGCGGTCGGTGCCGGTCGGATGGTCGGGTCGCGTCATCCGTATCTCGCCGCCAAAATGCCTTCCCGCGGTTGCGATGCGCTCGTCATCAGTCGCAATCAGGACCCGGGTGATGTAACGCGAAAGGCAGGCACGCTCGTAGACATGCTGGATCATCGGCTTTCCAGCCAATGTCGAGAGAGCTTTTCCGGGGAAACGTGAGGAGGCAAACCGGGCGGGTACGATACCCAAAATCCGCGTCGGCACGTTTGAGTGTAGCACAGCCGGGCTAATCTGAACGTTCGGAGTCGCTCCTCTGTTCTCCGCCGCTTCGCCCGGTGTTATCATCGAGGCAGAAGGCGCTCTCGCCGCATGATGTTGGCCGTCTCCAAAGCGCTCCTGCCACGTATCATGCGACCGATGCCATGTCGTCGCGCCTTTTCTCTTTTTTTGCTTACTTTCGCGCTGTATTTGCCTACTATCGCAGCTTTAGCCGCCTCTTCCCGCGCAGCGGATAACCCGACCAACAGCCCGCCACCCGAAATCAATATAGAAACTCGCAAGAAGCAGGAAGATGCGGTCGCCAAGCGGTCGCGCCCAGCCGACATTAAAGTCACTACCGAGCTGGTTCTCATCAACGTCACAGTTACTGACCCGCTCAACCGGTTTGTCACCGGCCTGGAGCGCGATAACTTCCGGCTGTTCGAAGATAAAAAAGAACAATCGATCAGCGCATTTTCAAGCGAAGATGCTCCTATTTCGATCGGCCTGGTTTTCGATACCAGCGGCAGCATGGGCGCCAAACTACAAAAATCCCGCGAAGCCGCCGCCGATTTTTTCCAGACATCGAACCCCGACGACGAATTCTTCCTCGTTCGATTTAACGATCGCCCGGAACTTGCCTCGAGTTTCACCACCGATACCGATAAGATTCAGTCCGCTCTTACGTTCACCCAATCGAAGGGCCGAACCGCTCTTCTCGACGGCGTCTATCTCGCGATGAACGAAATGAAAAAAGCCCATCATTCGCGAAAGGCGCTACTTGTCATCTCCGACGGCGGCGATAACAGCAGCCGCTACACTGAAGGCGAAATTAAGAACGCCGTCCGAGAGGCTGACGTCCAAATTTACGCTATCGGTATATTTGAACCAGCAGGATCTCGCGGGCGCACACCCGAAGAAGCTATGGGCCCAGGACTCTTAAACGAACTTGCGGAACAAACAGGCGGCCGTGCTTATGCGGTTGAAAATCCGGCTGAACTACCGGACATCGCCGCCAAAATCGGGGTTGAACTCCGGAACCAATACATTCTTGGATATACGCCCAGAAACCAGGAACGAGACGGCAAGTATCGCCGTGTTCAGGTCAAACTCGTGCAGCCTAAGGGTCTGCCTCCGCTGAAAGCGGTTTTTCGGCTCGGCTATTATGCTCCTTCTCGGTAAACGAAATCTCATCCTCTTACTCGCGGCGCTTTCCTTCGCCGGTGTCTGCTTCGCCCAGTTTTCGGCGGAAACCAGTCTTGTCGTCTTGCACGCAAGCGTTACCGATAAAAAAGGTCACCTCATTAAAGGACTGCAGCAGAAAGATTTTAAGGTCTTTGAAAACGGGAACCAGCAGCCGATTAAGATCTTCAAGCACGAGGATGTTCCGGTTTCGATGGGTTTGCTGATCGACGACAGCGGCAGCATGCGTGATAAGCGCGCCCGTGTCGAGGCCGCAGCCCTGGCATTGGTGCGCGCTTCTAATCCTCAAGATGAAGTATTCGTCGTGAATTTCAACGATGAGGCCTATCTCGATGTGCCCTTTACCAACGACCAGAAAAAGATGGAACAGGGCCTTTCTCGCATCGATTCGCGCGGCGGCACGGCCATGCGTGACGCGATCAATATGTCCATCGACTACGTGAAGAAGCGCGGGAAAAACGATAAAAAGGTGCTCATTGTGGTCACCGACGGTAACGACAACGCAAGCGGCGCTTCGCTCGAAACCGTAGTGCAGCGTTCCATGAAGAGCGAAGTACTCATTTACGCCGTGGGACTGCTTCAGGAAGAGCAGCGCCATGAGGCGGCTAAAGCCAAGCGCGCTTTGAAGGAGTTGACTACGGCCACGGGCGGTCTCGCTTTCTATCCCAAAGAAGTAAGCCAGATTAGCGGCCTTGCCTTGCAGATTGCGAGCGATATTCGCAGCCAATACACGCTTGCCTACACGCCTCCGGGCCCTGATGACGGCAGTTATCGCCAGATCAAAGTGGAGTGCGACGCTCCGGGGCACCCGCAGGTCCGAACGCGATCCGGCTACTACGCGAAAAGCATGAAGCCTGCCCCGTCTGAAAACGCCGCGCCTGCAAGCGGCGACAACGGGCTTGAATAGACGTGCTGCGGTTTCTTTTTCTCGCGCCGTCGGGCCACTGGCTCGCCCCCTGGAAATCGCCGTATCTGCGCTGGCGTATTGAAACCTATTCGGGCATGAAGGCCGAGCAGATCACTTTCCGCGATTTCACACGCTTCGTCTGGAAAGAGCGCCGCAACCTGCTTCGCTATCTGCGCTGGGTGCGACGAAATTCTGGCTAGTGGCACGGCCAGTTTCCCATCGCGCGCACTCGTGCCTATATTAGGTCGCTAACGCTCCCGGCTCCGATTCGAGAGCCGCCCATTCAGGATCTGGGATGCATCGATGCGTCGCTGAATTCTGATTCTGCGAAACGAACTGTGCGGTTAGATCGGCTTGGTAATCCTGATCTTCTTTCTTTTGTTGGCGAATGGCGTCGCTGCGAATATTTGTACGGACACGCTGGAGTTCGGCGAGAGCTTTATAGAAGCTACGCTCGGCGGCAGTGTGGTAGCGGAGGGCGAGCGCGAGTAGCGCTGGATCGATAGTTTCATCATCGAAGGCGGCGAGTTCGAGCGAGAGCGCACGGTCCATGCGCCACTGGCTAAGCGCCATCTGGGCGAGAAGCATACGCTCGGTTTCGGTGTCCGGCTCCCATTCTTCGTCGAGCTTGGCGCGGATGGCATTCAGTTCTTCGAGATCGGCTCCGGTGAGGCGCTTGGAACAGAGATTGTGCTTGACAGCATTGCGGGAAGAGACGGCTTTTCCGGCTTCGGTGCGAGGCCCGGTGGAAGCGTGACTGGGTTCAGCCGAGCCGACGACCGGCATTTCAGTAGATGTCATAATCGACCGGAGAATAACGCAAGAGGAGAAGGCAAACGCGGCACAGGACCAGGGAAATGGTTCAAAACAAAGACAAAGGCAGATGAAATATTTTTGAACAAGAGTGAGATTGCCAAGCCTCGGATTCACTCATTCCGCAGCGCTTCCGCCGGCTCAACTTTCACTGCCTGCCTCGCGGGTAAATAGCAGGCAAACAGGCCCACCACCGCGACAGTAACGGCCACGGCGATGTACGATACCGGGTCCCACGCGCCCACTTGAAACAGCATTCTCGACAGCAGCCTCGTCAGAAACAGCGCAAGAATTGTGCCCAGTATCAAGCCGATGAGCGTCAATACTGCTCCGTCACGCAAGACGAGCAACAGCACGTTGCTTTTTGCCGCGCCGAGCGCCATCCGTATGCCGAATTCGCTCGTCCTGCGGCTAACAGTGTACGAAAGGACTCCGTAAATGCCGATTGCTGCCAGCAGCAAGGCCAGGCCTGCGAATAGCGCCAGCAAAGCGGTATTGAATCGCTGCCGGGCAATGGTTTCGGAAATCACCTCCTTCATGGAGTGCAACTCCGCCGGCGTGTCACGGTTCACTCTATGAATTCGGTCCGCAATTTCCGCGCTGCCTGCGCCTAGTCCTCGCATCACCAGTGAAACGTCTATCGACGAATCCGCATGCTGGAAAAAGTCGGCAAATACTTCTGCTTCGGCGGGTCGCTGCAATCCTAGAGCGCGTATGTTCAAAACGATTCCTACGATTGTCATGAATTGCGGCTTTCGGTCGAAACCCAGAAAGCGGATTCGTTTGCCAATGGCGGATTCGTGCGGAAAGAATTGCTTTGCAAATGCTTCATTTACGACGGCAACTTGCGCACTCGCCGGCAGATCGTGTTCATTGAACATGCGCCCTCGGAGCACCGGAATGCCTAGAGCTTCGAAATAGCCGCGCGTTGCCACACGATACCAGGCATCGGGAAACTGATGCGGGTCGGTGGGTAAGGCAATTCCTTCAATCTCAAAGGCCCCGTCGGCTCCTCCATCCTTCATGGGGAGCGCCGAAATTAACCGATTTTTTTCGCGCAGATGCTCGGCCATTTCCTCCGAGATGTCATGGTCGATCTCGCGGCGCCTCAACCAGCGTCTCCATGGGTTCATGATTCCGATGGCCTCATCACTCGCGCGATCCCTTCCAG
>Ga0134125_10010181_pt1 | contig 10565 bp, 7 predicted proteins | sample KB31751_FD_96464 | JGI IMG/M metagenome (GOLD analysis project Ga0134125, IMG submission 96464) | Terrestrial soil microbial communities with excess Nitrogen fertilizer from Kellogg Biological Station, Michigan, USA - KB3-175-1 | ecosystem: Environmental > Terrestrial > Soil > Unclassified ... | reverse complement strand
TGGTTGGAGTTGAACGGCGTGCGGGCGCAGCCGATCCGCACGGAACGCTCGCCGCACAAGAACCTGGCTCGCGGCGGCAGCCTCGCCGGCCGCGTCCGCGACCCGCACGCCCTTTACGGCTGGCTCGTCCGCAACATCGAACGGCTCATCGAAGAACTGCACTTCCACCAGGTGCGGCCGCGCATCCTCACCGTCTACATGAACTATCAAAACGCGGAGGCCGGCGGATGCAGCGTCAACCTGTGCATTCCGTCGGACCGCTTCGACGTGCTGCTCGATGCCGCGAAGGTCGGCCTGCGGCGCTCGTGGCGGCCCGGTTGCGACGCCACCCATATGCACGTCGTGGCATCGCGGCTCGTCCGCCCCCAGGCCTGGCAGCAAAGCCTCTTCGAACAACCCGACCCGCGCTGGGACGCAATTGCCGAGGTGAAGCGCCGCATCAACGAGGAGTTCGGCCGCTTCCGCCTCCGCAGCGGCGCCACCCTTTTCGCCAACGAGTTCTACGCGGACGGCGCCAACGATTACGACATTTGCGACGTGCGCGGCAAGTTCTGCTTTTGACCATGATTGGATTCGCCATTATCGCCGCGGAACTTCCCGCTGCCCTGCTCGATCCCGTCCAGGAGCGGCTCTACGACCGCTTCGGCTGCCTCGAAGCGCGCTTCGATTGGTGGAACGAGCCGGCCGTTCTTCCGGTGCGCTGGGACGGTTCGCTGCGGCTTCTTCAATGGGGATGCAAGCAGCGGCGATCGCGGCTGCCGCACGGCGGCTTCCTCACCCGCCAGCAGGTTGAAGCCGGCATCGTTGCCGGCGTGGAGGAAGTCGTCATCCCCGCCAACTACGGCTTCCACCACGGCACCTGGTACTTGATTGAGGAAGGCGTTCGCGGCGTGGTGATCCCGGAGGCGCCGCTCGTCTACGTGCTGCTCGATCGCTCGACGAATTACTATCGGAACATGACGGGGCAATCGCCGCTGATGCCGATGCTGGTCAATCAGGTGATTTGAGCCGATTAGCCGCGACCCAACGGGGAGCGCGCGGCGCTCGCGCTCCCCGTTGGGTCGCGGCTAATCGGGAGGACTCATTCCGATTGCGGTACGGGGCCGAGGCTTCGCCAGACGTACCAGGTGGCGATGCTGCGATGCGGCCGCCACGGTTCGGCGATCGTTTCCAATTCCGTCGGCTTCGGCAGTTCCTTCAAGCCGAACAGCTTTTGCACGCCGACCTTCAGCCCGTAGTCGCCGACGGGGAGCACGTCCGGCCGCGAGATGCCGAACATCAGGATCATGTCGACGGTCCACGGGCCGATGCCCTTGATGGAGACGAGTTGTTCGCGGAGGAGGTCGTCGCTGCGGTCTGCGATGCCGGGGAGGAAGCGGCGATTGGCCTGGACGAATTCGCAGACGGCGCGGAGCGTGCGCCGCTTCGGGCCGGAGACGCCGCACGCCTGGAATTGCTCGTCGGTGAACTGGGCGAGTTTCTTGACGGCGATGGGCGGGCCGCCGACAGCTTCGGTCAGTTTCGCGGAAATGGAAGCCGCGGCCTTGCCCGAAATTTGCTGCGAGATCACACAGCGCACGATCAGCGTGAACGGGTCGTCCGCTCGCGGCGTCAGGGTGCACGGGCCGATCCGGGCGATCAGTTTTTTCATCGTCGGACAGCGGCGAGCCAGGTGCCGCATCGCCGCGGCATGAGCATTGGCAGTCGGCATGACGTTCTCAAATTCTCCATGAAAGGGGCCGCGGCCGCGAAAAAGCACAACAGACGCAAAACAAGAACCTCGATATCTTGGCGACTTGGCGGCTTTGCGTGAGATTCATTTCAGAGATGCCACGCAAAGCCGCCAAGATGTGATTCTTGTGCTTTATTGCGACCTCAATCTTCCCTCGCGGCATCGCGGGCTCGGCTACCTTCCTTCTCAATCGGCCCGTCGCTAGGTTACCATTGACGCGGAAGTTTTCCACGTCGGGAGGCGCCGATGGCTGCGGAGTTCCAACTGACGAGCGAATACGCCCCCGCCGGCGACCAACCCCAAGCCATCGAACAACTCATTGCCGGATTCCATTCGGGAAAGAAGATTCAGGTGCTTCTCGGCGCCACCGGCACCGGCAAAACATTCACCGCCTCGAACGTCATTGCCGCCCTCGGCAAGCCGACACTCGTGCTCGCCCACAACAAGACCCTGGCCGCACAACTCTACAAGGAATTCAAGGGATTCTTCCCGAACAACGCGGTCCACTACTTCGTGAGCTATTACGACTACTACCAGCCCGAAGCGTACATCCCGCAGCGCGACATCTACATCGAAAAAGATTCCTCGATTAACGAGAACATCGATCGGCTGCGGCTGGCGGCCACGAGCGCTCTCGTCAGCCGCGACGACGTCATTATCGTTGCCTCGGTGTCGTGCATTTACGGCCTCGGTTCGCCGTCCGACTACAAGCGGATGATGGTCTACTTGCCGAAGGGCGAAGTGGTCGATCGCGAGAACCTGCTTTATCGCCTCGTGGATATTCAATACAAGCGGAACGACGTGGCCTTCGAGCGCGGCACCTTCCGCGTTCGCGGCGACACCATCGACGTCTGGCCCGCTTCGGAAGAAGCCGCCTATCGCATCGAACTGTTCGGCGACGAGGTCGATGCCCTTTCGGTTATCCACCCGGTCAGCGGCGAGACCATCCAGACGCTCGATGCCCTGTACATTTATCCCGCCAAGCACTTCGTCACGCCGGAGGAGCGCGTTCGCGAGGCCATCAAGGGCATCGACGCGGAACTGACATCGCGATTGGAACAATTCAAAACGGAAGGGAAGCTGCTGGAAGCCGAGCGCCTGAAGGCCCGCTGCCGCTACGATCTCGACATGCTCCGCGAGGTCGGCTACTGCTCGGGGATCGAAAACTACGCCCGCTGGTTCTCCGGCCGCAAACCCGGCGAGCCCCCCTACACGCTCATGGACTTCTTCCCCGAAGATTTCCTCGTGGTGATCGACGAATCGCACGTTAGCTTGCCGCAGGTCCGCGGCATGTTCCACGGCGACTTCTCGCGCAAGACCACGCTCGTCGAGCACGGCTTCCGCTTGCCGAGCGCCCTGGACAATCGCCCGCTCCGCTTCGAGGAGTTCGAAGCCAAGTTAAAGACTTGCCTGTGTCTCTCCGCCACACCGGGGCCGTATGAACTGGAGAAAGTCGGCGGCGAGGTGGTCGAACAGGTGATTCGGCCGACGGGCCTCGTCGATCCGGTGATCCACATCAAGCCGGCCCGCGGGCAAGTCGTCGACCTGGCCGAGGAGATCGGCAAGCGCGCCGCCAAGGGCGAACGCACGCTCGTCACCACACTCACCAAACGCATGGCCGAGGATCTGAGCACGTACTTCCGCGACGCGGGAATGAAGTGCGCCTGGCTGCATTCGGAACTCGACGCCATCGAACGCATCACGGTGCTTCGCGAACTGCGCGAAGGACTCTTCGACGTGCTCGTCGGCATCAACCTGCTTCGCGAAGGGCTCGATCTTCCGGAAGTGTCGCTGGTCGCGATCCTCGATGCGGACAAGGAAGGCTTTTTGCGCAGCGCGACCTCATTGATCCAGACAATTGGCCGGGCGGCCCGCAACGTCAACGCCGAGGTAATCCTTTACGCGGATGTCGTGACCGATTCGATGAAGCGAGCGATCGACGAGACGAATCGCCGCCGCGATCTGCAATTGAAGTACAACGCCGAGCATGGGATCACGCCGCGGACCGTGAAGACCGCCATCAAGAACGCGATCGAGGAAGAAATCGCGGCGCACAAACTGGCCCAGGAGGCGGCAACCGGTTCGAGCGTGGCCGCGACGGACGACTACGTGACAATCGAGTTCGTGCAGCAGCTTTACGAGGAGATGCTGGCGGCGGCGAAGGAGCTCGATTTCGAGCGGGCCCAGCGGGTTCGCGACGAGATCGTGAAGCTGGAATCGGAGTTGCGGAAGAAGCACGGCGACGCGGCGCCGCCGAGCGTTCTGGGCGGCAAGGTCGTCGCGCCGAGCTTGCCGGTCCCCAAGAAACGCAAGAAACGCGCATAGCCCGGCGAGCCGAGAGCGTCCGAGACCGGAGTTCCAGTTGAATCACAGGCTCGGGGACCAATTGCCGGGGCCGAGGAACTTTGCAGCCAAACTGCTTAACTCAAGGCCCAAATGCTTGCCGGCTGCCGCCGCTCCACAGTCCGCTGCGTTTGCGTCGCGAAGGAAAGCGAAGAACCGCACTTGGGGTTCGCGCACCCACCCAAACCATCGCGGTCGGCTCTCTTCGACCATCAACCTCGCAAGTATTTCCGCCAACTGATAGCTCAGTTCTTGCACTTTGCCGGGCCGCGAAAACCCTTCACCGCACCAAAATGCATCCAGTCCGTGTTTGCCCCAGTAGCGTTTGTGCAGTCCTGCCATCTCGGTGGTCACGTCCAGTAACGAACGGCCCGTCATGTCGTGCTCGAACATCTGCGCGAGCCCTTCCTCCAGCCAGAGAGGCATCGATTGCTTATGCAAGGAAGCATGTGTCAGTTCATGGGATAGCGTGTTCTCAAGGCTCCACAATTCTCGACCATGAAGCGCGATATGCGGATAGCCTTCACGAATTTGCACACCCACCGAGCCACCACGCTCACCTTCGGGTAAGAAAACGCAAATATACTGAAAGTAATCCTTCGGGTTCCGAAGCTCCACGACTACTTGCTTGCCTCGTCCGTCGAACTCGGCAACACCTTCCAGTGAGGAGAGCAATCGGACCCGGCAGCGCTCGGCGAATTGGAGTAACGAAGTTCCCGTCTCCTCCGGCTGAGAAGCGAGCATAAGGAAATGATCGGACTCAATGACTCCGTATCTCTTGTCGAGTGCCGCGCCGAGTTCAGTTAGCCATTGCCGTGCTGCAACAGTCCAAACGTCCCACTGGGCACCGGGATCGATTTGAGAATCGACCCGCGATTCGATCAGATCCCAGCGAGGCCGCGGCAACCCTTCCTCCCAGTCGAGGGAATCCGTGATGTCGAGTTCCTGTTGACTCATGATGTTTACGCTTGTTTGTGGTTCTTCAGGACACACCTTCGAAGGAGATTCAATTTCGCCTGCAATTCTCAAGAAGTGTAACGGCCAATTTGCGCGCCAGCAATCGTTAATAGGACTCTCGATGCGTAAACTGGCAGGCGCGTCCATCTGTCGTGCGCCGTGAGCCGTTCGATGCCGGGTACCGCGTTTCTCGCACCGATCGCCGGGAGCAAGCTGGTTCGCCGCGCCGCGGATGCCATTCTGCTGCGCTATGCGCACCACCGTGCCGCGGCCCTCGACCGCATGGACGCCGGGCGCATCCAGCACGATTCGTTGCTGAGGCTCGTTCGCCGGGCCCAGCACACGAAGTTCGGCCGCGACCACGACTTCTCTCGCATCAGTTCGGTCGCCGATTACCAGGCCCGCGTCAACGTCCGCGACTACGAATGGTTCTGGAACAACTACTGGAAAGACGCCTACCCGCGGCTCGACGATATCACCTGGCCCGGCAAAATCCCTTACTACGCACTCTCGTCCGGCACCACCAGCGGGGCAACCAAGTACATCCCCGTTTCCCGCGAGATGGTCGCTTCCAACAAGAAGGCGGCCTTCACCACGACGGCACTTTTCCGCCACGCGAACCCCTCGGCGCATCTCTTCACCGGCAAGTTCTTCTTCCTGGGGGGCAGCACCGATCTGCGGAAGCAAGCCGACGGCAGCCTGGCCGGCGACTTGAGCGGCATCGCCGGCCGCGAACTCCTCGAGTTCCTCCGCCCCTACACCTTCCCGCCGGCGGACGCCATGCTCCTCACCGACTGGAAGGAAAAAGTCCGACGCTTCGCCGCGATGTCCGTGAACGAACGGATCACCGCCCTCAGCGGCATCCCCGCCTGGATGATGGTCCTCTTCGACAGCTTGAAGCAGATCACCGGCAAGTCGACGATTGCCGAGATTTGGCCCGACCTGCGGCTCATTGTCCACGGCGGCACCAGCTTCGAGCCGTTCCGCGGCCTCTTCCAGGACGCCATCGGCAGCGACGCCGTGAAGTATTGCGAAGTCTATCCCTGCTCGGAAGGCTTCATCGCCACGGAGGATCCGCGGCATCGTCTGCTCCGCGTCGTGCCGGATCACGGCATCTTCTTCGAATTCATCCCATTCCGGGAGTTCGGCGACGACGGCCAGCTCCACCGCAGCCACCCGACCCGGCACACACTCGCCGACATCGAAATTGGCGTTCAATACGCCGTGCTGCTCACGTCGTGTGCCGGCGTCTGGTCGTACCTCGTCGGCGACACGGTCTGCTTCGAGAGCAAGAACCCACCGCTGTTGCGCTTCACCGGCCGCACCAAGTTCTTCCTCTCGGCGTTCGGCGAACACCTGATCGCGGAGGAAGTGAGCAAGGCCGTGACGCATGCGGCTCGGTTGTGCGGCGTGAACGCCCCGGAGCACCACGTCGGGCCGGTGTTTCCCGCGGACCCGCAGCAACCGGGGCACCACCTTTACTTGATCGAGTTCGTTCCGACCGCCCCCTCGGACCTGGACCGCTTCGCGCGGGAACTCGATGCGGAGCTATCGCGGCTCAACGAGGATTACGCGGCGCACCGCGTCGGCGACCTGGCGATGCTCTTGCCGCGCGTCCGCGCCGTGAGGCCGGGATCGTTCGCGAAATGGATGGAGCAGCGCGGCAAACTCGGCGGCCAGAACAAGGTTCCCACCATGGACAATAGCGGCAACCTGACCCGCGACATCGCCGCCTGGTTCGAAGCGAATGGCTGCTTCTTCGGTTCAACCTCGCTGTGAGTTGTCGGCGGCTCCTGTATACTTCCCACGTGTTGCCGGCCCGTCGGCAAGCTCATCCAATCATTCCATGGACTTCGCTTCCGTTCGCCGCGATTCGCTCGTTCGCTACTTGCGCCGGCACGTCGCGGGCGAAGTTCGCTTCGATGATGCCTCGCGCCGCCTGTACGCCACCGACGCCAGCCATTACCGGGTCCAACCGCTCGGCGTCGTGATTCCCAAGAGCCGCGACGACCTGGCCGTGACGGTGCAAATTGCCGCCGAGCTCGGCGTTCCCATCACGGCTCGTGGCGCCGGCACCAGTCTCTCCGGCCAGGCCATCGGCCCCGGCGTCGTCATCGATTGCTCGAAGTATCTTAACCGCATCGGCCCGGTGGACGTGTCGGGGCATTCAGTGCGCGTGCAACCGGGCGTCGTGCTCGCGCAACTGAACCGCGAACTGGCCACGTATGGATTGATGTTTGGTCCGGAAGTCGCGACGGCCAGCCGCGCCACGCTCGGCGGCATGATCGGCAACAACTCGGCCGGCTCCCGCTCCATCGTCTATGGCCGCACCGTCGATCACGTGCGATCCTTGAGCGCGATTCTCTCCGATGGCACGGCGTGCGAATTCGGTCCGCTCACGGCGGCGGCATACGCGCGGAAGCTGGAACTGCGGAGCCGCGAGGGCGAAGCGTATCGCGCCGCCGATCGCGCCGTCCGCGACAACGCCGCCGAGATTATCGCACGCACCCCGAATATCCAGCGGCACGTCAGCGGCTACAACCTTCTTGGAATCGCGGAACTTGGAACTCGGAACGCGGAACGAAGATCAGCCGAGTTCCCCGTTTCTCGCTCCCTTACCCCTCTGATTGTTGGTTCCGAGGGAACGCTCGCGCTCGTCGCCGAGGCCGAGCTGAACCTGATTCCGCGGCCGAAGCATCGCGGCTTGCTCGTCCCGCAGTTCGCTTCCCTGGCGGCGGCCCTCGACGCGCTGGCCGCTTGCCTGGAACTGGCGCCATCCGCCGTCGAACTGCTCGACCGCATGCTCATCGACCTGGCCCGCGAGCAGCGATCGCTCAAGCACACGATGGCGGCGATCCGCGGCCGGCCCGAAGCCTTGCTCATGGTCGAATTCTGCTCCGACGACGCCGCGGATGTCTCGTACCGCGTGCACGAATTGGAGCGCCGCCTGCGCGGCATCCCTGGCCTCATCGCGACCGTACCCGCCATCGATGCTGCCCTTCGCGAACCGCTCTGGAGTCTGCGCGAATCGGCCTTGCCGCTGCTCTTCGGCATGGTCGGCGATCGCAAGCCGGTGACGTTCGTCGAGGATTGCGCCGTCGATCCCAAACGACTGCCCGAGTTCGCCGCCCGCTTCCGCGATACGCTCCATCGCCACGGCACCGACGGCGCCTTTTACGGCCACGCCTCGGTCGGCTGCCTGCACATCCGCCCCGTCTTGAACCTCCACGACCCCGCCGACGTGGTCAAGATGCGGGCCATTATGAACGACATCACCGATCTCGTTCTGGATTTCGGCGGCAGCCTCAGCGGCGAACACGGCGACGGCATGGTCCGCAGCGAATGGAACCGCAAGATGTTCGGCCCCGCGGTGTACGAAGCCTTCCGCCAGGTGAAGCGCGGCTTCGACCCCGGCAACGTGCTCAACCCCGGCAAGGTCGTCGATGGTCCGGCGATGGAAGAGAACTTCCGCGTGCCGCCCGGCCGGCCGACGCCCGAGGTTCCCACCACCTTCGATTATTCGCCACAGGGCGGCTTCTTCCGCAGCATTGAACTGTGCAACGGCGTCGGCGTCTGCCGCAAGACGCAGGGCGGCGCGATGTGCCCCAGCTACCGCGCCACCCGCGACGAGCGCGACACCACCCGCGCTCGCGCCAATGCCCTTCGCATTTCCTTGGACGGCGGCGTCAAGCCGAAAATGGGCGAACGCTGGGTCGCCGACGTCATGGACCTGTGCCTGTCGTGCAAGGCGTGCAAAAGCGAATGCCCGAGCAACGTGGACATGGCGAAGTTGAAGGCCGAGTTCCTGCACGCGTTTTACGCCTCGCGGATGCGGCCGCTCGGGCATTTGCTGGTCAAGAACATTCACCGGCTATCGCCCTTGGCGGCGAACTTCGCCGAACTCGGGAACTGGTTAGGGCGGCGGCCGTGGGTTCGCCGCATTCTGGAGAGCGTTGCGGGATTCGATCGCCGCCGCAGTTTGCCCGAGATTCACCGCGATCATTTCCGCCGCTGGTTCGGGCGGCGCGGCGTCGACTCGCGGCGAGACAAGCGCGTCGTGCTGCTCGACGATTGCTTCACGACGTTCCAGGAACCGCGGATCGGGCAGGCCGCCGTCGCATTGCTCGAACGGGCCGGATTCCAGGTGGAACTGGCGGGAATTTGCTGCGGCCGAGCGATGATCTCCAAGGGGTTCCTGACGGCGGCCCGCGAGCAAGCTCTGGCCGGCATCGCTCGCCTCGATCGCTTTGCATCGGACGGCGTGCCGATCCTCGGCCTCGAGCCGAGCTGTCTGCTCACTTTGACCGACGAGTGGGTGGAACTGGCGCCGGGGCCGGCCGCCAAACGGATTGCCGCCGCCAGCGAACTCGCCGAAAGCTGGCTGGCTCGACACGCCAGTGACAGTGCCATGTCACTCGGGATTCCGCCTCGAAGCGGCACGGTGCTCTTCCACGGCCACTGCCACCAAAAGGCACTGGTCGGCGTGCAAGGATCGGTGGATGCTTTGAAACTCGCGGCCGGTCTCGAAGTGGATGTACTGGATGCCGGCTGCTGCGGCATGGCCGGTTCGTTCGGCTACGAGAAATCGCATTACGACGTGAGCACGGCGATTGCCAACCTGGCGCTCGTGCCGGCCGTCCAGGCCAATCCGGCCGCGGTTGTCGCCGCCACGGGGACATCGTGCCGCCATCAAATTCGCGACCTCACCGGCCGAACGGCCCTGCATCCCCTCGAAGTGATCGCCGGCATCGCGTAGTTGCAAGCTACTCAACCCATGCTTCCGGCAATAATCTATCCTCCGCCTTATTTCTTCCCTCACGAGGAGCAGCGATGAGCAAGCGCGAAGGTGCGGTCAAGTTCAAGGGCGAACCGAAGACGCTGGTCGGCCCGGAAATCAAGCCGGGCGACAAGGCCCCGGATTTCAAAACTCTCAAGGGGCTCGACGCGGTCGCCCTTGCGGATACCCCGGCCAAGGCCCGGCTCTTCAGTGTCGTGCCGTCTCTCGATACGCCGGTGTGCAGCACGCAGACCAAGAAGTTCGAAGAAGGGCTCAAGGCGCTCGGCGACAAGATCGCCGCTTATACCATCAGCCTCGATCTTCCTTTTGCCCAGAAGCGCTTCTGCACGGAGGCCAACATTAACACCATGACGACGCTGTCGGACGTTCACAACGGTTCGTTCGGCAAGAACTGGGGCGTGCTCCTCGAGGGGCTACCCCTGCCGCTGCTCACCCGCGCCGTGTTCGTCGTGGATAAGGGCGGCAAGGTGACCTATGCCGAATACGTGCCGGAAGTGACGACGGAACCGAACTACGACTCGGCCCTGGCGGCGTTGAAAGCCGCTGCCTGACGCAGTTTCACCGAGCCGCACCGTGTAATTGATAACGGTCGCGGCTCGCCAACGATTTTGACTGGGTGCAGCAATAATCTCTGGGAGGAGTAGATAATCTCGGACGATTCTTGGGTGGCACCGGCTTCCAGCCGGTGCGAGTAAAGACACACCGGCTGGAAGCCGGTGCCACCCAAAAGCATCC
>Ga0134125_10010180_pt1 | contig 10567 bp, 10 predicted proteins | sample KB31751_FD_96464 | JGI IMG/M metagenome (GOLD analysis project Ga0134125, IMG submission 96464) | Terrestrial soil microbial communities with excess Nitrogen fertilizer from Kellogg Biological Station, Michigan, USA - KB3-175-1 | ecosystem: Environmental > Terrestrial > Soil > Unclassified ... | reverse complement strand
GCGCTGCCACTCATCGAGCTGATCCTCGCCGATATCGCGCGCCGCCGCACGCGACGCTGGAACGCCGCTCTGTTCGTGGTGCTTGCGATGGAGTGCGCGCTCAACTACGGCTTCTTCGCCATCGTGATCGAGCCGAGCGCGGCGCTGCTGCTGTTCACGAGCCTGATCCTTTGGGCGTTGTGCCGGCTCGACGAGACCGGCGACGCGCGCTGGTGGCTGCTGGTGGGCGCGGCCGGCGGGCTGGCGCTCCTGAGCAAATATATCGTGCTGCTGATCGCCCCGGCGCTGCTGCTCTACCTGCTGCTGCGGCCGGCGCAGCGGCGATGGCTTCGGACGCCCTGGCCCTATGCGGCGATTGGTCTCGCATTGCTGCTGTTCTCGCCGGTGCTGGCCTGGAACGCGCAGCATGGCTGGGCATCGTTCGCGTTCCAGAGCGTGCGGCTGGGCAGTGGCGAGCCGCCGAGCCTGGGCGGTGCGATGCGCTTCGTGATGTACGAGTCACTGTTCGCCGGACCTGTGTTGCTGGTTGCGGCGGTGGTGGCAGCGAGCGCGACAGCGGTCGGCTATGTGCGAGGACGGAAGCCGGCCTACGAGCTCATGCTGGCCGCGGCGTTCCTGGTGCCGATCCTGTTTCTGTTCTGGCGGTCGTTCACGCTGCTGATCAACCAGTCGTGGGCCTGGTTCGTGTGGCCGATCGGCCTCCTGACGCTGGCCATTGCCCTGCCCTGGGACCGCGCGCGACTGAGGATCGCGGGGCTGCTGGTTCTGATCGGCGCGCCGGGCCTGCTGGTCAACGGAGCGCTGTTCTATCACGTGCTGTGGGACACTTCGGTGTGGGGCGGCGCGGGCGACCCCATCGGGCAGGACGCGGGCTTCGGCGAGATGGCGCAGGCGGTACTGAGCGAAGCGAAGGCGAACGGTGCGGGCTGGATCGCGACCAGCGACTACCGGACCTATGCCAATCTGCAATGGCACATCGGCAAGGACATTCCGGTGCTGCAGGTCAATGAACGGGCGCGCTTCCTCGATTTCGCGCCGCGCGATCCGGCCCGATTTACCGGCCGGGCCCTCTACGTGCACCAGGGGGCGGCGACGCCGGTGCTGGCGGACGCGACGCTGAAGGGACTGCCGAACCTGCCGGTGAGCTGGCGGGGCGTTGCGATGCAGACGATGCAGGTCGATTTGCTCGACGGCTTTACGCCGGAGCTCAGCCCGCCGCCGGGCAGCGCGGCCTATGTGTGGAAGTACTGAGCGGTCGGATCGCTGACGCTTTCGACGCGGTTGCGGCCGTTCTGCTTGGCCCGGTAGAGGCAGCGGTCGGCGCGGTCGATCAGCGCCTTGGCGGTGTCGCCGGGACGGTACTGCGCGACGCCCACCGAGGCGGTGATGCCGCCCAGAGTATCCTGGCCGAGGGCCATCTGCACGTCGCTCGAGGCGATGGCCGCGCGGATGTTGTCGCCGATGCTGTGGGCGGCGGAGAGATCGGCGCCGGGCAGCACGGCGATGAACTCGTCGCCGCCGGAGCGGCCGACGATGTCGGCAGGCCGGACCGAGGCCAGCAGCGCCCGGGTGGCGATACGCAGCACCTCGTCGCCCACGGGGTGGCCGTAGGTGTCGTTGAGGGCCTTGAAGTGATCGATATCGACGACGGCGCAGCTCAGCGACGTGCCGTGGCTGCCCATGGTCTCGATCAGCCGGCGGAAGGCGAAATCGAGCCCGGCGCGGTTGGCGAGGCCGGTCAGCGCATCGCGCTTCGAGCTTTCGCGGGAGTCCTCGAGCTCGCTGCGGGTGGCTTCGAGCTCGAGCGCGGCGTCCTTGAGCTCCTCCTCGAGCTTGCCGTTGGTGCGGCGCAGTGTGCGGTTGGCGGCCTCGAGGCGGACGATCCAGTCGCGCAGGAGCATCGGATCGAGCTCCGCGCTGGCAAATTCGGCGCTGGCCCGGCGCAGCGACATGGCATGCCGCTCGGCGGCGACGGTGCTTTCGCCGATCAGCAGCTCCAGCGTCTTGAGGCGGCTGGTGATGCGGGCGATGGCGCGATCGATGGCCTCGTTGTTCTCGTAGGGGGCGACGAACTCGGCGTAGAGCTTGTCGCCAACCGCCTCGCCCTCCTCAAGGATGTCGCCGACGCGGTTCGACATCAGGCCGCCGACGCCGGAGACGTAATCGTAGAGCAGCCGATAAAAGCTCGGGAGCGGCGGCACGCTGGCCCGCTCCAGCAAACCGAGCACCGCAGCGCCCTGGCTTGCACTCAAATCGATGGCGGCCAGTGACACGGCCAAAATGACGCCCCCGCGGCCCGTCCCTGGGCCCGTGACGACCTTATGCAGGAACTGTGTTGCGAAACCGCTTACACGGGGGCGTGAGAACTACGGAGTGAGGTCGCGCGGCGGCACGAGGCCGTTGATCAGGCTTGCCGTGGTGACGGTGTTGGCGAGGAGGCAGGCGATGGTCATGGGCCCGACGCCACCCGGGACCGGCGTGATCCAGCCGGCAACCGGCAGCGCGGCGGCATAGTCGACGTCGCCGACGAGGCGGGTCTTGCCCTCACCGCGTTCCGGGGCCGGGATGCGGTTGACGCCGACGTCGATGACGGCGGCGCCCGGCTTGATCCAGTCGCCCTTGATCAGCAGCGGCCGGCCGACAGCCGCCACCACAATATCGGCCTGCCGGACGATGCCGGGCAGGTCGGCGGTGCGCGAATGGGCGATGGTGACGGTGCAGTTCTCGCGCAACAGGAGCTGCGCCATCGGCTTGCCCACGAGGTTGGAGCGGCCGACGATCACCGCGTGCCTGCCGCCCAGATTGCCGACGAAATCGCGCAGCAGCATCAGGCAGCCGAGCGGGGTGCAGGCCACCGGCCCCGGCAGGCCGATCTGCACCTTGCCCACGCTCGCCGGGGTGAAGCAGTCAACGTCCTTGTCGGGCGAGATGGTGAGGATCACCTTCACCGGATCGATGTGTTTGGGCAGCGGGAGCTGCACGAGGATGCCGTGGATGTGCGGATCGACGTTGAGCCGCTCGATCAGTGCCAGGACCTCGGCCTCCGGTGTCTCCTCCGGCAGCTCGTATTTTTCCGAGTGCATGCCGACTTCGACGGTCTGCCTGGCCTTTTGCGAGACGTAGATCTCGCTCGCCGGGTCATGCCCGACGATCACCACCGCAAGGCCCGGGATGACGCCGCTTTCGGCCTTGAGCCGGGCGACGTGCGCGGCAATGCGCTCGCGCAGGCCCGCCGCGTAGGTCTTGCCGTCGATGATCTGAGCCGTCATGCCGCCACCCGCCTTTGCCCTTTCGTGCTTCCGGATGGAAAACCGCGTCACACTTTTCCTGGAAGCGCTTGTGGCGGCGCTATTTCACAGTGCCGGCCTGATCTCAACCCCTGCCAGGAACAGGGCAGACTTGACGGCCCTGGCAATCGCCACCGCATCGGGGGTGTCGCCGTGAATGCACAGCGAGCGGGCGGTGGTCCTGATCACACCGCCATCGACGGCGACGATTTCGCCATGCCGGGCGAGGCGTACGGCGCGCTCGGAGATGGCCAGCTTGTCGTGCAGGACGCTGCCGGGAAGCTGGCGCGGCACGAGCAGGCCGTTGGGCTGATAGGCGCGGTCCGCGTAGGCCTCGCGGATGGTGTGGAAGCCCAGGCCTTCGGCCATCTCCGATTGGGCGGAATTGTCGATAGCGAGGATGGCGATGCCGCCTTTCACGAGGCCTTCGCAGGCGGCAAAGCAGATCGCGGCAATCGCCGGCTCCTCGGCGGCCATGTTCGCAAGCGCGCCGTGGAGTTTTGCATAGCGCACCGGCCAGCCTTCCTCTTCGCCGAGCTCGACCAAGGTGCGGACCTGGTCGCGGATCGACGTGTCGAGCTCCTCCGGCGGCAGGACCATGCGGGTACGGCCGAAATTGTCGCGATCCGGAAAGCTCGGATGAGCCCCGACGACCACGCCTCTCGCCTTGGCCGCGCGCAGCGCGGCGCGCATGCTGGCCTCGTCGCCGGCGTGGCCGCCGCAGGCGATATTGGCCGAGGAGACGATGCCGAGCATCGCCTCGTCGTCGCCAACGCCCTCCCCGAGATCGGCATTGAGGTCGAGGCTTTGGCTCATCGCGCGTGCTCCAGGCTCACCGGTTGAAAGCGGACCTCGGTTCCCGGCCGCATCTGGGCGAAGCGGTCGAGGTCGGCGCTGACGATCGTGGCGATACGCGGGTAGCCGCCGGTCGGCTGGTGGTCGCGCATCAGGACAGTCGGCGTGCCGTCCCCGAGGATCTGGATATCGCCGGGCACGATAGCGTCGGAGACCAGCATCAGGCGTGGCCGGGTCCGAAAAATGCCGGCGGTATCCGTCAGGCGGACGCCCATCCGATCGAGGTTCTGCGAAACCACGAAGGCCGTGCGGACGAATGCCGCCCGTACCGCGGTCTCGAAGAGGTCGGCATGAAGCCCCCACAAAACGCGCACCGGGCCGTCGCCTGGCGCGGGTGCGGCGACGGGCGAAGCCGCCGTGGCCGCAGCGTGGTCGACAAAGGACAGGCGATCACCGATGTGCAGCGCCCTGCCCTTCCAGCCACCGAGGCCAACGGCCAGATTGGTCGACCGGCTGCCCAGAACCGGGGCGATGTCGCACTCGAGATTGAACCGGAGATAACCATAATTGCCGGACGGCCCGGGGGTAATCTCGACCACGTCACTCTCGTTGAGACCGATGCGGGCCGGCCACTCCCGGGGGTTGCCGTTGACGCTGACGCGAAACTGGCCGCCGGCACAACCGATACGCAATGGCCCCTCTGCGGTGAACGCCAGGCCGGCCGAGGTGAACTCGATCCCGGTCGGCGCGGCGGTGCCGAGCAAAGCTCCGGCCGCGTGGAACGCCCGCCGATCCATGGGGCCGGAGGCGCTGACGCCATGCGCCAGCATGCCGAAGCGGCCGGTGTCCTGCAGCGTGGCGAGCGGTCCGGCACGGGTGATCGTGATGTCGCTCATACCGCCTCCATGAACCGCACGGTGTCCCCAGCCCGCAGCCGGGTCGGCGGTTGCGCTGCCGGATCGAAATTCTGGAATGCGGTTTGGCCGATGACGTGCCAGCCGGTGCGGACGGGCGTGGCGGCGATTGCCGTTTGTCCGGCGGCGAACAGAACCGTGCCGGCCGGTACCATGGGTCGTACGGCTTCGCGGCGCGGTACGATCAGCGCCGGTGGATGGAAGCCGCAATAGACGAAGCCCGGGGCAAAGCCGGTCGCCAGCACGCGCAGCGGCCGGCTGTTGTGATGGCCAATGAAATCCTGCCGCGCGAGGCCGGTGCGCTCGGCGACCTCGTCGAGATCAGGCCCATCGAAACGGATGGCAATGTCATGCTCGGCGCCAGGAGGGTCCGGACTCTCAACCCCGATCCGCAGCATCAGCTCGCCGCGCAAACGTTCGAAGTCCGCGGTCTCGGAGAGGCGCAGCAGCACGGAGACCAGGCCCGGCGCGATCTCCTCGACGCCATCGGGGCAATCGGTCTCGAGCTGCCGCGCAAGGCCGATCGCCGCGCGGTTGGCCGTATCGGACAGCCCGGTCGAGAAGCGGACCAGCATGGCGCGGTCGCCAAGCGGCAGCAGCGTCGGGATCAGCGGATCGTTGCGCTCAGTTTGCGGTGACAAACTCGTAACTGCCGGCCCATGCGCCATAGTCCGCGGACGTTACCCCATTTCGGGTCGCTGCGCGGTAGGAGTCCTGACCTGGCAGCACCTCGACGGCAACGACCCCTTCCTGGCCGTCGCGGAGCACGCCGGCATGGACGGCCGCCGTCGCGATCCGGGTGTCGTCGGTGTAGATGCCGTCGCCGAACACCGAGCCATTGGCATTGCCGATGACGCGAAACTTGAACACCTGGCCGTTGTCGCCGCGGTAGTCCGTCATGGTGCCCGGGTCGGGCAGGATCTGGTCGCCGGGCCCATTGTCCGCCGGCGTCTGCTGCGCCCCGGCGAAACTGAAACTGCCCTGCCAGGCGCCGAAGTCCCTGGAGTCGATGTTGTGCCGCCGGGCGCCCACATAGTGCTGCTGGCCGGGCATGACGGTGACGGCGACCACCCCTTCCTGCTCCGGCGCGAGCAATCCGGCGTGTACCGCCGCGGTCGAGAGCTTGGAATCGTCGGTGTAGGTGCCGTCGCCATAGACGGAGCCATCGGTGCTGCCGACGACGTCGAAACGCAGCGTCTGTCCGACCTGGTCGCGAAAGGCTTCGAGATTTCCGGGATCGGGCAGGACGCTGCCCGGCCGGGCCGGTTCGGGCTTGTCGAGGAACTCGTAGCTGCCGACCCACTGGCCGTAGCTTTCGGAGACGATGCCGTGCCGGGCGCTGCCGCGATAGCTGGTCTTGCCGGCCACGATCTCGATGCGGAGGTTCTTGACCTCGCCGGGCGACACCACGCCGGCGTGCACGGCGGCCGTGCCGACATCGGAATCGTCGGTGTAGACATCGGTGCCGTAGATGCGGCCCTCAGTCGAGCCTGTTACCCGGAATACGCCGACGGCGCCGTCCTGCCCGCGGAAATCGACGAGGTTGCCGCTATCGGGAAGGCTGTGCACCTCATCGGCAAGGGCAATGCCCGCAAGGGCGGTGAAGACAATGCCGGCAAAGACGGCGATTGCGGCGCGGAGCCCGCGCCGGCCAAAGCGACTGCGCATGCCGAGCGCGGCGTGCTCCAGACCCATCGACATGAAATTCCCCCAGACAACGGTCGGCTCGGAGTCTTAGCGCGACGGGCGCAGCGGGCGATATGAAATTTGCCGGCCGAACGGCGGGCGGCAATCCGGCGGCCCACGCGCACCGAACTGGACTTGGCGCAGCCTCGAAGCTAGAGGACAGCCGACGGGCAGGTGGCAGAGCGGTCGATTGCTCCGGTCTTGAAAACCGGCGAACGTGCAAGCGTTCCGGGGGTTCGAATCCCTCCCTGCCCGCCATTGTCACGGGATCAGCAGCAGCGAGCCGGTGGTCTTGCGGGCTTCGAGTTCGCGATGCGCGGTCGCGGCTTCGGCAAGTGGCCAACGCCGGCCGATTTCGACCTTGAATTTGCCGGTGCGGACGGCGTCGAAGACGGCGTTCATGCTGTCGCGGAACTGCTGCGTCGTCGCATGATAGCTGCCCATGATCGGACGCGTGACGTAGAGCGAGCCCTTGCTGGCGAGGACGCCCAGATTGGGGATCGTGACGAAGCCCGAGGCGTTGCCGTAGCTCACCATCATGCCGCGCGGCCTGAGACAGTCGAGCGAGCCCTCGAAGGTGGCTCTGCCGACACCGTCATACACCGCATCGACACCCGTGCCGCCGGTGCCCTCGCGGACGGCCTTCACCCAGTCGGCGGTGCTGTAGTTGATGGCGAGAGCGGCGCCGGAGGCTTTCGCCATGGCGACCTTGTCGTCGGTGCCGGCGGTAGCGATGACGCGGACGCCGAGCGCCGTCGCCCACTGCGTGAGGATCGAGCCGACGCCGCCGGCGGCGGCATGGACCAAGATCGTCTCGCCGGCCTTCACCGGATATGTCTCGAACAGCAGATATTGGGCGGTGCCGCCCTTGAGCAGGACGGCGGCAGCGGTCTCGTCGCTGATGCCCTCGGGAAGCCGCACGGCGCGCGAGGCGGGAAGGAGGCGTTCCTCGGCATAGGCGCCCACCGGGCCGGTGTAGCCGACGTGGTCGCCGACTTTGAAATCGGAGACGCCCGGACCGACCGCCCTGACCTCGCCGGCACCTTCGCTGCCCGCAACGAAGGGCAGCGGCAGCTTGTACAGGCCGGTGCGCTGATAGACGTCGACGAAGTTGATGCCGATGGCCCCGTTACGCACGCGAATTTCGCCGGGGCCGGGCGGGTCGAGCTCGCGATCCTCGCAGGAGAGAACCTCCGGACCACCGAGGGTGCGGACGAAAACAGCCTTGCTCAAGATTTCTTCCTCGGGGCGGATTTGGGCCGCGACTGGGCGTGGACGACCGGGGTGGACCTGCGGCGGCGCGGCTTGGCTCCAGGCTCGGTGATCGTTTCGACGGGGATGGCGCCGGTGGCCGCCGCCGCGTGTGCCGGCTTGGGCGCCGCCCCGCCGGCGGCAGCAAGCTTGCGCTGCTTGCTGACGATGTTGATGGCCTCGACCAGCACCGCAAAGGCCATGGCCGCGTAGATGTAGCCCTTGTCGATATGGAAGCCGACGCCGTCGGCGACCAGCGACACGCCGATCAGCAGCAGGAAGGCGAGCGCCAGCATCTTGGTGGTCGGGTGCCTGGCGACGAAGCTGGAGATGGGACCGGAGGCGACGAACATCAGCGCCACGGCGACGATCACGGCGGCGATCATCACCTCGACGTGCTGCGCCATGCCGATGGCGGTAACGATCGAGTCGATCGAGAACACCAGGTCGAGCAGGATGATCTGGACGACGATGCCCGAGAGCATGGCGCGTGCCTGCTTTTCGAGCGTCGGCTCGTGCGGCTCCTCGATCTCGGCGTGCATCTCGTGCACGGCCTTGTAGATGAGGAACAGGCCGCCGGCGGCGAGGATGATGTCGCGCCAGGAGAAGCCGTGGCCGTAGGCAGTGAAGACCGGCGTCTGCAGGGCGATGATGGCGCTCAGCAACAGCAGCAGCACGATGCGGAAGATCAGCGCGAGGCTGAGGCCGATGGTGCGGGCGCGGTCGGCCTGCTCCCTGGGGAGCTTGCTCACCAGCACCGAGATGAAGATGACGTTGTCGACGCCGAGCACCACCTCCATCAGCGTCAGGGTCGCAAAGGCAATCCAGGTGCTCGGATCGAGCAGAAGGTCGAACATCGGCGTCTCCGCGTGGGGTGCCCGGGCAATCTAGGGATCGCGGGCGCGGGTTGGAAGTATCGCAGCAGGCGCGAGATGCACATTTCCTTTGTCCGATGCACCCCAAGGATGGAAAAAACGCCTTTCCCTGCGGCTGTTTGGCGGGATTTTCGGGTGGTAGACTCGAAGCGATTTTCCAAGGAGTCCGGAATGGACAGCTTCACCCCAATTCCCGCGACGATCGGCGGGCTGCTGATCGGCCTGTCGGCGGCGATCCTGTGGCTCGGCAACGGCCGCATCGCCGGCATTTCGGGTATTTTCGGGCAGCTGCTGCCGCCGGCGCAGTCGGTCGTATGGCGGCTGGTGTTCCTCGTGGCGCTGGTTGCCGGCACGTTCCTTGCCGCCTATCTGCTGCCGCAACTCGGCACCCGGCCGGGGAGCCTGGTGGCGGCACCGGCATGGTTCGCCGGCGGTACGACGATCTGGGTCGCAATCTCGGGCGTGCTCACCGGTTTCGGCACCAAGATCGGCAACGGGTGCACATCAGGCCATGGCGTCTGCGGGCTGGCGCGGCTCAGTACCCGGTCGTTCGTTGCCGTGGGCGTGTTCTTCGTCGTCGCGATCATCACCGTGACGCTGACGGGGATCGTCTGATGGCCAAGCCGCTCTCCCTCCCCTATCTCGCGACGGCGGCGATCGCCGGCGTGATCTTCGGCGCCGGGCTCTACATCTCGGGCATGGTCAATCCGCTCAAGGTGCTGCGCTTCCTCGATTTCACCGCCATCCCCGCGGGCGGCTGGGACCCGAGCCTGGCGTTCGTGATGGTGCCGGCGGTGCTGGTGATGTTCGTCGCGGTCCGCCTCGGCAAGCGGCAGCAGAAGCCGGCGTTCGATGTGAACTTCCATCAGCCGGAGTTCAAGCGGATCGATCCACCGCTGGTTCTGGGCGCGGCACTGTTCGGGATCGGCTGGGGCATGTCCGGCATCTGCCCGGGCCCGGCGATCGCCAACATGGCCTTTTGGCCGCAGTACCTCGTGATCTACTTGCTCGCGCTGTTCGTCGGATCGTATGGAGGCTCGGTCATCATTCCGAGCGGGCGCGAAAAACGGCTGGCACTGGCGAAATAGCAGGCAGAAACGCGGTCGTCGTCGGCGGGGGCCTCACCGGGCTCGCGGCCGCGGTAGAGGTCGCCCGCGCCGGGCTTTCGACCACGCACCTCGTGCCGAAGGGACCGCCGGACCGGCGGACGTCGGCGCTGATGCTGCCCTCGGTCGAGTATCTCAAGACGGCCGGGCTGGTGCCCGACCCGGCCGCGATCGGCCAGAAGCTGACGCAGATCCGCATCATCGACGCGACGCGGCGGCTGATCCGGGCGCCGGAGACGCTGTTCGACAGCGCCGAGTTCGACCTGCCGGCGTTCGGATGGAACCTGCCGAACGTGAAGCTGGCCGAGAGTTTCGAGGCGGCGCGGGCCGGGCTGGACAACCTCACGACGGTCGAAACGACGCTCGACGATCTCGAGATCGGCGGCGACGGGATCACGCTGACGCTGGCCAATGGCGACGTGCTCAGGGCGGACCTCGTGGTCGGCGCCGACGGCAAGAAGTCGCGGGTGCGGGAATGTGCCGGCTTCCGGGCGCGCGAGAACGGTTTCACGCAGGCGGCCCTCGTGTGCGACCTCGGGCTCGAGCGGCCGATCGGCGGCGCCTCGGTCGAATTCCACTACGAGAACGGGCCGTTCACGCTGGTGCCGGCCGGCGGCAACCGCGCCAATCTGGTCTGGATCGACGAGCGCGAT
>Ga0134125_10010177_pt1 | contig 10567 bp, 10 predicted proteins | sample KB31751_FD_96464 | JGI IMG/M metagenome (GOLD analysis project Ga0134125, IMG submission 96464) | Terrestrial soil microbial communities with excess Nitrogen fertilizer from Kellogg Biological Station, Michigan, USA - KB3-175-1 | ecosystem: Environmental > Terrestrial > Soil > Unclassified ... | reverse complement strand
GCGGTGAAGGTGAAGCTACTTGATGAGGGTACCGCGATTCTACAGTAGTGTCAAATCTGTATCGAGTAATGCGCAGGTCAGGCCAGCGATTGCGGATATAGTGTCGATACACATAGCGTTGTCGAGACTCGAGCGGTGGAAGGTGAGTGGCGAAATCGGCGGCACGAAGGACCTGGCGTCCAGCGACTCGGCCGGTGGTCCGTCTGCACGTATCACCGCGCCGCGCGAGCCGCGTTGGGAGCTCAATGCGAAAGCGTTGCAGACCCGGCAACTCATTCTCGACCAGGCTCGAACACTGTTTCTCGAACGCGGCTATGCGGGCACTCGGATCGACTACATCACCACCGCATGTGGGTTGTCTCGCGGAGCCTTCTACACCTACTTCGCATCCAAGCTCGAGGTTTTCGAGGCGCTGGGAACATCGACTTACAAGAGCCAGCTGGCGGTGATCGCACGGCTGGGTGAGCTGCCGAAGCCGTGTGCGTTGTCCGACGTACGGGCCTGGGTCACGGAGTACTTCGAATTCATGGCCGAACACGGCGCGTTCATGCTGTCCTCGGCGCAAGGCGGCCCGCAGGACCCTGAGTTCAGGGACCGTGTGCGCATGCTCACCGTGAGGACTGCGCGGCGCTTCGGTCGACTGATCGAGCAGCATTCCGGTCGCTCGGAGGGCGCAGACGCGGCGCTTGGTGTGGTGGCGATGTCCACACTGGAACGGTCCTGGTTCTATGTGTATGGAACGCCGCTGAAATTGAAACCGAATGAAGTGATGAATGCGGTCGCCGAGACATTGCACGGGCTCCTGCTACCCGTCCGCTCCGATACCGCGGCCGACGCATCCACGGTCGCAAAGGATTAGCCGCTAGGTAAGGGTCCCAACAGGCCACGTGGCGATGTCCCATACAGCCAGCTGACAGCCTGGCCGATCTCCGAGGAAGCCAGCGCTGCACCATCTTTGGCGTGATAGCGGGCGATGGACTCGGTGAAACCTTCTATGCGACTGAGCTTATGGCCGTTGACGCGCAGAATCTGGCCCGTCAGCCAGCCCGACTCCGGCCCCTGCAGCCACGCCACCACCTCCGAGCTACGCGCGGGGTCCAGCGCAGGATCGTTGGCCATTTCTCCGCTGAAGAAGCCTTCGCTGATCCGGGTAACTGCCAGTGGCGAGATCGCGTTCACTGCAACGCCGTAGCGGCGCGCCTCCATCGCCGTGACGACGGTGAGGTTCGCGATAGCGGCCTTGGCGGCACCGTAGGCGCTCTGGCCGATGTTGCCCCACAGGCCGGCGCCGGACACCGTGTTCACGATCCGGGCGTCGATCTGGTTGCCGTCCTTTGATTGGGAACGCCAGTACTCGCATGCGTGCTTGGTCACGGCGAACGTCCCTTTGAGATGCACCGCGATCACCGCGTCCCAGTCGTCTTCGGTCGCGTTGACAACCATGGCGTCTCGCACAATGCCTGCGTTGTTCACCACGCCGGTCAGGGTGCCGAAGGTGGAAACGGCCGTGGTGACCATGTCGGCGACGTCGTCCCACGACGACACCGACCCGGTGTGCGCTATCGCCTTGCCCCCGGTGGATTCGATCTCGGCGACGACCGCGGCGGCTGGGCCGGCGTCGCCCGCGGAACCGTCGCGGCTGACGCCCGGGTCGTTGACGACGACGGCGGCGCCATGCGCCGCCAGCGCGAGGCAATGGGCGCGTCCGATGCCGCGTCCGCCCCCGGTGACCAGGACGACGCGTCCGGATAGAGGTCCAGTCATGCGTGTTCCCTTCATTCGAACAGTGCGCAGATGAGTCGCCTGCGCTGGTCCCAGTCGGTGCCACGCAGGTCAGCGTGGCCAGATTCGGTGACGATGAGGTCGATGTCGTGCGCGGGCGTGGATACCGGTCTGCTCAATCGCTCGACGAAGGGGGAGCGGCCGTTCACCGCGGACGGGACTGCGATGATCGAGAGGCCGCCCCGGCTCATGCTCGCCGCGGCGCAGTAGTCCGGGTGTCCGCCGATTCCACCGACGATTTTGTCGTTGATTCCCTCGACGTTGATCTGACCGACCGGATCGATTTCGAGCGCGGTGTTGACCGCGATTAGTGGAATGCCTCGCGACAGTCGGGTGAGGTCGTGGGTGTAGTCGATGCCGTGCAGGATTGGCTTGCCGTCGGCCCAGCGGTAGAGCGCGTCGGTTCCGAACAGGTATGTGGCGCTGGGTGTTCCGATGAGCAGGCCCCGAGCATCGAGGTCCACGACGGCGTCGGTCAACAGGCCGGTGTCGATGCGAAGCGGCCGTTGCGTGCGGTTGAGCAACGCCGTGCCCAGCTTGCCGGGGCCGTACTGCAACCGCGCGCCTTCGGGTACAAAACGCAGCACCGCGTCGGCCAGGGCTTCGTGAACCGCGTCGGGAACGACGCTCGCCATCTCGACGGGACCCTCGCAGGTATGGCCGACGAACTCAATCGCCTCGGCGGGCAGGGGCGGACCGGCGTCGGCGAGCGGGGCGTTCGTGTCGGCGATTGCGAAAACGGCCGCACCGTCGTCGATGATCTCGCGTTGCCAGGACACCTCGGTGCCGAATTGAAAACGGCCTGTCCGCTCCACCACTCGCGTGATGAGCACGTCAGGACGCAGCACACCACTCATCAGCGAGGGCACCGAACTGAGTCGCGTTGGGACGAAACGTGCTGTCGCAGAGGCCAGTAAGTTCCGCACACCCCAGCCCGGCATGATCGCAACGACTTCGGCGAACGCGTCGGCCTCCAGTCCGGGGATGGGCGAGGGGGACCAGCCAACGACAAGTCGAACCCCACCGATCTCGCGAGCCACCGCGCTGAGCGTGGCACACACCGATGTGCCGTCGTCGAGGCACCGCGGTGCGCCGACACCGTCGCCGAGCGCGACGGTCATGCCTGGGCGCAGCTTGTCCCGCAGTGCGGCAGAGAGTTTGGTCTGCAGCAAATCGGCAGTCACCGCGGCTCTTTTGGAAGTCCCAATATCCGCTCGCCGAGAATGTTGCGCTGGATTTCGCTGGTGCCGCCGAGGATCGTCTGCGCGCGTCCAACCAGCATCGCGCGCACCAAGTCAGCCTCGTCCGAGTCGTCGGAGGGGTCGACGCAGACATCTGTGCCGAGCACTTCGGTGGCGAGGTCACCCAGATCGCGATCAGTCTCCGAGGTCATCAGTTTGAGAACCGAGAAGGCCGACGAGGAAGTATCGCCTTCCGCGATCGCGCGCTCCCACGTGAACCGCAACAGCCACATTCGCGCCCACAGCTTCGTCATCGATTGAGCCAGCACGGGATCCAGCAGATCGCGATCACGGGCCGCCTGTGCCATCCGGTCGAGCAACTTGAACATTCCCACAGCCTGCGAGCCCAGCGTCAGCCGCTCGCGGCCCAGCGTGACCATGGCGATGGTCCACCCTTGGCCCTCCTCGCCAATCAACTGATCATCGGTCAGCGCGACACCGTCGAGGAAGACCTCGTTGAATTTGCTCTCGCCGTCCATCTGCCGAAGCGGCCGCACCGAGACACCGGCAGAATCCATCGGAACGATGAACATGCTCAACCCACGATGTGAATCCGGTCCCGTGCGGGCGAGCAGCAGACCGAACTGTGCGGAGTTCGCGGCCGAACTCCAGACCTTCTGTCCATCTACGCGCCACCCCGACGCGGTTTTTTCCGCCTTGGTCCGCACTCCGGCCAGGTCGGACCCCGCACCCGGCTCGGAGAACAGTTGCGTCCAAACGTGGTCTCCCAGTCGGATCGGTTCGAGATAGCGTGAGCGCTGCTGCTCGGAACCGAACTTGATCAGGACCGGTCCGACCAGGTCGATGGCGGTGATCGCAAGCTGGCGAGGCACCCCGGCGCGAGCACACTCCTCGGCGAACATTGCCTGATAGGCAACCGACGCGTCGGCGCCGCCGAATTCGACCGGCCAATGCAAGCACACGTAGCCATGCTGGGCGAGGTACTTGTGCCAGGCGCGGCCTGGCGCGACGTCCTCGACGGTCGGCGTGGGGCCGTAGTTCCGAAGTCCCGGCGGTTTCGGCGCACTCTGCAGAAACGAACGGAACTGCGACCGGAGTGCCACGATGTCCTCGTGCGCACTCGAGACGTCAGCCGACGTCGAGGTATGTGCCGTATTCGTCAAGAACCGATTCCATCACGTTGAGAAGCATCATTCCCGAATGTGGGTACATCCGGGACCTAGCCTGAAAGAGGCAAACATTTAGTTATTTCGACTAGTGTAGCGACCGGTCCGAGGCTTGGGCAAGACGACTGCGCAGAAGCGCAAACGAGCCGAGCTATCGCGATCGTCTAGCGCCGAGCTTGTGGTGCGATCGCGCCTGGGAGAAACGCACGCAGAAGGCCCTCATCGCCGCCGACGTCGGGACTTCCCGGATCCTCGATGAGGCTGAATGCGATCCGAGCCACCCAGTGGGCCATTTGATACGGGGAGACGTCGGTGCGCACCTCGCCTGGCGCCGCCGTGGCGAAGCGAGCGGCTAACCCGTCGACGACTTCGGTGCGCCATGCCTCGGACCGCTCCGCCGCACGATGTGTTCGGGCCAGATCCCGGGGCGCCGTCATCGCCAGTATGGTGGGGCTGCTACGGGCTGCGCGAAGCCCAGCCATCACCGCGTTGATCAGTCGGTCGATAAACGGACGTTCCTCGGCGAAGTAGGGTTCGGCGGCCGCGACCACCAAGTTGTTCGCCTGGACGAAGCAAGCCGCGAGGATGGCCTCCATGTTGGGGAAGTACTTATAAACCGTGGTGCGATGGACACCTGCCTTCGCGGCCACGTGTGTCACCCTGGTTCGACTTGGTCCGCGCTCGGCGAAACACGCCTGGGCCGCTTCCATGAGCCGGCCACGCGCATCGTCTTGCGTGAGCGGGAGGTCCGCGCCCCATGCCGGGGCGCGATGCCTGTCCGTCCGCGCTGCCGAGTCGAGCGAATTCATTTCGCGCCAAGCCTTTTCACCGTTGTGTTGACCGTAGGCTACATCACTCGCTAGTGTGCGGTATGAACTACATAACGATACGAACTGTAGTTCGCAGCCAGTATCGGATCAGCCTTTCCGTCGACGCCCGCGAAACATGGCGGAGACTGGCGGGACTCATTGAGGAGGATGCACTCGTGTCGACGTCAGCGGAGATTTCGGTTGCCGAGAATTTCGACCACCACTCGCCGGAATTTCGGGACTCAGCCCACGAAACGCTTGCCGTGATGCGATCGCGCTGTCCGGTGGCACATTCCGAGCAGCACGGCGGGTTCTGGACGTTGCTGGACTACCAGTCGGTGTTCGAAGCCTCACGCGACGATGATCTGTTCAATTCGTTTCCCTCGGTGGGAGTCCCGGCCAGTGGTGCGCCGTTCCCCATCATTCCGATCGAATCGGATCCGCCGCTGACGCAAAAACTACGGCAGATCACGATCAAGGCGTTCTCGCCAGGACAGGTGGAGGTCCTGCGGCCGCTTGCTCGCCGGATGGCCAGGGAGATGGTCAACGAGTTCATCGAACGCGGACAGTGCGACATCATTGGCGAACTGACGACGCCTCTGCCGGCCAAGATGATTCTGCTGATGCTTGGCTTCGACGAATCCAAGTATTCGCAATGGGTGCGCTGGGTGCATTCGATGGTGCACGACCGCACGCACGACCAGGAGAAGGCCGGCGCTGCGGTGGCGGAGATGTTCGGCGAGATCTACAAGAACATGGCCGAGCGTCGGCAGAGCGGCGACATCGGTGACGATGTCTTCGGGCGGATCCTCGGAGGGCAGGTCGATGGGGTGCCCTTGGATGACACGCAGATCCTGATGTACACGGTGCTGATGATGCTGGGCGGCATGGACACCACCAGTGGGCTGACCGGCAACGTGCTGTTCGAACTCACCGAACATCCGGAATTGAGAAAGCAATTGATCGACGATCCGGAACTGATCAAGAATGCGACGGACGAGTTTCTGCGGCATTGCACTCCCACCTTGGGTATGGCACGAACGGTTTCGCGCGATGCCGAGTTCCATGGCAGCCAACTGCACGCTGGGGACCGGGCGGTCCTGATGTTTGCCAGCGCCAACCGTGACCCGGCAGTCTTTGAGGACCCCGACACAATCCGCCTAGATCGCGAGAACAGCAAGAAGCAAATGGCTTTCGGCGTCGGCATGCACCGATGCCTCGGATCGCACCTGGCTCGGGTGATGTTCCAGGAGATGCTCAGCGAAGTCCTCGAGCGGCTCCCCGATTACCGCCTCGATGGCACACCGAAGCGCTTCGAAGACGCCGGTGAGGTGTGGGCCATGCGCGAACTGCCCATCGCCTTCAGCCCCGGCCCGCGAGTTGAAGTCGGCGGCGAGCAGTGAGCGTACGCATCGAATTCGACTCCACACGTTGCGCCGGCCATGCGCTGTGTGCGGCCGCGGGACCAGACGTCTACCACCTCGACGATACCGGCTACTGCATCCCGCCCAAACGGGACGTGGCGCCCGAACTCATCGATCAGGCTTACCGGGGCGCCGACGCCTGCCCTGAGCGAGCCATCACTGTCATCGATGACCGATCGGCGAAGCTCAGCGACTGAGCGAACGGATCGGTGTCTTTTCCCGTTGGCGTTAAGGTGCAGCCGTACCGTCGTCATCGAGCGTTGTGCTCCGCACTAACCGTGTGGGTGCATACTCGAGGACTTCTTCGCAATGCTGGTTGCGGACGCTGACGGTGCTTGCCACCATTCCGCGGTCCGGGTTCTTCGTCGCGCGGGATTCGGTGATGGTGACCACCGCGTAAAGCGTGTCGCCGACGTACACGGGCAGTCGCGCCGTCAAAGTCATACCCAGGAAAGCTATCCCGGTTCCAGCGAATGCCAGGGTCTGTATCACCAATCCCTCGGCGACGCTGTAGGTGAGGGCAGCCGGCACTAGTCGACGGCCATTGCTCGCAAGGACATCTGACGCGTCCATAAAGAGTGGCTCAGTAAACCCGGCCCAGGTGACGAACTGGACGAAGTCGCTTTCGGTGACCGTGCGGCTGCCGGTGCGGAAGGACAAACCTACCGGGAGCTCGTGCCAGGTGCGTCCACGGTGCAGGTAGGGTGTCGGATCGCTCGGCGACGTGGCAACGGGATCACTCATTGCGTTCTCTCCTTTGTTCAAACGGTCTCGCGACCGCTGGATGCCGCCTGGGCGATCGGATGTTGACGCCGAAAGCCACGGTGATTTTCGTCGTCGCTGTCATGTGCGGTCCGTACGCTCGCGTTCCGCGGTGGTGCTCAGCTGGCGGCTGATTACCAGACGTTGAATTTGGTTGGTTCCCTCGAAGATCTGCGTGATCTTGGCTTCGCGCATGTACCGCTCGACCCGGTAGTCGCGGGTATAGCCATACCCGCCGAGCACCTGAACAGCGTCGGTGGTGACCTTCATGGCGGCATCCGTGGCCACCAGCTTGGCGACAGATGCGCCACGCGAATACGGTAGGCCGGCGTCGCATCGCCGCGCGGCGTCGAGGTAGGCCGCACGGGCGGAGTCAACGGCGGCGGCCATGTCTGCCAACACGAATCCGAGACCCTGGTGGTCGATGATGCGCCGGCCGAACGCGGTTCGCTGCTGCGCGTAGGACACTGCCTCGTCCAACGCCGCTTGTGCGATGCCGACGGCGACCGCGGAAATGCCGAGCCGTCCGCTGTCAAGCGCACTGAACGCGATAGGCAGGCCCTGTCCCTCTTCGCCGATGCGCCGGTCCGCCGCTAGTTCGACGCCGTCGTAGAACGCCGAGGTCGTCGGCACGCCATTGAGTCCCATCTTGTCCTCGGGCGCTCCGAACGACAGGCCGGCCGCGTCGCCGGGCACAAGGAAACAGCTGATGCCGCGCGAACCGTCGCCCGTGCGAGCGAAAAGCGTGTAGAAATCGGCCACACCGCCATGGGTGATCCACGCCTTGGTGCCGGTGATTTTGTATCCGTCGGCGTTTCGCGCCGCTTGGCACCGAAGGGCTGCAGCGTCGGAGCCCGCGTCAGGTTCGGACAGACTGTAAGCGCCGATCGTGGCGCCGCCGAGCATGTCGGGTAGCCACCGTCGCTGCTGGTCGTGCGAACCGAACGTCAGCGTTGGATGGCAGGCGAGGCTGTGCACGCTGACCGCTACCGCCACCGCCGCCCAGCGTGCGGCCAGCTCTTCCAAAGCCTGCAGGTACACCTCGAACGGTTGACCGCCCCCGCCCCATTCGATGGGTTGCGGCAGGCTCAGCAAGCCCGCATCGCCCAATGTCTTGAAAAGACCTTCAGGGTAGGTGTGCTGGCGCTCGTGCTGATCGACGATGGGGTCGAGAGCCTTGTCGGCCACCTGGCGCACCAAGTCGATGAGGTCGTGCGCTTCCGGGGTCGGCAGCAATCGATCGACGGGCACGGCGGTCCTCTCGTTACCTGGATCCATAGCAAGGTCGGCCCGACTAATATATCGTTATATAAATATCTCATTTACGGCTGATGGCGGCGTAGCAGCGTGGAAGGATGGCCGGATGCGAATTGTCGTCACTGGGGGCAGCAGTGGGGTGGGCAAGGCGACCGCGGCGGCGATGGCTGCGGCGGGCCACGAAGTTGTCATCGCGTGCCGGACCCTGTCGAAGGGCCGCGACGCGGCTCGCGCCATGTCCGGTGATGTCAAGTTGGCAGAACTGGACCTCGCCGATCTGGCCAGCGTGCGCAAATTCGCCGACGCTATTGACTACACGGATGTCCTGGTCAACAACGCGGGCGTGCTGGGTTTGCCGCTTACTCGCACCGCAGATGGCTTTGAAGCCCACATGGGTACCAACCACCTCGGCCACTTCGCGCTGACTTGCCTGCTCGGCGACAGGATCCGCGACCGTGTCGTCTCGGTGGCCAGCAGCAACTATGCAATGGCCCGGATGCACTTCGACGATCTGAACTGGCATCATCGCCGTTACAGCCCTTTTGGGGCCTACAACGAGTCCAAGCTGGCGAACATGCTGTTCGTGCGGGAATTGGTGCAGCGCGGCCGCACCGCGTACATCTCCGATCCGGGAATGACGAACACCGATATCGCCAGGGACGGATTCGCAGCGCTTCGGTGGTCGGGCCGGGTTCTCGGCCCCCGGATCGGGCAGACCCCTGAGCAGGGCGCGCGGTCGACGATTCAGGCCATTTCGACCGACTTGCCGAACGGCACCTACATCGCGCCCCGGGGACTCCTGCATCAATGGGGTCGGCCCAAAGCCGCCAAATTGGCGGCTAAGGCGCGTGATGCCCGGGACGCGCGGCGCCTGTGGGAGATTTCGGCCGAACTCACCGGTTGCGACTGGTAGCAGCGCTCGGCCGGCCGAAATGCGGACGGGCCCTCGACGCTATTTGCGCCAAGGGCCCGAACCGCTAAGGGCGCAGTTAGCTCACCAGTGCCGGTTCGTCCGCCGACGCCCTGGGGAAGTTGAGCATCCGGCGGGCGTTGTCCTCAACGATCAGCGCGCATTCGTCGTCGGGCACTTCGGCGAGCACCTCGGCGGCCCGCTTGCGGGAGTTGGGCCAGTTGGAATCGGAGTGTGGAAAGTCGATCTCGAGCGTAATCCGGTCGACGCCGACCTCGTGGCGGTTCTTCAACCCGTGGATGTCGTCGATGAAGCACCCCCAGAAGTGTTTGCGGAACAGATCAGACGGGCGGGTGTCGAAATCGATGTTTTGGTAGTAGCGGTGACGCTCCCAGACGTAGTCTGACCGTTCCAGGATGTAGGGCACCCAACCGATGCCGCCCTCGGCCAACGAAATCTGCAGGTCGGGGAACTGCTGCAACTTGCCGGAGAACAAAAAGTCGACGGTCGACCACATCAGATTGGTCGCGAACAAGGTCGTCGCGACTGCGAACGGCGCGTCCGGCAGCGCGTTGACCATGCTGTTTTCGGGCTTCAACGAGGAGAAGGAGAAGCCGGGAACGAAGGACCCCGAGCCGAAGTGCAGTGACACCGGCATCTTGGTCTCCGAGCACACGTGCCACAGTCGATCCCAGTGGTCGGAGTGGAACGATGGCAACCCCAACGGCACTGGGTTGTCCGGGAACGAAACGGTGCGCGCGCCCTTGGCCGCGACACGTTCCGCTTCGGCCACGCAGGCATCGATGTCCCATGTTGGCAGGATGGCTAGCGGGACGAAACGCTCCGGCGCGGTCGCGCACCATTCGTCGATGTAGAAGTCGTTCCACGCCTTGACGCACAACAGCGCCAGTTCCTTATTGTCGGCGCGCTGGAACGTGCCGCCGGCGAAGCCTGGGAAGGACGGGAAGCACAGTGCCGCCTGGACGCCGTCGAGATCCATGTCGGCGACGCGGGCCACGGGGTCATAGCATCCCGGGATCATGTCCTCATAGCGCACCGGGTCTAGTCCCCACTCCTCAGGCGGCTTGCCTGCCACCGCGTTCAAGCCGATGGTGGGGAAGATTTGCCCGTCATAGCTCCATTGATGCATGCCGTCCTTCTCGAGGATCCGTGGGCCGGCCTCGCGGAACTTCTCCGGCAGACGGTCCTGCCACACCCGCGGATGCTCGATCAAGTGATCGTCGACGGAAACGAT